>ERZ1740067.861-NODE-861-length-22765-cov-6.553280_pt1 | contig 22765 bp, 15 predicted proteins | sample MGYA00581736_ERZ1740067 | MGnify/ENA primary metagenome ERZ1740067 (study PRJEB43018, sample SAMN04849236) | marine metagenome | isolation source: floating plastic debris | place: Pacific Ocean | collected 2008-08-27 | study: EMG produced TPA metagenomics assembly... | reverse complement strand
ACGGGTCAGTTGCCCGGAGTGGCATCGGCTGAGTATCTGGCACTCACTCGAGGTTCATCTCGTCGCGCCCCTGCGGTTGCACGCGATCTGCTCGTCCGTCCTTCGCCGCCGGCACGCGAAGACACCACCGAGCCCAAACACAATGGCCGTCGCGGGAGTCGGGGTAATGGTGGAGGACTCGCGTCCGTAGCTGAGCAGATCCAGAATAGTGGGGCCGTAGGTTGCATCAAAACCATCGACACTGAAGAACCCGGCGAACCCGGTCGAATTGGTGACTTGGAGCAAGTTTCTACCTGTGCTGTTGGGGTCGTCGATGATCCGCACGGCATCGGCGAACACGCCATCCAAGAACTCTGCTCGCAGATTCAGCGGCTCGTCCGCGTATGGGTCTCCGGGCGTATCGAGTTCGCCCGCGCCGTAGATGACGAACGGCGATGATTCATCAACACGCTGCAGCAATCTGATCGATGAGGCCGTGATCACGGCGGACTCCGATCCCACGCCCGAAATGGTCGACAGATCAACCTGGGCGAAGAAGTCGACGGCCGCAAGCGGTGCGAACGGCTGACTCAGAACGAACCGTTGAGTAATGATCTCGATCTGAGCCGATGCGGTGCAGGTGCTAGCCGCAACCAGAATCGACGCGGCGAACGTATGCCTTGAAACGCTAAAGATCATCGATAACCTTTCCAGCATCAACAGCGAAACAAGCGACGATTTCGCCACGGACGTGGTACTGACCTTGTCGAAATCTACACCGGATTCGAGGGCAGGCCAGCGAAAGCACATGTCTCTCGACCCTAGAGTCCCGCAGGTCACCGAAGCGAGGGCTGGCGTTACCTATTGGAACGCTTCGCCGGGATGACTTTCCCCGCTCAGGCCTCTCCCAACGCGAACGTTCGGATCGGCCGACAGTCAGACAGGGCGGGCAGCGTCAGGAAGCCCGGCTCGGTGGAGCGGGCGTTTCGCGACGAAGGTCGCTACAGACATGCCGAAAGGCGCCGGAATGAAATTCAGCACACTCGACGGGTCGATCGCCGACTTTCTTCATAGACACGGGCACGCGGCGCTCCGGTACTCGCTTGCTGTCATCTTCATCTGGTTCGGCTTGCTCAAGCCGTTGGGGCTTTCGCCTGCCGAGCCGTTGGTCTTACTTACCGTTGACTGGATGCCGTTCCTGTCGCCGGCCGCTTGGGTTGCAGTCATCGGCTGGTGGGAAGTTGCGATCGGCGTGTTCTTCCTGTTCCATCGGACGTTGCGGCTGGCCATCGGGCTGCTTGCCCTACAGATGGTCGGGACGTTCATGCCTCTGGTGATTCTGCCGTCGGTCACGTTCCAGGAAGGTCGCGTGCCCTACGGATTGACGATGGAGGGTCAGTACATCGTAAAGAACCTTCTGATCATCTCTGCAGCGATGGTCGTTGGTGGAACGGTGCGTGCTCGTGACCGGTCAGAGACGGACATGAGTTGATGATCCCTCGGATCGTGAGGCAAGCGCATTCGCCGCGGTGTTTCATTCCGAAGGGCATGAGCTGCGCATAGAACCGCGGCCGACCCCGCAGGGTCCAGAAACTCAGCCGACGCGAACTGATCAACATGCGAGCGTCCGACGAGACGAATGGCTGAATACGGGACAAGCGCACGCCGACAGAGCCGAGCGGCGTTTGGCCTCCGTTGTCGGACCCGGGCTCGGGTTGGTTCAGGCTGCGCGGCGGTACGTGCGGATCAAACCGCCGATCTGCTCTCGCGGGATCTGGTGTTCTGCTTTGAGTTACTCGATCACGTGCCGTTGGTGCTCGTTGACGATCACGCTGAGGAGTTGTCAGGGTGCGTAGGTTGCTCGCATCCGCTGAGGGTAGGAATCAGCCGAGCGACACGGCGTCGGCCGAGTTTTTGGACCATACGGGATCAAGAAACAGGTACGAGCGCAGCATCGGACACAGTGAGCAAATAAAGGTACCGAGAGAAACGCCGCCAAAGGCGGCGCTGAGAATACTCGGTACGTGTGGAGTATCTAATCGACCCGGCGTCACCGATGTTGCGGCGGCAGTGGGGCGGGTCCGGCCCCACAAGCTCTACCGCCCCGACGTCGCTTAGGTGAGATCGCTCCAGCGCCGATCAACAGCGCAGCGGTGGCTGGAGTGGGCACCGGCGTGCCGTCGGTGAACTGGAATGAGTTCACTGAGAATGTCTCAAAGTCTACGCCTGGAATGGCAGTGAATCGGATCTGGTTGAAGCCGCTGTCATTGGCGTATCCGACAAATCCATCGATCCCGTTGATAGGATCGGATGGCAACACTTGGTCGAAATTGAATGATCGGACGACGTTGTTGCCAGAATCGAGGAATGTCATTCTTACAAATGACACAGACTCGAAGCTGCCAAAGAAACCGACAACGTCGCGGTCGAAGGTCCACGTGATGGAAGTCGGAGACACTGAAGACGGGCCTACCGCAGAGAAGAACTCGCCCTCTCCGTCTCCGAACGCGGTGTCGTCGATCACGCTGTTGTCTCCGAACAGCGTGGTGTTTCCGCCAGAAGCGACGGAGGTCACGCCAGATTCAAAGGTGATGCTCGGTGCGCCGTCGATACGGTTCAGGAAAAGCTCTTCTTCGACGACGACGTTGCCGACTGCAGTCAGAAAATCTGCCTGATTGTCAACGATGACGTTCGCGGAGCCAGAAGACGCGCACAAACCACAGATTGCGGTCGTAGCAAGGGCGTTCGTGAGTGAGTTCATGTGTATCTCTCCCTGTCCAATGGTCAAAAGAGCGAGGGCTCTTTAGATAGCGCGATCAGCACGCTGCCGATCGTGTCATTCGGTGCAGCAGGCACGAACGAGTCTCAACGCTCGACTACAGACTCAACGGGTGCGGACGTCGCGAGCCTGTCGGAGTGCTTGTGCTTCCGTAGTCGGAAACGAAGCCCAGTGAACCGCGCCGACACCGAGCCTTGCAAAAATATCGAACTGGACCACCCCGTCGCCGTCGTCTGCGGCAGCTGGGCGTCGCAAGTTGAGTGTCAGCCTTCGCTGCGGACGCTGATGCGTGATGTCACTGGGTTGCTCCCAACCTAGTGGATTGCCCATGCTTGCCGCATCGCGATTGTGTAGACGACTGCTGCAGGCGAGCCGGAGACTTCGGGGAGCTTGGCGATTCGGGCTGTGAATTGACGCTGGCATGCTCGAGGCCGCGGATGGACAGTTACGCCACGCTCGACCTAGAAGAAAAGAGCGGCGCCTCACTCGCGTACATCTGCTCGTATGGCGGCTGCTACAGGGGCCAATGGATGGAGAGGGCAACTGCTTGATGGTGAGAGGGACGGGTGTCGACCTCGATCGCGCCCAGGTGCCATCTCAACGCTGTGTGCAAAGCGGAGCGTCGCTACCCGTCGTCGGCCTCCGGTAGAAGCACCGCGCCCTCGGCTTCCTGCAAGAGTTCGCGGATGCGCCCAATGAGAGCATCCTGTGGTGGCGGTTCAGGCGTTTGGTCGGTGAGCTCGGCGAGCGACCGGGAAAGGATGTTGTAGGCGGCAGCTGCATCTTCCTGGCTACCAAGCCGGAGCATCGCGAGTGCGAGCATCGCAGATGCCTCGTGGTGTGGCCAGAAATCGTTAGGCCAAGTCATTCGGCAGTCTCGTGCGAGCGCCTTGAGTTGCCTCCATTGCCCTTGAGCCTCGAGGGCTCGAAGGAGTCGCAACCCGATGCCGACCCGGGTGCGGTGCGTCGCCGTGAGTGAGGCAGCCGCGAGGTCGTGGGCATGTTGCAGCTCGACGATCGCACGTTCGGTTTGTCCTGAGTCGAGAATGATCGTACCGATGGTCAATGAGTCGGCTAGTGTGGCTGGATGAGCTTCGCCAAGCACCTTGATGCGGATTTCATGAACTTCGTGCAGTTGCTCAAGCGCTTCATCGTGTCGACCCACCATGTAGAGCATGCCGCCGATGTTCTTCATCGAACGAAGCGTGTCCGGATGCTCATGGCCCCGCAGGCGTCGGTGTGTGTCAGCGATTTCTGCGTGGAGATCGAGCGCTGTTTCGAAATCTCCGGTTGATGCGAGTAGGCCGCCGAGATTGTTCTTCGCTACCAGTGTCGTCGGATGGTCGGTTCCATACCGTGATTCGAGTCCCGCAAGCGCTGCCCGCAAGTGCGGCTCGGCTTGTGCTGGATCACCTCTCCTCAAGAGAATGTTCCCTAGATTGTTTCTCGCGCGGATCACGGCGTCGCTGTCGACCCCGTAAAGTCGGACGCCTTCGTCAAGAACGTGCAGATAAACTGCATGGGCTTCGTCAAGCTCTGCGGTATCACTGTGGATGCCGGCCCGCAGTTCAAGGGCTTCAATTGCTAGGGTATCTGCTTTGTCACCGAGCGAATTCGCGAGCGACATGGCTTCGTCTGCGTGAAGCGCTGCTGCGTCGAGGTTCCCGACGGCACGGTGCGTGGCGCCGAGGTCTATGAGTATTTGAAGCATCAGTAGCTGATCCGCATCGTCGATGGCGCGCATCCGCGCCAAGATGTTGTTGAGGCTCTCTAGTGCTTCGGTTGGGCGTTGCTGGCGGATAGTTGCAGCGTGCTCGAGCCTCGTGCTCAGCAACACTTGCGACGTCGAGTCTTCGGCCGACTCCATCTCGGCTATGGCGCGGACATACTCCTTCTCCGCTTGCGGCGCAAAGCCGAGGTTGAGGTATGTGGCGCCGAGGGACCGCTGCAGGATCGCGCGAACAAGTGGTCTGTCATCGAACTGCGAGAGCACGGCTGACGACGACGGGTCTAGCACGCCCCTGCGCACACTCACTAGCCCGAGATCCGCGGCGTTGATGGAGCCAAGTTCACGTTGCAGCTGAGCCAGCCGACGGTCTATAACAGGCCGCGGAACGCCCTGTGCGACAAGCGAATGCTCTACCTGCTCGTAGATCTCCTTGAGCAAGTCTAATCCAAGCGTGGGTGCATCGACGCCGCTAATCATCGATGGTAGGAACTCGATGACCGTCTCCAATTGCGAGTTCGCCTGTGCGGTCTGCTTGCGCGCGGCTTCGGCGCGTAGAAGCCCTGCCGATGTCCCGGCGAGACCAACAATGAGCATGGCTAGCGTCGCTGCCACGCCGATCACGAGGGGCCTGTTGCGACGCGTGAAGCGGCTGAGCTGGTACAGCGTGCTAGCTGGCCTCGCCTCAATCGGTTGATTTGCAAGGAATCGGCGGATGTCTGCCGCGAGGGAACTCGCCGATCCGTATCTACGGACCGGGTCGCGTTCGAGTGCCTTTGCGACGATCGTACCGACATCGCCGGCGAGAGAGCGGTCGATGTTGGCGAGCGGAGCTGGCTGTTCATCGCGGACAATTCTGATGGCCTCGTGAACTGATAAGTCGGTTACAGCTCGTGCGGGCGTCCCGCTCAGCAGCTCGTAGGCGATCGCTCCAAGCGAGAAGACATCGCAGCGTGTGTCGACGTCACCAGGATCGCCCGCAACCTGCTCGGGGCTCATGTACGCGAGCGTACCGATGATCTGGCCGGCCTCGGTCTGGACGTGCGTCACGTCGATGTCGGCATCGACGACGCGGGCAATTCCGAAGTCGAGGACCTTGGGTTGGCCGATCGGATCGGACGCGTACCCATTTGTGTTGTTGAGCATCTGCGATTCGTCGGCGCCTCGCACGATCAGCACGTTGCCGGGCTTGAGATCACGGTGGATGACGCCCTTGCGATGCGCGTACTCCACCGCGTCACAGACGCGTGCAAGCAGCTCGAGTCGTTGGCGTATGCATAGATCCTCTTGGTCTGCGTGCTCAGTAATTGGCAAGCCTTCGACGAACTCCATCGCGAAGTACGGTCGCCGGGCTCCGTTGATCTCCGCGATCCCGGCCTCGTGCACGAGTGCGATCCCCGCGTGCTTGAGGTGCCCGAGTACCTGCGCCTCTCTCTGAAACCTACGTAGCGTGCTGGCGTTCATTAGGCCACCCCGTAGGACCTTCAATGCCACGCGTCGCTTCGGGGACTCTTGTCTCGCGTCGTAGATGAGGCCCATTCCGCCACGGCCAAGCTCGCCGGTGATTTCATACGACGCGATCCGCTTCGGTATCTCCTCAGTCTCGAGATCAGCGATGAAGTCGCTCGCAAGCGCGTCCCTCGCAAGGCCATCGTCCAAGTCACGCGAGTCAACATCGTCATATCGAAGCAATGATTCGACTTCGTGGCTGAGGTCTTCATCACGCGCGCAACTGCGACGCAAGAGCTCTCGGCGCTCATCGGGGTTGAGCTCGAGACACTGTTCAAAGAGATCCATTACACGTTGGTGTCGCTCGGTAGGGTTCATGGGGACTCTTGCCGGTCCATCTGCTGCAGAAGCCACGCGCGCACGCGCCGCCACTCACGCTCGACCGTCCGCTCTGACACACCAAGCACCTCCGCTACGTCCTTGTTCGAAATACCCCCGAAGTATCTCAGCTCTACGAGCCGCGCCTGGCGTTCGTCGAGCGACCACAACGTTGCGAGCACCTCGTCAAGTGCGAGCAGATCCAACGCGGCGTCATCCGTCGGCGACTCGATGTTGGTTATCGCCTCGGCCGCCGCATTGCGAGCCCGTGCCTCGGCCGCCCGCTTGCGGGCGTGGTCGATGAGAATCTGGCGCATGGCCGTCGCCGCAACAGCGCAGAAGTGCGCCTTGCTTCGCCAATCTGCCGCCGATGCACGAATGACTTTGATGTACGCTTCATGCACGAGGGCTGTCGGCTGGAGCGTATGATCGGAGGGCTGGCTGCGGAAGTATGCTCCGGCGCGGGCACGAAGTTCGCTGTACACCAGCGGCAGGAGATGCTCGATAGCTGTTGTATCACCTCGGGCAACCCGGTGTAGAAGCTCCGTAGGCTCGTCAATCGGTCGATTTTGATTCGGTGTCTCGGACACAACGAATCGTAGCATGGTCGGACGCGAGCCTCGAAGCTCGCTCCGGGTGACGGTGCCGAGGATGCCCCGCCGGGAGGGGGCGAGAGATCGGTAGGGTCGTGCCGACCTGGTGTACGGCGTCAATCTGTCGCCAGCCTCGAGTTCAGCGGTTCTTGCGACCCGCGTCGTAGCGTCCAAGAACCCCGTAGGGTCCAAAAACTCAGCCGGAGCCAGATCGTCAAGAGTTGTGCGGCCGACGGCTGGTTGAAGACCGGACATGCGCACGCCAAGAGAGCCGAGAGGAACTCGGCATCAGTCGTCGGAGTCTGGAGCTGCGGCAGTTCAGGCCGCGCGGCGGCGCGAGCGGATCAAGCCGCCAAGCCGATCGTCGCAGACGACCGTGCCGTCGTCGGTGGCTGACTCCGAACTCGGCGTGAGCAGCTCGTTGCCCAGCCCTTGGTGAGGCCGCTCGCGGTTGTAGTGATCGACGTATACGTCGATTGCACTACGCAGGTGTCGTTCGCCGATCGGGATGATCCGATTGAGACACTCGTGCTTGATTGAGCGAACGAAGTGCTCCGCAAACGCGTTGAGGTTCGGGCTCCGTGGCGGGAGCTTGACCGGCTGCATGTTCCGAGCGCCCAGCATGTCAGCCATGGCGGTCGTAAAGAGCGGGTCTCGATCATGGATCAGATGCGTGTGCTGGCGCAGAAAGCCGTCGAAGCCATCGAGCTGCCGCCGAAGTGCATTGCAGACCCATCGCCCATTCGGTCGATCGGTGACGCCAATGATCTCGACCCTGCGCGTCGCGAGATCGATCGCGAAGAGCACGTGGAAACGTGTGAGGCCTCTTGTAGTCCACGCCTCAACCGCGAAGAAGTCCATTGCGGCAACTGAGCCCCATTGCATCTCGAGGAACTCCCTCCACGTTGTCCGCTTCGATCGGAGTGGGGCGGGTTCAATGCCATGCTCGCGGAGGATGTTGGCGACGGTGGTGCGGGCGACGCGATGCCCGACCTTCCGAAGCTCTCCCTCGATCCGCTCGTAGCCCCAGTGGCGATTCTCGGTGGCCATGCCGATGACAAGCTCGCGGATGGCTGGCATGAAGCCGGGTCGCCCAGCTCTTCTTGATTTGCTTCCGTCATACTTACGAGCAACGAGCGTGCGGTGCCAGCGCAGAATCGTGTCTGGCGTGGCGATGGCGTAGATTTCAGAGAGCTTCTTCCGCCCGACAGCCTCGCCGAGCACCGCGAGTCGGTGCCGGTCGAGATCGTTGAGTTGGACTCGTTTGGTACCGATCTGTTCTCGGAGGATCTGGTTTTCGGCCTTGAGGTACTCGATGACGCGCTGTTGGTGCTCGTTGAGTATGGCAGCAAAGATCACGCTGAGCAGTTGCCAGGGTGCGGAGGTCGCTCGCATCCGCTAAGGGTACGAACCAGCCAAGCGAAACGGCGTCGGCCGAGTTTTTGGACCCGACGACGTCAGGCGGATGTCGCTTACGGGCAGCCCGCACCCCAGAGGGCGAGGTAGAAGGAGAAATCGCTCAGCGTGACCGTGCCATCGGGCACGCCGTTGGCCGTGCCGTCGGTCGTGAGGTCCGCAGCGAGGGCGCCACCGCCCCAGAGCGAGAGGTAGAACGAGAAGTCCGAGAGTGTGACCTGGCCATCGGGGATGCCGTTGGCCGTGCCGTCGGTCGTGACGTCGGCTGGGCCGCAGGATGGCACGGCGTTGATATCGACCGGCACGGCGAGGGTGCCGCCGGGGAGTTGTACGACGACGGTGATCGTGCCTGGCGCGAGCGGGACGACGCCGAGATCGGCGTCGCCCAGATAGCCCGTGGTGAGGAACGAAGTCTGCGCGTCGCCGCTGACGCCGCCGAGCGTGAGCTCGGCTGTGCCGGCGATGATGGTCGCGTCGAGGTCGATGAGCGGCGCGGGCTGGCCGAGGCTCTCGATTAGCAGATCGATTACGAGCTCGTTGCCCACGACCGCGGGTTGGAGGAATGGAAGAGCGAGAACGTCGGTGGGCGGGCCCGTGACGACGTAGCGGCTCGAGAGCTCGCCGGAGATCGTCTCCTGGAGGACCAGAAGCTCACCGAGCGCGAGCGGACGAGCGAGTGGGATGGACTGCTCATCGATGCCGGGAAAGAACGCGCCGCCGAGGAGTTCGACGAGCGCGCCAGCCTGGTCGATCGCCCAAACCTGGACGTCGGCACCGGGCGGTGCGCCAACCTGGATCGCGTTGTCGCCGTCGAGTGGGGGCGGGCCGATGAGGTGGGGTATGAAGGCGGCCTCGTTGAACATGTCGCCCTGCGCAAGGCCCTCGTAGAAGCCGTCGTTATTGCCATCAATGAGTTCGACGAAGGGCCGTCCTGGCGCGTAGTCGCCCTCGTTGCCCATGGTGTCGAAGCCGAGGATGCGGCCGGTAGCGATGTCGCTCCGCCAGGTGGTGACGAAGGTGAAGTCGCTACCGGGCGGGTTGAGCGGGGGGAGCAAGGTGTCGGGGATGCCGTCGGGAACGGCATCGATGATCGGGAATATCTGCGAGGTGGTCGCTTCGTAAAGATAGACGATCTCGCCAAACGTGCCATCGTCGATGAACAGGTCGAGCCCGAGCTGGAACTGGGGCGAGGCGGGCACAACCGGCTGGATGTCAACGCTCTCGAACACGTCGTCGCCATCGATGTCTGGGATGGCGATGACCCCACCCTGTCCAGCGATTGTGCCGGAGATGACCATGATGTCGCCCTCGAAGATGAGCTGGACGTCGTGGACTGCGTCAAACCCGGTGGCAAGCGGAACAACGGTGTTGGTGTTCTCATCGAGCTGCTCGACGACGCCGGAATCGGTCGTGGCGATGTACGTGATGACGCGGTCGGGCGAGGGCTGCGGGAGGGGCGAGGTCTGCCCAGGGAGGTTCCAGCGGAGCCCGCCGAGGATCGTGTTGAGCTGGGCCTTGGTGATGGTGCCGTTGATGAAGCTTGTGAAGGCGTTTTTTGCGGTGGTGTAGAAGGGGCGTGTGACACGGTCGAAGCGTCGCCGGGCGTTGGCCTCGGCGAGGAGCCGGGCCTCTGCGGCTCCCCGGTCCATGGCCGGCACTTTGGCTATCTTCCGCTGGAGCTTCTTGGCGATCTCGGTGTTGGTGGCGTTTGTGCCTTCGAGCCAATCGATGATGTCGGTGAGCCAGAAGATTGATTCGATGTCGACATCGCGCTCGTTGCAGACCGAGTGGCGCTGCCATTTGGCGCGTTGGATGTCGGCGTTGTCCGCGGGGAGCAGGTCAGGCGGGGTCCAGTCTTGCAGGGCGTGATAGATCTCCTCATAGAGCACGTGCGCCACGCGGAGCACGCCGGGGGCGAGGCAACTCGTTGGTGGCACGCACGGGAAGCGAGAGATGTTGATGTTGACCTTGTCCTTGTCGCAGCTGGTTCCGCGATCACCCGTTTGAGCGCCGTTGGATGCGTTGCCGAAGTCGACGCAGATGCGTCCGCTGTCGTACATGGCTTTGAAGCAGCCCCGCGCGCGCGGGCCGACGTCTTCGATGAGCTGGCACTCGACGAGGTCGCCCGCAAGAAGCAGGGTCTTCCTCACGGCTTGGAGCTTGAGCTGGGTTTCGTCGGTGAGGGCCTGGCCCATGAGCGAGGGGTTGCGTGCCGAGATGTACGCCCGGAGCCGGTCAAAGAGCCTGCTTGTGATGTTGTTTGCGACGGCAGCCCCGAACGAGTCGCTCACGGGGCCGGTGCCCACGCGGACGCCCTCGAATCCTGGGGGTGAGCTGAATCCCGCGGGCGCGGGCGCCGTAACGATGAGCATGGCGAGCAGCGAAGCCAGCATGGCGTTCGCCGTGTGGGGCGTGGTGCGGGACATGGGGTTCCTCCTCGATCTGCTTGCACCCCGGACGATGATCGGACCGGAGCATCCAGAAGCTATCGACTTCCCGCAGCGGCGCGAAGGGGGTGCCCGGATTTCACCGTAGCTCCGCGCGCCTTTGGCGTGCCGAGCCTGACAGAGCCCGGTGTTTGCATGTGCGTGCCGCTCCGTTCGGCGACGCGACGGCGTCTCACGAGCGCCGGTCCTGCGAGGGCTTGACTTGGCCCCTCAGAACGTCGTCCGGCCGCTTTGCGGCACTGCGGATGGACCAAGAAACCGGTACGAGCGCCGTAACCTACACGGGTCTACTCGCTAGTTTGGACACTCGTTCAGAACGACTGTTCTCCGAAGGTTTGGACTACGGCATAGACCCCGCTCTCGAGTACGCTCAGCTGCGACGTCCCCTTCGCGTCCCCGCCAAGCCGCAGAACGCCAAGGCACCAACCGACGTTGGCGCTGGCACGATCGTGAGTTGGATGTTGACGCTGTCATTGAAGAAATTCGTTGCATCCGTTGGGCCAACGCCCCGCGGGTCGATCGCCGCCAGCACCCAGTTCCCGGCTGCATCCGTGAAGTCCATTTCAAAGACTTGCTCTTGTCCGACCGTTTCTGGCGTCAGCACAGCCGTGATGTCCAGCGAGTTCGCAACATTCAGGATGACGGTCACGCCATCACTCGCCGCGTTGTTGAGCGTCACCGCGAGCCTCGCGGTGAGTGTCTCGCCAGCGAACGCGCCATTGCTTGTCCACCGCCGGTAGGTCAGCGAGTCCGAGTTGATCGTGCTGCCATTTGGTGCCTGTGTGGTCGCGCTAACGCGTGCCGGTCCGCCACTGGCCCCAATCCAGGCCGAACCGTTCCAAGTGCTCAGCAGCGGGAAGCCGCCACTGAAGGACTGCCCATCACCGGAGTTCCCGAAGCCATACTGCCAATCACCGGCGCCAGAGCCGTCGGTGTGGAACTGCTGGGCGGCATCGTCGGCACTCCCGGGCGCCACCATCGTTCCTCCCACACCAATGCCGTCGTCTCGAGCCGCGTCGAAATCGGCGACCGAGTCTGCGATTACCGCTGCGCTGGCGTGGCCATTTGCGGCAAAAGCGGAAACGGCGACCACAACGAACAGAGGAACAGGGGTCATTGGCATTCCTTCCACCAAGGGCCGCGAAACCGGCGGTGCGATTGCCGCGGGTGCGGTGCTGATGCTCGCCAAACGTACACCAAGATTGAGGGGAAACCAGTAGAAGCGAATTTCCTGCGCTCTTCGGGTCGAACATGCCACAGGCCCGCACGCTGGAGTCACTCAGTAGAGCGCATCTGCGGAATGACCTCCGAGGGTCCGACGCGTCAGGAGATGTTCTGCAGTCCAGGCGTGCTGTTCCGGCTGGCAGTCGGCGACGGGGTGTGGCCGCGTTGATAGTCTGAAGAAGCGTTCCACGGCAGCGTTCGGATTTAGGACAAGTCAACCGGGTATACGTGAGAGCCCGGTTGTCAGTCTCTGATCAGATAGGACTACTCGGCGATGGTACAAGACGCAACGAACGAGAAGATCCGCTTCAAGCCGCCGGCATGGTCGATCGCACTCGCTCTCGTGTTTCTGGTCGGCTATCCGGTCGGGATGATGGCGCGCGGCTTCGCGCCGCTTCTTTCCGGTGTCTTCGTCGGTGCGGCAATCCTGTTGTTGTTCGCGTACGGGGTCGCGTGGGTGATTTTTCGTGCGTCCGGCCGGAACAACAAGGTGGGCGGCATCGCGTTCGGTGTGTTGGGCAGCCTGCTGTTGGTGATGGGCGTGCTCAATGTCAGCGATGCGATGGGATTCCGCGAAGCACGCGCGAAGGCACTTGCGCTTCAGAACAAGTCTGGGGCAACCATGGACGGCACGAGCACGCAGCAGCCGTCTCGGGCCGCATCACGACGGTCTCGGGACAGGCTCGGCGAGTCTCAAGCTGCGGAACAAGAAAGAACGCGTGCGAGGACGGTCAACTCGGGATCCGAAACCAGAACTCCGGCGGAGCCGGATCCGGAGCCGGTGCGGCATCCGGAGTGGCGAGCGTTTGGTGTGCAGTTCGCAAACGACATCGCGCTGACCACGCGTGGTGGAGAGTTCCGCAACAGCCAGGATCGGCAGAGATTCGACCGACTCCATCCTGCAGAGGCAAAGCTCGCTCGAGCCCATATCGCACTGCGCGAGTACGTCATGCCGACAAACCGGGCGCGGGACGACGCGTGGGACGCCGTTGGCAACGGGGGCATCGTCGTGATCGCCGACGTCGTGAACCAGACCGATTCGAGCCGCATCGAGGCAATGCGCGAGAACTTCCGTGTTTGGAGTCGTGCTGCGACGGAGTCCGTCGAGGCGTACGCGAAGCGTGAGACGATTGTCGATCTGTTGGGTGATGTGAATGCCGGCGAAGAAGCCGCGTTTCTGGCAGGGCTCGATGAACAGATTGGTACGCTTGGCCTTAAGGGGAAGGCGGAGGCACGTAGCCGCGCTGCGGATGCTGCGATCGCGTTCATCGACTTTCTGGAGGAGCACAAGGAGAGTATCCGGGTGCGCGATCGACGCGTCAGCATCACGGATCCAGCCCTTGAGCTTCCGATGCAGGAGCATGCCGCCCTCGTGCGATCTGCGATGAAGAAGTGTCTCCCGTGGGACCGCGCTCGAAGATGATGGTGAGCGATCGCGTGTGGTCCAAAACTCTGCTGGCTCCAAGCACTTTTGACCGTAACGGCTCAGCGAATGCAGCAGGCAGTCAACCCGCCAGCCTGCCCGCTCACGTTTCGGACTTATCGCGTGATGCTCTCGAGCGTTCGTGTGGCCTGTGGCAGCCGTGCAAGCTGGTACGACTTGGTGCCGCAGCCAATACCTAGCAGCCGAAGCGGAACAGCCCCGTTCATCGCAGTGCGGTTCTAGTCGGTCAGTTGCTGCACCGATTTCTGCACCGCCAACGACGCGAGCGTTGCATAAACAACTGCCGACAAGTGACTTGCGGAACGCTCGCTGAGTCTCGGATCGCCCATTTCAATGTTTGCAGCTACAAGCACGCAGTACTTCGAACCCGCTCAGAGGCTCTGAAGCGGGTTTTTTATTCTTGGAGTCGCACACTCTGCATCCCCATGCGAGGGGGGTCGTGCAGATACTGCACCGGATTATGCACCGCTTTTTTGACGCCGATTTTCCGTGCCCCGAGGGTCACTCGCGGCACGGAAATCATGTCCGAACGCCAAGCATCAGCATGCTTCAACTTGCAACAAACAGCCTGCAATACACTGCGAGCGCGTGCGGTCGAGTGCGATGGGTTGGGACGCGCCGGCGGGGGTTTCGCATCCGAGTCTGCGTACCGTGAGCTATCGAATTGGTTGACAGGGTTGCCCGATCGCATACCCTATCAAAATGCGTACAAGATTGGCCGCTAGGCCCGACCCTTCCACGATTCAGAGCGGCTCAGATCGCCGTGCCTCTATCCGGGCCCTCCGGTCCGAGCTCCGTGCGTTCAGCGATGAGCAGATCGAGTGCAAACACTCGGCAGCCCTCTCCGGCGGCTGCTCGGGTCACGCCTTGTCGCTCGCCTGCGGCACTCACGAATGGTTCGGGTCTGATCACGTTGCGGGCATCACGTACCCGCCACTCGCGCTGCTTATCGACATGGCTGCACGATCAGTCTGCGAGCCTGCACAGCCCGGTTGCGCGGTCTGGATCGGCCGGGCGTGCTGGCCATATCCACACGCCCTTTGCCAGCGAGCAGCGAGCGGCAGCATCCGAACCGAGCTGCTCGACCGGTCGATCTTTGTCGATCCGCCCGACCGCGCGACGCGCGTCTGGTCGATCGATTTAGCATTGCGATCAACGGGGAGCACACTCGTTATTGCCGACGGCTCGGGACTGAGCATGGCCGAGTCACGCCGACTGCAACTTGCCGCGTCTTCATCGGGCTCTGCAGGGCTCTTTGCTCGTCCCGAACATGCGCGAGCCGCCCTCTCCGCAGCCAGCACACGCTGGATGGTCGAGCCTGCCAGTGAGAATGCTCAAGACCATGGTGGCGATCGCATTGATCGCAAACTAGCTACCCGGGATCAAGCATGGACGGTACATCTGCTGCGCTGCAAAGGACTGCAGCCCACCTCTCGGAGCGCACGGCACTGGACCGTGCGGCGTGATCATGCAACAGGTGCACTTGACGAGTGGGCGCCGAATCATGGCCGTCTGGCTGCCGCAATGGACGATCGATCGGCGTTTCCGCCAGAGTCGACGCGGCAGCAAGCACAACGCGGCGCGTGAAATGCAGCAGCCGCTGCTCGTGGTCGCCGACCAGCACCAGCGCCAAGTCGTGACCGCCTGCTGTGCGCGGTCGCGGCGCGTGGGCGTGCGGGCGGGCATGGCGGTCGTGCAGGCACGCGCGCTTTTCGCGCCGGGTGAGGCAGGCAGCGTCCGTCTGGAGCCGCACGAGCCCGAGTGCGATCGCGTTGCCCTACACAAGCTGGCAGTGTGGGCACATCGGTTCTCGCCCGTCGTTGCGATCGACACACCAACCGAAGAAGGGCGCGAGCCCGACGGCCTGCTGCTCGACATGACCGGGAGCGAGGCGGTCTTCGGTGGCGAAGAACGGATGCTGCGTGTCGCTGCTGAACGGTTTGGTCGGCTTGGTGTGCATGCGCACATCGCGGTTGCGCCCACCATTGGTTCGGCGTGGGCGATGGCGAGGTTTGGATCTGTTCAATCGGTTGCGGTATTGCCGGGCAACCAGCGTGATGCGATTGCGCCCTTGCCGATCGCGGCTCTCCGCCTGCCTGCTGAGACCACGATCGGCCTTTCCGATATCGGTATCGAAACAATCAGCCAGCTCATGGATCTGCCCCGGGCAGCGCTGCCTGCCCGGTTTGGCGAGGATGTGCTGCTACAACTCGATCGTGCACTCGGCCATGCGATGGAGACGATCGACCCTATCCGCCCGCTTCCGCCGCCGATGGCCGAGCGTGTGTTCGACGGGCCGACCGATCGCATCGAGTCAATCGAGCACGCGGTGCAAGGTGTGCTGGATGAGTTGGCCGGCGTGCTGCGTGAGCGACAAATGGGTGCACGCGAGGTCGCACTCGTGCTACACCGCTCGGACCTCGAGCCAGAATATCTCGAGATCACGATGGCAAGGCCGTCGTGCGACGCTCAGCATCTCTGGCGATTGCTGCGTCCAAAGCTGGAGCACGCTCATCTGGGCTTCGGCGTTGAGGGAGTGCTGGTGCGAGCGGATGCTGTCGAGCGAATCCTTCATGAGCAGTCTTCGCATTGGCGTGATACAAGCCAGCAGCAGTGGGGGAGCGATCGCGAGACGATCACGCTGATCGACACCATGCGCAATCGCATGGGCAGCGAGAGTGTCCGGCATGCGGTGCTGCGCGAATCGCACCTGCCCGAGCGGGCATTTGCGATGCAAAGAGAATTGGCCTCGTCACCCGTCGCACTCACGCCCAACGACCGGCCGACGATACTCTTTGACCATCCGATCCCGATCGAGGTCATCGCGCTCACGCCCGATGGCCCGGTGCATCGTGTGCGATGGGACAGCCGCGAACATGTCGTGACCAGCTGTGCCAGCCCCGAGCGGCTGAGCAACGAATGGTGGCAGCACACCGCTGGCTCAACGCGCGACTACTACGCGGTCCGCATCGAGAGCGGGCGATGGCTGTGGCTCGCGCGTGCGATCGAGACCAGCAAGTGGTTCATCCACGGCGTGTGGGCCTGACGGAATCTCGCGATGCCCGATATCGAGTTTCCAAAGCTGCGCCCGCATCCCGCCAAAGCTGATCTGAACGGCTCGCTCGATCGGCCGATCCAGGCAGGGCAGACGCCATACGTCGAGCTCGATGTCACAAGCAACTTCACGTTCCTCACCGGCGCGAGCCACCCCGAAGAGCTCGTTGAGCGCGCGGCCGTGCTTGGGCACACGGCTTCCGCTATCGCAGATACGAACTCGCTCGCGGGCGTGGTGCGCGCACATGTCTCGGCGAAGCAAATGGGCGTTCGCTTTGTCGTTGGGTGCCGGATCGTGCTGGACTCAGAGCTCGCGGTGCTGGTGTACCCAACAAGCAAATCTGCTTATGCGAGACTCTGCCGACTGCTCACGCTCGGTAAGCGACGCGCACCGAAAGGCGAATGCCACCTCGCCGTGCACGAGCTGGTGGAGCGCAGTGCCGGGCTGCTGGCGATTGTGCAGCCGCCAGAGATCATCGGCGACGGCTTCCTCGAGTTTCTTGAAGGTTTGCGAGGTGCCTTCGATGACGACCGTCTCTCACTTGCCGCGTCGGCGATGTATCGGGGCCATGACCAGCATCGGCTCGCGCAGCTCGAGTCGCTTGCCGCGCGCAACGGCGTGCCGATGGTTGCGACAAATCGGGCCCTCTATCACACGCCACAACGACGGGCACTGCAGGACGTGCTCACGTGTATTCGCCACGGCTGCACGATCGAGCAAGCCGGCCTTCGGCTCGAATCGCATGCCGAGCGGCACCTCAAGGCCGGCGACGATATGGCCCGTCTCTTTGCTCGCTATCCCGAAGCCGTGCGCCGCACGGTCGATATTGCCGAGCGGGCGCTGGCGTTCGATCTCGACCAGCTCCGCTATGAGTACCCCGCGGCCGAGTGTCCGCCGGGCATGTCGGCGGCGGCGCACCTCGAGCAAGAAGCCTGGGCCGGAGCGCAGCGCCGATACCCAGGCGGGGTACCAGATCGCACGGCCGAAGCTCTAAGGCATGAGCTGGCCCTGATCGCCGAACTGAAGTACGAGGCGTACTTCCTGACCTGCTACGACATCGTTCGATTCGCGCGGAGCCGGGGCATTCTGTGCCAGGGACGCGGGGGTGCCGCGAACTCGGCGGTGTGCTATTGCCTCGGCATCACCGAGGTAGACCCCGCTCGATTCAGCTTGCTCTTTGAGCGGTTCATCAGCCGAGAGCGCGGCGATCCACCGGATATCGACATCGATTTCGAGCACGAGCGTCGTGAAGAAGTGCTGCAATACATCTACGAGAAGTATGGGCGCGAGCGGGCAGCCATGACAGCCGAGGTCATCTCTTACCGCGGCCGAAGCGCTGTGCGCGAGGTGGGCAAGGCAATGGGCCTGCCCGCGGACTGCGTCGATGCACTCGCGAAGAACCTCGATCGCTGGGGCGACAAACCCACGAGGGACCGGATCGCCGAGATCGGCTTGAACCCACGCGATCCAACGATCCGCCATGTGCTCGAGCTCACCAACCAACTCGTGGGCTTCCCGCGCCATCTCTCGCAACACGTTGGCGGCATGGTCATTACCCAGGGGCCGCTCTGTGATCTCGTGCCGATCGAGAACGCGGCGATGGAAGATCGCACGGTCATCGAGTGGGACAAGGACGACATCGACGCGATGGGCATGCTCAAGGTCGATTGCCTTGGGCTCGGCATGCTCACGTGCATCCGCAAAGCATTCGAGATGCTCGAGGGTGTTGGCGTTGCCGGTCCCGATGGCGGAACGCTCACGATCGCCGATGTCATGACCCACGAGCAGGACGACGACGATGTCTACGCGATGATCAGCCGGGCCGACACCGTCGGCGTATTTCAGATCGAGAGTCGAGCGCAGATGTCGATGCTGCCGAGACTCAAGCCGAGATGTTTTTATGACCTTGTCATTGAGGTCGCGATCGTTCGTCCCGGGCCGATCCAGGGCGGCATGGTGCACCCGTATCTTCGGCGCCGCGAGGGGGTCGAGCCCGTGGCGTATCCGAGGCCCGAGGTGAAGCGGGTGCTTGAACGCACGCTCGGTGTACCGCTCTTTCAGGAGCAAGCGATGCAGCTCGCGATCGTCGCAGCGGGGTTCACGCCCGACCAGGCCGACGGGCTTCGGCGATCGATGGCCGCATGGAAGCGCAAGGGCAACGCGATCTATCGCTACGGCCAGCAGCTCATCGATGGCATGCTCGCAAACGGCTACGAAGAAGACTTTGCCAACCAGTGCTTCGAGCAGATCAAGGGGTTCAGCGAGTACGGCTTCCCCGAGTCACACGCGGCGAGCTTCGCGATTCTCGTCTACGTCTCGTGCTGGCTCAAACACCACCATCCCGCTGCATTCGCAGCGGCGCTCATCAACAGCCAGCCCATGGGCTTCTATCAGCCCGCCCAGATCCTGCGTGATGCCCAGGATCACGGTGTTGAAATTCGGCCGATCGATGTGAATCACAGCCATCACAATTGCATCTTGGAGGGCAACGGCAACACGATTCGGCTTGGCATGCGCATGGTCAAAGGCTTGGCAGTTGCTGACGCCGAAGCGATCGCTGGCGCCGTGGCGTCGCGTGGTCTGTTCGCGACGGTCGAATCACTCTGGAGAGAAAGCGGCATTGGAACGCGCTCGCTGCGGTGCTTGGCACGGGCCGACGCGTTCGGCTCCATGGGGCTCGATCGGCAGCGGGCGTTGTGGCAGATCAAGCCGCTGCGCGACGCGGCAATGCCTCTGTTTGAGACGGTGGATGGTACAGATCAGCAGGAAGCAGCCGCGGGTCTTGATCGATTGCCCAGCATCGCTCCGGCCACGCGTGTGCTCCAGGACTACAGCGCTGTCGGACTCTCGCTCAAGGCACACCCGGTGTCATTCGTGCGAGAGGATCTTGCCCAAAGGGGGGCAATCACGGCTCGTGATCTGCGCAACGAGACGCAGTGCCCAGCAAAGAGGTCGGTTTCAGTGGCGGGTCTCGTGCTCTGTCGCCAAAGGCCGGGCACGGCGTCGGGCGTGACGTTCATCACGCTCGAGGACGAGACTGGTATCGCGAATCTGATCATCTGGAAAGATACATTCGAGCGTTATCGCCGCATCGGCAGGCTCGCCCGCCTGATGCTCGCCCACGGCACGGTCGAGCGGCAGGGCATTGTCGTTCATGTGCATGTGCATCGGCTCGAAAGCATCGACAGTATGCTCTCCGGCGTGGCAGTTACTTCGCGAGACTTCCACTGAAACAGACTGAATAGCATGCTGAGTAACGAGGAACTGGAGTCCACGGTCAGCAGGACCGTTGGATCGTGGTGCCAAGCAGGCCAATGCTGCGGTCGCCGCTCGCGGTGTTATCTTGTTGTGGTCGCTCGAAATGACTCTCCGCCACCTAGAGGTACTGCTTCTCGGCAGCGGCTACGGAGTGCCAGATCCACGCTGCGACGACGTGTGCCGGAAACTGGTGGACAAGCTCGGTCTCACGGCTGGCCCGCATGTTCTGCCGAAGCTTCGGCCGCGCTTCTAGACGCCGCGATTGGATGTCGCGCATCTGCGGCGCGCGGAGATTTACCGTGCTCTCGCACTGCTCCGTGATCACGGGATTGCCATCGAGAGCGTCGTTGTCGCTTTCCTCGAAGAATCGACGCGGCTCTGGAAACACTGGCAGCAAGCCTTCGTTGCCTTCGGCATGATGCCCGGTCTTGGGCTCCGGGTCCGCAGCCTACCGCCGGTCAGATCAACATCTCGCCCCAGCATTCGACGTGGCTCGGACGGCAAAGATAGCGCCGCGTAACGGCCCAACGCGATAAGCAACCGCCACTCCGGATCATCGCTTACAGCCAGCACTCTTTCGATCTCGTTGCGGGTCACGAAGTACACGCGCGATGGATTATTCACGACGGTCGGGGTAATTTCGCGAACGGAGTCGCCGTGATCATTTCTGCAGGTTGCGCCGCGACGAAGAATAGCGTGTGGCCGTTGCGTGTTGGCAATTGCACGGAGCGATCTCCGTGTTGGCGTGCCTGCCGACTGTGCAGAAGTCTGTAGTACGAAGACTTTCCCGGACCCTTCACGGTGCGCGCCCTTTATTGTGGAATGATAAATGAAGCGGGCGTTACAGTCCAAGACTTTGCGTTCGTATCAGCAGACAGCGCGGGGTATTGGACGCCAATGCTTGCCCATCCTTATCGCGGTGCGTCGGCGCGTTGATCAGGCGCTGCTCGCCCCGCAAAGCTCCTGAGCGTCAGGCTTGGACAGCTATCCCTTCGAAATCTGGTCATGCCGATTCATCTTGATCAGCAGCGCCTGGAAACATCGGCCGCAAATACTGTTTTGTGATCCAGGTACATGACCACCTCAGTATCCTGGGGCAAGGAGGCTAGTGCTCCGCCGCCATGGCGTTCCACCAGGAAACAGCTTCTCGCCCAGACCCAGCGACTCTGCCCAAGCCAGAAAGAACACTGACTATGCGTTATCCAGTGGTCTCCCTTCCGAGCATAATCGCACTCGTCGCAGCCGCGACGAGCGCCCAGGTCGTTCATGAGTACGCCGGCGACGGCGTGGTGACCTCGTTCCGCTCGGCGAGCGATCAGGCCGCTGCCGAGGCGTCTGTGGCGCTCGTCGTGACGCCAGGCTCAGTCGGCGCGGTGCCGAACGAGTTCGGCCCGCTGCCAAGCTTCTCGACCCAAAGCGGGCTGCAGACCGTCACGGTGCCTATGGCCGAAGGCACGAACCTCTACGCGACAGGCTCGCAGTCGGGGCCGCTTGAGCGGACGGGCCGACGCGTCGAGTTCTACAACCTCGACAACTTCGCCTGGAACGATTTCTCCAATCGCAACTACCAGACCCATCCGTGGGTCATCGGCGTGCGCGAGGACGGATCGTCCTTTGGCGTCTTGTTCGATTCCACATGGGCGAGCTCGCTCGATCTCGAGCAGCCGACGCTCGACGGCATCGTCTTCCAGACCGAGGGGCCGGCGCCGCGTGTCGTGACCATCGACGCCGCCTCGCCGCAGGCCGTCGTCACCAAACTCGCGGAGCTCACCGGCTACCCATTCATGCCACCGATGTGGTCCGTCGGCTACCACCAGAGCAAGTACTCGTACTTCCCGCAGTCAAACGTGCTGTCGATCGCAAACGAGTTCCGCACTCGCCAAATCCCCGCTGAGGTGATCTGGATGGATATCGACTACATGGACGGCTTCCGCAACTTCACCCTCAACGCCTCGGCCTTTCCCGACCCCGCCCAGCTCAACGCCGACCTCGACGCGATCGGATTTCAGGCGGTCTGGATGGCGAACTGCGGCATCAAGGTCGACGGCGGATACGACGCGTACAACGAGATCACTGCGCAAGGCCTCGCGGTTGAGCGAAACAACGGCTCGCAGTACCAAGCCGACGTCTGGCCTGGCCTCTCGGTCTGGCCCGACTTCACGATGGCCGCCACGCGCGACTGGTGGGCCGGCCGGGTCGCGTCCTTTGCGCAGATGGGCATCGACGGCATCTGGAATGACATGAACGAGCCGGCCGTCTTCAACGTGCCGAGCAAGACCATGCCCGACGACAACTGGCACCGCGCCGACCCCGAGCTAGGCGGGCCTGGCATCCATCGCAGATACCACAACATCTACGGCATGCAGATGTCTCGGGCAACGCGCGAGGGCATGCTCCAGGCGTTCCCCGATCGCCGGCCGTTCGTGCTCACCCGCGCCGGCTACATCGGTGGGCAGCGGTACGCCGCGATGTGGACCGGCGACAACGTCGCCAACTGGTACCACGTCGACGTCTCGATCCAGAACATCCTCAACATCGGGCTCAGCGGGCAGCCGAACGCCGGTCCTGACATCGGCGGCTTCAACGGCGACTCGGGCGCCGAGATGTACGCCCGATGGATGGGCATGGGCGCGCTCATGCCCTTCGCGCGGGGCCATTACGGGTTCGCCAACCGCGACCGCGAGCCATGGTCGTACGGTGGCGCGACGGAGAACACCTCACGCCTCGCGCTCAACCGACGCTACCGCCTGCTGAACTATCTTTACACGCAGTTCTACGACGCGCACACGACCGGGCTCCCGGTCTCCAGGCCCCTCTTCTTCGCCGAGCCCGCCAACCCGGCGCTGCGCGAGTGGGACGACGGGTTCCTCATCGGCCCGGGGCTGCTGGTCGTCGGCGCGACCAAGCCCGGCGCGGTCCCCCCGCACCCGCCCCAGGTCACCCCCCTCAACGAAATCGCCATCCCCGCCGAGAACCCGCCCCGCAATGTGCGCGAATCAGACGCCCCGGCCCCGCCC
>ERZ1740067.860-NODE-860-length-22797-cov-21.663310_pt1 | contig 22797 bp, 17 predicted proteins | sample MGYA00581736_ERZ1740067 | MGnify/ENA primary metagenome ERZ1740067 (study PRJEB43018, sample SAMN04849236) | marine metagenome | isolation source: floating plastic debris | place: Pacific Ocean | collected 2008-08-27 | study: EMG produced TPA metagenomics... | reverse complement strand
TTTTCAGGTCATGCATGACTGGCATAGGTTTCTAAATTAATGGTGAGATGATAAATCTCAAATCAATATTGCCCAGGAATATTGCCCAGGGTAGTCATGATTGCCCAAATTACCCCATGCTTTTTGAGTTCAACGCGTTAATGGGTGGACGACCATCGGATAAGTTCTTGTGAGCGTGTGGGCATCATACGTCCATAAAGCAGCCTGACATATATGAGCACAGCTATCTCTTCAAAGCCTTTACACACCATGGGTAAACGGTTGCTCAGCCGTTGGTTCTTTTATGGGTATGTCGGCGGCCATGTGCGGCATGTGTGTGGTCCTAAGGTGGTGGTGCGATCTCAAACCGACTGCATCGTCCTATCTGTCATCAAAGACTGCGAGGAGTACATTACAACCTTTATTGATTACTATCTGGCCCAGGGGTTTACCCACATTGTGCTGATGGACAATGGCTCCACAGATAGGACCCTAGAGCTGGCTTCTCAATATGGTCAGGAGGGCCAGGTCACGATTCTTCAGTGTTTGCTGCCCTTTGGTCAGTACAAGCGCCACATGTGTAACTACATGGCCCATCGGTTTTCGACCCACCGCTGGTGCTTGCTGGCAGATTGTGATGAGTTTTTTGACTATCCAGGTTCCGAGTGTGTCACCCTGTCTCAGCTCGTACAGTATCTCAATCAGCAAAACGCAACGGCAGTGCTGGTGCAGATGCTAGATATGTACCCTCAAACAGCGATTGGTCCGCAACAGGCTAGCCGTAATTTCCGCACCACCCATCGCTGGTTTGAGGTAAACACCCTGGAACCCCAAATAATCCCTACGGGGTTACAAAATCAGTTACCGTCCGAGGATTTGCATCTAAATTATGGAGGTGTGCGCCAGCGGATTTTTGATGCATCGCCACTGCTGTCTAAATTCTCATTGATTAAACCAGATCGCTATTTGCACCTGGTGGGTCTACATCTGGTGAGCTGGGCCAAGGTGGCTGACATTTCCTGTGTGGTATACCACTATAAATTTCTGGCCGGGTTTTCCCAACGGGTTACCCACGCTATTCGCCAGGGGCAGTATTACAAAGGGGCTGCGGAATACAAACAGTATCAGGCCAAACTCTCAGACGAGGCAGGCATCACCCTATGGACTCAAGAGTCTATTGCGTTGGCAGGTCCACAGCAGCTAATAGACCTGGACCTGCTCACCGTTAGCGAACGCTATCGCAGCTACTGCAGCGCAGCGGCGTCTGCCCCACCGTCCGCCACCAGCCTAACCAAAGCGCCCTAGGTCAACTTGGGCAGTTCGTTCCAACACGTGGGCTTGCTGGGCCGGAGCAAATATGATGTAGAATTTTTTACCCGCCGTGGATTGGATGGCGGCCTGGTTGAGTGCCTTCCAATTTTCGCGATCGCGAATTAGCCCTTGGGAGGTGCGCTGATAGCTGGTGAGCATATCGGCCTCAAACCTAAGGCCAAGAAATTGGCACAGCCGTTGAACTTCAGTGTCGGTGGCATTGACCAGCGCGTCATATCTGACAGCGGTATGGTTAGGGGCCCCTAAGTAACGATGGCTAGTGGCCACATCATTGATCCAGCGATCAATACAGCCGTCTAGGCCGTCAAAGTACTGGCCCCAAATCTTGGGATGACGCTGGCAGAGATCGTAAAGCGAGGCAATCGTATCGGCCCCATTGCGAACAATGTGGATAATTTTGGCCCCGGGCAGATACTGCTCAATATCACTGATGGCATGTAAATGCTCTGGGGTTTTTTCGAGCCAAATGTGTTTGCCCTGACGCTGAGCTAACTGGAGCAGGGTGCGATCAAAGCAATCCACATAGGAACGAACAAAGGGAAATTTGGGCAGTGTGGAACGCAGCTCAGGGGCACCGACATCATCCAAAAATTTTTCGAGGGTGGGTTTTAGATTAGGGCTGGTCAGACCCAAGGCGTAGCGGCGCGATTTCTCTCTGGGCTCGGCAATGAGGCGCAAAAAAAACTTAGACTCGGGGAAAGATGCGATCGCACTGTGACTGGCCAATAAACTCTGCAATAACGTTGTCCCTGAACGGGGACAGCCCACAATAAAAATGCAACCAGTTGGCATCGAATTGATTGGTTTGAATGGATTTGAACCGGGGGACTCAACTTTAACCGCTGCTAATCTCAGGTATGAACTGATCGGGCGTTAGCTTACAGATAAAATCATCCCAAGAAGCAGCAGCCCCAAATAATTAAGCAGACTGGTTACGAAGCTGTTTAAAAAGATAAACAAATGGGCTTTTTAGATTGCCTATGTGAAACGCCAGAAGACAGTCTGCTTCAACAGTGGACGTCGCTCGATGGCGATATTTTTTTAAATGCATAACAATTCGCTTTAGACTTCCTAAAAAAGATTTGAATAACAAGATTGGCCGCTGCCAAGGAACCGTCTCAATCATTAACAGATCACAGGTACACAAACCATAGGCATGGGTTAGGGCCCTTAGATAAGACCGTTCTAACCGGTTTTTGGGAATAAAATGCTCAATCGTGGTGTAAGGGTTGTACCAAATTTCCCAATCGGCCTTGGCCATCCGCCAAGAGATTTCTGAATCGTCTGCCCCTCGAGTATTACGCACCAACACGGGTGGAATGCAGGTTTCCCAGGCCACCCTGCGCACCACCAGACCCGCCCCTGGTGGAAACTGCAGTTGTTCAATCGGGTAGCGATGGGGGTGGTTACCCCGATCTCGAATAGCGAGAAATCCGAGCAATGGTTTTACATCCGTCGGTAATTCGGTATCAAAAACACCAACAATACGGCCACCAAACGCCCCGGCCCGAGGATACTGCTGACTAAAGGCAACTATCTGATTAACCCAGTCCCCCGGCGGCCAGTTGTCATCATCTAAAAAAGCAACCAAATCGCCATCGGAATTATCTATGCCACACTGGCGCCCATAGGCTAGCCCCTGCTGGGGTTCAAAAACATAATTTAGCGGTCTATCGGTAGGCCAGTTTTTCTGGTATCGCTGCACAACCTCAGCCGTATCGTCGCTGCTGTTGTTATCAACTACCCATATATTCCACACAATATCGTCATCAACATCCTGCTGCGCCAAACGGTCCAACACATCAGGAATACGATTGGCCCCATTATAGGTAGGCACAACCACAGAAAGCATTACCGGTGAATGAGTGGACATCGGTGTAAGCCTGTTAAAACGATAACGCCCAGCACAACTAGCGCAGTCGGCGTTTAATCAGAATGCCCCAAATATAAAAAGGGCTGATCAAACTACTGAGATATAGCTGTAGCTCACAGGCAGAAACTGTGTGAGTTTTAAGTAGCGTCCGATAGGTCAATACATGGTGGAGGGCCTTACCCAAATCGTTCGCAACGTAAACCCAAAACATAAAAGGTCGCTGCCAGAATGGCATGCTGAGCATGCGAGTCACATGACGACTTAGACCAATGCCCCTAAAAAAGGCCAGCAGGTAGCTGCGCTGCAAACGGCGGGCAGGAATTTGATGCCAAACCTTCATAGCCGGATTGTGCCAAATTTCCCAGTTACCCCGACGAATGTGGGTAATGGCTTCTAGGTCTTCACCCGTAAGCATTTGCTCATCGTGGCGACCGGTCAGAATGAGCTGCGCAGGCACATGGTTGAGCCAAGCTCTGCGACGCACAACCAAGCCTGCCGACGGAGGCAACACCCGCAATCGGGGCTGATAAACATGGGCGGTATCCCCTCGCTGGGTCAGGGCAAAAAATGACTGAATCCGATGGAAATCATCGGGTAGTGCCCCTTCAAACTCGCCCTGAATTTGACTCCCATAGGCCCCAACGTGGGGATGCTCCTGACCAAAGGCATAGGCCGCCGCCACCCAGTCGTCAGCGGGTAGGTTGTCGTCATCCAAGAACCCCACCAGCTCACTTTTGGCCTTCTCCATAGCCAGCTGCCGAGCATAGGCAGCGCCCTGGCGCGCTTCAAAGAAATATCGCAGCGGAATATCCGATGGCCAATTTTGCTGATATTGACGGACAACAGCCTCTGTAGAGTCGCTGCTGTTGTTGTCGATGACAAAAACTTCCCACCGCACACCTTGGGCACCGAGCTGCTGCCGTAGACGTTCGAGCACAGCCGGAATACGCCCAGCACCATCGTAGGTACAAATAGCGATCGTAAAGTCACATGACCGCTGCACTGTCTCTGTAGCAGGAGAGGACAACACGACTGAATGGCTCATGGGCAATCGGTAGATTCACAGCATTGATAACAGGGAAGTAGAACTAACTTCGGCAAAGCCCCTAGGGGAATTAATCAATCTTAAGATAGGGAACCGATACCATGCGCCAAGAGCATGTCATACATAGCATTATGTATGGAGATCGTGGATTTGCGTGTTCACCAAACCATAATTAAAAGCTTGATTTGAAGCTTATCGGTAAATTTAGCGATTACTTTGGGCTACTTGACCACTTTGCAGATTGCCCCTTAGTTCAGACCACTGCCATATACGTTTAAGATTCAGACTCAAAATTTAAAATTCGGACTCCACTGGCAAATTCAAGTGCTTAAGCCTCGGCTGGGTAGGTTTGGTAACTGTAGATAACCCTGGGTTTGGCAATGGATGGCTGACAACGGGATGCCTCCCCTAAATCGGTCCGTGTCGCCGTGACAGCTGGTCAGTTAGTTCGGTTATTGAAATTGACTGTTTTTTAAGCAATTAGTTCTCTCAATTGATAAATCGCTGACAAATCACTACATCTAGCGTTTGTACTAAAGACAAGACACTAGATTTTTTCAATTAGGAATGCTAGTCTTTATTTCCATGTGATCTAGCATATCTAGAGTGTTAACAATTGTTAGGACCGTCATAAGCGCTATATGTGCTGTGTTTGGCTTCACCAGCGTGTCCATGTCCCATCGTTAACGGCACATCCTATCTACACCCCTAAAATTCGCAAGGAAGCTCGGACGAATGGTTCAAGAGTTAGAACGACTACGAACGAAAACGCCTTTCCCTGAGACTGCACCCGCGGCCTATCCAGTGTTTTACCGTACCTACAGCCGTCGTTTGGATAACGGACAGCGCGAGTCATGGTATGACGTTTGCGATCGCACCTTAGGCGGCTTAGTCGAATTAGGCAAGCTCACCGCTGACGAAAAGTCATTGGTGCAACGGATGCAGCGTGAGCTAAAGGCGCTCCCGTCGGGGCGTTGGCTCTGGGTAGGTGGGACCGACTGGAGTAAGCAGCCCAAAAACTTCTCTGGGGCCTACAACTGCACCAGCACCAATGTGGTAGATTGGCGCTCCTTTGGTCTGATGATGGATCTGGCCATGATGGGCTGTGGTACCGGTGCGGTGCTAGAGCCTAAATACATTGACCAGCTGCCAGTTATTCGCAATCGGCTAAAGATTACGATGGCAGGTGATGTAGGCACTGCACCCGCAGACCAGCGCCGGGAAGAAACCGACGTAACCATCAATGGCAACCGGGTGGAGATCCATGTGGGCGACAGCCGTAACGGCTGGGTTATGTCGTATCAGAAAATTTTAGAACTCTCTAGCAACGAGTATTTCACAGACGATGTGGAGGTCATTGTTGACCTGGGTGATGTCCGCCCTGCGGGAGAGAAGCTCAAAGGGTTTGGCGGCATGGCCAATCCGGTAAAGCTACCGGACCTATATGAGCGCTGCGCCAAAATTCTAGATAAAGCCATCGGTCGTCAGCTCAACTCCATTGAGTGTTGCCTATTAATCGATGAAGCAGCCGCCTGTGTGGTAGCCGGAAATATTCGTCGCTCCGCAGGTATGCGTCAGTTTGATAGCCATGACGAGCTGGCCACTAACGCCAAGGATAATCTTTGGCAGCAGGATGCAGACGGCAACTGGCGCATCGACCCGGAACGGGATGCATTGCGCATGGCAAACCATACGCGGGTCTTTCACAACAAGCCATCCTTAGCGGAAATGACCGACGCGGTGCGCAAGCAGTTTTACTCCGGTGAGGGAGCCATCCAGTGGGCCGGAGAAGCCGAGCGCCGTGCCCAGGGTAAAGGGCGTTACGGTCTGAACCCTTGTGGTGAAATTTTGGGACAAAATTTTCACTGCAACCTGGCGGAAATCCATCTAAATCAGATAGATCCCAAAAATCTGCAGGAGCAAGAAGACGCCTTTAGGGCTGGCGGTATTGCCGTCGCTGCTTTGCTCAACCATCAATTTATTGAGCCCCGCTACCAGCAGTCTCGTCTGGAAGACCCCATTGTCGGGGTGTCCTTTACCGGTCTATTTGACTTCTTTGTGCGGGCCTTTGGGGTGGACTGGCTCACCTGGTGGGAGGCCGGTCGTCCAGATACGATGCAGGGTCTAGAGTTTAAGGCCAAGGAGCAGAAATATCTGAGCCGCTGGAAGACAATCGTTCATGAAACGGTTTGGGGATATTGCGATCGCCATAACATCCCACGCCCTAACCGCTGCACCACCGTACAGCCTGCGGGCACCAAGAGTCTGCTTAGCGGCGCGTCCTCTGGCTGGCATCCGCCCAAGTCCCAGCGATTTATCCGGCGCATCACCTTCCGTAAAGACGATCCGGTAGCACTGGCCTGTATTGACTACGGCTATTCGGTCATCCCATCCCAGTCCGATAAGGATGAGAATGGCAACTTGCTTAACGATCCCTTTGATCCACGCTGCACCGAGTGGCTAGTGGAAATGCCGGTGGAAGTTCCCTGGGCCAATCTACCAGGGGCGGACGACGTGGCCATCGAACAGTTTTCGGCCTTGGCCCAGTTTGACTTCTACATGCAGGTGCAGAGTCAGTACACCGCCCACAATACGTCGGCCACCATCGAGTTTCGTGAAAACGAAATTGAGCCCCTAGCCGAGCGTATCCACCAGGCAGTGGAAAATGATGAGGGGTATATTTCCTCGGCGTTGCTGGCTCGTTTTGATAACCTGCAAACCTTCCCTCGCCTACCGTTTGAGCCCATCGACAAGGCTCGATACGAGGAACTGTGTAAAGAAGTGCTCACCCGTCGTACAACGGAGAACTTCCATGCGGCGCTAGAACAGTACGACGCGGGGGAACTGATCGAAGCCGGTCCGGCTGGCTGTGACTCTGATAAGTGCCTGTTGCCTGAGAAGAAGCCTAGCTAGACCTGTAATGTTTTCAGCGTTGCGGATCTTCGGGATAATTTTATCTGCAAGATACTGTCTCCGAGCGTTTTTAACCGTTCGGAGCATCCCTTAGCTCAGCAACGGCGGTTTGGGTGAAATAGACACACTCGCCTCCAGTGGATATACACCGGGCACTCTTAATGGGGTGCCTTTTTTATTTGTTGTAACAGCTAAGATAGGATAAGTACATCTATTCTAGTGAGAAAACGATAGGGACCATGGTCAGTACAGTTCCTACGCCTCAGACTGGGGCAGAGCCTGTCTATCCAAGTTCTGATGGCAAACCTGTGGCAGAAACATTTGTCCATCTCTATGCCATGTTGGTCACCATTGAGGTCCTGACCCAGTATCTTCAGGGCCAGCAGGCCACGGTACTAGGCAACCAGTTTATGTATTACAACCAGGGTTTTCCACATATGCGGGTGGCCCCCGATGTAATGGTGGTTTTTGGTGTGGAGCCCGGCGGTCGGGACAACTACAAGATTTGGGAAGAGGGGGAAGTGCCCTCAGTCGTGTTTGAAATGACGTCCAAAGGGACCCGCAGCAAAGACGAAGTGTTTAAGAAAACGCTTTATGCCCAGCTAGGTGTTCAAGAATATTGGCTGTTTGACCCAAAAAATGAATGGTTAGAGCCGGCTCTCCAGGGCTATCGTCTGCGGAGCGATCCAGAAGAACCTTATTACGAACCGATCGGTGATGGAATTTGTGAACCGCTTCAGCTACGACTCGTACACGAAGGTCAGTTAATTGGGTTTTACAGACAGGATAATGACGAACGACTGTTGATACCTAGCGAGCTAGCTATAGCCCTAAAGCAAGAAGCCCTGGCACGGCAACAAGCAGAAAAACAGGCTGAGGAAGAACGCCAACGAGCTGAAATAGCCGAACGGGCTCAGCTAGAAACTCAACAAAAATTAGAGCGGCTCCAGGCTAAGCTTCAAGAGCTAGGCGTTGATCCTGAGGACATAGAGAAGTGAAGAGACGTTCCATGGAATGTCTGTACGTCCGGCAGGTTTTGCGATGGTAGCCTGGTCACATCGTTAAAAATTATCAGGAATTGCCAGGTCACAGACTGTATTTGACTATCACTAGGGAATGAACCCTAAGGAGAACCTGTGCAGTCAGTTTATTGGTTTTGTTTTGTTATCGGTGGCGTATTTGTTGCGATCGCAACCCTAGGCGGTGCCGGTGACACAGATTTCGATGCCGAGGCCGATGTTGACTTTGATGCTGATTTTGACGCGGATGTTGATGTTGATTTAGACGCAGATCTAGATTTGGACGGAGATGCGCCAGACATCGGTTTCGATGCTCAAGTAGACACCGACCTCCAGCTTCTAAGAAAAGTTAAGGGAGCTTACGTCTTTAGCCTTAATATCCTCACCAGCTTCAAATTCTGGACCGTTGGCGGATTTTTCTTTGGCCTTACTGGCCTCAGTCTCGGATGGGTACAGCCCAACTGGCCCCCGCCGCTCATCTTTATTACCGCATTAATAATGGGCATTTTGCTAGGGGGTACCTTAGCCGTCGCCCTACGCCATTTAGCCCGTCGCCATGCCGATAGCCTCATTCGCACCGAAGATTTTGCCGGACGAGTTGGGATTGTCGAACTACCCTTCGACGCTAAAAGTAAGGGCAAAGTCCGGCTGGAATTACGCGGCAGCGTTTTGCACATGATGGCACTCACGGACGATACCAAGCAGTTTGTTCCAGGGGACAAAGTACTCGTCGTTAACGTTGAAAGCAACCGCCTTTGGGTCGTTTCTGATCAAACCGCCGCACAGTCCTAGACACTGTCTGTCGTTGCTAAGCCGCAACGCAAACCTGTAATCCTTTATTTCACACCATGACACACCATCCATTCTTGCTGGGGCAGGCTAGTCAGCTGCCAGCAAGCGATCAAAAAACCTTAGCTCAGGCCGAAGCTACCAGTTACGAAGTTGCCCAAGCTTTCCCAATTACACAAGCGAGTCAAAGTACGGCTCAAGCGGGAGCTATGCTGGGGGGCAGTGCCTTAGTACTTGGCCTCATCGGCATTGGCGCATTAATTGTCGTTCTCAAGACCTGTCTACGGATTTGCAATCCCAATCAAATTTTGATCATCTCGGGTCGCAAATATAAAAATAAGAAAGGTCAAAGCGTTGGCTATCGGGTTGTTTTTGGCGGTCGCACCCTGGTAGTCCCCATCATTGAACAGGTCCAGAGCATGGATATGACCACCATGCCTATCCCAGTGGAAGTGACCAATGCCTACGCAAAAGGGGGCACTCCGCTAAATATCCAGGCCATCGCCAATGTCAAAATTTCTAGCAATCGCAGTGTTGTGGGCAATGCCATTGAACGCTTTTTAGGTCGAAACCGGTCTGAAATTCGTCGGGTGGTGCGGGAAACCCTAGAAGGTAATCTGCGTGGTGTTGTGGCCCTACTGACACCGGAACAAGTCAACGAAGACCGCATGAACTTTGCCGAGCGCATTGCCGCTGATGTGGCCAAAGACCTGAGTAAGCTGGGGCTGCATCTAGATACGCTAAAAATCCAAAGCGTCACCGACGACATGGACTACCTTAGCTCCATTGGCCGTCGTCAAATTGCTAACATCATCCGCGATGCTGAGATTGCCGAGTCTGAGGCCGTAGGTGAGGCCGACCGCATTGAGGCCGACTGCCAAAAACAAGCCGAAGTAGCTAAAACCCAGGCCTTAACCGTTGTTCAACAACAGCAAAATGAACTGCGTAAAATCAAAGCTGAGCTAGAAGAACGGGCTAAATCGGAAGAGGAACGCACCACGGCTGCCGCTAAGGAGGCTCGCGCTCGCGCCGAGCAACAGCTACAAACCGTACGCTCAGAACTAGAGCGACTGCGCCTGGAAGCTGATGAGGTATTGCCAGCGCGAGCGGCTAAGCGAGCCCAAGAATTGCACGCCAAGGGGCAAGCTGCTGCCCTCGAAGAAAATGCCAAAGCCGCTGCCCTCGTCAACGATATGCTAGCTGCTGTCTGGGCTGAGACCGGCACCGATGCCACCCAGGTCTTTTTGATCCAACAAATTGACATGGTTCTAAAAGAAGCCGCCAAAATCCCCGGTCGCATTCATCTCAAAAATATCAACGTCATCGACAATGGCGACGGTCAGTCTATCGCTAGTCTGGTCAATGTTTATCCCGACGTCGTGCGTCAGTTTCTCAAGCAAGTGGACGATACCTTGGGCATCGATGTTACCGGCACCCTGCACCAAAATTTAGACTTCCAGCGCCGTTTAGAACCCGCTGCAACCACCACCGCAACAACTACTGTAGAGCCCAACATGGAGGGCAATAACTAATGCCAGGTTTAGTTCTTTTACTCGCTATTCTCGGCGGTGGCTCGGGGGTTATTTCCCTGATCATTCGCAACCTCTACTACATCTGTCAGCCCAATGAAGTGCTGATCTTTGCTGGTGCCCAGCAAAAATTGGGTCAAAAGACTATCGGATATCGCCTGGTCAAAGGGGGCAGCAGCATTCGTAAGCCCTTGGTAGAAAAGGCGCTGCGCATGGACCTGACTAACATGATCATCGAGCTTAAGGTGACCAATGCCTACTCCAAAGGGGGCATTCCTCTCCAGGTCGATGGGGTGGCTAACATTAAGGTCGCGGGTGAAGAGCCCGCCATCCATAATGCCATCGAGAGACTCTTAGGCAAGAGCCGGAAAGAGATTGAAAAGATTGCCAAAGAGACTCTCGAAGGGAATCTTCGAGGTGTTCTCGCCAGTCTGACGCCGGAACAGGTAAACGAAGATAAAATCGCCTTTGCTAAAAGCCTCTTAGATGAAGCCGAAGAGGATCTGGAAAAGCTCGGTTTAGTGCTTGATACCCTACAGATTCAAAACATTTCTGACAACGTGCGTTACCTGGACTCCATCGGTCGTAAACAGCAGGCCCAGCTTCAGCGGGATGCCCGCATTGCTGAAGCCAAAGCCCAGGCTGCCTCAGCGATCCAAACGGCTGAGAACGAAAAGATTACCGCCGTCCGTCGCATTGACCGTGACACTGGCATTGCCGAGGCAGAAGCTGAGCGGCGGATCCAAGATGCCCTTACCAAGCGTGGAGCCGTTGTTGCTGAGGTAGAGGCTGAGATTGCCTCTGAACTGGTGCGGTTTCAGTCAGATATTCCTGTTCAGCAGGAGCGCATCAAACAGATTACGGAGCAGTTAAAGGCAGATGTGATTGCCCCTGCTGAGGCTGAATGCAAGCGGTCGATTGAAGCGGCTAAGGGTGATGCGGCCCAAATTGTCGAAGATGGTAAGGCCCAGGCCGAAGGTACTAAACAGCTGGCTGAGTCTTGGCGGGCCGCCGGTGACAACGCCCGTGATATTTTCTTGCTACAAAAGCTGGAAACACTGCTTAAGACCCTGAGTGCAACGGTTCCTGAGGTGAATGTGCAGAATGTCACTGTGATCGATGGGCAAACGGGGGGAACGGCCAAGCAGGCGATTGCCGTCATGGAACAGCTCAAACAGACCACCGGTCTTGACATTGCCAACGTAGTCAACAATTTGACTAATGGTAATCCTCAGCAATTACCGGACGGAGATTGGAGAACCCCAGATAAATAACGCCTAGGATTTGGGTCACAATCGAGCACCAAAACCGCCGCCGGTAACGTTACCGGCGGCGGTTTTGATTAAGGTCAAATCCAGCGAGGGCCTATGATTACATGTGGCCAGCCGTAATGGCCCCTAGAGCAACCGTCAGCACAATACGAGTCACTTCAATCACACCGGCAACTGCAATAACAGCGCCGATCTTACGAATAAGGGCGGGAGGCATATTACCTTCCCACAGCGGGTTAGCGGCCCCAATATAGTTAAACTGGGTTTCGTTACCTTCACCCTGATAGCGCTTGATGCTGAGCTCTTTAGGCAGGGCAGGGAGATCTTGGTCACTGGGAGATAGCTTGAGGGAACGGCGGATAGGCACCTGATAGGGACCAAACGCAGCCACGTACTCCTCAGAACCAGTGAGTTTTTCTGCAAAGGAACGAATGCCTTCTGACGCCAGCAAGGAACTCCACTTAAAGACTTCTGCCTGGATAGCAGGACGACCTAGCACACGCTCAAAACAAAGCTGAACAAAGCGATAGTTGCTGTTGGTAGCCAGAATGTAGTTTACAAACATGTCAGAGCACAGCAGCTCGCGTACCAGTTCTTGGGTCGTAATCTCACCATTGAGATAGGAGGAATCTAGAGACTCATTGTGATGAAAATCAATGTTGCGATTGTCTTTAAAGAGACGACGATAAACCGCCTGGAGACAGTCTGCCTTATCCACCGTAGAAAACGTCTTAATGCCGCTGGCATCACCATTTTCTAAACGTAGGCCACCATTACTGGATACGGGAATGACCTGATTATTATTGGCAAGTGTTTGCATTTTTCATTGACTTTTATAAATGGACAAGCAGGCTAACATAGAGCCCTTCAGTCACCAGTAATAGTAGTAATAGGTCGTAGCTAAACAAATAAACTGATAAGTATATTTACTCAATTTATTTCAATTTGTTTCATTACACTCAGAATATAGATGCCTAAATCAGGCAGTACAGCGGTTGTAAATGTCTGGTGGTTAAGGATTCTTGAGGAATAATTAAACTCTTGATGCTCACCAATAGTGAGTAAAGAAACATAACAACGGCTGTGCGATCGCATCTCCCTACAATCCAGCCTTTTGCTTGGCGTCGTATTGCTCAAGAAATATCAGCACATCGGCACACCACTGCAGCCAGCTAGTTTCATAGGCAATCCCCCGCTTGAGGGTGAGGTACTTAAACTGCAGCTCTACCGGAGGATCGGGATGGGCCATACACATCTCCTCCATTGCTTGGTACTTATCCAACTGAGCCTGATGCAGCGTCTGACGGTGATGTAATTCTTTCAGCAACATCTCACGGGGCATCTTGTAGCCAATCATCACCTTCACCAGCAAATCTTCTCGGATTTGGGTGCGCTCCGTGGGCTCGGCATACCAGCGGGTGAGCTCTGACCACCCCAGTTCGGTCATGCTGTAAATCTTTTTGTCCGGCTTACCCTCCTGGGGCACCTTCTCAAAATTGACCCAGCCCTGGGACACCATTTTTGATAGCTCCCGATATACCTGCTGCTGAGTGGCTTTCCAATAGCAGCTTAACCCTTCGTCAAAGCGCTTACTGATGTCGTATCCGCTATCGGGCTGCTGAGCTAACAACGCCAGGATGGTGTGGGCTAGGGCCATAGGAAATCAAAGACTAAACAAACAGGCTAAATTTTCGTTGACATATCCAACATGTTGAGTATACGCTAGGTCACTATAAGCAACAAGTTGAATACCAACTGATTGTTTATCAACTATTTGGATACTGAGCCATGGTTTCACAACTGTCTGATGCCACTGGAAACAACCGGCACATTAACTGGCAATGGTTATGGCTAATAGCCCTAGCCGCACCGGTTTTGTGGCTGGGGCGTTTTCGAGCTGACTCGGCTGTGGCTGAGGACGTAAGCGCCCCCCTGCCGGTCGAAACCCAAGTGCTAGAACGCATCAACGAGTACCCGGTAGAGCGCACCTACACAGGGGAAATTGTCGCCCGACGCAGCAGCGATCTGGGGTTTGAACAAGCAGGCACCCTGGTGGATGTCCTGGTAGATGAAGGCGATAGCGTTTTAGCAGGGGCTCCTCTAGCCCGGTTAGATATCCGCAGCCTGCAAGCCCAACGACAGCAGCTTGAAGCCCAACGGCGTCAGGCTCAGGCCCGGTTTCAAGAATTACAACGGGGTCCTCGCCAAGAGGATATTTCTGCCGCTGTTGCTGCCGTTGAGGATCTCCAAGCACAGCTTGATCTGGCCCGTCTCCAGCAGGAACGTCGCGAAAATTTGTATGCCCAAGGGGCAATTTCCCTAGAAGAACGAGACGAAGCCGCCTTTAGTGCCGATGCGTTGGCCAGTCGTCTCAGTCAGGCTCAAAGTCAGCTAGATGAGCTAAAGGCAGGCACCCGCGTGGAGCAAGTCAGCGCCCAGGATGCCCAGGTTGACCAGATTGAAGCGAGCCTGCGAAATCTGGATGTTTCGCTTTCTAAAAGCGTCATCTATGCGCCCTTTAATGGACAAGTCTCTCTACGCTTTGTGGATGAAGGGGTTGTCGTTAGCCCAGGGCAGTCGATCATGCGCCTGGTGGAGGGGACTGCCCTCGAGGCTCGCATCGGTGTCCCCAGCCAGATGGCCAGTGGCATTACTAACGGCAGCCGACAGATAGTGGACGTCAACGGACAGTCGTTTGAGGGGCGGGTAACGGCCTTGCTGCCTGAGTTAGATGACGCCAGTCAGACGGTTACTGTAGTTGTCACCCTGTCTCCAGACGGGCAACCCACTCTGGGTGCAACCGCTCGATTGATACTGCAAGACCAACAACGTGAAACCGGCTACTGGGTACCCACCAGTGCCCTCGCTGCGGGAGAACGCGGTCTGTGGTCAGCCTACGTGCTAAACCCACCAGAGGATAGCGCCACAGACAATATTTTTGAAGTCGCTCGACGGGATGTGGAAGTCCTGTACACCGAGGAAGACCGGGTCTTTGTTAGGGGGCTTTTGCAACCAGGGGAACAGGTGATTACCAGCGGCACCCATCGACTGGTGCCAGGCCAGCTTGTGCAGAACTAGCTTGTGCAAACCTGGCTTATGCAGACCTAAGAGCGCCTCCTTTTATCACCATGTTTAATCTCTTCTTTCGTAACCGACAGCTGCTTTTTTTAACCCTGACCCTAGTGGTAGTTTGGGGATTTTCTGCCTTTTTGTCATTACCCCGGTTAGAAGATCCTGAAATTGTACAACGAGTCTCAACGGTCACGACAATTTTTCCAGGGGCCAGCGCTGAGCGGGTGGAATCTCTGGTCACCGACAAGATTGAAGAGGAGCTTTCTGACATCGAAGAGGTTGAGGAGATTCGTTCATCTTCGAGCCCTGGTATTTCAGTCGTTACCGTAGAGCTAAAAGAGACCGTTCCCAACGTTGAACCTGTGTGGGCAAGGGTGCGTAGCCAGATAGACGACGTAATTCCTGAGCTGCCCCCTGAGGCTAGTCGACCGGAGTATGAAGATTCAGAAGTGAAGGCCAGTGCCATGATTGTGGGGCTGACGTGGGAGCTGGATGAACCGGTGAATTATCCCATCCTGCGGCGGGTGGCCGAGGGGCTAGAAGCTGAGCTGCGTAACTTGCCTGGGACCGATAGTGTGGAACTGTTTGGGGAGCCAGATGAAGAGATTCAAGTGGCAATTAGTCAGGCTAACTTACTGGCATTAGGCATTAGCGCCCAGGGGTTGTCGCAACAAATTGCGGCTAGCGATGCCAAGGTTTCTACGGGAGAACTACAGGGTAGCTCTACGGAGCTGTTATTTGAGCTGGACAGTGCCCTGGACTCGTTGGACCGGATTCGGGCGATTCCGATTCGGGTGGGGGCCGCTGGACAAATTGCCCAGCTGGGGGATATTGCCAACGTTTCAAAGGGGGTGCAAACGCCGGTTTCTGACCTGGCGCTGGTGTCAGGAAAGCAAGCGGTGGTGGTGGCGGCGACGGTGGAATCTGACTACCGTGTGGATCAATGGGCACAGCGGGCAAGGGACGTGCTCACAGACTTCAAAGCTGATTTATCAGATGGTTTAGACCTTAGGGTTGTGCTAGACCAGAGTCGATATGTACAACAGCGCCTAAACGGGGTAATTGGCAATCTCTTACTCAGTTCTGTTTTAGTCATTGGGATCTCGCTAGTCGTCCTGGGATGGCGCTCGGCTCTGATTGTGGGGGTGGCGCTACCGCTCTCCACCCTGATGGTATTTGGCAGCATGAATGTGTTGGGAATTCCATTGCATCAGATGTCTGTGACGGGACTGATTATTGCGTTGGGACTGCTGATTGATAACGCCATTGTGGTGGTGGATGAGGTGCGGGTACACCTGCAAAGTGGCAGTCACCCGGCTCAGGCTGTGGGGGAAACGGTGAGGCACTTAGCGGTGCCGCTGCTAGCCTCTACATTAACTACCGTGCTGGCATTTGTACCCATTGCCACGTCCCCGGGGGGAACCGGAGAGTTTATTGGCACCATTGGCAGCACGGTGATTTTGGCGCTACTGAGTTCGCTTACGCTGTCACTAACCGTGATTGCGGCCTTGGCTGGGTTGGTTTATCGTTGGCGACCGTTGCGTTCTTCTAAGCACTGGAGCATCGGCGGATGGTCTCACCCTACGCTCTCTCGCCTTTATGAAGGCAGTTTGAGGGTTGTTTTTCGTCGTCCTATATTGGGGGTCTTGGTGGCGATGGTGTTGCCTGTTGTGGGCTTTATTCAATTTGCCAGTTTGCCCCAACAGTTTTTCCCACCGACTAACCGCGACCAGTTTCAGATTGAGGTGGAGCGTCCGGCGTCTAGTGCGATCGCAACTACTCGCACCCAAACCTTAGCCATTCGCGACCTGATCCAACAACATCCGGCAGTCAAGGATATCCACTGGTTTCTCGGCAAAAATGCACCGTCATTTTTCTATAACGTGGTGGGCAGCCGTCGCAATGCCGCAGAATATGCCCAGGGGATCGTGCAGCTGACCTCAACAGACAATTTGCGGGGGACAATTCGCACACTCCAAACCGAGCTGGATGGTGCATTTCCTGATGCTCAGATACTGGTAAAACAGCTGGAGCAGGGACCGCCATTTGATGCCCCGATTGAAGTGAGTCTCTATGGGCCTGACCTGGAGCAGTTGAGAACCCTGGGCAATCAGCTACGGCTGATGTTGTCTCAGCTGGATAATGTCACCCATACGCGGGCTACCTTGACGGAGCTATCGCCCAAGCTGTCCTTGTCGGTGGATGAGGAGGCCGCTAAACGCGCAGGGTTAGATAATGGTGCGATCGCAGCCCAGCTCAGCACGCTCCTGGATGGTCAGCTGGGGGGAGCCATCCTAGAAGACACCGAAGACATTCCGGTGCGGGTGCAGCTACCCACCCAAACGCGAGGAGAGCTGGCCAGCATTACGTCTGTAGATTTGCTCAGTGCTGATGGCACCACGGTTCCGTTTTCGGCGGTGGCCTCGGTCAATCTGCGCCCAGAACTGAGTACCATTGCCCGACGGGACGGTCAGCGGGTGAATACGGTACAAGGATTTATTACGGCGGGGTCGTTGCCCAGCACTGTTTTAGCTGACTTTCAACAGGCCCTAGACACCCAAGGCTTTGAACTGCCCACAGGGTATCGCCTTAGCTACGGTGGCGAGGCCGATGCCCGCGGGTCTGCAGTGGGTAACCTGCTGTCGACCGTGGGCGTATTGGTCGTATTAATGACCGCGACCCTGGTACTGTCGTTTAACTCGTTTGCTCTGGCCGGGTTACTGGCGGTTGTTGCGATAGCGGCAGTAGGCTTAGCGGCTATGGCTCTGTGGTTGTTTGATTCACTGTTTGGCTTTACGGCCATCCTTGGCACTCTGGGGTTAATTGGTCTAGCGATTAATGACTCGATTGTTGTGTTAGCCGCATTACAAGATGACCCGCTGGCAAGAAAGGGAGATGCGGCGGCGACACGACAGGTGGTGATGAAGGCGACGCGTCATGTGGTGGCAACGACGGTAACGACGATTATTGGATTTACGCCGCTATTGCTGGATTCGACTGGGTTTTGGCCGCCGTTGGCAATTGCGATCGCAGGCGGGCTAGGCGGTGCGACGCTACTGGCCCTGTATTTTATTCCATCGGCCTATCTATTGATCCATCGCCCAAAACTTGCACCGACAAACGCCACAACAAACTAACGTCGTAACGGGCAATAAAATCCTGATTAAAAGAGTGCTTGAGAAGTCTCTCAAGTCAAACAACACAACTCCCTTAAAGCCAATGACACAACTACCAAAGCAACGTTATCAGAGGGTTAGTCATTAGGGAGCTTTAAAAATTAAGTCCATGATTTTAGCTAGGAAAGTAGCTTGAGAAACTGTTTGGGTATGAAAGGTGTTGCGTTGATTATCAATGTTCTGGATCGGGTTTTGCAGAAGATTTAGAGGGAGAAAATCAAATCATGAGGTTATTGATTAACGAAGCCTTAGTGAGGCATTAGGTAAGTTTCAGATAACGATACTTTGGCATTACGAAAAACGCTGGTCACAGTATCTGATTGAGGGGCGGCTTTTTGAGTAGAGGCCGCAGGGGTGTGGACTATCTTGCCAACGGCGTCATAGCTTGATCGAGCATAGCGATCGGCAAGTGCCTGATTCAGCCATCTCTCTAAATCGATGGTCAGCTGCTCCAATAAGGGAGGCATCCCCCCGCCGCTTAGTTTCTGGAGCCAGGGATATAAAAAAGCCTGGTGACGTCGTTCGCCCAACTGGCTGTATCGCAGTCGTAAATAATGCGCCACATCTATGTCCCATTTCTTAGAAAAGTGGGTGAGACTTTCCAGACCCCATGCATCACTCCAGCGCAACATAAAATAAGCCCAGTCTGCCCAATGGTTAGGCTTCTGTGAAACATAGGTAACAACTGAGGCCGTCTCGCAGAAAATTTGTCCGTCGATGCGATTAATATTAAAACAAACGTCCAGATCTGCTTGGGCACCTAGCAGCCTTGGATCAAAATAGCCAATTTGCTTGAAGGTATCTCGCTTCACCAACAGACAGCTCAAGTCTTCTAGACCGCGTGTCCGATCAGCAAAACTCTGTTCATCTTGAATATCTATGGCAATCCTAGTTTCGCCACCAGCCAAAGGAATGGGCTCAGACTGCCCAACACTGGCTAAGGGACAGACCACCGCAGCATCCGTCTCTTGAGCACATTGCCACAGCTGCCCTAACCAACCGGTCGAAACATGAATATCATTGGTAACAAAGACTACATAATCTGTCGTAACCTGACTCAGACCTAGATTGCGCGCCTGGTTTGGCGCCAGAAAATGGTCGGTACGCACTAGCGTAAAGTTGTGCCTGGCAGCCGCTTGGGCTAAGTAGGTTTGAACATGCTTGGGGGAACCAGCATCCACATAGACAAGCTCAAACGGTACTTTAGTATGCTTGTAAATACTGTCTAGGGATTCTTGTGTGCCACCAAAGTGCTCTTGTGGTGAAACCACAATTGTAATCGAGGGGGTTGAGGCTACTTGAGAAACCGCACAAGGGATGCAACGTTTAACAGTCATAGGACTCAAAATAGGGAGGCGTAGATAGCAGCTGTTATCAGAACTGATTGTGGAGCTGAGCTTAGAGACGATTATATTTTCAATGGAATATCCCCTAGATAGACCGAGAGAATCAACAGTGTCACCTCGACACCACAAAAAACTTATATGTCCGCACTTTAAGATTAGTAGAAAACTTAAACTTTGATCAAAGCGATATGTAAGAAATTTGATCCGATGATGCTTAACCATCAATAATCGACGGGGCTAAAATGCCCCAAAGCCAAAAATTAGGGCGTTATCTTAGCAGGCTACAAAGACTTTGACTTAAGCACACTCAGCAGACAGATACTTGATGGTAGAGGCGTTCCAGCTATCTACCGTCATCCACTCCAAATCATGAACTGGTTCTCATCAAAAAACGCAGTATGCGTATCATTCAACAGACAGACACTTGATGATAGGGGCGTTTTAGCAAGCTACCGTCGTCTGATTCAAATCATGAACTAATTCTCATCAAAAAAATCAGTGCATACAAGGTTTTTATAGCCCTCAGAGAAATATATGTTTTCCCCCTCACCTTTGCAGCGGTCACGTTGATGGGTATCAATAGTTGTCATCGGGCTTGAGCTAGTGTTCATGGTGAACTGTCAGGCCTTCAATTTTGTTGCTAACTCTGCCAATAAATCTTGGATGAGAACAAAGCTTTTTACTGTCCAGCCCTAATCTCTCAGCAATTTTTGCGATTCGGAACGCCCTGAACGAATTAGCTGTTGGGTGTGGACAACCCCTAAGATCGTAGTCAGTGTACCCAACAAGGTCAACGGTAGGGCTAATACCGCTAGTTGAGAGGGGATCCCTAAAAAATGGGCAGGTGAAGGAGAGGGGGTAAACACAAAGATGCCCATAATTAATGATAGGGATGGAAAGGCTAAACAGCTGATGCTACCCACAGCCCCAAGCCAGATCCAGTTTTTCTTTTTGGGAAGCATCAATAGGGTTTGGCTAACTAGGGTAGAAAATAGGATCGAGCCCATAAACATCAAGATGCCGCAGACAAGTATTAACACATCAACTCTACTGATGAGAAAGTCTTTTTGCAGCTGCATTAGCGACTGCTGGTTTGTGAGCAGCAGACTGAAGTAAATGAATGCCGCGCCAACTATAAGACTGGTTAAGAGAATTAGGTTGAGTGCGATCGCAACAACTGGAGAGCTTGTATCGCCAATTACCAGATCTTTCCATAGCGAGAGTCGCTCGTGGCGAGGCTTGGCATGGCGAAACCGGGTCCAGTCTTTTAAGGTTTGGCGAGCCGGGGACAGTGCCACCATGAGCGAGATACAGTAAATCAGGCTCAATATCGTTATCAACACCAGATGCAAAGACACATCATAACTTTTTATCCGGGTACCAGTCAGCCCTACCACGATGGTGGCAAAAATCAGCGTCAGTAGATAACTAAAGCGGCGTTTGAGCAAGGTGGTATCCGAGTTGCTGAAGCGCCTTTCTAGGCTATGCCCTAGCAGTGCGCACCAACCTGTTGCATGTACCACAGCCAGAATCACATACTCTGTGAAATTCAGCCGAAAATTTCCCAAGGCCAGGTTGATATTTGGCGTTACAGTCGCTTGCGCAAAGTTAAAGTAGGCCAGGCTAGAGAAGGGAGAAAATAGAACAGACCATAAAAGCACATTAGACTCTGTGTTGCGAGCAAACTCCCCAGAACCCGCGTACATAAGAGTAATCCATTGAAAGCCGATCACCCCGGCTGCCAGTAGCCAGGGCTGTAACCCTAAAATCATAGGATGGGAGACCGACAGGCTCAATAACAACGCCCCTAAATAAAAGATTAGCGTTTGGCTGATGAGGATCAGGTCAAACCCTAGCAGATGTGCGATGTCATAGCCTGCATTTAAGCCTATTACCCAGTGGAGGGGAAATAGCAAACCAACGGCCAGATATAAACAAGCGGGGACCCCCAGCAGTTTACCGCTCAAAATGGTGAAAGCCGATCTGGGGCTGAGTTGCAAAAAGTTCAATGTTCCGCGACGTTTTTCGTCTGCCAGATTGTTCGCTAACATAAACACCCCCACTCCCATTAGGGGAAAGACAATCAGGAGACTTAAGCAAATATAAATATAGCCATACCATGTAGGCCAGTCTATTTGGTAGGACTGCTTGTCTTGGGTAAGTAAACAGATTGGCCTATATGAGTTTTGGGTTGTAATGCAATAGGTGCTATGTTTGCGGGCAACTGCTATACGGGGCAGCGTTACCGTGTAGTATCCACGTTCGGTGTTGTAGAGTTCTAATTTAACCGTTGTGCCAACTTGCTTTTGTTGCTGAGGTGTTAGCGGGGCACTGTGATTACCTTTGACAATTTTCGCATCCGTTTCCATGGCCAGAGCCGATGGCATTTCATATTTCCAGTCAGTCTCTGTTAGCTGAGCCTGACTGGGACTGATCAGCTGGCCATCAACTTTAATTAAACGATCCCCTTGTTGGATGGTTGCGAGCGCATTGATGCCCAGACTTTTATCTCCTCTGACAGGCTCTAGATCGTAAATGGAACTGACAACGATGCCTGTTTTGGTAGCCCGATCTCGGTTAGCCATATCCAAAGGAAGCAAGTCTTGCATCGGTTTGGGATTGAGCTGCGTCTCGCCCCGCAATTCAATCCTGGGATATGTGGATAGATTCATGTCCTTGACCATCACTGGCCCTGGCAGCGCTGCCCAAAAGCCAAGCATGACTGCTAGCTGACATAGAACAGATAGGGCAATGGCAGTTATCACCGGAAATCGTTTCAGGCGTCCCCTGAGCTCTCGCAGCAGCTGCGGGTTGGAATCACCCAGACGATCAAAATGGGGGGTAACCAGAGTTGTTAAAAGATTGAAGCCAAGCATGGTTATCTCTAGAGGGGGAATTGGAAATAGGTTTAGAAGAATGGCAGAAACGGCAGCGGGATTGTTGCATCCCTTATATCAATAGCGTTGTCTATGTGGGTTGGGTATGGCCGATCTTAAAGAAGATATCTTCTAGACTTTCTTGCTCACAGTGAAATTCATAGAGTGGAATCTTGGCTTCGACTAGCGATCTCAGCAGATTAGCAGCCTCATCTGGATTACCGGAAAACTGAATTTTCACCTGACCCGTCTGAGATTTAGTCTCTAGTTCCAGAAGGTTGCCAAACTGTCGCAGCTCTGTCTGTAAATCTTTGAGATCGCCACGGGTGCCGATAACAATATGTTGCTGACTTAGTCGCTCGTACAGCATTGCCAGGGGAGCACTCTCCACCAGGTAGCCAAACTCTAAAATGCCGATGTCAGTGCAAAGCTCGGCCAGATCGCTGAGCACATGGGACGAGATTAACGTCGTTATGCCCAGACTGTACAGGTTGCGAATTACCTGACGAAACTCCTGACGTGCAACTGGATCAAGGCCAGAAACCGGTTCATCTAACAACAGGATAGAAGGGGTATG
>ERZ1740067.859-NODE-859-length-22814-cov-7.605343_pt1 | contig 22814 bp, 17 predicted proteins | sample MGYA00581736_ERZ1740067 | MGnify/ENA primary metagenome ERZ1740067 (study PRJEB43018, sample SAMN04849236) | marine metagenome | isolation source: floating plastic debris | place: Pacific Ocean | collected 2008-08-27 | study: EMG produced TPA metagenomics assembly... | reverse complement strand
AGATAGGGCCGTAGCATAAAGTCGCTGCGGCAGAGGCACTACAGTCGTTCAACACGCCTACTTCTGCTAGTTACGCAAAATTGAAATTGATGTACGCAAAATTTATGGCACTTCCCTAGCAACTATCGCCTTGCAAAGACAACTATCACCTTGCAAAGACACCAGGGTTTCCCAGCTTACGCTGATACCCAACATATGTTGTATTAACCGTTCTTTTTCAAGATTCTCAAGTCTCTTTTAATCTGTTCAATCCCTACTTTCGTACCCTGTTTATCATAGGCATCGCTGGCTTTGAGAAAGCTTCTTAGCGCTTTGTCGTTGTCACCAATGTTGGCATAGGCAAGTCCTAAATTGTGAAAAGCCTCTGCGCAGTTTGGTTCTTTGTTTAGCACTGCTGTAAATTGCTCAATCGCACCGCGATAGTCACCTGCTTTGTAAGTACCGACAGCCCCGACAAAACTCGTCAACGCGTCGCTTGATACGGCCACAGATGGCTGGTCAATAATGGTGTCGGGGAAAGGCACTTGCCCAATAGGCTTACGATAGGCTTTCACCATAGAACCGACTGCAAAGCTAGTTGCCCCAATGACAACAGCGGCCCAGATAAAAAAGTTCGGCGTTTCCATGGCATGTGGCCCGTAGCATTGGTCAGTAGAGTGGGCCGAACTATTTTATGACAGCATTCGCTCGTAGCATAGGGAGCACTCTGTCAAAACCCGCATGTCACCGTAGGGGCGTAGGTCCTTACCCCTCGACGTGCTTCACAAACTGTCATAAAACATTCCTGATTCAGCGTTGCCGAAAACGCTCTTGGGGACGGGATTATAACCTATCAAGTTTTATTGATGTATGAAATTTCCATTTTTTGTCAGAAAAAACACGGAAACCTGTCTGAATCACGTACATTACGTTGAACAGTAATAAGTAACTGTGAAGCACAGGCGGACAAAACGCCACAAAGTTCACGAAATGTATCACATTTTACCTTGATCTTTGTGGCTCCTGCCATCTTGTTCGCACTGTCAGCTTCCCCCTTGTCTTTGAGAATCACGTGTGCACTATGCCTATCCCCTTTCCCGGTATGAATCCTTATCTGGAGCATCCAGATCTCTGGCCCAACGTCCATCAACGGTTTATCGCTGCTCTTGCTGATACCCTCAAACACCAGCTACCCCCTGCCTATCAGGTGCGTCTGTGCGAGCGTCGCTATCAGGTCAGTGGTGAAGACTCCCTCGTCGTCGGCTCACCTGGCCTCGACTGGAGTCGCAGCGCTAAAGCCCTGGCTGATACCCTTAGTGGCCGTACGATTTCGTCAAAGAGCGTTACGTCGTTGGCACCTGCGCAGGTAGAGTCTAGCCTGCTCACCGCCCCTGCTTGCGATCTTGAAAGGCGACCTATTCCAGTGCTGGTCCCTGTCCCTCAAAAAATATACGAGACCTACTTAGAAATCGTTGATACCAATGAGGAGGTCGTCACTGTGATTGAATCGCTCTCTCCCAAGAAAAAGCGCCCTGGCCGAGGCCGGGCCCTATATGAGCGTCAGCGAGAGATGATTTTTGGCAGCGATAGTCACTTCGTTGAAATCGATTTGCTTCGAGGGTGGGAGCCCTCCTCTATCTATGGCCCGGATGAGGCTGGTGACTACCGCATTTTGATTAGCCGGAGTGAGCAGCGGCCTCGGGCCCAGCTATATACCTGGAATGTGATGGAGCCTATTCCTGCGATTATGCTGCCGTTGAAGGGAGCGGACGATGATTTACTTTTGCCGATTAAGCCTGCTGTAGATCAAGCGTGCGATCGCACTGATCTGCTCGTCAACTATCAGCAAGCCCCCTTGCCTCCTCTCCGCCGCGACGAATCCCTCTGGCTAGACTCCTTTTTGCAGCAGGTGGGCATGCGTCCTTGTCGAGCGTCTTAGTTGCAGTCTGTTTGGCTGATTTTCTGTGTGTTGATTTCGTATGATAGATAGCATAGATGTCACACTTACTCGCTATCACGAATGACTGCCCCCACTGGCTTATCCACCTCTGCTCAAACCACCCCTTCAGAAAAGTCTCTTTCTGAAGGCCCATCTTCTGAAGCCCCATCGAAAAATCGTTCTGTATCGACGGTGGATGATACCGCTCCGCAGCATCCATTAGCCCCGCACTGCGCCCTCTACACAGGTGAAAAGTCAACCTGGAACTGGCGTGGCTACAACGTAAAATACGTCGCCTATGGCTCAGGAACTCCTATCGTGCTGCTGCATGGCTTTGGTGCGGCTATCGGTCACTGGCGTAAAAATATTCCGATATTGGCTGCCGCCGGCTATCGCGTATATGCCCTTGATATTCTTGGCTTCGGCGACTCTGACAAGCCCGATATCGATTACAGCTTAGAGTTCTGGGTCAAGGTTATTCATGACTTCTGGAAAGCTCATGTAAAAGCGCCTGCGCTTTTTGTCGGCAACTCCATCGGTGCGTTGATGACACTGATGACCCTCGTGACCTACCCAGAAACTGCCAGCGGTGGTGTCTTACTCAACTGCGCCGGTAGCCTGAACCATCGCCCGGAAGATTTGCCTGGTGGACTGCGTTTTGTGATGGGCGCTTTCACCAAACTTGTGAGTTCACGCATTACAGGCCCCTTTCTGTTCAATCAAGTCCGTACCAAAGGGCGAATTCGCGGTTCGCTAAAGCAGGTGTACGGCAATCGCGACGCCATTACGCCAGAACTCATCGATATTTTGCACGCGCCTGCCTGCCAACCCGGCGCACAAAAAGTATTTGCCTCCATCTTAACTGCGCCGCCGGGCCCCAGACCCAGCGAGCTGCTGCCCCAGATAAGTCAGCCCCTACTAGTACTCTGGGGGGAAAAAGATCCCTGGACACCCATTTCAGCCGCTGATATCTATCAGGAGATGGCAGAATCAAAGGATCAATCCGTTACCTTTCATGCCATTCCAAATACGGGCCACTGCCCCCACGATGAGCGGCCCGAAATTGTGAATAAGCTGATACTAGAGTGGCTGAAAGAAACCATGACGAATCCAGCTGCCCTTGCCAATCATGATGGATGAGGGCTATATAAAATACCGCTGCGAATGGGCAGAGGAAGATGTCATTTCGGCCAATGCTGTTGTTGATCTCACTTGTTTCCGTGATGCTCTTTACCGACTGAACTTTATTGGTGAGTATCCAGATGGCATTGGCTTTGGGAATGTTTCTCAGAGGTTAACTAATGGAGTTGGGAAGTTTATGATCACCGGCACCCAAACCGGTCATCTCTCCACCCTCACACCTGCCGATTACGCCATCGTCACAGCCTTCAACCCGGCCCAAAACACGCTTACCTGCAAGGGATTGCGCCAGGCATCATCCGAATCTCTTACGCATGGCGTCATATATCGAAACCATCCCGCCATTGGCGCAACTATTCACGTCCATCACCCGCAGCTATGGAAACGGCTATTGCACCAAGTTCCCACAACAGCGGCTACCGTTCCCTACGGGACACCAGAGATGGCCGCAGAAACCCAACGCCTGTTCAAAGAAACGCCTCTATTACAACAGCGGATCTTCGTCATGGCTGGTCATGAAGACGGCATCGTTACCTTTGGTGACACGCTGCAAACGGCTTATCGAGTTCTTGTTCAGTGGGGGCTCATGATGAACGTCGTTGCTGAATCAGCGCTACAGCTTCCCTTCACCTTTTTCAAAACTGGGCCTCAAACTTAATCTCTAGAGCACTCGTTCCACTCAGTACTGCCCGTCTCCCCGCTGGTAAATAGCTTAGCGCCACCTCAATTGGCGCTGGTGGTAAATAGGTCAATCGCTCTGACCATTCAATCGCCACAATGCCGGGTTCTACCTCTACCCCATCCCAGTAGGTTTCCAAAAACAAACCGTCGGCTTCAGCCGCTGACAGTCGGTATAAATCTATGTGATACAGTGGCAGCCGGCCTTCTGTGTACTCGTTGATCAACGTGAACGTAGGGCTATCAATCGCTGTTATGCCCAATCCCTCCCCGAGTCCCTGTACAAGTGTCGTTTTGCCGCTCCCCAGATCACCCTTTAGTAGCAGCACACTGCCTGCTGGAAGCTGCTCGCCAAGCGCTCGTCCTAGCATTTGAGTTGCCTGCGTGTCGGGTAAGTCAATCACCATTTGTCTGCTTTAAAGATCTCGGTCAAGTTTGATCGTGAATGGAGTCTTCTGTCTGTATACACTGTATACAGCTTGTGAGACATAACTGTTCAAATGATCATCACCGTTGCCAGCTTTAAAGGCGGTGTCGGCAAAACGACCACTGCCATTCACCTTGCCGCCTTTCTTCAGGGGCAGGCCGAAACGCTGCTGGTAGATGCGGATCCCAACCGGTCGGCGCTGGGCTGGGCCAGCCGAGGTGAGCTGCCCTTCCAGGTCATGGATGAATGGAACGCTGGGCAAAATGTAAATCCCGACGGCAATGTGGTCATCGACACCCAGGCTAGACCCACGCCAGAAGACCTGTCTGCCTTAGCACAGACCTGTGACTTACTGGTGCTTCCTACCACGCCAGATGTTCTCGCTTTAGATGCGCTGGTGCTCACGGTGGAATATTTGAAGGCGATTAGCACCAGCCACTACCGAATTTTGATTACTTCGATTCCACCAAAGCCCAGTAAGGCTGGTCAAGAGGTCAAAGAGCTGCTGCAAGAAGCGAACTTACCTGTGTTTTCTCAGGGTATTCGTCGGTTCGCCGCATTTCAAAAAGCGGCGCTCAAGGGCTTGCCTGTATACGCGGTAAAAGACTCTAGGGCGGAGGCTGGCTGGCAGGATTACGAGAATGTCGGTAATGAAATCTTGGAGATTATGGAAGCGCGGGCGTTGACGGTTAAGTCGCAAGAGGTTCCAGAGATTAAAGACTTTTTTTGATCCGCTGTTGGGCTTTGTGTCATTAACAAAAAGCTAACAAACGTTTTTGTTGTTTCAGGACTGAATGCTCAAAGTGGTGTAGTAAAAGATAGCTTTGCCTTGTTTTTATGAATTTGTCCCAGTATTCTGTAACGTCTAGCAATTGCGGCTTGCGGCAATTTGCTACGGCTTTTCTCATAGCTGGGAGCTTGGTTGCCTGGCAGGCTGCGTTTTCTGCGTCGCTGGCAGTAGAGGCAGAGACTGTAGACACTGGCATTGAGACGCCTCTTGAGAATTCTGAAGAGAGTGCTGAAGAGCGTGCTGAAGAGATTTCAGAAGGTGAGTCTCTAACAGCCGCGTTGCTGGACACCGCGCTAGTTGTGACTGAGCAGATTACAGATCCCCAGCGGCAGGTTGATTTGCTGATAGCACTGGCGATCGCACATTCAAAAGCAAACAATATTGAATCCACCACAGCAACTCTAGAAAAGGCGCTAGCCATCGTCCCTGAAATTGAAAATACCTACAACAGAGCGCAGAGCTGGATTGCGATCGCATCCACCTTCCACAGCGCGGCAAATGACAATGCTCGACTGGACGCTGCCCTATCTGAGGTAATTGCACTCGTGACCCAAAGCGAGATGGCCTCAGGGCCTGGGTTGCTGTTCAAGGTGGCAGAGACTTACATTGAATCTGGAGACTATGCGAGCGCTTACACCATCCCTGACTATGTTGATAATCACTACTTCAAGGCAGATTTAGAAAGGCTGTTGGTGAGCCATTTTGCCGGGGCGGCTGTGACTGATGGAGAGGGCGATCGCACTTTGGAATTTATCCTGAACGCCGATTTTGGTTCGACCTATTTTCCTGAAGATGACGCGCTGCCCCGGCAAGTCCCCATAGAGATCACAATTGTCGATCAGCTCTGGGCGATTAGGGCACTGATATTGGCCCATCATCAAGAGGATGCTTCTTCCGAAAAGCTGGCTGAACTTGTGACATTGTATGAGTCTATGCTGACGCGATTCCCGAGTCATCAGGATAGGGCCAAAGAGCACATTGCGCTGGCACAAAGACTGCTGGATCTTGAGGAAAATGAGTTGGCGTTATCCTCTCTGGTGCAGGCTGAGCAGGCCTTGTCGTTGGACGCTGCTTCATCGGCTGACACAGAATCTGTATCCAGTATTGTCCATGGCCACTACCCGTTGTGGTTGGCTGAACTATATGTTCAAGCAGGCGAATTAGATAGGGGCATAGAGATTGTTGAATCCTATCGACGAATGCCGTTGACAGGTGAGGATTCTATAGAGGCGATCGCATACAAAGTTGAACAGCTCGTGTTTGCTGTGGACTTCTTGATACCGGTCACACAAGCATCGTTGGATTCTTCCGTGGATGCTGATGCCAAAGAATCTGCTAGAGAATCTGCCAGAGAATTGGTGAGAGACGCCGAGCGTTTGGCCCGCCTCATTCCATCGGGTAATGCCTATCGGCGCGATGCCTTAGTTGCTGTTGCGATCGCCTATCAACGCATCGGCAAAATAGAAGATGCTCAGCGACTGGTAGACGCGTTACGGCCATCGTTCAACAGCGACGCTCGAGCAACGCTTTGGTCGACCGAAATCTTCCAGTGGCAGCTGCTTTTGCAGGCAGTGGGTGACTATGCGCAAGTGATTGAGCTCTCTCACGAGATCGATGACTTTACAGTGCCTTTTGATATTTTTCGAGACTTGATCATTCATAACGAAGACGAACAAGTAGAAGACCTTTTGCCACTGATTTTAGATCCGGCTAAGACATTTCAGTCACTGACACTTATTGCCCTGACGCAAAACGAAATAGCTAAGGCTGAAGCCGGACTTGATACGATGCGTCGCCTAGTCGCATTTGCTGAACAAGACGACTCGGCTTCTCAGCTCTCCCATGGAATGAACAGCGCCATTCGACAGTATGCCGATGTCGCTGAAGACGCTGCTGTGAGCGATTTGCTCACTTCTGTATCCGATGAATATGTAAGTGTCGCTCTCGCTTTTGAGCTATTGCCCGATGAACTGATATGGCCTCATCTCAATCGGTTGCCGGCGGGAACGCTCAAGGAAATGTGGGTTGAATCTTTGGAGAATCGAGCGCTTGGACGCAGTTGCGAAGTGGATGTGCCTGGCACGGTTGCCGTCGATGCAGTCCCTCACGTTCAGGCGCAGAAGCTAATAGAAATGGCTGCTTGTGCTGCCACTTTGCCCCCTCAGACTGTGGATCCTGCGACGAGTGAAGTGTTGCGGCATTTGCGCGATCGCTAAACCAATGTAGTTCATCCTTCAGCTTCAGTGCTCAACAGATCGCATTCTGTCTGCTCTCACGCTTGGGATTTCTCTGGCTTACGCGTGCCGTAGATTCTCAGGATGTTTTCAATCTGAGGCTTGTAAAAATATATCCAGCTATTTTTACCCTGTAACAAAATACCCACAGCGTCTTTTCGCTTCAGCACCAGCGCCAGCGCCTCCAGCCAGTGAATGCCAACGTAGGCGTCTGTCAAGATAGGTGCACCTTCTGTGGTCACCAGAGGAACGAACGGCTCACCTTTAGGACCTTCTACATTCTTTATTTTGATAGCGGTATCATCGTCGCCTGTTACTGGTTGCCCCGGCTGAACCTGCCCCGGCTGAATCTGTGTAAGCGCAGGTGTCACAGATTCACTCTCTACTGGTAAAAACAGCTTTCTATTGACGAGACTTCTATAGAGCTGTTGAAACGCCGCGTTGCTAGGCTGTTCTGCGATGTCATATATCAGCTGCTCAATATCTAAACTAGCAGTGGTCGTTCCAGAAGAAAGGGGGGTGCTCATAACGGAGGCGTGTATTGACGATTGATCGCTCAGGGACTGAGAGGCAGATTTCCTGGTAAGTACTGTACAAATATATCTTTATACAGAGCTAGAAAGCGGTGACGCGGACATTAATGCTTCTACAGTTAGAGATAATATTACCCGCTCGGATAATAATCTTTGAATAAGCCAAAAGCTTGCAGCTACTTTAACTATCTATCACCTTAGCTGTTCACTACTTTGATAAGCTGCTGATAACAAAATGAGTCGCGTTCAGCGCAAGAGCAACAGGCGTCGTATATCTAAGCTGATCCCTAACGTTATTTCTCAGCAAGTTCGCGAGCTTTACCGGGATGAGCTACGGAAGACACTGGCCAATAGTTGTTTGCTGGCTCAGGAATCGCTCACTGTGGTGCTAGAGGATTCGCTGACGCAGGCTGAATATCAATTGATACAGGCTGGTAAAGCAGCTCTGTCTGGCCAAGTTCACAAAGACCTATACGAGTCTATCGGGCCTCAGTCGAAAGGGATTTTTGAAGGTGCCTTGCTGCGAACAGTTGTAGATATTTTGAGTGATACGAACCTGGAAACAGGGAGAACGGATATTATCTTTATGGTTAATCAAGTGCTCAATGTATCAATTTTTCAGTGCCAATTTCTAAGTGTCAGTCTTTAAGTGCCAATTCTAAAACCCTAAATCTGCGATCGCCTTTTCTGCTGCCTTAAACACTACTTCATCCGGCATCTCGCTCCATGCCGTATCTCCAATCTCCTGGTAAAACTTCTCATCGTAGGGCCTTGTTTTGACTACAACAGGCATCGGCACCGCATGGCCTAGCAGCAATGCTTGCTGTTTGGAATCTAGCTTGGCCAGCACCGAGCGCAAGCTTTGCCCACCCGATACGCCAGTAAAAATGGCGTCAATGTCTTTTTCATCGTTAAGTAATGCTGTGATGCGCGTACCCACCTGTGACATCACCTCATTGTCGATTCCTGAAGGCCGCTGGTCGACCACGAGTAAGGTGACAAAGTACTTACGCATTTCCCTGGCAATAACACCAAAAATGGTTTGCCTGGCTGTGGCCGGGTCGAGAAAGCGGTGGGCTTCTTCGATGGTGATGACGAGAGGTTGGGGGCGATCGCACGGATTCTTACTCTGCAAGAAACGATCCGCCTTGCGCACATAGCTCGCATGGATTCTCCTGGCGATCACATTCGTTGCCAACATGTAAGAGAGCATATTGCTCTGCGACCCAAACTCGATCACCACGTGCTTCCCTGCATCGATGGTCTCTAGAATTTGATTCACATAATTATGCGTGCAGCTGCCCCGGATGTACTTCAGTTCTGCTAAGCGAGTCAGCTTGCGTTGCAGTGCCATAATCGAAGACTTGCTGCCCATCTTCACTTCGCAAAATTCTTGAATCTCTTCATTGCTCAGCTGCAACAGTCGGTTAATCCAGCTACTGCCAAATTCATTGCGTAGGATAATGGCATTCTCCAAACTGGCTTCCGAGAGATTGAGCTCTCGGCTAATCAGCATCAAATCTTCCACATCGATTTGATCGAAGCTGATATACAGCTCTTGCGCATCGCTCACGCCTCGCCGCTTCGTTGATTCTGGGTCCAACGTGAAGATTTGAACCTGCCCGGGAAACAGCTGCCGTAGCCCTTTTACCGTGCTAAATTCTTTGCCCTCACTCACCGCCTCCCAGCCGTACTCCGAGTGCATATCAAAAATCAAATTCACTGCTGCCTGCTTGCGAATAATCCCCGAGAGAATTAGCCTCGTCAAAAAAGACTTTCCCGTTCCCGACTTGCCAAAAATGCCATTGCTTCGCTCGACAAAACGATCGAGATCAATGCAAATCGGCACTGCCATATCAATCGGCTCACCGATGGCAAAGTTCCGCCTGTGCACGTCATCTTCCCAGCCAAACACTGCTCGAAAGTCTCTTTCTGATGCATCGTAAACCTGGCTAAAGTGCCCTGGAATCGTCTTTACCGGCAGTAGCTGAAGCGGCGCACTTGAATTTGTCTCAGCTTCGTCGTCTGTTGGAGTAAACATCAGCATTGGCGTCAAATCCACCGTCCCGTACGTTCCTGAGCCCGCCAACACTTCCTGCAAGAAAATATTGTTTGGCTCTGGCGGACTTGCCAGAATTCGCTGACTCGCGGTCCCTAGGGCCACATCGGTGAGCATACAAAAAAAGCGCGATCGCACTCCCTGCACCACCAAAAACTTTCCCACCCGCATTTCTTCCACCAGCACATCTGGATGCAGCCGCACTTCGAGCCCTTTGCTCAAGGACCCCTGAATCACAGAACCTAACGGACGCATTTCGTGCATTTGTACTTTCCTGACTTACTGCCAGCTGTGCTCCACACCGTGCTCCATGGAGAAGCCAAGGCATCGGTAATGGGCTAATAGTAACGGAAAAATACTCGATTTAGTACATGAGTTCTGTCAATCATGTTTCGGTGAGGGTTCTGTCGGTGAGAAGTCGATAAACTGTTAAAACGATCTGACAGGCTGAGAGAGATGACTTCAGATATTGTTCTTATCGGGCCTATTGGTGCAGGTAAATCCACACTGGGCGAGTTGCTGGCTGCCCACCTAGACCTGCCACAGTGTTCTATGGATGAACTGCGATGGGACTACTACAAAGAAATTGGCTATGACGAAGCGATCGCGCAGCAAAAGAGAGAGGCGGGTGGATGGCATCTACAAGACTACTGGAAGCCCTTCGAATCTTATGCCGTTGGGCGACTGTTGGCCGACTACCACGGTTGCGTTATCGATCTTGGAGCAGGTCATTCTGTGTATGAAGAGGCCCGTTTATTTCATCCGGTAAAACAGGTTTTAGCGCCTTACGCTAATGTCGTGCTGTTGTTGCCCTCGCCGGATATGGATGAATCCATCCAGATCTTGAATGAGCGCAATAGCGACCTGCCCGATAACACCCGCGACATCAACGAGCTTTTTGTGAAACACTCCTCCAACTATGAGTTGGCGAAGCTTACCGTATACACAGAGGGAAAGACGCCAGCGGAAAGCTGTGACGAAATCCTATCGCAGCTCAAACTGTCCAAAAAATGTAATTAAACTTGCTGCGGCGCCCAAAACATAGCCAAAAAGCCCACAGCTAACCTAGTCGCTGCGGGCTTTTGAAACGAAATAAAAGGTGGATGCTACCTATCGGTGCTCTAGAACTGGATGCCCACGCCACCCTGAACAGCTGTGCTGGTATCGCCGCCGATAGGAATAATTGCGTTGCCGTACCAAACCAAAGAGCTGTTATCTACAGTAAAGTCGACGCCGGGTTGAAGTACGAAAGACGTCCCATCGCCCATGACAGAGCCCTCGCTAGCAAAGGCCACACCTGCACCTAAGTAGATATCGGTATTGAAGTTGATGGGATAGTCATAGGAAATGGTGGGGACAAAGGCAGAGCCTTCGCCAAGGAATGCGGCACCCCGGATTGAAACTGGTAGTTCCAGGATGTTGTATCGGCCGTTGATAGCGACCGCAAGTTCACCGTCGCCAAACGCAGGACCGATACCGATGTAGCTACCGTAGGCGGCTTGGGCTTTAGCAGGTGTAGCAGCTGAGAATGCGATCGCTACAGCGCCCGCCAAAGTGCCTAGGGCTAGCCCTAGCAAGCGGCTACCAAAACGAGTGCTCATCTTTGAATTCCTCACGTGGGTGTAAGTGGTATTTGCGTAGAAAGCGGCGTTTTCTTAAACATTCCTTCCAGCAACACCGGTTGATTTAATGCACGTAATAACTTATCACAATGGCTGTCGTCAAGGGAGATTTTTCGTAAGTGCTTACTAGGACCCTACTAAGCTGTGCTTTCGTGCAGGCCTGACGCTTTTTCTTCTATTTCCTCAGGGGGGCTCCGTCAGGGTAATAGCAAGTACCAGCTATAGCAAGCGTACAGATGAATCCTTACGCTTGCGCGCCACTTAGCCCTCAGGAATCCACGATTTCAGAGATCACTGATGTAGTGAGCTAAGTGGCCAACGCTTATAGTTGACGTCATTATTCCAACGCAGCTCCTGTGAAGATGGAGATGCCTCGGCTTTATGGCAAAGTCAATCTCTAACCAATTGGCTCGTAAAACCAGTTGGCTTGAAAACAGGGCGTCCGTTTTTCCTTGTCTGAATCTGTTGTTTAGATGTCTATTGTCGGACATCTGTTTAGATAGATATCAGCCCGTATTTCTCATGCCTGCGGCGACACCGTTGATAGTCAGGAGTGCGCCGCGCAAGAGTTCGCCCTTGCTGTAGCGCGATCGCACTCTTCCTGTCACTGCATCATTGCCATATTCCCGCAGTCGCTTCAGCAAGGCCACCTGCAAGAAGCTCAGCGGCACAATGCTGCCATTTCGCAGTTGTACAGACCGCTGCAAGCTAGGATCTCCATCTAGCAACGTCTCGTGATTGGTAATCGCCAGGGTGACTTCACGCGTCAAGTAAAACTCCGAAGCAATTTGGTCAAACATCCCCTGGAAGTCGTCTCGCTTGTCGTCGCTGCTGAGCTGTTTCACATAGTGCTGCGCAATTTGCAGATCCACCTTCGCCAGGGTCATTTCAACTTTAGAAATCACCATCTTGAAGAACGGCCACTTCGCGTAGAAATAGCGCAAAAGCTTCACATGCTCATCGGGATCTTCGTCAATGAATTCTCTAAGCGCGGTGCCTACGCCATACCAGGACGGCAGCAAAAAGCGTGTTTGCGTCCAGCTAAAGACCCAAGGAATGGCCCTTAGCCCGTCTAGGGTTTTCTTGCCGCCTCGGCGAGCTGGGCGAGAGCTAATTTGTAGCTGACTGATTTCTTGAATAGGGGTGACCTGATGGAAGAACTCTACAAGGTCGGGCTGTTCGTAAATCAACGCGCGGTAGTGCTGGCGCGATCGCACGCTCAGCCGCTCCATCGTTTCATTCCAGGCCGAAATCCCATCGAAGCTGCTACCGAGCACGCTCCCTTGAATGACCGCTGTTGTTACGGTCTCTAGGTTGTAAAGCGCTAAATCGGGCAAATTGTACTTGGAGGCCAGCACTTCCCCCTGTTCAGTAATTTTGATGCGGCCATCGACGCTGCGGCCTGGCTGCGCCAAAATCGCTTCATATGCAGGGCCACCACCGCGACCCACCGAGCCACCCCGACCATGGAAAATACGCAGGGCAATTCCGTAATTTTCTGCGATCGCCTGCAACGCTTGCTGCGCCTTGTGAATCTCCCAGTTGCTGCTCAAAAAGCCCGAATCTTTGTTGCTATCCGAGTAGCCCAGCATCACTTCTTGCAGGGCTGTCTCAGCGGCATCAGGATCGGTTTGAAATGCCTCCATCGCCTTGTAGCCACCTTGCAACATGGCACGGTATATCGGTAGCTCCCACAGCTGTTTCATGACATCTGGGGCTCTTCGCAAGTCTTCTACCGTCTCAAAGAGCGGCACAATCTTGAGGGCACACACACCAGTGGCCGGATCGTACAGGCCAGACTCTTTCGCCAGCAGTGCGACCTCCAGCAGGTCGCTGGCCGTATGGCTCATGCTGATGATGTAGCTTTGGCAAATACCAGGACCGAATTCCTGATGGAGTCGCCTGACGACTCGGAATGTTGCAATGGTTTCTGTTGCTTTTTCAGAAAACGGCAGCTCTACCGGAATGAGCGGTCGCCGCGTGCTCAGCTCTTGAATGAGCCAGGCCGTTTTTTCTGCTTCGCTCAGTTCGTTGTAAGACCTGTCGTCTAGCAGACCCAGATATTCGGTGATTTCGTTGATGGTGTCGGAGTGGCGGGTGCTCTCTTGGCGAATGTCTAGCTGCGCGAGGGTGAAGCTATAAATTTCTACCTGACAGATGAGATCTTCTAGATCCTGGCAAACGAGTCCCGTTCCTTTGAGGTTGCTCTGAATGAGCTTCAGCTCAGCTAAAAATTCATCTCCAGAGTGGTAGATGCGCCCGCTGACCTGCTCGCTGTCTAAGTTGCTTTCCGATTCTTGGAGATAGTCACCGTTATAGAGCTTTTTCGATCTGGCCAGGGTGTTTCGCAGCCGCTGCTCAATATAGGCCAGCTTCAGCCGATAGGGCTCTTGGCGATAGCGAATAGCCAGCTTTTCGTAGATGTCTGGCATTTTGGTCTGGTCTTCTTCTAGCGACTCCAGCAGGTCGGGCAATACCTCGCTCCAGTGCAGTGATAGGCTCAGCAGCTGTGTGAGCTTTTCAATCGATTCCAGGTATTTGCCAATCACCATGTTGCGCTGGTAGTTGGCTGTTTTCCAGGTGACCTGCGTGGTGACAGAAGGGTTCCCATCGCGATCGCTACCTACCCAAGACCCAAATCGACAAAAACTATGCTTCGGCGGCTTGAGATCTGGAAAAGTCCCCTGCAGAGCGCGGCAAATGCGCTGATACAGCTGAGGAATGGTGTCGAAAAGAACAACGTCGAAATAGTGCAGCGTAAAGTCGACTTCATCGAGTACAGAGGGTTTGAACTGATGTAGTTCATCGGTGCGCCACCACAGTCTGATTTCTTCTATGAGCTGGTTTTGTAGGGCGTTGGTTTCCCAGGAAGAAGTGAGTCCAAGTGATCGCGTATTCTCTTCTTCGCGATCAAGCTGGCGCAAAATGGCGGAGATTCGGCGCTGCTTGTCGCGGATGGTGTGGCGCACGATTTCTGTGGGGTGCGCGGTAAATACCAGCCGAACGTCCAGCTGGTCTAACAGCCGCTGAATCATTTTGGGCGGTACGTTTAGCCGCTTGAGCGTGGGGAAAAGCCAGTAAAAAGTGCCGACATCTCGGGTGCTTTCAGCGGTGTTTAGGGTTTCTGCAAGGACGCTCTGTCCGCCGAAGCCATTATTAACTGCGCTGGGTTCGACTTCGCTGGCAGCGGTACTTGTGTTGTTGCCAGCTGTAGACTCCGTTGTGCCTGTCGTTTCTGCAGATGCAATTGCCGCGTCTTCTGAGGCAGCTCTGTACTGCTGCTGCTGACCTCTCTGCTCATAGTGCTGCTCAACAATGTTAATCAGCTGAAAGTAAAGTGCGAAGGCCCGAGCCATTTTGATCGCATCGCTCAGCTCTAGCTCTGCAATCAGCTGAAGTACAGGCGCGTCGTCTGCTGAGCTGGCCTGGCCATCGGGTGCACATAGCTGACGTAAGCGCGTCAGCAGCGCCACTAGCTTAGGACCGCACTCGTCTTGTAGCACGGAGGCCCAAGTTTCCTCGACTTCTTTTAGCCGATGGCGCAGCAGCCATTCCTGAGTAGCAATCTCTGGTGCTGCAGTGGCAGTGGCTGACTGATTTTGGGTTCCGTGTGTTAGCCGGTCATGGTTTGGCATATTTGCGGGGGCTGAGGGCGAGTTCCCTGCGGATGAAGGGCCTGTCGAGGAGAGGGTAGGACTCATGCGGCTATATCTGTTGAGTGGTATACGCTCGAACTGATTGTAGGAGTTTTAGTGACGTCTCGCGATGTCTTTATCCTAAGTAATATCGGGATCTGTCTATTTTAGGAAGCCTTTGGAGGCCATACATGAAGCCTATGGAGGACATAGAGAACATCAAGAAGACGGCTATTTCCTATGACTTCGCTTTCAGCGTCTGCGCCTCCAGCGCTGGTAGCGTCGGCAGGCGATCACCCCGAAAAATTTCCTCACTGCCAATGCCCAACTGAGTCAGGCCATGGGCGATCATGCGACCTGCGACCAGCATGCCAACCAACGAACCAGAGGTGGCGCTGATGACAATATTCACGGGAAGCGGTAAAGCGAACTTGAGATCTGTTGATACGTTGGGTGATGATGGGGTGGGCGATTCGCGGAAAGATGTCATGTGGCATTCACCTATGCTGGAAGTTCCGTAATTCTACGTCAGTAGTATTTACACTCGTGATCATACGTCAGTAGTTCTGGGGAGGCGGAAGGTGGAAACTTTACCCAATAATCACATAAGATTTACGCGTGCAAAGTGCACAAGAGTGGCTTAGAATGCAGCGAGCGTTAGGGTCGCCTTTTGTTGTGCGGTTACCGTTTTATAGTCATCTATGTTAGGACATCTTCCTCGACAGAAGGCGGACGCCGATCCGGCTACTCTTATCCCCTGGCTTAGGACGACACTCCTACGTCGTGAAGACGCCAAAGGTACTGGAATACAGGTTCGCTTACGGGGCAATATTTTGCACGTGCTGTGCGAGTCTGCGGTGAAAGCGTTGCCGCGTGACTTCGTATTGATGCGGCTGGTGCGATCGCTGCTAGAGCCCGACGTCAAAGCGCGATTTGAAACAGAATTTCCTCAGGTTTATCAGGTATATGTCTACAGCCGCCAGGCGTCCGAATCAAAGCCGGTCTGGAGTGCGCCCATTTATCTCAACCGCTTGGAGCGTCATTTAGAGCGACTGGTGCAAAGCGCTGCCGATGCCGATGAGGTGGCGGCAACTGCAAAAAGCTCAGATATTCCGATTTCATCTGAACAGCTCTCCAATATCAGCTTGGCCCGGCAAGGCGATTCGGATGCGATCGCTCGCTATCTCAGTGAGACCCTCAGTGCGCTGAACGTAGGGGTGAAGGTCAGTGCCCGTGTGGTGCCCGGTAAAACCCGTAAAACCCGAGCCGTCATTACCACCCATGCGCCAGGAGCACTGGCGGCTGAAACGGACAGTGAGACAGATGATGAAGACGGCACGGTTAGCGAAACTACGCCTGATTCGCAGGTTGCTGAACTGGCAGCGCCGTTATCAGATGCTGAGGATGCGCTTGACCCAGATCTTGTTTCACGGCTGTGGATATTTTGTGAGGCTAGCTACAGCCCCGATCCGCTGCTGATTGCAGAGCCCATTGCAGAACGGCTGCGTCGCCTTCACCTCATTCAGTTTCAAGATGCGGTGATCACTATTCAGGTGAGGGGTGAAGCCTCGTCGGACTGGCGGCTGCGGGTAGATTTGACCCCGCCCGAGGACATGCTGCGGGTCTGGGGACGGTGGGGGGATGTCCCTGCGCTCTCTCAGCTAGTCAATCAGTTCTCAAAGTCTTACGGTCTCAAGTTCATTGCTGAGGTGAAGAAGGACACGCTTCACCTGATTAGCTATCCCATCAATCCGGTGGATAGCCTGACGGGTGCGCCGCTGTTGCAATCGGAAGATGATCTATGTCGGGCCAAAATTGATGTGAATGGCCTTGTCGATGGGGTGACGCAGATGCTCGATGCGATCGCACCTCAGGGCTTGCAGCGAGCCATGCTCTATGGCCCCTCAAAGGATGATATTAGTCCAGAGTGGCTGCGCGGCATCGATCTGCCTGCCATGACTAGGCCTGCGCTCATGCCCAGTGCGGCTTCCCTAGCCGCCAGTGGTGACTTGCCTGCCTTAGCTTACTGCCTTACACTCCAGCTCAACCCAGATATCCGCGAGCAGCTGGCGACGGGCGGCATCCGTGTGCAGCTGCTTACAAAAGATCGCCTGCTGCACATCATGGCCGATGGGCCACTTTGCCCTTCCAAGCACGCTATTGTTCCGCTTATCAGCCAAACGCTGAAGGAACTGCACCTGCCGGATATTGAAGGACTCCGTCTGTATGGTCGTAGAGCCGGACAAAAGCAGCCGATTTGGAGCTACGGTTACGACTACACTGAGCGGCCTCGCCTAGTCCCTGAAGCTAAGCCTGAGTTTGCCGCTTCGGATGCCTACGCTGGTGAGCTGATCACGGCGGTGAGTGACGAAACACTTGCTGACGGGCTGGAAGAAGACGCTGGGGTGAATCCATTTATTTTGATGGTGCAGCTACTGCGTCGAGGGTTGGTCAAGAGTCAAATGTTTACCCCGGTCGATGACAGCGGCCAGCTGGCGGTGAATTTGCCGAGTCCCTTCCAATCAGCAGGCGGCAAAATGGCCTTGTTTTGGGGGGCAGCGGGGGTGCTGCTGGCCATTCAGTTCGACTTTATGGTAGGTCAGGCGTTGCGCCAGTCGCGTCAGCCATTGCAACGCACAGAAAGCGGTGTAGAAAGGGTTCGACCCAGCGTATTCAGTGACGAACTGGCTGATTTGGATTGGCCGGGCAGTGAGTCTGGCTGGAATAGTGAGCGCCGTTCGGAGCGTATTTTTGGCGATAGCGGCTTGGACAACCCTGACTTTACGTCGTCAGCCATTGACGACAGCGAGCTGGTATATAGCCCTCAGCAAGATTTTGTTTCCACGGCTTCGCTGCTAGCAAACTCTCGCTTGCCTTCTTTTCGCTCTCAGCAGCTGGACGAGAAGCTAGCGCTTTACCGGCAGCAGGTAGATCAGTATGGTCCGCCAGATGTGCTGGTGATTGGCAGCTCTAGAGCATTGCGGGGGGTAGACCCTGCCGCCCTTAAGCAGGCATTGGAGCTTTCGGGGCACCAAGATTTGCGCATCTTTAACTTTGGGGTTAACGGTGCCACTGCGCAGGTAGTGGATCTGATCTTGCGGCGGTTGATTCCGCCCAATCAGCTGCCTCAGATGGTGGTGTGGGCCGATGGTGCTAGGGCGTTTAACAGTGGCCGCACGGATGTGACGTTTAATGCGATCGCCACCTCTGAAGGGTACCGGCAGCTCGAAGCTAGCGAGCCCACCAATGGTGTCAACGGTCTGGCGCTTGGCAGCCTGTCCGATCAGCTCACCGTACGTGCAACCGATGCTGACCAGCGGCTGAGCGATCTCTTTGGCCGCGTCTCGTCGACCTACACTAACCGCACCAAAGTCCGTACGGCCATTGGTCAGGGTTTAGGCGCGATCACACCAGAATTTACCTCAGACGACGAAAGCACCCGTGCTGGAGCCACGCCCACAGGCAAGCCCACCGAAACCAGCTTGATCGACTACGACGGTTTCCTAGCACTCTCTACTCGGTTTAATCCAGCGACCTACTATCAGGATCATCCTCGCGTCGCAGGAGCATACGACGGTGATTACAAGGCTTTCCGTATGGAAGGCGAGCAGACCGACGCACTCAGGAGCGTGCTGCGCTTTGCCCACGAAAAAGATATGCCGGTTGTTTTTGTCAACACGCCTCTGACAGACGAATATCTCGACAGCCATCGCAGCCGCTCTGAGACGCTATTTCAGCGATATATGCTGCAAACGGCGGAGCGCTATTCGCAGTTTACCTTTCGTGACCTGGGGCGACTCTGGCCACAGCGATACGACTATTTTTCTGACCCTAGCCATCTCAATCGCTACGGAGCCTATCAGGTTTCTCAACGGCTCTCGCAGGATCCGCTGATTGAATGGCCACAGGCATTGCCGACGGGAGAATAACAAATGATCCAGCCGTCCATTCTCTACGGTCTATTTTTGGCCGTGTTAGTTACGCTCTATTGGAGCGCGCCTGGTAAGCAGTTTCGCCTTTGGCTATTGCTGCTTGCTAGCCTTATTTTCTATGCTTCATTGCCGACCGCGCAGTATGTGCCGCTGATACTGATACTGGTCGTGTTCAATTTTTGGCTGGGTAAGGTGCTGGGTGCACCGCTCGATTGGCGCATTCCCAATGAGGCCTGGCAATATGCTCAGGCGGATTGGAATCGCAAGCGAACGCTGCTGCTAACGCTGGGGATTGTTCTGAATGCGCTGCTGCTGCTGGGCTTTAAGTACGTGTCGCCAGGACTGTCGATGCTGGGCTTTGAGGGCTTGGTGACAGGACCAGTGGCGGAGTGGGTAATGCCGCTGGGGCTGAGCTTTTTTACGTTTGAATGTATTGCGTATTTGGTGGATGTGTATCGGGGTTCGCCTGCGTGCGATCGCTTCTTAGAATTCGCCACCTATAAGCTGTTTTTTCCAAAGCTGATCTCCGGTCCGATTACGCGCTTTCATGCCTTTTCTGGTCAGCTAAAGAACTTCCAGGTTCCCGCTGTGAACCAGAACGTGGAAGGGCTATGGCTGATTGGTGCGGGTGCGGTCAAAAAACTGTTGATTGCTGACAACATCGGCCAGCTAGTCGATCTGAGTGCAGAGAGTTTGCCGCGGGCTGGCAGCGGTGACATTTGGCTGTTGGCCTTTGCCTATGGACTACAGCTTTATTTTGACTTTAGTGGTTATGTCGATGTTGCTAGGGGCAGTGCGCTTCTGCTGGGTATTAATCTGCCGCAGAACTTCAACTTTCCTTATTTCTCTACCAGCATTGCTGACTTTTGGCGGCGCTGGCATATGACGCTGGGGGAGTGGCTACGGAACTATCTATATTTTCCGCTGGGTGGCTCGCGACGCAGTTTGGTGCGGACCTGCATTAATTTGATGGTGGTGATGCTGATTGCTGGGGCATGGCACGGCGATCGCTGGGGCTTTATTGTCTGGGGTGCGATTCATGGTGTAGCGCTGATTGTGCACAGAGTGACGACGGTCGCCAGTGAGAAATCGACTGTGCTTGAGCGTTTCTGGAAAAGTATGCCGGGTGCGGTTTTGGCTTGGAGCCTGACGCAGCTAACGGTATTTTTTAGCTGGATTTTCTTTCGATTGCCAAACCTCACCGATGCCAGCCTGGCCATGAGTCGTTTGTTTGGTCATCCCGCTGACGTGCAGTTTGCCCAAAAGGTATATGTCGACTCCAGCGGTCTTAGTCGACCTCAGCTAGTGCTGTTGCTTTGCGCGTTGATGGGCTCAATGGGCGTTGCTTATGCCGTGCAGCGCGGGCTCAAGCTACAGATTAGCTGGCCTATCAAGATGCTATTGCTGCCGCTATGTTTCTTTTTAGCTTGGGTATTAGCGCCAGATATGGCTTCGCCGTTTATCTATTTTGATTTTTAGATTTAATTTCGTCGCCCTTATTTCATGCGTCATTCTTAGGCTTCATTTGCCATAGTCGCCCTTCAGCAAAGGCGGGCGTTATCTCGTAGTTTTGTTCTAGTGCTTCTCTAGACTGTTTGGAAATATTGAACAGAAAGAGTGTTTCGGCTGTTTGTTCAATAGTTAGGGGACTGGTTGGGACTGTGGGCTCAGTGAAGATGAGCACAGGTTGATTTGCTGCTAGGCGGTGGCTCAGAGAGAGCAATTCGCCAACATTAGCGTTGTTATTGCTGCTGACAAGCAGTGAATTCGGCGTTTGGTTGATGATCCGGGCAACTTCTGGATTGTGATGGCTGTTCTTTTTATGCCACCAGGTATCGGCTGACAGGCTAAACGTACAGGAGGCAAGGCCCGCAATGAGCACACCTGTGGTGACGACTTTCCCGAAGGTTCGGGTGGTTGGTTTTGAGAGCTGCTGGCTAAGCCAGTAGGCGATCGCAACTTGTAAGCTGAGATATGTGGGAATAAGGTAGCGGCTCACGGCAGAGCGGCGTCCACCTATGATCAGATCGGGCCCGACAAAGGTGAGTAGGGTGACGCCGCCCAGTAGCGCGATAAAGACGAAGGCCGATCGGGGCATATGGCGTAGGCTCCACACCAGTACATAGCCGATGAGTACAAGCGATAGCAGCACAGGAACTGCGCTGTAGATCAGTGGGTCTGTATTGTCGAAGTTAACGTCAAAAACGAGGCGAGTCAGGTTACCGGCCCATGTTTTGGCAAGGGCTGGCAGAGGCATAGGAACGGCTGTCCAGCTGACTTTTTTGGTGTGCTCCTGGGTAATGAGCCGCAGCCAGGGAAAGAACAACAGCAGACTCGTAATGCTGCTGAGGGCAAAATTGCGACAGAGCAACCAGCGATTATGCAATGTGCTAACCGGGGATTCTGTTTGTTTATGTTTGTTGTTTGTTCTTTGGAGAAAGGCGTACCACAGTATGTATAGACTATGGCTGGCCATGATCAAGAAGGTGAGGACACAGCCATAAAGCCCAACAGTGACCGACAAAGCGTAAAGTATCCAGCTACTGATGCGGTTACTTTTGATGGCTCTGAGGCAGAAGGCGCTGGCTACAACAGAAGTGAGTGCCCACAGGCTGTATTCCCTCGCTTCTTGGGCGTAGAGATATTGGAAAGGGGAGATGGCCACGATGGCGGCACTCAGGGTGGCCGGTAAGGATGCGCCAAAGAGTTCTTGGGTGAGCCAGTAGGTGGCTGGGATGAGAAGGATGCCTGCGATCGCAGCGACCAGTCGACTGGCCACAACCGTATCGGGTAAAACGTACAGCATCAGCCGAGCCATCAGGTAGTACAGCGGCGGATGCTGGGCATCGTTGACGGCAAGCTGCTGAATGGTTGCGCCAAGGCCACGATCGGCAGTAGCGGTTTGCAATTGCAAAATGTCACCTGCGGTTTTCAGCTCACCGTCGAATAGCGCTAAGGCTTCTGCGTTGCCATGACCAGTGGTGTAGAGCGCTGTGAAGGTTTCGTCATGCCAATAGATTTTTTCTGAAAGGTTTGTCAGGCGAAAAATCCCGCCAAGCATAACAACAATGAGCAGCCAAGTAGAAAACCGACGCATGATGACCTAAACGGGTGGGATTGGAGGCAGGAATGAGGGGCCGTGACGAGATTGAATAGGTATTCATGCGATCACTCGAGACTCAGGGTGTTTCACTGAAGTCTCCAGGCATCTGGCTGTCACGTGGCCTATCCGCAGTATTGCTGCGTCCTATCTAGCTTATTTCGTCTATTTACGTACTTTGAGGCCCCTTCTTCTATGAAGTTACGTTGTAAAGTTGCCCGTTTTATAAAGTTGGGTGGCTTATCCTATTGACTCCTCTGTGGTTTATGCGCTCTGGTCCACGGACCCCTGGGATAGCCGTAGCTTTATCTCCTTGGCATCTCTCTCCGGAAAGACGCTACTGGCATTGACATGTGCGGGTTACGGGCCGCTGGGGATAGAAAGGGCGTTAATTCTGAATGAATTATTAAGTTGCGTGTTTTTCTTTACGGTATTCGCTATATTGTTAACAGCTCGAAACGAAAGTTCATCTATTTTTGATGAATGACGTCAAGGGCCAATTTGTACCTAAATACTCGGAATAATAATGACTACTACTCTACAGCAGCGCGAAAGCGCTAACCTGTGGGAGCAGTTTTGTCAGTGGGTTACAAGCACCGACAACCGCCTCTATGTAGGTTGGTTCGGCGTGTTGATGATCCCTACACTACTCGCTGCCACTGCATGTTTCGTAATTGCGTTCATCGCAGCCCCTCCCGTCGACATCGACGGCATCCGTGAGCCTGTTGCAGGTTCTCTGATGTACG
>ERZ1740067.858-NODE-858-length-22817-cov-7.384281_pt1 | contig 22817 bp, 23 predicted proteins | sample MGYA00581736_ERZ1740067 | MGnify/ENA primary metagenome ERZ1740067 (study PRJEB43018, sample SAMN04849236) | marine metagenome | isolation source: floating plastic debris | place: Pacific Ocean | collected 2008-08-27 | study: EMG produced TPA metagenomics assembly... | reverse complement strand
AAGCTTTTCCGGTTGAACGGGGCGAAACGGCATGGGGCACCTGCATTGAATTGGTAAAATCATATGACCAGTTCGCAAGCTGCGCAATGTTGTTGGTCTTGTCGCCGTTAAGCCGGTGTTAACCGTGATGCGCCAGTGATGGGGGATGCGATACCTGTTGCCCCTCGTGCTTTTACTGGCGGCCTGCAACACCGCCGGCCCGCATTTTCGCGGCCTGCCCGCGACAACCGTGACCATTGATGGGTCGACCTTTGACGTGCGGGTCAATGGGCGGCTGGCGGAGGCGATCCGCACCAACATGCAATATGCACCGCGCTTTGGCCCGATCCGCGACCGCGCCGGGCGCGCGATGGAGATGGTGAGCGGTTGCACGGTCAAGGAAGTGCGTGGCGATCAGGCGCAGGCCACGGGCATTCTCGATTGCGGCAAGGGTGGCCCGGCGATTGACCGGCTCAAACCGCAGGGCGAATACGATTGCTACACCATCGACAGCTATGTCAGTGCGGCCACGAATGAGCTGGTGCTGGATCTGGATTGCACGCTGATCTGACCGGCTGACCGCAATATCTTGTGGATAAATGGCGTGCGGCCGCTGTTTCTGGGGTCTATCCGTTGACATGGCCCCCCATGGCCCCGCAGCATGGCGGGCCAAGAGACTCAGACCCGGACGGCCGCCTTGCGCTTTTCCAAACTCAGACTGACGGGGTTCAAATCCTTTGTCGATCCGACCGACCTGATCATCGCCGACGGGCTCACCGGCGTGGTCGGGCCCAATGGCTGCGGCAAGTCCAACCTGCTGGAGGCGCTGCGCTGGGTGATGGGCGAAAACCGCCCCACGGCGATGCGCGGCGGCGGGATGGAGGATGTGATCTTTGCCGGGGCCGCCACGCGCCCCGCCCGCAACTTTGCCGAGGTCAGCCTGCATATCGACAACTCGGACAGGCTGGCACCTGCGGGGTTCAACGACAGTGACACGCTGGACATCGTGCGGCGGATCACACGCGACGTGGGCAGCGCCTACAAGACCAACGGCAAGGATGTCCGGGCGCGGGATGTGCAGATGCTCTTTGCCGACGCCTCGACGGGCGCGCATTCGCCGGCGCTGGTGCGGCAGGGGCAGATCAGCGAGTTGATCAACGCCAAGCCCAAGAACCGCCGCCGCATTCTCGAAGAAGCGGCGGGTATCTCGGGCTTGTACCAGCGGCGCCACGAGGCGGAGCTGAAGCTGAAAGGCGCGGAACAGAACCTCGCCCGCGTCGATGACGTGATAGAACAATTGGCAAGTCAGCTGGCGCAACTGGCCCGACAGGCCCGGCAGGCCGCACGCTACCGCGAGATCGGCGACAGCCTGCGCAAGGCCGAAGGCCAGCTGCTCTACCGCCGCTGGCGCGAGGCGGACGAGGCGCGGGGCCTGGCCGAAGACACGCTGCGCGACCGCACCACGACCGCAGCCCAGGCCGAAGCCGCAGTGCAACTGGCCCTCAAGGCGCGCGCCGCAGCCGAAGAGGCGCTGCCGCCCCTGCGCGAGGAAGAGGCGATTGCCGCGGCGGTGCTGCAACGGCTCACCGTGCAGCGCGACACGTTGGACGCGCAGGACCGGCAGGCGCAACAGACGATCGAAACGCTCAGCCAGCGGATCGTGCAGCTGACCCACGACATTGACCGCGAAGGCGGGCTGAACCGCGACGCGGGCGAGACGATTGAACGGCTGGAGTGGGAGGCCGCCGAGATCGCCAAGGCGAGCGAAGGCCACGAGGCGCTGCTGGATGACGCCGCAACGGGGGCCCGCGAGGCCGCTCAGGTGTTGCAGGCGCGCGAAGAGGATCAGGCCGAACAGACCGAAGACGTCGCACGTCTTGCGGCCCGGCACGGGTCGGCGCAGCGGCTTCTGGACGACAACCGCAAGGTCGAGGCGCGCGCGCAGGCCGAAGCCGAAAAGGCGCGTGCCGCAGTGGCGACCAGTGCTGACGCTTTACGGCAGGCCGAAACGGATCTGACCGCCGCGCAAGCCGCGTCGGTTGAGGCCGAAGCGACAGCGCAACGGGCCGATGAGACGCTGCTGGCCGCCGAAGAGGCGCGCGCCGATGTGCAGGCCCGCGAGGCGGACGCGCGGGCCGAACGGTCGGAGGCCGAAGGCGAGTTGAACGCGCTGCGTGCCGAGGCGGGCGCGCTGGCCAAACTGGTGGAGCGTGACACTGCCGAAGGCGGTCAGATCGTGGACCGGTTGCAGGTTGAGACCGGGTTTGAAAAGGCGCTGGGCGCGGCGCTGGCGGATGATCTGCGTGCGCCCGAGGTGGATGCGGACGGCCCCTCGGGCTGGGCGACGTTGCCGGATTACGACGGGGTGCAGGCGCTGCCGGCCGGGGTCACGCCCCTGTCGTTGCACGTGTCGGTGCCGTCAGCGCTGGCCCGCCGGATGAGCCAGATCGGCCTTGCCGATGCCGATGACGCCGCGCGCCTGCACGAACAGCTCAAGCCAGGACAACGTCTTGTGTCGGTCGAAGGGGACCTTTGGCGATGGGACGGGTTCCGCGCCTGGGCCGAGGATGCGCCCAGTGCGGCGGCGCTGAGGCTGCAGCAGCTCAACCGGCTGGAGGCGCTGAAACAGGCGCAGGAACGCGCGACATCGCGCGCAGAGGGCGCGCGGCAGGCGCATGAGGCGCTCACCGCGCGTCTGGCCGAACTGGCCGATGCCGACAAGCGGGCACGTGAGGCACGGCGGGTCGCGGACCGCATGATGGCGGATGCGGCGCGTGCGCTCAGCCGGGCCGAAGCGGACCGTGATCTGGCGCGCAGCCGTCTGGAATCGCTCGGTCTTGCCGTGACCCGCCACGAAGAAGAGGCGATGGGCGCGCGTACCCGCTTGGCCGAGGCTGAGGCCGCGCTTGCCGATCTGCCCGATCTTGATGCCGCGCGGGCGCAGGTCGAGGATATCCGGATGACGGTGGAGGCCGCACGCATCACCATGATGTCGCGCCGGTCGGCGCATGACGATCTGCGCCGGATGGCCGAGGCGCGGGTGAAACGCGCGCAGGAGATCACCAAGGAGATCAGCGGCTGGAAGCACCGGCTGGAGACCGCGGAACGGCGCAGTGCCGAGTTGGTCACGCGCAAGGAGACGACCGAAGCGGAATTGGCGGTCGCTGAAAAGCTGCCCGCCGAACTGGCCGCAACACGCGCCAGCCTCGCGGACGAGATCACGCGGGCCGAGGCGCGCAAGGTGCACGCCGCCGACGCCCTCAGCACAGGTGAGGGCGCCTTGCGCACCGCGTCACAGGCCGAACGCGACGCCGAACGCGCCGCGTCGGAGGCGCGCGAGCAGCGCGCCCGCGCCGAAGCGTTGACCGAAGCCGCGCGCGAGACTGTGCAGGCCGCGGCAGAGCGGATCGCCGACGAACACCAGATGACCCCGAACCAGCTGCTGACAGCGCTCGACGTCACGCCCGACGCGATGCCGGGGGCCGAGGCGCTGGAGACAGAGGTGGCGCGGCTCAAACGGCAGCGCGACGCGCTGGGGGCCGTGAACCTGCGCGCCGAAGAGGACGCCAAAGAGGTGCAGGAAGAGCATGACACGCTTGTGTCGGAAAAAAGCGACCTCGAAGAGGCGATCCGCACGTTGCGCAATGGTATCGCGAGCCTTAACCGGGAAGGGCGCGAGCGTCTTCTGACCGCATTCGAGCAGGTGAACTCGAACTTTTCGATGCTGTTCCGCCACCTGTTCGGCGGCGGTGAGGCGAACCTTGTCATGGTGGAAAGCGACGATCCGCTGGAGGCTGGCCTCGAGATCATGTGCCAGCCGCCGGGCAAGAAACTGTCGACACTTTCGCTGCTGTCCGGGGGTGAGCAGACGCTGACCGCGCTGGCGCTGATCTTTGCGGTGTTTCTCGCCAATCCCGCACCGATCTGCGTTCTGGACGAGGTCGACGCCCCGCTCGATGATGCCAACGTGACCCGGTTCTGCGACCTGCTGGACGAGATGTGCCGCCGCACCGATACGCGGTTCCTGATCATCACGCACCACGCGGTCACGATGGCGCGGATGGACCGCTTGTTTGGCGTCACCATGGCTGAACAGGGGGTGAGCCAGCTTGTGTCGGTGGACCTCAAGAAGGCCGAGACGCTGGTGGCCTGACCTCTCACCGTGACGTGATGCGGCCTTGCCGGTGTTCGTGCTACGGTCGCGTATGCGTTGGTTTTTCCTGCTATGTTTGATGAGCGTGCCGGCTGGTGCGCAGGAGTGGAACCTGCGTGGCAGCGACCGGGTCTTGCCCCGTACCGAGGTGGTTGCGTTGATCGAAGGGCAGACGCTGGTGTTCTTTGACGACGGGCAGTCCAAATTTTCGACCGGTGGTGCGTATTCCTACACGTATGCAAATGGCGGTGGGACGGCTTATGGGCGCTACGAGGTGGGCGCGGATGGCACTGTCTGCATCGCCTTTCGAAATGGGTTCGGACGCTGCGACCGCTATGTGGAAAGTGCGGCGCGCATCGTGATGCTGACGCAGAAAGGCGAACGCTTTCCCGTCCGCTGATAAGCGCAATTTTAACCGTTTTTTCTCGACTCCCTGTGCAGGTTGGCGGCGTGGCTCAACCAGAGCCGCGAGAGGAGGTGAGACGACTGAACGAAAAAGAATATCGAAAATGGATGGTCGCAATCGCGCTGGCAATGCTGGCGCTGGCAACCATCCGGCTCTTGATCGGGATCTGACCCGGAAAAGAGTGACCCGGCAGAGCAGCAACTCTGCCGGGTCGATTTTCAGCAAGACGACTGAAAAAGACTATCGATGTCTCGAATATACGCCGAACATTACCAAATTACAAACGTTCGCCGTCAGAGCCGGTTGAGCAACGCCGGCGTGGGCCATGCATCTGCTGGTAACCCGAGACGCTTCTGTTCGGCCCGCACCGCAGCCCTTGTGCCCGCGCCGAGGATGCCATCGATCTTGCCGACATCATGGCCGCGCGCTTGCAGTTTCTGTTGCAGCGCCTTCATCTGGTTTGCGTTCAGTCCCGCGTCCGGATTGCCCGCGTCGTAGACTGCTGCGCCCGCAAGGCGGGTGGCAAAGTAGGCGGCGGTCAGAACGTAGGTAAACGACTGATTCCACTCAAAATACACGTCGAAATTCGGATAGGCGAGAAAGGCAGGCCCCTTATGTCCCTGTGGCAGGATCAGAGAGGCGGGCAGGTCCGCAAGGCGACCGTTGCGCGGCCGCACGCCCAGTGACTGCCATTGTGCAGCCGGCAGTTTGGTGCGCACGCCACTCAGGTTCCAGTCCAGCGCGGCGGGCACGGTGACCTCTTGCAACCACGGCTCGCCCGCGCGCCAGCCCAGATGTTGCAGCATCTTGCCCCCGGACATCAGCGCGTCAGGGGCGGAGGTTTTCAGTTGCACCGCCCCGTCGCCATCGCCGTCCACACCGTTTTCGAGGATATCGCGGGGCAGCATCTGCACCATCCCGATCTCACCGGCCCACGCCCCTGTCGTGCGGGCGGGGTCAAAGCCGCCTTGGGCAAAAAGCTCCATCGCGGCAAAGACTTGCGGGCGGAACAGGTCAGGACGGCGGCAATCATGGGCGAGCGTCACCAGCGCGTTGGCCGTGTTGAAATCACCCTGAAACGCGCCGTAATCCGTCTCGAACGCCCAGAAGGCCAGCAGGACATGGCGGTCAATGCCGTAAGTCCGCTCGATCCGGTCGAACACGCTTGCGTGTTGCCGCGCCTTCTGACGGCCCGCATCGATCCGGTTTTGCGAGATCAGGCGGCGGGAAAAGTCGATGAACGGGCGTTGAAACACACCTTGGGCGCGGTCGGCCCTGAGCACGGCAGGGTCCTGCCGCACGCCGGAAAGGAACCGTTGGGCGTTGCCCGCGTCGATGCCTTGGGTGGCCGCTTCGGCCACGAGCGCGGACTTGAACGCGGCAACGCTGCCGCCGCATTGCGCCGCAGCACCGAGGGGCACGCAGATGCTCAGTATCGTCGCTGCAAGGTGTTTCAAAGGACCCAAAACAAGCCTCCAATCATCAAAAGTGCACCCGCAAGCGCTGTCCAGGCGTTCCACACAAGTGTGACACCTGCGTCAATATCTGCCGGGGCCAACGCGCGCTTGCCGGCACCGTTGACCCAGGTAAAGTCCTGCACCGCGCCGTCATAGCTGCGCGGCCCGGCCAGAGCAAAGTTCAGGCTGTGCGCGAGCGCCGCTTCGGGCCAGCCGGCATTGGGCGACCGGTGCAGGCGCGCATCGGCCCGGATCGCGTTCCAGCGGTGGACCGACCCGCCGACAAGGGCAAGCAGCAGACCCGTCAGGCGCGCGGGCACCCAGTTGAGCACGTCGTCAAATCGCGCTGCCGCCCAGCCGAAATCCGCGTGGCGCGGCGTGCGGTAGCCGATCATGCTGTCGGCGGTGTTGACCATCTTGTAGATCAGGATGCCGGGCAGACCGCCGAGCAGAAACCAGAAGGCCGGGGCGACGACCCCGTCGCTGAAATTCTCCGCCAGGCTTTCTAGGCTGGCGCGGGCCACATTGTCGGGGGTGGCGTCGCGCACGTCCCGGCTGACGATCATGCTGACCGCGCGGCGTCCGGCCTCCGGCGACAGGCGCAGGCCGTCGGCGACGGCAGACACATGTGCAACCAGTGAGCGGTGGGCGAGCAGGATGGCCGTGACGCAGATCACCACAAGGCCGCCGAACTGCGACAGCGCCCACCCCACGGCGCCGGTCACCAGAACGATCAGGACCAGTGTGAAGATACCGGCCATCCGCGCCATTGGCGGGCGGTTCAGGCGTCTTTCAAGGGCTCCGATCAATCGCCCCATCAATACGGCGGGATGCGGCACGCGGTCCCAGAGCCACCGCGGCTCGCCCAGCACCGCGTCGAGGCACATGGCGAGCGCCAGTTGCAGGCCGATGCTCACAGCGCTCTGCCCAAGCGGTCCCAACCGTCCGGGCCAGGTAGGCCCAGGCGCAGCCAATGGTCCGAATAGGGGAAGGTGCGGCTCCAGATATGGTGGCGGGCGAGGCGCGTCTGCCATGCCGCGGCGTCGTCCACGTGGTAAAGCCGAAAGAGCGTCGTGCCGCCCTCGACCCGCGCGCCGGCGGCTGTCATCAACCCGTCCAGCCTGTCCGCGTCGTGCGCCAATCGGGCCCGTGTGGCCCCGGCCCAAGAGGGATCGTCCAACGCCTGACGTCCGATGTCGAGCGCGATGCCCGACACCGGCCATGGGCCCAACCACTCTGCCAGGCGGTCGAGATGTGTGGGCGCGCCGATGACAAAGCCGAGCCGCACCCCGGCCAAGCCCCAGAACTTGCCAAAGCTCTTGAGCACAATCGTGTCCGGCCCCGCCGTCGCCACGAGGCTCCGGCCCGGGGCGACGTCGCAAAAGCTTTCGTCGATAATGGTGAGCGCGCCCGTCACATCGTCTTGCGACCAGAACTGCCCCGTGGGATTGTTGGGATGCACCAGCACATGCGCGGTTGCGTCGGTTTCAGCCTCGGACATGGTCCAGCCGTGGGCGCGGAACGCGGCGGCGTGTTCGTTATAGGTCGGGCCGGGAATGGCAGCTGCGCCGGGCGCGCGCAGGCGGGGGATCTGTGCAATCGCGGCCGAGGCCCCCGGCACGGGCAGGATCGCCGCGCTGTCAGGCACCTCCCAGAACTTGCGCGCAGCGTCACAAAGCGCGCGTTCTGCGCCCTCATCCGGCAGTGCGTTCCACGCGGCCGCCGCGGGAGGTGTAAACGCGTACGGCACCGGGTTAATTCCTGTGGATAGGTCGATCCAGCCGTCGCGCTGACCGCCAAATCGTACGATCGCGGCATCCACGCCTCCGCCATGGTCGCGCTTTGTTCTGTTTTGCATAGCCGTAACCATCAGACAGGGACCAATTCAGCATTTCCTGTGCTGTAAGAGCGGGAATCCGCGCAAAACTCAATGCTCAGATGCCCTGTTAATCTTTGTTGGCGGTTATTAACTGTTTGTTAATGTATGCAGCCAAGACAGGATGTGGGAGCCGAAGTTGGGTCGGCTCGGAGTTGATATGAATGTATTGATCGTAGAAAGCCGGCCAGAGCTTGGGGCTATCTGGTGTCGGCACCTCGAACGGATGGGGATGTGCGTGCATCAGGTCGCTGACCAGAGCGCGGCTGTCACCTATCTCGAAGACAATGCGCCCGAGATCATCCTGCTGGACCTTGTCTTGCGCGAGGGCAGTGCGCTGGCCGTTGCCGATTTTGCCAGCTACCGTCATCCCAATGCGCGGGTGATCTTTGTCACCGACACCAGCTTTTTCTCCGACGGGTCGATCTTTGCCCATGCGAGCAATGCCTGCGCGTTTCTACCCGCCGGAACGCGCCCCGAGGATCTGGCCGCGATGGTGGAACATTACGCCGTCACCTGATCGCGCCCGTGCGGCGCATCGAAGTCGATCACCGGGTTGATCGGTACGATCCGGTGCGGATTGATGCTTTCGTGGCTGTAGTGATAGTGCCGAACAATATGCGCCATGTTAACCGTGTCCGCGACGCCGGGCACTTGATACAGCTCGCGCGTGTAGGCCCAGAGGTTTGGGTAGTCGACAAGCCGCTTGCGGTTGCACTTGAAGTGCAGGTGGTAGACGGGATCAAAGCGTACCAGTGTCGTGAACAGACGCCAGTCTGCTTCGGTCAACTGCTCCCCCATCAGGTAGCGATGGGTGCTCAGCCGATCCTCCAGCCAGTCCAGCGTGTCGAACAGCGGCCCGACCGCCTCGTCATAGGCCGTCTGGGTGGTGGCAAAGCCGGATTTGTAGACACCATTGTTGAACGTATCGTAAATCCGGTCGTTCACGGGGGCGATGTCGTCGCGCAGCGCCACGGGCCAATAGTCGTCCGTATTGCCGGTGACCGCGTCGAACGCGCTGTTGAACATGCGGATGATCTCGGAGCTTTCATTGCTCACGATGGTTTCCTGCACCTTGTCCCAGAGGATCGGCACCGTGACGCGACCCGAGAACGCAGGGTCGGCCCTCGTGTAGATGTCGCGGGCAAAGGGCAGCCCGTAGAGCGTGTCGCCGGTTGCGCCCGTGCCGTCGGCCTCGAATGTCCAGCCTTCGGTCAGCATGTCGGGGTGCACGACCGAGATGCTGATGTGATCGCCCAGCCCCTTGAGCGCGCGAAAGATCAGCGTCCGGTGCGCCCACGGGCAGGCGTAGGATACGTACAGGTGGTAACGCCCTGATTCGGCTGGAAACCCGCCCGAACCGCTTGGGCCCGGCGCGCCGTCGGCAGTGACCCAGTTGCGGAATTTGGCTTGGCTGCGTTCAAACTTGCCGCCCGTCGACTTGGTATCGTACCACGTGTCGTGCCAGACACCGTCAACCAAAACACCCATATCGCGTCTCCTGCTGCATGATGGCCCATATGTAGCGGTTTGGGTGGGCGGGCCAACATCGAGGCGCGCGCATCGGCCCTGCACATGTGCACAGCGTGTGCCGTCACGAGAATATCACAGTGCTGTGGTGCAGATGTGGCCGCAGAATAATTAACTGGACGTCAACACGCCCTGCGCCAATCTGTCCCTCAGAAGAGGAAGTCTGCCATGTCCACATTTGTTCCCAAGGAAGTGCAAGCCGGTCTGGACAACGCGCGCCGTCAGGCGATCCGCAAGGCGTCGCGCCTGCGCATCGTGACGGGCGACAACACCTACCCGGTGTCGCGGATGTGGAAGACGGGATTTGCCATGGACGCTGAAACCGCGCCGGCCTTGCGCGGCTTTGTGGATCTGTATGACGGGGCGCTGCACCTGTTTCAATGCCTTGTCGTCGCCTCCGAGGAAGAGGCGGGCGAGATGCGGTTTGAATTCAAGCGGTTGACGGCCGTGTCCGATCGTCCAGCACTCGATTTTGAAAAGGCGGCAGATGCCCCTGTTGCCCTGATCGAAGGCAAGCGCTGAGCACGATGTCGCACACGTGCCCGTGAGCGGGACTGGCCCTCGGGCGCCTGCGTGATACACTTGCTATCTAGCCGTTTGCCGAAACCCAAGGGACGCCCGACCGATGCTTCGTATGCTGACTGCACTCATTGCTCTGAGCCTGCTGGCCGCCTGTGACGAGGTCGCAGCACCGGCACCTGCACCTGCGCCCGTGATCAATGCGGTGGCGCCCGAGACACCGGACGAATTGCGCACACCCGATCAGGCCGCGCGCGCCTTTGCCCAGGTGGTCCGGCGGGTGGAGCCCGTCGCCGAACGTGTGTGTCGCGAGCGGACGACCGGGGTGGATTGCGACTTCCGCATTCTGGTCGATGACCGTCCGCGCCTGCCGCCGAACGCCTATCAGACGTTGGATGAAAACGGTCGCCCGATTATCGCGTTCACCGTTGCGCTGATTGCGGATGCGAGAAACGAGGATGAACTGGCCTTTGTCATGAGCCACGAGGCGGCGCACCACATTCGCGGCCATATCGCACGTCAAAAGCAGAACGCGGCTGTCGGGGCAGAGATTTTTGCGGGTCTTGCCAGCATCACCGGTGGCGGTGCCGGCGCGGTCGAGGCAGCACAGCGCATCGGGGCCAGCGTCGGCGCGCGCACCTATTCCAAGGATTTCGAGCTGGAAGCGGACGAGCTGGGCACCATCGTGACGGCGCGCGCCGGGTACGACCCGCTGCGGGGTGCACAGTTCTTCAACCGGATCCCCGATCCGGGCGACAGGTTCCTGGGCACGCATCCGCCCAATGCGCAGCGTCTGGAAATCGTCCGCCAGACGGCAAGCCGGCTCTAAACGCCCCCAGTTTGATCTTGGTCAAGGCGCGCGACGCAGCGCATGTGCAGGCTGTGGCTTGTAACCCAGCAGCCTTCGGAGCCGCACATGACCTCGAACGACCGCCTGAAACGACACGCCGCCCTTGTCGACGACATGGCAGAAACCCGTGGGATCGACTTGCAGGATGCATCCTTGCGCGCCGGGCTCACCCCCGATGATCTGGCCGACATGGTGCACCGCTGTGTCGGGTGCACACAGCCTGATACCTGCGCGCAATGGCTTGCCGCGCAGGTGGGCACCGTGTCGGAAACGCCATCATTCTGCCGGAACGCCGATATGTTCGACAAGCTGGCCCGCCTCGGCTCAGGCTGAGACGCCGACGCTCACCGCACAGAAGAAGCAGGTGGAGGCCGCCAGCACAAAGCCGTGCCAGATGGCGTTTTGAAAGCGAAGCGCCTTCATCGCGTAGAACACCGTGCCGACGGTGTAGAGCAGCCCGCCCGCCGCGATCAGCGCCACCGCGGCGCCGGGCAGGGTTTGCCACATGGGCCAGATCAGCAGAACGCTGGCCCATCCCAGCACCAGATAGAGCGGCAGTGACCCCCGCGAATCCGTCGCCCAAAAGCTGAGCTTGGCCACAGCCCCAAGCACCGCGACCGTCCAGATCACCGCCAGCACCCCATAGGCAAAGGCCGATCCGATCAGCACCACAAGTGGCGTGTAAGTCCCTGCTATCTTGAGATAAATCGCTGCATGATCAATGCGGTGGAACATCGGCCGCCACCTGTCCCATGGAAGCATGTGATAGGCGGCTGAAGCCAGAAGGGCAAAGATCAGCAGGCCGGTATAGACGCTCGTCGCGGCGATCTGCGTGCTGTCCTGCGTGTGTGCCACGTAGAAGATCAGCAGTGTTCCGGCCGCGATTGCGCCCACCAGACCAAGGGCGTGGACGGAAGCGTCGGCGAGTGTTTCCTTGGCGGAGTAAGGATAGGGCATGGCAACAGGCTCTTGCATCGCACAGCCCCGGTCTAGCCCCTAAAGCATCACTAAACTGTTGACGTTGCGCGACGCTGACGTCGCAGGTGCCAGCGGTAGATCAGTGGCGCGAGGACGTGATCATAGGTCAGGCAGGCGAGCCAGTGCACGCCCGGCACTGACACAATGCGCGCGAGCCACTTGTACCGCGGCATCTCCTGCCAGAGCAGAATGAAGGCGGGAATGCCGCTGTGCAGCGCGCCATCCTTGAACACATAGAGGCGTCGCGCTGCCGTATCGGAGTCGAGGTCCCACTGCGCCAGGGCGTCCGAATTCAGGTCGTCAAACCGGATCGGCAGCCCCTCACGGGCGCTGTAATCGGCGTAATGCGTGATCTCGAAATTGCAGACCGGGCAGTCTGCGTTGTACAGGACGCGGGTTTCGTTGCTCATGCCGGTGAGATAAGCCGCGTCCCGTGCCCGACAGCCAGACAAACCGCCGCAGGTCAGCTCGGCTTGTTCCCGTCGATCCAGCGCGACATCAGCGTGCGGTCCTTGAAGCACATCTGCGGGATGTCGCGCCGTTTGAGCCGCGCGATGCGTTCGGCGAATTGCACCTGCCTGGCGCTCGGATACTGGGCAAAGCGCCCCTCCACTCGCGCCGGTTTTGCCTTGTCGATCCACGCGGACAGGGCCGCGCGGTCGCGCAACAGGGATGCGGGCAGCGCCTTGCCCGTCTTGGCGGCGAGCGCCTTGGCATAGGTGATCTGCTTGTCCGTCGCAGGTTGCGGGGCCTCGATGGGCAAAGCAGCTTGCGCGGGATCAAACAGGCCGGGTTGGGTCGTGTGGTAGCTCATGACAGATATCCGTTCTCACTTGAGAACAAATATAGAACATTTGAGCCGAATTTTCAAGAACCGGGCTAAAGCTTGCTGTGCGAGCCGTCACAAAGCGGTGCTTTGTCCGTTGCCTTGCACCCGCAAAAGAACACCGGGCCGTCCTTTTCGGCTGTGTATTTCTGCGGGTTGAAGCCCGTGTCCTTGTGGGACCCGTCACAGAACGGCTGATTTGCCGATTGCCCGCAGGAACACCAGAAATACGATTTGCCCGCCTCGACATCGACACGGTAGGGGGCGGTCTGGGCGATCTTGGGGGCGGTCATGGCGCGGCTCCTTTGTGGCTAACCTCGGCATGACCTAACCGCCCGCCCCCGCGTTTCAAGCGACAGGGCGGCCCCAAAGGTCATAGTCGCTGGCCTCATCGACCTCGACCGTCAGGATGTCGCCGGGGTTCAGCGCCGCGAAACCCTTGTCAATGAACAGATTGCCGTCGATCTCGGGCGCATCGGCCTTGGTCCGGCAGGTCGCGGCCTCATCATCCACCGAGTCCACGATCACCTCGAGCGTGGTGCCGACCTTGGCGGCCAGCTTGGCCTCGGAAATGGCCTGCGCCTTGGCCATGAAGCGGTCCCAGCGGTCCTGTTTGACCTCTGCCGGGACATGGTCGGGCAGGGCGTTTGACCGTGCGCCATCAACGTTTTCGTACTGAAAGCAGCCGACGCGGTCCAGCTGCGCCTCATCCATCCAGTCGAGCAGGGTCTGAAACTCGGCCTCGGTCTCGCCGGGGTAGCCGACGATAAAGGTCGACCGCAGGGTGATGTCGGGGCAGATGTCGCGCCACTCCGCGATCCGGTCCAGCGTGCGTTCGGCCGCGGCAGGCCGGGCCATGCGCCGCAGCGTGTCGGTGTGGGCATGTTGGAAGGGAATGTCGAGATAGGGCAAGACCAACCCATCGGCCATCAACGGGATCAGCTCGCGCACATGTGGATAAGGGTAGACGTAGTGCAGCCGGACCCAGGCACCGAGGCTGCCCAGATCACGCGCCAGATCGGTGATGTGCGCCCGGTGCCCGCGCTCCGTTGCGTGTTTGATGTCCACGCCGTAGGCGGAGGTGTCCTGGCTGATCACCAGCAGTTCACGCACACCAGCCTCGACCAGCTTTTCCGCCTCGCGCAGCACGGCGTGGGCGGGCCGCGAGGCGAGGCGTCCGCGCATGTCCGGAATGATGCAGAACTTGCACTTGTGATTGCAGCCCTCTGAAATCTTGAGGTAACTGAAATGCCGCGGCGTGAGTGAGACGCCGGACGCGGGCAGCAGGTCCACGAACGGATCCGGGTCGGGCGGCACGGCCGCGTGCACGGCATCCAGCACCTGTTCGTATTGATGCGGGCCGGTGACGGCGAGCACTTTGGGATGCGCGCCGGTGATATAATCGGGCTCGGCGCCCAGGCAGCCTGTGACGATGACGCGCCCGTTTTCGGTCAGCGCCTCGCCGATGGCGTCGAGGCTTTCGGCCTTGGCGCTGTCCAGGAACCCGCAGGTGTTCACAATCACCGCATCGGCCCCGGCATAGTCCGGCGAAATGCCGTAGCCTTCGGCGCGCAGGCGCGTCAGGATGCGCTCGCTGTCCACCAGCGCCTTGGGGCAGCCGAGGCTCACCATGCCGATGGTCGGCTGGCCGGGGCGGGTGCGGGCGTCCATCCGGGGGCTCGGGGCGAGGTCGGGGCGCAGGTCTGGCGGGTTTGTGCTCATCCCTGCCTCTTAGGCGATCACATGGCCGTGGAAAAGGGTGGGGTTGTCGCGTGGGCCTTGTTACGCTGGGGCCAACACGTCGTCAGAACGGAGCAGTCCCATGAAGTGGATCGGTCGCCTTATCGCCTTTGTCCTCGTACTGGTGCTTGTCGCCGGGGTGTCACTGTTTTTCCTGCCCGCGGACCGCATTGCCAAGCTGGCGGCGGACCAGTTGCGGGTGGCGACGGGGCGCGATGTGACGATCTCGGGCGATGTGTCGATGACGCTGTGGCCGGTGCTGGGCGTGTCGCTGGGCGAGCTGGAGGTCGGCAATGCCGATTGGTCCGAGCAGGGACCGATGCTGTCGGCGAAAAACGCGGCCATTGGCGTGGACCTGATGGCCTACATCACCAATCGCGAAATCCGGATCACGAATATCGAAGCGACCAGCCCCACGATCCGGCTGGACGCGCGGACGGACGGGCGGGCCTCGTGGGTCTTTACCGATGCCAGCGGCGACGCGCAGATCGAGACGGAGACAGCCCCCGACCGCGCGCCGCAGGCCGTGTCGATCCAGCGGTTGGAGATCACTGATGCGACGCTGGTCTATGACGCCGAAGGGTCTGATCTGGTGTCCTATGCGGGCGTTGACCTGTCGCTGGACTGGCCGGAGCGCCTCGGCCCCGCGACCATCGACGCGACACTGCGCCCTGCGGGCAGCGATGTGCAGGTTGCGGCCACGATCGGTGGCTTTGCCGGCTTCATCACCGGGCAGGTCCAGACGCTGGAGGCGGTGATTACTGCGGGCGGCGGGCGCGCCGCGTTGAACGGGCGGGCGAGCACGGCGGGGGACGTGGCAGGTCGGCTCACCTTGGACATCCCCAGCACGGATGCCTTCTTTGCTGCGCTGGCGCTGCCGCAACCGGGGCTGCCAGCCAAGCTGGGGCAGGCGATGAGTGTCTCGACGGACCTGACACTGACAGCGGATCGGCGGCTGTCGCTGCGCGATCTGACGGCGGATTTGGGGGGCAATGCCCTGACCGGTGCGGCTGACATCAACCTTAACGGGACGCCGCAGGTCAATGCGCAGCTGAACGCCGGTGCGCTGGATCTGAGTGATGTGACAGGCAGTGGCGAAACGGGCGACGGTGGTACGCCGAGCGCCGGCTCCGGCTGGCCGACCGACCGGATCGACGCCAGCGGGCTTGCCGCCTTTAACGGTGAGATTGCGCTGACCGCCGCCACGATCGATCTGGGGCAATTCAAGTTGGGCCAGACCCGCACGTTGCTGCGCAACGACCGCAGCCGCATGGTGTTCGAGCTGCGCGAAGTGCAGGCCTATGAGGGGACGCTGTCGGGCGAGTTCGTGATCAACAACCGCTCCGGCCTAAGCGTCGGGGGCAAGATGTTTGCCCGCAGCCTGTCGATGCAGGACGTGCTGCGCGATGCCGCCGGGATCGAGCGGCTGACCGGACAGGCCGATGCGGAGATGTCGTTTCTGGGTTCCGGCAACACGGTGGATGCGATCATGAAGTCGCTGTCGGGCGATGGTGCCATCACCTTTGGCAAGGGCACGATCATCGGTATTGATCTGGACCGGCTCATGCGGTCGGGGCAGGTGGGTGGCGGCACCACGGTGTTCGACAGCCTCGCCGCCACATGGGACATCGATGGGGGCGTGCTGCGCAACAACGACCTGCTCTTGTCACTGGCCAATTACGAGGCGCGCGGGGCGGGCCTGGTGGGGCTGGGCAACCAGACCAGCGACTATACGTTTACCCCCGTGGCGCTGCGGGCGAACGAGGGGACAGGCATCGCCATTCCGGTGCGCATCCGGGGGCCGTGGGCCTCGCCCAGCATCCTGCCGGATCTCGAGGCTGCCATTGACCTGAACCTCGACAAGGAAGTCGAAGCGGCCAAGGAACAGGCGCGCGAGGCGGTGCGCAGCAAGGTCGCCGAAGAGCTGAATATCGTCGACGAGGGGCAGGACCTCGAGGATGCGGCCAAACAAAAGCTCGAAGATGAGGTCAAAAAGGGGCTGCGCTCACTTTTTGACTAGGACGGCGGGGTCAGAGGCCCAGAACGGCACGCGTTGCCTCCACCCGGTTTTTGACGCCCAGCTTGCGATATGCCGCTTGCGTGTAATCGGCCACCGTATGCGGCGACAATGTGCAGCTGCGCGCGATTTCCTTGCGGGTCAGTCCTTTGGCCGTGAGCCAGATGATCTCCCGCTCGCGCGGTGTCAGTTCGGCAAGCACGGGCATGGGTGGCACGTCGATCACCGCAGGCGTCTCTGGCGTGGTGGGGCGGGCCAACTCTTCGACGCGGCGGTGCAGGATCAGGGCAAACAGGCGAAATTCTTCGGACCGTGCGGCGATCCGGTCTTCGAACACCGCGCGGTCCATGCGTGTGCCAAGGTTGACCCCGCCAAACCTTGGTGCGCCCACCAGGCGCACGGGGATGCCCAGACCGGCGCGAAAGCCAACACCTTCGGCCATCCTGATAAAGGCCTGCGCGCCTTCGGGCAGGTAGGGGTAATCGGCGAGGTATGCGGCACCGGTACGGGTAATGTCGTAATTGGTGCAGCAATGATGCAGGAACGGATCGGAGGCGGGCGCGTAGCCCTGATAAAGGTCGGGGATCGTGGTGCGCAAAAACGGGTCTGTGTAGTCGGCGGAGACCGTCAGATAGGTGACAAAGCTCACCCCTTCGGCGTCCAACGCGGCAATGGCCGTATCCCATAATTCCTCAACGGTGCGCGCCTCTTCGAGGTCACGCAGACGGCTCATCAACACGAATGTCTGCCCCAGAATTACCTTACCTGTCTGTCAGGAGATAGGCAGCTGGCAGGCATTGTCAAAACCGCACAAAAGGTCGCAGCGGCGGCGCTAGCATTAGCGAAAAAGATTTTCGCTTCAGAAGCTTCGCGTGACACGGCCGCTTGGGCGAACGCATCGGACCGACCGACGCTTCGGCCATGCCGCAGAAGGCTGGGCCATGCGGGCATCGGCAGCGGCATTTCGCGTTTGCCGTGTCCAGGTGCGTCGGCGCTTAGCGGTAAACGCCGACCAGGTATTCAGGTGCGAAATGCACGGTCTCGCGCTGTTGCAGACGCACGGCCAGCGGGCATGTGCTGCCGGCATTGGCGTTGCCATAGACGAATGTCCACGTCTCATCCTGTGCGAACTGGTTGGGTGCGTACACGCAGCCATTGTTCAGAGTCAGGTTGGTGTCGGTCCGTGTGACCAGCTCAAGTTCAGCGGCGGAAGCCGCAGTCGCAGCCACGCAAAGGCCGGTGGCGATCATCAGTGCACGCATGATACGTACTCCCATCCAAGTGTCCGTGCCCCCGCACTTGATTGGGTCTACTGGAGGAAAAGGCTCATTTTTCGACGCCACTGTGTCCAGACAGTGGCGTACGTCAAAAAATTTAGAGAGTGTCTGTCGGGTGACGCAACGTCAGCCGGAACCTCTTAGCGGAAGACACCGACGAGGAAACCGGGTTTGAGGACGGCACGTGGCTTTGGCCTGTAAAACGGCGCGTTTTGGGTCCGTGTGACGATGGGTTCGAGTGCGTCGTGCACTTGCGTCTCAGGAATGTAAGCGGCCACCTGCTCCGGTGCGGGCAGGGGGGCTGCCTCGGCCTCGGCTGACTGTCCATAGATTGTCAGCGGGCATTGCACTGTCGTGCCGGCCTGCGTGTAGATCAGCGACCATTCGTTGCCGCCTGTCAGCTCGTTTGGCGTGTAGACGCATCCGTTGGTCAACGTGATATGCTTGCTGGATGGCGGTGTGGTGAAGTCTTGCGCCTGCGCCAGGGCGGCGGATGAGGCCAGTGTGAGGCCCGCGGCGAACATCGTTGCACGCATGTTGCGCACTCCCAATCCCAGTGTCATGTCCCCCGAATGCGCGAGGGATCGCAGGCAATGCGGGCGGGATCGTGGCGGAATTGTGGCAGAAAAAAGGCAGGCAAAAACCCGCTTATGTCATATTGCAGATGGGCAGATTGCCCATCCTACGCGTGCGGCGCGTGTAGGGAGGGCAATCTGCCCACCTCTCTAAATGGATCAGATCGTTTGGTCGTAGTCGCCCACGCCCGGTTCGGTGCGGATCACGGCATCGATGTCGGCAAAGATCGCGCGCAATTCATCCTCGCTGGCGGGGCTTTCGCACACCACCACGAGGTTTGGCGTATTGGACGACGCGCGCACCAGCCCCCAGCCGCCATTGTCGAGGATCACGCGGGCGCCATTGACCGTCACGACGTCCTTGATCGCGCGGCCACCGATGGTGTCGCCCGCCTCCGCCTTGGCCACCAGCTTGTCCACGATCCGGGCGAGGATGTCGTATTTTTCCGTGTCGGCAGCGTAGGGCGACATGGTTGGTGTCGAAAACGTCCGGGGCAGGGCCTTGCGCAGGTCCGACATCTTCATGTCGGGGTTGCGGTCCATCAGCTTGCAGATCTCGACCGCGACGCGCATCCCGCAATCATATCCGCGCCCCACCGGCTCGGCGAGGAAGTAGTGGCCCGATTTCTCGAACCCCGCCAGCGCGCCGATCTCCTTGACCCGCCGTTTCATGTGGCTGTGCCCGGTTTTCCAGTAATCGGCGGTGACCCCCAGCTTTTGCAGCTCCGGATCGGAGGCGAAAAGGCCGGTGGATTTCACATCCGCCACGAACGTCGCGTTGGGATAAAGCTTGGCCAGATCGCGGGCCATGATGACGCCCACCTTGTCGGCAAAAATCTCCTCCCCCTCGTCATCGACCACTCCACAGCGGTCGCCATCGCCGTCAAAGCCAAGGGCAAAATCGGCCCCCGACGCGCGGACGCTGTCGGCCATGTCGTGCAGCATCTCCATCGCTTCGGGGTTGGGGTTGTAGTGGGGAAAGGTATAGTCGAGCTTGTTGTGGCTCTCGACCACCTCAACGCCGAGCCGGCGGAACAGTTCGGGGGCAAAGGCCGCGGCGGTGCCGTTGCCCGTGGCGCACACGACCTTGAGCTTGCGCGACATGCGGAAGTCACCGACGAGGTCCTGCAAATACGCCTCTTGTACGCCATCGACGAATTCGTAGCGCCCACCGTCGCGCGGGGCACCTTCGCCTTGCAACACGATATCGCGCAGCTCCGACATCTCGTCAGGGCCGTGGGTCAGGGGGCGTTCAAAGCCCATCTTGACCCCGGTCCAGCCGTTGGGGTTGTGCGACGCGGTGACCATGGCCACGGCAGGCACATCGAGGTGGAACTGGCTGAAGTAAGCCATGGGCGATAGGGCCGGGCCGATATCCTTGACGTGGATCCCGGCCTGCATCAGGCCCACGATCAGCGCGTTCTTGATGCTGAGCGAGTAGTCGCGATAGTCGTTGCCGACCGCGATTACAGGCGCAATGCCGCGCCGGTGCATCTGGGTGCCAAGACCCAGGCCAAGGGCCGTTATGCCCGGCAGGTTGATCTCGTCCGGGTATTTCCAGCGCGCGTCATATTCGCGAAAGCCCGTCGGCGTGATCATCGGGTCGCGCAGAAACGCCCAGGTGTTCTGGGCGACGGAGGGCAAGGGTTTGGTCATCACAATACTCGCTGTTGCTCGGCCTTCAGATATTAACGGGGTGTGCCTTGGACAGGGTGTCGAACTGCATCAACGTGTCGATGAGCGCCGGCATCTGGTCGAGGTAGATCATGTTCGGCCCGTCGGAGGGGGCCGTGTCGGGATCGGGATGCGTTTCAATGAACACAGCACCGACACCGATGGCCACGGCCGCGCGCGCCATGACCGGCGCGAATTCGCGCTGGCCGCCGCTCGACCCGCCCTTGCCACCGGGCTGCTGCACCGAATGGGTGGCGTCCATGACGACCGGATAGCCGGTCTGCGCCATCTGCGGCAGGCTGCGCATATCGGCGACCAGCGTGTTGTAGCCAAAGGACGTGCCGCGTTCGGTCAGCAGAATGCGCGTGTTGCCGGTGCTTTCGATCTTGGCAATGATATTGGGCATTTCCCACGGGGCGAGGAATTGCCCCTTCTTGACGTTCACGACCGCGCCGGTCTGGCCTGCGGCCAGCAGCATGTCGGTCTGACGGCAGAGAAAGGCGGGGATTTGCAGGATGTCGGCGACCTCGGCCACGGGCGCGCATTGCGCCTCGGTGTGGACATCCGTCAGGACCGGCACGCCATTGGCGTCCTTGATCGCCTGGAGCGCTTTCAGCCCCTCGTCGAGGCCCAAACCACGTCCGCCCGACAGCGACGTGCGGTTGGCCTTGTCATAGCTCGCCTTGAACACGTATTGCGCGCCAGCTGCGTCGCAAATCTCTTTCATCCGGCCTGCGATGTCCTGGCCCAACGCCTCGTTTTCCAGTGCGCAGGGGCCCGCGATCACCGTCAGGGGGCGGTCATTGCCGATGGTCAGACCACCGATTGAGACGTGTTTCATCTTAGCTGGTCACCTGTTCTCTGAGGATCGACGCGGTGAGCGAGATCATCAGGTAGATGCCTGCAAAGACCAGAAATGCCAAGATCGTGTTTTCGAATGCGCGGGGATAGGACGGCTCGTCCGGCGCGATCGGACGCACGGCGACGGTCAGGTACAGCACCTGCCGGTTCGCCTCGGCCCGGGCCGATTCCATCTGTTGCAGGGCCGATTGCAGCATCATGTCGCGCGACGCGAGGTCGGCCTGAGCGATCTGGATACGCGCGGCCAGCTCTGCCAGCGAATTCTCGCCCCTGCTGACATCGGTCATCTTGGAATTCAGCCGGTTCAGCTGATCCTCGAGGATCTGGATCTCGCCCCGCGTGGCGTCCACCCGACTTTGGTTGGGCCGCGCATTGTTGAGCAGGTTGGCCAGCTCGATCTCTTTCTCGATCTGGAGCGACTCCAGCTCGCTGATCTGGGTGCGCAGGCTGGTGATGACGCCTTCGGGATCGAGCGTTGCCCCCTCGATCTGTAGCCGGACGAGCGCTTCCTGTGCCGCGCGCCGCTCCACCTCGGCGCGTTCGAACCCTTCCAGAGCGCCGCGCATCGAATCCTCGCGGCTTTGCGCCGACAGGTTGTTCACGCGTTCCTCGGCATAGTCGATCAGCCGGCGCGAAAATTCGGTCGACACAACCGGGTCGGCGGCGGCGACTTCCATGCGGATGATCCCTTCGGTCGGGTCATAGCCAATTTTGACGTTTTTCTTGTAGGTTTTGTACGCCTCTTCGTTGGTGGGGTCATCGCTTAGCCGCTGGATCGGGTCGATCCAGTCTTGGGTGAAATGCGACTTGAACCCCACATCGTCATCGAGGCGCAGCATCGCCTCCTTGGACTGGAGGAAGGATTGCACACCGATGCTGTCCTGGTTGGACGCGAACTGCGCGGGCAAGAGGCCGCCCAGCCCGCCGCCGCCACCGGCCCCTTCGGCCTGAATGATCAGGAATTCGGACTTGGTCGCGTACATCGGCGTGGCAATGGCGTAGAAATAATAGCCCGCCAGCAGCGTCGGCAGCATGACAAAGAACATCAGCCGGACCGACAGCAGCGCCATCTTCTTGCGGCGGCGGCGCATGATGTCGCGCTGGATGTTGTTGATGTCCTGCGCGCGGCGCGCTGCCGGGCTCAGCTCGGTCGAGGGCAGCTGTTGCTGTTTGACTGGAACCGTCTGTGGCAGCTGCACCTTGGCCGCACCGGCGCCACCGGATTGCGCCGGAAGGCTGGCGAATGCGTCGGGCGCGCCACCTTCGTGCTGTTCGGCCCCGGCCTGCGGTACCACCAGTTCCAGCATGTTGGAGCGTTGGAACGGGTCGATGCCCTGCGCACGCAGCAGACGCACCGCGTCAAAGTCGGAGGTGGGCGCCAGCCCGTGTTTCTGTGCGACCCGGCGCGCCATGCGCAACTGGCGGCCTGTCAGCCCTTCCTGACGGATGGCGTCAATGGTGTTCTCGCTTGCGACCTCGCGGGCGGACGCAACCTCTCCGGTCTGTGCGGCTGGGCCCGGACGTGGCGCATCGGGTTGCGGGGGCGTCTGCCCCTGCGCTTGCCCCGCTGCCGTCGCACCGGGCGTGGGTGGCGTCCGCTTGATGCGGAATTTTCTAGCCTTGGGTTTCGTAGTCATAGAGCCTCTTTGCCTCTTCCAAGGTGTCGAACATATGCAGTTGGCCATCCAGCAGGACAGCAGCGGAGCGTGCAAATTTTTCCAGTGTCTCGGCCTGGTGCGAGACGATGATGATCGTTGTTGTGCGCAGCCGCTCTTGGAGCACGTCACCGGCCTTGCGGTTGAAGTCGACATCCGTTGAGGACGGCATCCCCTCGTCGATCAGGTATATGTCGAAATCAAGGGCCAGCATCAGCGCAAACGAAAACCGTGCGCGCATGCCCGACGAATATGTCCCCAGCGGCTGGTCGAAATATTCGCCGAGGTTACACAGCCAGCGGCAAAAGCTTTCGACGTAATCGGGGTCGAGCCCATACAGCCGCGCGATATAGCGGCTGTTTTCCAGGGCAGAGATCTTGCCGACCACACCGCCCATGAACCCCAGCGGGAACGAGATGTTGCAGGCGCGCACAATCTCGCCCT
>ERZ1740067.857-NODE-857-length-22827-cov-7.419506_pt1 | contig 22827 bp, 22 predicted proteins | sample MGYA00581736_ERZ1740067 | MGnify/ENA primary metagenome ERZ1740067 (study PRJEB43018, sample SAMN04849236) | marine metagenome | isolation source: floating plastic debris | place: Pacific Ocean | collected 2008-08-27 | study: EMG produced TPA metagenomics assembly... | reverse complement strand
TCTAAAACCGTTTATTTCTGCGGGCTAAGTGGCGCGCAAGCGTACGTAACGCCAGAGGCGTGGCCAAGACCAAGGGCGAGGCGAGGCCTTGGCGATAGGCATCCGTACGCTTGCTATATGTGTCACACATCACTAACGAGACCATGGCAAAGCCTAAGCAAAACTGGGAAATTGCTGTAGTTGTTAGCTGTGTTGTCAGTATTCCAGCTACTGCCAATACGCTAGCGACCATTTCAAAAAATGAAACGGCCGCCGGACAAACGCTTGAGACTGATGAATTTTGGAATCAAATAACTTCTGAAATCACAGGTCGTAGTAGCTGCGCCAATCATTGAGCAGTGACGTGAGCCAGCGTACATCGCGGCGACTGAGCTGACCATCATTGAGCGTAAGCTTGTAGCACAGGCAAGACGCTTCAGTGCGATTGTGATGGGTCAAAATCCGCAGTGCGCTACCGTCGGGCAATGCACTGATGTTGTAAATACACTCACGTTTGGTGTTGACGATGTAGGCAGGCGGCCGCAGCCAGTAACGATAGGCCACCAATAACACATCCGACTCGATTTGGATTTGCACCCGTCGCAGTAGACAGATCTGGAGCTGATGTAGGCCGCTACTCAAGAAGCGGAAGCTGTAGGCGCAGCCGACGACAGCCAGCACAGAAGCCGCCAGGGTTGCGAGTCCGGCTGGGTTAGTCAGTAAGGGGCCAGAAAAATCGAGTAGGTAAATGAGGTAGATCGCGGCGCTCAGCATAATCGTCCCAATGGAGAGGGGCATCAATGCCTGCTTAAATGCGGCAGAGCGAATCCCAACAGGGGGAATAGTGAGTTCCAATGAATTCGGTCTCTTGCGAGAGCGAATCTGAGTAAAGAAGGGCTGGTAATGATTGCGGCCGCAATTGGAGATGGGGCCCGGGTTTATCTGTGCCCGTTTAGGCTTCAAGAGACGTCGCTTGAGCATCGCGAGCGGCAGACGGTTGAGGGCTAGCAGCGCTTGCTTGGCTGAGTCAGGGCGATCACTAACATGTGGCTCAATTAGCCAGTTAATCCACTGCTGAAAATCAGTGCTAAGCCGTGCGCCATCACAGGCAAATTTAGGCCGGTGTCCATTGCTCGGCACATCGCCTCGGTGCGCGCCCACGGCTAGGTAAATGAGCGTAGCGCCCAAGCTGTACAGATCTGATGCAAACTTTGCCTGGCCGCCAATTTGCTCCGGTGGCATATAGCCGTAGGTCCCGACCATCGCGCCTTGGGTTTGGGCTTGAATGTATTGCATGGTGCCAAGATTGAGCCAGGTTGCCTGCGCAGAACCGTTGGGATGAGTGCTTTTGTGTTTATCGGTGTCAGGTTCAGCTATGGAAACAGTGATATTGCTAGGTTTGATATCTCTATGGACGAGGCCCTTGCTGTGAAAATAGACCAGTCCCTGGAGTAGCTGCTTTGCGATCGCCTTAATCTCGGTCTCACTAAACGTTCTGCCTGCTGCAATTTGCTCTTCGAGAGTAAGTCCTCCCTGGTGAGACTGCACCAGCACTAGACCCTTACCTTCAGCGGTATCCACGCTAAAAGACTCAATACAGCGCGGAATGGTGGAATGTTGTAAAGACTCAAGCAGGTGAATTTCACGCTCGAAGCAACAAATATCACTGGTAGGCGTGTTCTGCTCAATGGTAAGTGACTTGATAATAACCCGACGCTGATTGTGGGTATCGCTAGCAAGCAGCTGCTGATAGCCAAAGGGTTGACCAATCGGCTCTAGGATTTCGTAGTGGTCACCTAGACGCCGGGCAACAATAGATTTCTGGGGAAAAGTAGCCATCGATGCTAGCGAGTGGAAAAACGTAATTTAATTGTTCCCAACCGTTTTTGATGGGTTTTCATTTGTTCAAACGAATTCATGAAAAAGGTTCGGCTGCGACGCTCATGTCCAGCTTTGAGCGCTACTACACGCGTGAATCTCCACTGCACGACATTGCTGACCTGCAAGTATGACGCTGTAGGCTCAAGTACAGGTATTCAATTATTGTTATCCTCTAAGTGCAACTACCGTGAGGGTGAAACTGCTGGGGTGTGAGGATTTTCCTGAGAAACGCTGTGTAGATGCTTGGCGCGTTTCTCGCTGGTAAGAGGCTTTTTTTGACGCTTTCCGTTGAAAGAGTGATTGTTAAAAAACGCGCTAGGGCTTCTCGTGAAGCTAACTAAAAGCCGCATACCATAATAGCCATAAAATTAAGCTGTTGGATATGATGAATCGATGAAACTTGCTAATTTCAGTACTTTCCGATCCTCTACTTAGTAACTTTTATTGTTGAAATTCAGTAATAATGATGCCCTAAAGATGAGTTGGCTACAGCTTCTGTCTGCCAACTCTTTTGAGAATTACCGATGTTTGAGCTTCTTGAGAATACGTTTTGCAGTGAGATAGAGAATTCGAGTGCGGGTGAGCTGAGGAATGTCTGTCGGGTGGCTGCTTTGGTAATCGAAGAAGGCGTTGAGTTCTATGAGAATACTGCGCAGCCGCGGGACGATCTGAGCCGCTCGGTAGGCATCGAAGAAGTTGGCAGATACCTTTGGTGCGGTGGCCTTAGGCTCGATAGCTTGAAGAATACGCGCGACGTCGTATCCTGTGGCATAGCCTGATATCTTTTGACAATTGAAGCCTGGATCTAGATAGTCGGCAAGGGCGTGGTTGACGCTGGAGAAGACCTTTACGCCGCAGGCGATCGCTTCCATCGGGGGTAAGCCAAAGCCTTCGGTCAGCCGATAGCGCCCCCAATATTCGGCAGAGTCGTATAGATACACCTTGCTACGGTTAAATAGCCCAATCAAATCGTCCACATAATGGTCGAGAACAAACACATTACACCGTTTTTGCAGAGCGGGAACCAGCTGCTGGAGAAGGTATTCTGACGATTTTCTGGCCTGTACCAGGACGTCAATATCTCTGGGCAAATGGCGATTTTCAAAGTCTGAGGAAATTTCATTGGGCAGGTAATAAATCAGCGAACTCAGGGCTTTTTCACCCCAGTAGCCCATGCTATTGCGACTGACGGTGATAATAGGTATACGCGGCGGTACTCTAAATCCGTAGCCTGTACTGTGTGCATGGTAGATAGTCGGTCTATTCCTCAAGCGCTTGATGAGTGCGGGCACGTCAAAGCCCCAGCTCACGACAAAAATACAGTTTGGATCGGGCTTTTGCGCCAGTAAATCGTCTAAAAAAGGCGTATTTTCTTCTCTTTGTCGGTAGGTGACAACTTCTGCTTTGCAGATTTGCTGGGCTAGCTTGAGAGTGTTCAGCTCCGCAGTGAGGCCCCCCGCAAAAAAGTCTTTTGTGGTGCCAGGGAGTAGAAATCGCAGTTTTCTCATGAGCGTTTTAAGGGTCCACGCTCAACACCATACTTTGCTTTGGTTCTTTACTTTGCTTTGCTTCTTTGCTTTGCTTTGCTTCTTTGGCTTGGGATTGTTTCCCTGTTAAGTAGTGAGAAGCGGGGTGCTTAAAAGTGTCTAGAAATGCGTAGGTTGCAGGCGTATGGAGCGTATTTTTTAGCCAGCTAATACCGAGTGGACGACTAATGTCAAAAGGTAGGGCTGCGACACGAACTTCTGGCGGAATCGGCTGAGCGGCTAGCTCTGGTAAGAGCGTGATGCCCAGCCCTTGGCGGGTCATGCTGACAGCAGTGGAGTCGTTGGAGATGAGATATTCGACGGTAACAGGGGGCTGGGCTTTTTGGAGGTGATCGCGCACTACTGTGCAGCAGTCACTGGACGAGGTGATTAATGTTTCAGCTTGTAAATCATGCCAAGTGAGTTTGGGAAGTGCACGCTCGTTGATGGGTAAATGATTGTCTTGAAAGGTCGGTGGCAGGAGGGCAATAAACCTATCTTCCATGATTTGAAAGGCTTCAAACTTTTCTCCAACAAGCAGAGATGCGATCGCAATATCTGCTTTACCTTCGATCAGCGCATTTTCAAGTCCCTGAGTACTTTCAAATTCGGTAATGGTGACTTGAACGGTGGGGTGATGTTTGTGGAGGTGGGCGATCGCACCTGGCAACACTTCACTGGCTAGGCTCCGAAAGGCGGCGATCCTTACCAGTCCGCCTTCGATACCTCTGGCTCGGCTAGCTTCCTGGCCCATGGTCTCGATGAGGCCGAGGGTTTGCTCAGCTTGACTGTAGATGCGATCACCCACAGGTGTGAGTGAAGCACCTTGCCTGCCTCGGTGGATAAGCATGACGCCGAGCGCTTCCTCAAGGGCAGCCAGACTGTGGCTGACGGTTGATTGGCTGACGTCAAGTTGTAGGGCGGCCTCGCTAAAGCTGCCGGTGTCTGCGATCGCCACCAGTGTTCTAAGCTGTGAGAGCTTAACTTTGTCACTCAGTTTTCTAGCGGGTTTTCCAACCATCGTTTTTCGGCTAGTATCTTCCGGCTATGGTGTGGTCTAGCCACTTATCCAAATCATTTAATCTACATTACTTACTTTGTCAGGCTACCTCGATTCACCCATAGCGACACATCTATCTTTTGCATAGCAGCTATTGATAGTGTGCTTTGCCGTTGCTAATTTGGTTGCATACGCTAGAGCTATCGAGTTCAAGGTCACCTCATGACTCACTCCACTGCTCGCAACAGATCACAGCTAGAGTCCCTATGGCAGCAGCCCGCTATTGAGCGTGCCATCCTCAGGGAGAAAACGTTTGCCCAGACCACCCTTCAAGAGACTATCCATCAGTTTGGCAAAGACCTACTGGCATTTTTGACTGGTTCTCAGCAGCTGCGCATTTGGACGAAATCAACTAAGCAGGGTGTGGTCTGGTTTGCTTACGATCCTATGAACGATCAACGCATAGGCCACGCTTCTGAAGCAGAACTACGGGTTTGGCTAGAATCTCGCCAACAATAATGAACTGTGGTCATAATGTTGCCCAGTGACAGCATTATGACCACGTTCCTAAGCTATCTTGTAAGCGACGGTTACTCTACATGTCTATTCTTCATGTGATCATTTTCTTAGGCCCTGAACGTCTATGATGGTCACAAAGCAAAAGCGTTTTGAGGAATAGCGTCATGTTCGGTTTAGGTGTTCCAGAGATGGTCATCATCGGGGTTGTTGCTGTGCTGGTTTTTGGCCCTAAAAGAATTCCTGAACTGGGTGGAGCTTTGGGAAAAACGCTGCGCGGCTTTAAAGAAGAGCTAGATAGGCCTAGCGAAGAAGACGAATACATCGAAGATGAAGACGAATAAGCTGTTCGTCCTTCTAGAGCTCTGGTCAAATTAGAAAAACACTCTCGCGAACTTCTACTGCTGTGTAGCAATAAGTTGCGAGAGTGTTTTTTAGTAGCTGGAGTCTGTTGTTTCTCTACCCTATGAAACCTGAAAACGTAGAGGCTGGCTAAAACTATGCCAAGCGTCGCTTACGTGAGGTCGTTACTCCTAGTGTGCCTACTGCAAGGAGACCGAAAATAGACATTGGTTCAGGTACTTCTGTCGGTGTGGTCGCTCTGGTGAAAAAGATATTGGGACTCACGGCAACAGAAGTATACCGACTAGAGGATTTCGCCGAATTGTCTTTTTTAGTGGTGAAGTGTTCGATGACGAGACTCTGGACGGCTTTATCCGAATATTCGAAGAATACTCGCCCGTAGTCACCATCGCCCTGACTACCGACACCGCCAGTGGTATAGACCTTGTCGGTAACGTCAGCATCGAGCATCACTAGGCTATCGCTATCGGCTTTGACATGGTAGTCGCCGTTGGTATTGCCGAAGAAGTTTTCGTAGGTATCGTATTTTGACGCAGCCACGCGCTGGTCTGCGTAGCTCTCTAGATTGTTGAAGTCGACCTCGTCACTTGCGTAGGCTGAGACGCTCATCCATTCTCTGGCATCGCCAATGGTGGAGAGGCTGCCAACCCAGAACTCGTCTAGATGGACGGCTTCAGAAAAGGTGAGTTTTACAAAGACACTTTCTGGATCGTCGCTTCTGTCGTTGGTCATCCGCAGGATGCCATCGTATTGGTCAAGGGGATGAGTATCGTTGAGTACGTTCTTTTGTGGGGTGCCATTGTCATAGATATTGACGCGTCCGTTGTTTTGAGTACTCCAATACATGTTGGTGGAGTACTCGACGTTGACGTCAATACCGGAACCGCCCACATCCCCAAAGGTTCGTGAGCTGGCTGTGCTGTTAGTATCCCAGAGGTCGTACCAGTTGAGTGTGGCGGCTTGTGCCTGGCCGGAAACGGCTGCACCACTGAGGGTGAGTGCGGTGACGAGGGTAGATGCGACCACTCCTTTTGAACCTAGAAATTTTGAGCCTAGAAAGCGGCTGGCTAAGGCTTTAGCAGTAAGTCTGGCAGTCATGAGAAGGCTCCTTGTTGCCCTTGGGTCTGTCATCTACGGGTGTCAAAGCGTTGCCGTAGGTTGTGACCTCAAAGTGCCCACATCTTCATGTATAAATTAAGACCTCAAGCCAAATTGCGTATTGTCTCTAAGCTTTTGTGGTGGTCGGTATGACTGGGTTTGGACAAAATTACTGGGAAAAGCAGCTAGATATCTAATCGCTGATAAATTTTGTCTAAATTACGGAGCTGGTAGTCAGGGTTGAAGCAGGCCTGTATTTCCTCGGAGGAAAGCTTTTCTTGGACCTGAGGGTCGCTTTCAATCAACTTTTTGAAGTTGCCGCCTTTGGTGTTCCAAGCTTCGTGGGCATTGCTTTGGACGATGCGGTAGGCATCTTCTCGGCTGATGCCTTTCTCGACGAGGGTGAGCAGCACTCTTTGGCTGAAGACAACGCCGCCGTAGAGGTTCATGTTGCGGGCCATGTTTTCTGGATAGACCAGCAGATTTTTGATGAGCTTGGTGGTTTCGACCAGCATGAAGTGGGTCAGGATGCAGCAGTCCGGAAAGATAACGCGCTCAACAGAGCTGTGGGAGATGTCGCGCTCGTGCCATAGGGCGACGTTTTCGAGGGCTGCGATCGCATTTCCTCGCAGTATCCGTGCCATGCCCGCCAGTCGCTCAGACTTAATGGGATTGCGCTTGTGAGGCATCGCCGAGGACCCTTTTTGCTTTTTAGAAAAGAACTCTTCGACTTCTAGAACGTCTGTGCGTTGAAGGTTGCGAATTTCCACGGCAAAGCGCTCTAGTGAAGCGCCAAGGCCCGCCAGGGTCATAATGAACTCCGCGTGCACATCGCGAGAGATAACTTGGGTGGAAACGGTGTCGGGCTTCAGACCGAGCAGCTGACAGGTGATTTCTTCAACCTCGGGATCGATATTGGCATAGGTGCCGACCGCGCCGGAGATTTGGCCAACGGCGATTTCACCTGTTATGCGGGTGAGGCGCTCGCGGTGGCGCTGCATTTCGGCTAGCCAGCCAGCGAGCTTGAAGCCAAAGGTCATGGGTTCGGCATGGATGCCGTGCGATCGCCCAATCATCACCGTATTGCGGTGCTCTTGTGCCTTGTAGCGAATGGCTTGAATCAAGTTTTCGACGTGGGTTAAGATCAGCTGGTGACTGGCTACAATCTGCAAGGAGAGCGCTGTGTCTAGCACGTCGGAGCTGGTCATTCCGAGGTGAATGTAGCGGCCTGCGTCGCCAACGTACTCATTTACGTTGGTAAGGAAGGCAATGACATCATGCTTGACCTCTTTCTCGATTTCGAGGATGCGCTCGACATCGAAGTTTGCTTTTTCCTTGATAGTGTCGACCGCCTCTTGGGGGATCTTACCGAGTTTCGCTTGGGCTTCACACACGGCAATTTCTACCTGAAGCCACGTTTGAAACTTATAATAGTCGGTCCACAGTTCGCCCATCTCGGGCAAGGTATAGCGTTCTATCAAGGGGGTCTACCGCCTAAAGCAACCGGACTATTTTATCGGGTATAGTGCCGACCGCCTACACTGATGTTGATATTTCCTGCTGTTTTAAGTCATTTATCCGAAATTGGCAGGTGCGGATGGGTAGTGATTTCTTTGACCGTTGATTCCCTGTTTCTTATTGTTACTATGACCCCGACAGACGTTACTCAATGGCTTATCAATGCTGCTAGTGCGGCCAACCGCAGCATGGGTTTTATGATGTGGAATAGCTTTTTGGCATTGATTCCTTTTGTGCTAAGCCTATGGCTATTTCGCTCTCAAGGTTCTGGCTATCGCAGGCCGACTTGGTGGATTGGATTTGCCGTATTTATGGCCTTTTTGCCAAATTCACCCTACGTTCTGACCGATATTATTCACTTAGTCGGCTTTATTCAAGAAGGGGCGGAGCTGTGGACAGTAGTGCTCATCCTCGTACCGCAATATCTCATTTTTATGCTGATTGGGACTGAAGCATATGTGGCTTCGCTGGTGAACTTGGGACTATATCTACGTAAGCATGGCTTTGGCCGGTGGGTATTGACGGTTGAGCTGGTTATTCACGCTTTGTGCGGCATCGGCATCTATCTTGGCCGATTCCCTCGATTCAACAGTTGGGATATTATTACAGGCCCGCATAGGTTATTTGTGCATCTTGCCCAAGCGCTGATCGACCCTTGGTCATTGACAGTGATGCTCGTGACTTTTGTGGTGATTGCTGCTGTGTACTGGCCATTGAAGCAGGTGACCTTGGCGCTGATGCTATATGCGCGTTCAGATGTACGCTCTCTAGGTTTGCCTTCTCTGGGCTATAGCCTAAAGTCTGATGCGGGCTAGAAGATGTTGGAGTGTGACCTGTTAGGCACATCCTTTCAAGCAACCAATAAAATGAAAAAGCATCGGATAACACTTTAGTTATCCGATGCTTTTTCAATGAGTAGAAACGGTTGCTTGAAAGGGCCGTCAGTATGGAGCTATGTGGCTTATGTGCCGCGTGCAGGCATGGATTCTTTCTGGTGGCTGGCTGAGAACAACTGCATTGCACGCCAGAATAGCTTAATCGTAAAGAAAGCAAGGCCGCCAATAACACCTAGCGTAATCACAACGCTGGGAATGTGAAAAATGGCGAGCAAGATGCCAGCAATTATCAAAACGAGAATGCTGTTAGTCATAAAAGTGGTCCTTCGGGGTTCCGATGGGCTACTTAATTATGGTAACGATGTGCACTTGGCGCGAGGGCAATTATGCGCAAAGCTTAGTAACGCTTAATCTCTTCAGCGACAATGTAACAATTTCGGTGCCTAGATTTAGAACCTGAATAGTCCAATATCACAAATCTTCGGGCTGCATGCCTGACACAACGGGGGCAGTATTGCTCAGCTGTAGCTCGGGGTGATCGCTTTCTGTTTGTCGGCAGTTCCACTCGTTTTTGAACAGTAGTACGGGGCGACCATAGCTATCTTTGACGGTGGCGGTATTGAAAATACGTCCTGCTTTTTCTAATGCAGGCCAGCCTCCGGTTACCCAGCGGGCAACGCTGTATCCAATGGGGTCTAGCCGCGTGTCTACGTTGTACTCATTTTTGAGACGGAACTGCACTACCTCAAATTGCAGCTGACCGACTGCTGCTAAGATTGGGTCGCGTTTCGATTCGTCTGCGGAGTACATAATTTGAACAGCGCCCTCTTCTCGCAGTTCGGAAACGCCTTTGCGGAACTGCTTGAATTTGGAAGGATTGGGGTTTTTTAGGTAGGCGAACATCTCGGGTGAGAAGAAGGGAATGCCTTCGTATTCAAGCTTTTCACCCTGGTAAATGGTGTCGCCAATGGCAAAGACACCGGGGTTGTTTAGGCCGATAACGTCGCCAGGATAGGCCACTTCTAGAGATTCTCTGCCTTGGCCGAAGAGCTTTTGGGGGTGGGAAAGGCGGACGTTTTTACCGGTGCGAGCATGGTTGACGACCATGTCTTTTTCGAACTTGCCGGAGCAGACGCGGATAAACGCGACGCGATCGCGATGCCTCGGGTCCATATTGGCCTGAAGCTTAAAAATGAATCCTGAAAACTCTTCCTTCGTCGGTGGCACCGGGCCAATGGTGCTCTCATGGGTGCCCGGCTCCAGTGCGTAGTCCAAAAACGCTTCCAAAAATAGCTCTACGCCGAAGTTGGTCATGGCGCTACCAAAGAACACAGGCGTCATCTGCCCAGCGTGTACCATCTCTAGGTCCAGCTCTGGACCTAGCTCGTCGAGCATTTCTAGCTCTTCGGTAAATTGCTCAAACAGCTCGTCGCCGACTAGCTCCTGAATGCGAGGATCGCCCCACTCAAGCACAGTGTCTTGGGCTTCTTTGCTGCCGTGCGCCGTGCGCTCGAATAGGTGGACTTGCCTTTTACGACGGTCGAAGACGCCTTTGAATCGCTCACCCATGCCGATGGGCCAGTTGACTGCGTAGGTGGTGAGTCCTAGCTCCTGCTCAATTTCATCAAGCAGCTCTAACGGCTCGCGCCCAGGCCGGTCAAGCTTATTGAAGAAGGTAAAGATGGGCATGTCGCGCATGCGACACACCTCAAAGAGCTTGCGGGTTTGGGGCTCAAGGCCCTTGGCCGCGTCTTCTAGCATGACTGCATTGTCAGCGGCCGCCAGGGTGCGATAGGTGTCTTCACTAAAGTCTTGGTGACCTGGTGTGTCGAGCAGGTTAATCCAATAGTCGTCGTAGCTAAATTGCAGCACCGTAGAGGTAATGGAGATGCCGCGCTGCTGCTCAAGAGCCATCCAATCGGAGACCGCATGACGCTGTGCTCGCCTCGCCTTAACCGATCCCGCCTCGTGAATAGCACCTCCGTAGAGCAAGAGCTTTTCGGTTAGGGTTGTCTTACCGGCGTCCGGGTGGGAGATGATGGCAAAATTTCGCCGTTGCTCGACGGCTTCAGCAATTTCGCTTCTAGATACGAGGGTGGAGGTCATGAATGGATCAATCGTTGGCAAGCTTTAACAATTGTAGTGCGTCACTGAATCAGCGTTGGCAATCCATCCTAAAGGGTTCTTGTTCCTCAACTTTTAGAGGGTATTTTTCCCTTTGCATCCGAATGTATTTGAAGAATTGTGTGCCAACGCTGTCCAAAAATCTGATCAAAATCAGTGTAAATGCCTACCCGTCCTCGTTTATCCCTTAGGTTTAACCTGATGGTCTTCAGCATTTTGTACCTTAACGGTTACTGCTGGAGCTGTCGCGCTTATGAGATGAACGTTCAGGAGTCATTGTAAAAATGTCTTTAATGAAAAAGTGTATGGCTGAGGCCATGGGTACGTTTTGGTTAGTGTTGGGTGGTTGCGGGAGTGCTGTTTTGGCAGCTGCTTTTTTGGCCACCGATGGTAGCGGCTTTCAGCTAGGTCTAGGTTTTGTTGGGGTTTCTTTAGCCTTTGGTTTGACAGTGCTGACGATGGCCTACGCGATTGGGCACATTTCTGGCTGTCACTTAAATCCAGCTGTTTCGTTTGGTTTATGGGCCGGTGGAAGATTCCCTAGTGGCGATCTGCTGCCCTACATTGTTTCTCAGGTGGTGGGTGCGATTGTGGCAGCTGCTGTGCTGTTTCTGATTGTGTCTGGTCAAACAGGGTTTGAAGGTACGACGCTCGCAGCCAACGGATACGGTGATCTCTCGCCGGGTGGGTTTAATCTGCTCTCTGCTTTGGTGACTGAGGTTGTGATGACGTTTATGTTCTTGATTGTCATCTTGGGCTCAACCGATGGCCGTGCACCTAAAGGGTTTGCGCCCATCTCCATCGGGATGGCGTTGACCTTGATTCACTTGATTAGTATTCCAGTGACCAATACGTCTGTTAATCCTGCGCGGAGTTTGGCTCCTGCTATCTTTGCAGGACCGGAGTATTTAGCTCAAGTTTGGCTATTCTGGGTGGCACCTATTTTGGGTGCGATCGCTGCTGGCTGGTTCTACAGCAACATGTTTGAGGCTGGCAATGAGCCAGATATTGAAGCGAGCGTGCCTGCTGAGCAGCCCGCTGTAAGTGCTCGCCAGTAGTCGTCAACCTGTCGTTGTCGATAAATTGGAACAAGTCCCCGCTGACAATCGTCAGCGGGGACTTGTCAGTGATGTGTCTCTAAGGTGCATGTTTCGTTAAGGAAACGCACCTTTTGACGTTCAATCTTCTTTGTGAACTTGTTTTCAAATTATCGCTTGTGCCGGTTGACGGTTTGCTGCCTCATCGTTGCTGAGCAGGGTTGTTTTGAGGGGATTTCTCGCGATGCTTATGCGTTTGGCTGAAGTTGCCCATGATTCTGAGAAAGAGGTAAGGGCCGGCTACAACAAACAAGAGTCCGCCTAGATAAACAAAGGCTGCTAGGGCGGTAGGTGCGACAAAAATATCTGAAACGGTGGTGTATGCCAGCATAGGAGAGCAGTTCGTATAGGCTTGTGTATGGTGAAAGTGATAGCACAGACTCGAATTGCGATCACTATCAGTGTATTGATTTGTATAGCAAGCGGACGGATGCATTCGTACACTTGCGCGCTACTTAGCCCTCAGAAATAAATGGTTTCAGAGCTCACTACATTAGTGAGCTAAGTGGCCAAAGTTATGCATAGAGAATTATCGTGCTTAGTATCGGCGCTGTTACAAGGTCAGAAGATTGTGACGAGTATGCTGATAGCGATTAGGATGCCGAGTGCTAACCAGGCTTGGTTGATCTTTCGCCACCAAGGGACGGTGTATACTGGTTTTTCGTAAATATTAGCAGGTGCATTCAGCGCTTGATACAGCGTACAGCTTGTAGCACTTGGACGCTTGGGAAAGTTGCAGCTATCGTCTGCATGGTAAGCGCAGGTATCACACAGAATGCGATTGTCTTTTGTTCGGTGGAGAGACATGCCGGGGTGCCCGTGTGCTTTGAGCGTGAGCTGGCAGTGGGGGCAGATGATGGTAGTGCTGGGTATGTTGCGATCGCATCTTGGGCAAGCAGGCATAGGAATGGACGTCAGTAATTGTGCAGATTAAGTTGTGATGCAGATGTCGTTGTGCAGATAAGTATTCAGAGTTGGAGATAGTAAAAAGAGGCCGAGACAAAGGGCCGAGAGTCTTAATGAAATTCGGCTGTCATACGGTAAACCGCCCGCTATCTATGAATATAGTTTGCCAAAATAGAATCGTAACTCGCGCATCGTTTGGTGAAGTCACTCAGTGAAATTATTTGGTGAAGTCATTGGCGCGTTCACTCTTGAGGAGATGGCAATGGATAGCTCTAATATGCTCAGACAGCTTTTGATGTTTGGCATCGGTACGACGTCTTTGGTTGCTGAGCGCGTTAAGCAAATGAGTGAAGAGCTAGTACGCGATGGCAAGCTTGATCCTGACCAAGCTAAGGGCTTTGTCGATGACTTTATGGCTCAGTTCAATATCGACCAGAGTGCCATTGAGAAGCAAATGCAGCGCCAAGTGCGCAATATCATGCAAGATTTGGGTGTGCCCCGTCAGTCTGAGATGGACGAGCTGCGTGGCAGATTAGATCGCTTAGAGCGACAGCTGCGAGATTTGGAAAACAGAGACTGGCGATAAATAATAGATATTCGGAAATATAAGGACGCGCGCGGAACGTCGTACACTAGGGCCGTCGTCAAGTAATAAGACCTTTTGCTGGTTTACTTATTAAGACTATGCGAGAAATATTAATTAGCTTTGGCGTAGTAGTTGCCTGTTGCGCTGTTCTGGTCATTGCCCAGTTTACAGGGGGTGATGGCGAGCAAGCGGTTGCTGACAGCGTGGCAAACACACCCGCTACCCAAGAAACTCTGGTTGCCCAGGGTGAGACTAGTCAGAGTGCAAGTGATTTATTGGAGGATCCTATGGCAGCAGAAGCCAATGCTGAAGAGAATGTAATAACGACCGACTCTGGTTTGCAATACGTTGTGATTGCAGAAGGAGAGGGCGCACAGCCGCAGTCAGGTCAGCGCGTGTTTGTGCACTATGTTGGGACGTTGGAAGACGGTACGAAGTTTGATAGCTCGCGCGATCGCGGCCGTCCTTTTGACTTCACCATCGGCCGAGGTCAGGTGATCAAAGGTTGGGATGAAGGTGTGGGCGATATGAAAGTGGGCGATCGTCGCAAGCTGATTATTCCACCCGAGTTGGGATACGGTGCCCGAGGTGCTGGCGGTGTCATTCCACCCAATGCAACGCTGATTTTTGACGTTGAGCTGCTTCGGATAGGCAGCTAAGCGTATTTCACCAATCGTGCTAACGCTACGCCCTGATTTTTGCAGCAAAATGTTTTCGCAGCAGAATGCTCAAAAGTCGGGGCTATTGACTGGGAAATTAAGACTGGGAAATTAATCTTCTATTGAATCTTTTAGCGACTCTGGCAGGTATGACCGCCAAGCATCAGCGAACGCTACCTTAGGCGAATTCCATGGTTTAAGCGGGCCACTCCAGTGAATGAGCTTTGCCTGCTCTAGCATTTTGGGGCTGGTATCTAAAAGCAGCTTGGTGACTAGCGGAAAGCTCCCGTAGCCACAACGATTCCAGTTTTTCTCGACCTGCAAATAGTGCTTAAACATCAAATTAAAAACAGGTTCGTCGCCCAGGGAGTAGAGTTTGTAGTTATTTTGAGCGTCTAAATCTAGATAGTAGTCAAGACGCTGGTATGTTTCGTCGTTCCAAAAAGAAAGATCTGTAAACCATACGCCCGCATTAAACGTTTTCTCAAACTGAAAGATCTCGTTCCAGACCTTAAAGGGATTGCTAAAGTAAAAAATGTTGGGATAAAAGTGCGGTATTGAGCCAAAGTAACACTGTTTATCTAGGGATTGGGTGTAGCTATGCAGTTCAGCAATATCGCCTAAAACAATCAGGTCGGTGTCTATATAAACAATGGCTGACAGGTCTGGCAAAGCATCTTTGAAAAAGAACCGAGAATACTGAATCTGCCGGCTATTTCTGCGATCTTCTGTTTTTTCTTTAAATCGGTTGTCTAGGTAAGTTCTAATAAATTCAGGCGGCAGATATTCTTTGACTCGCCATTGAACTGATAAAGCTGGCAGATGTGTCTGTATTTTCTCTTCAAAAAAGATCTTCTCCCCTGGCGGAACAAGAATGTTACAGCGGACGTTTTCAGGGGTCTTAGCATTTTTTGCGATAGAGTTTATGGCAACAACTAGCGATAGCCAAATCTTTTTATTGAGAGAGAAAACAATATCTGCCACCATCCTTTTCTACCTCCTGACACAGGGATAATGCAGAGTCCATTATAGGTTTCCTCAACACTTTCACAAAGCCAATACCTGAGTCAGTTCATTAGAGCCCTTTTCGATAGGACTTTGGTGTTGTCCCAGTGAGGTTGCGAAAATGCTTGTTTAGTGCGCTTTGATTGGCAAAACCACACTCTAGGGCGATCGCTGCAATCGTTACTTTCTGTGGCTGCTTGAGGAGTTTTTTCGCTTGTTCTACCCGTTTCTGAATGACATATTTGTATGGAGAAACACCCATCGACTGCCGGAACAGGCGACAAAAGTAGTACTGGCTCATACCTATCAACTGGGCAAGATCAGCAAGCTTAATATCTTGTCCTAAATGAGCGTCTATGTAATCGATGGTTCTGCGCAGCTGATATTTAGAAAGTCCCCCTTGATATTGAGGGAACTCTTTTTTTCGAACAGCATAGTGTTTTAGCAAATGAACAAAGAGTGTATTAGATAAGGAGTCGATGTAAAGCCGATCTAACCCTGAGGGGGCCGCTAGCGATTGAGGAAACTGACGAAAAATGGTTTCGATAAATGGATCTGTAAGACAAAACTGTGGAGACAGTGAAAATTGACCGATATCCAAGGTCTCTGATATAGCTTGATTAATCGCATCGGTCTTTAGCTGTAAGCACTGGTAGTGGTAGCTGCTATCGGCATAAATGTCACACTGTGTGGACGTGCCTGCTGGATAAATTGAGACGTGGCCAGCCTTGCAGATATGCTTTTTGTGGGTCAGACCATCGGCGGAGAAGTTGGTTCTAAGATGGCCGACTAGGGGAAGCACAACCAAGTGATTTTTGAAAATGACCTCTGGAGCTGCGCAGGGTTTGATCTGCCCACGCTCAGAAATTAGGCTGTCGAATATGGTTGATTCTGTATGAATTAGGAAGGGCTTGAGAATCTCTGAGGGCGTATTGATTCGAGTCTGAGTCGTCATATTATCGACTTCCCTGCTGAGGATGGCTCTAATGGAGCACTGAGAAACGAAGCAAGACAAATACTATGTTCTGTTTGTTTTGCCATCTGCGTTATCAAGAATATAGAAAAATCTCTAACCTCATGAAAGCCTCTACTTTTTAAGTCGCCGCTATCGTAAATTTGAATACAGCTGCTTTTAGAGACTCGTAGAGACTGGAGTTTTTAGGCGTTGCTGATTTTCGGGATGAACTGAGTTTTTAGGTTTTGGGTAGTCAAGGCTGAACTTGTGAATTCATCCGTTGATTCAGCAACGTCCGAGTTTCTATGTGGGCACCAGAAGGTCTACTCAATAGCAAACGTAAGATGAATGCAGTCATTAAAGTGGCTTAAGCTTTTCTTCATAGTCATGATATGTTCGGATTAGTAATACCGTCCAATACTTATTTGGCAAGAAATCATACCTTTTTGGCATGGATATCGACTTTGCTATTCGCCAGCTGCGTTACTTTGTAGTCGTCGCAGAGGAATTGAATTTTACGCGAGCGGCAGTGCGGTTACAGATAGCTCAACCCCCGCTCAGCCGACAAATTCAAAATTTGGAGCAGACGCTTGGCTTTACTCTCCTAGAGCGGACTAACCGACGCGTTGCGCTAACGGCGGCTGGTGAAGTGTTCTTGACAGAGTGCCGCCAAATTTTGAGCCAAATAGAGCGAGGTGTTCTACTGGCTCAACGGGTGGCACAGGGTGAGGTGGGTCAGCTGATTGTGGGGTTTGAGGGGGCCTCTCACAATGAGATTGTGCTTGACATTATTCGCCAGCTTCGTACTCGATTTCCAGATGTGGAGCTGATTATGCAGGAGATGTCGTCCGGCAAGCAAGTCGAGGCGATTCGTCAACAACAGCTTGATATTGGGCTCATTGAGCCAATCGCAGCCAGGGATGATATTGAAATGATGTCGCTTCTGTCTGAATCTTTGGTGGTGGCGCTTCCTGATACTCATCCACTGGCCCGTCAGGAAAAGATTGCGCTGAGTCAGCTAGCTGATGATCCTTGGGTGACAGGGCGCAGTCACTATGGTTGTGGTTTGTTGTTGAGAATTTTAGAAGCGTGCCAACAGGCAGGCTACACACCCAAAGTTCAGCAGGAAACCAATGATTTGCAAATGATTCTGGGGTTTGTGGCGTCTGGGCTAGGGGTTACGCTGCTGCCAGAATCGAGTATGCGATCGCAGAAGGGCGTTGTGTATTGTTCGATCCAGCCGCCAGTGCCTGAAGTTCAATTGGCGATCGCATGGAACCGTCAAACACCAGTCATTGACTCTTTTTTGCAAGTTGTAGAAGCATGCCTCGACCCTAGGTCGTCAGGAGGGTAGAACAAGAGGAGTATAGGGACCTCCTGTCTCAAGTGCATTTGATCCTGTCAGTATGAGCGTGGTTTCAGCAAATGCATAACCTATCGTCACTCCTTTCTCATAAACAGCTCAGATAAAGTCAGAGATGTCCGGATAGAGTAGGGACAGTTGAGAGAGGAAACAAACCGTTTTCTCAACTCTGTTGTTTACGTTCATTACTTACTCTAACGAGGTAAAACATCATGGAAGATCAAACCAAGACTCCCCAAGTTGACGAACAGATTTCCGACGACCAGCTGAAAGAGGTTGCTGGCGGCAACAACGTTCATAAACTCCGCCTAGAGCATCTAGATAATCAGACCAAGGCTGTTGAAGATATACAGTTTACTCGCTTGGAGCATCTGGACAACCAGACTAAGTAGTCGACCCTTCAAAAGAAATGCTCTAGAGAGCCTCTTTTGTAAAGCTCATTGTTAAAATTCATCGTTCCTAAAAGCCGTATGCAAGTTTTTTGCCTGCGGCTTTTCTAATGTCACCTTGTGATGAGGTGGTAGAGCCATTGCTTCGGGGCTGTAATTACCCATCAGAGTCGAAGTACTTTGCCCAAGCACATTCTATCCAAAGAATGGATACTTCATCTATCATGTTCCTTTCGTATTGATTCAGTGCTTGCTTCTATTTGTAAAGACTACAGTGAGACTCCAACAGCCAGAGATGTCGATCTACCACACGAGAAAAATCGATATATATTTGTGCCGTCACCCGATCTCCAAGGTCAGTCACCTGGACAATTCCAACCCTGACGAACTGGCCATGCGAAGACATCCGTTTTACTAATGCCCGTAAAATTTCCTCCGCGGTTGTGGCCTGGAATGGAAATTCTGACAACTGCGAGGATTGGGCTGCAATTCTGACGGTTAATAAAGGTGTGCTAGCCAATGCACCGATACACTCTATCAGAAGGTTGATCTGTATTTGTAGCTTTTCTGAAATCTCACCAAATAATAGAACTGGTAAAAGTTCATTCCTCTCGTATGCCAGATAGCTTGCAAAATCTGACTGTTGAGATCGACTGTACTGGCCAGTGTTTGATTTAATAATTCGACAATCTGTATTCGGATATCCTCAGGAATATCCATACTAGTGGCATAGAATCTAGGCTCATGAAAAGGGATAGCGGTGAAATTAGATTCATTCATGACTTTTATATCTAGATTAAATAGCCTTAGTGTGCGCTAGACAGTGATTCACAATATAAATCAGCTCAGATTTGTTAATCTCTTCGATTCTTGCGAAAAAGAGTACAATTTTGCGTTCAATGAAATTAGTCACTCTTAAAAAACACTTGACAGGCTTATAGACAAAGGGATGAGAAGAAGAGCAATATTTTGTTGTCTCCGCATCGAAATAGGTCAATAACAAAAAGAGTGCAAAAAAGAGTTAAATATCGCAAGAATCGAAAAGATTCTGCTTGTCTGTTTTGACTAAATTATATTTAACCAAGCGGAGAAGGAAATTGCCCCACGCTGCCTGAGAGTTAGGAGCTTTCTCCTGTTTGGGTCCTATTTTTGCCTGTTGGTAAAGATATAAGATAGATAAGGAGAATTACATGGCTACCCCGTATCAATACAATCGCCTGAACAAAGAGGATGCTGCTGTACTGATGGTAGATCATCAAGCTGGCCTGGTTTCTCTAGTTCAGGACTATCCCCCCAATGAATTTAAGAACAACGTATTGGCATTGGCTGATGTTGCTAAATTCTTCAATCTGCCTACTATTTTGACCACTAGCATGGAAGACGGGCCGAATGGGCCATTGGTTGTAGAACTCAAGGAAGCTTTTCCTGATGCGCCTTACATTGCCCGCCCAGGTCAAATCAATGCTTGGGATAATGAGGATTTTGTGGCGGCTGTAAAGGCGACCGGTAAAAAACAGCTGATTGTTGCTGGTGTTGTGACCGATGTTTGTGTTGCTTTCGTTGCCCTATCAGCGATTGAGGCAGGATTTGATGTCTTTGTTGTGACTGACGCCTCCGGCACCTTTGATGAAAGTGTCAGAGCCGCTGCATGGGATCGTATGAGCGTTGCTGGCGTACAGCTGATTAACTGGTTTGCAGTGGCGTGCGAGCTTCACTGCGATTGGAGAAACGATATGGAGGGCTTAGGAAGCATGCTCTCTAACCATATTCCGCTCTACCGTGGCTTGATGATGAGCTACCTTGCTCGCAAAGATAAATAGGTTTATCGGGAACGTCTATTTCAGCGTTTCTTGGGCAGAGGGCGACAGGCATGCTCCCCTAACTGTATAGCCCTCTGTTTTCTTTAAGTTTGTTCTTGATGGGAGGCCCTGCTAAGGCTCAGAATGTAATGACCCGTATTGCAGAACGCGATCGCACTATGACAGCTCGCACTATGACAGACAATCGCACCATGATAGATAAAACCCAGCATGTAACTGCTGTGATTACCCACCGGGTAAAACTGGGACGCGTAGACAGTTACGAAGACTGGATTAAAGGCATCTCCGCGGATGCTAGGCAGTTTGAAGGGCATCTGGGTGTAAATATTTTGCGCCCACAACCTGGGACATCATCAGACTATGTGATTGTGCTCCAGTTTGATGCCAGTGCCAACTTAGATGCTTGGCTCAACTCCGATGTTCGCAAACACTGGATCGAACGAGTTCAACCACTGGTTCAAGAACAAGAATCGGTACAAGTGTTGACAGGATTAGAGTCTTGGTTTCAATTGCCAAAGCAGGCTGCTGCCCTGGGACCTAAGCGCTATAAACAGGCGATTTTGATTTGGGTGGCTGTGATGATAGTAGCTGTGTTTGTGCAGCCATTAATTGAACCTGTGCTGCAATATTTACCCTGGTTGTTGCGGGTAGCTGTCAGTGTTGCTGTTACGGTTATTCTTTTATCGTATGTCATCATGCCGCGCTTAACCCGCTGGTTTAAGAGCTGGTTGTTTGCTAGCTAACTGGTTCGCGAGTTAACTGTGTGAGGTCGAAGGAAATCTAAATGAATGCCTTAATCTTGAAAATCTTGCAGCAAGCTGAGCGCTATTGCCCATGGCGGCGACTTTGCATGGCTATGGCTGTAGGGACATCACTAACACTGTTAGCGGCATCAGCAGCGTTAGGGGCCGAGCGTACTGAGTTTTTCGTTGGTCCGTTTGAACCTGTTATTTGGGTTGAAGATTTAGAAATACTTGCAGCAGACGGCACCGTCACTGAACGCTTTAGTCGGTTTGCCAATCGGTTAGATGAGCAACAGCTACAATCACTCAAAACCTTCCTCAATGCCTCCTTGGATGTCGATTTAACGACTGTTTCTCAGGTGTTTTATTGGCAAGTCGGTGAGCGTTTTTTGGATCGCATTGGACAAGTTGTTCAAACGAATAATTTCCTTAATGGCTCACGGGCCCTACGAGCAGCGTTAATTTTTTCAGCGGCTGATGGCGATGGCATTACTGTGCTGGAGCTGCTGCAAGAATATCCGCTGGATGTGATTCAGCTAGATTTTTCTTTGGTGCGGCAAATCCTTCAGGAATACCAACACTTTTTTGCTGACCGCGAATCCTGGTTGGCACAGTTGCGGACTATCAGCAGTAGCGAGCCACCAGCCAGCGTACTGTCGCAGTTAGAGTCGGGGGGACTCCCTGAGCAAGTGGGTCCTTATGCTTGGCAAGAAGAGACCCTGACGTTTCAAAATCCTCTGCGCGAAGGGACTATTCCGTTTGATGTATATCTACCTCAAGTACTGATTCAATCTGAGACTCAAAAAAACGCGATCACGTCAACACCTGTGATTGTGTTATCCCATGGCGTAGCTTCTGGGCGTAATGCGTTTCTCTATCTGGCTCAGCATTTGGCATCCCATGGCTATGCCTTTGTCGTCCCAGAGCACTACGATGATAATCGAAAATATTTTCAATTCTTGTCTGGTGTGGAAACCCCACCCAACCCTATTACACTCATCAGCCGTCCTCAAGATATTTCGTATGTATTAAATGAGCTAGAACAACTGTCTCAAACCAATGCAGACTATGACGCGTTAGATTTGGAAAACGTTGGCGTATGGGGGCATTCCTTGGGTGGGTTCACAGTACTCGCCGCTGCAGGTGCCACGCTGAACTTTGACCAAGTGAGTCAGAACTGCTCTGTAGAAGACCGCGATCGCCCCTCTCTTAATCCCTCTTTACTCGTGCAGTGTGACTTGGCTGATTTGGCTGAGCAAGCTCCCTTTGACCTTCGCGATGAGCGGATCAAAGCAGTCTTTGCGCTTAACCCACCCACTAGCCTTTTCTTTGGCGAAGCCGGTCTGTCTCAGCTGGATATTCCCACACTGATGATGGCGGCAACCGCAGATATTGTTGTCCCGGCGATTCCTGAACAAATTCAGCCTTATAGAGGCATACAAGTAGAAGAGCGCTATCTCGTTGTCGTAGAGAATGCTACCCATTTCACTTTTTTAGAAGGTGATTTATCTGAGGGTGCAATTCCTCTACCCGATGGCCTGCTTGGAACGGACCCCCATCATTCCCGCCCCTACTTACTAGCCCTCAGTTTGGCCTTTTTTATTCGTCATCTTCTAGATCAAACAGATATGGAGGGATTTCTTAGCCAGCCTTACCTAGATTCACTAGGGACTGACCCCTTTCAGCTATCGATTACACAAACTATAGAATGACTAAATTAACAACTCACGATATCAGCAGCATTCTTAAACCTCATATTCAAGATCTCGGTGGTTTTGAAGCTCGCCGACTCTTGCCAAATGCAGACCTTAATATGGTGGGCCCTTTTATCTTTTTGGATCATTTAGGTCCAGCCGTCTTTCCGCCTGGTAAGGGCGTAGATGTTCGCCCTCATCCCCATATCAATCTGGCGACCGTAACCTACCTATTTGAAGGTGCGCTGCTGCATCGAGATAGTTTGGGCACGGTGCAAGAAATTCGGCCAGGCGAGGTGAATTGGATGACAGCGGGGCAGGGCATTTCCCATTCGGAGCGATCGCCCGATAGCGAACGAAGCAAGGGCTCGCAGCTTCACGGCATTCAAACTTGGGTAGCCCTGCCAGAAGGCAGCGAGGAAACTGCCCCTAGTTTTCATCATCATCCAGCGACAGAGATTCCTACCTGGGAAAGCAATGGTGTCACTGTCAGGCTCATTGCAGGAGAAGCCTATAACCATGTTTCTCCTGTACAGACGTTTTCTCCGATTCTGTATTTGGACCTGCTATTTCCCTCAGGTGGTTGCTTCAGCCTCACCACACCATACAGCGAACGCGCTGTGTATAGTGTTACCCCTACCATTGCTCTCAATGGCCATGCGTTGGAACAACATCGTTTAGCAACGCTAACGCCAAATCGTTCCGTTGAGATTACAGCTGGGCCTTCAGGACGATGTATTGTTATTGGCGGGGAACCGCTTGGCCTACG
>ERZ1740067.855-NODE-855-length-22838-cov-10.536058_pt1 | contig 22838 bp, 19 predicted proteins | sample MGYA00581736_ERZ1740067 | MGnify/ENA primary metagenome ERZ1740067 (study PRJEB43018, sample SAMN04849236) | marine metagenome | isolation source: floating plastic debris | place: Pacific Ocean | collected 2008-08-27 | study: EMG produced TPA metagenomics... | reverse complement strand
CCATGTTCAGAAAAAACCTCCAAAGCACCCGCCAAAATGACGGCGGCTTTTTCTGGATTGTTTTTTTGGATAGAAGACGAACTATCTTCAGTAGGTTGCGCTGAACGGCTCACTCGGCGACTCCATAAGGTCTCATATCATCTTATCGCTTTGCCTGCGGCTGCTTACAGTGTGGGCAACTTTAGATGTTGTCATGAAAAATGTGAGTGAACTCCAATAATTAGTCCTGATTACGCATTGAATTTACTAAACGGTTTAGTAGTATGTAAACAGTCAATCTACTAACGCAATCTACTATTGCGACTGCGAGGGCGTATGAACGTATTAGGAACATTGAGCACCCAGGGTACGGCGAGTCCGCCTCCAGGCGACACTTCAAATGGCCGATCGGACGGTGGCTCTTGGAGTGATTCTCGGCGTTGGATAGCGATCACAGGGGTTGTGATTTTGGGCCTAATAGGATTTGTCGGCTGGCGTGCGCGTCAAGTTCGCATCGCTGAAAGGGAAGCCGCTGCCGAACTTGCCGCGCAGCCAGTAGAAATTACGACAGTCACAGCGCTAGGCCGACTGGAGCCACGGGGCGAGTTGATTAATCTTACGGCGCAGACCTCTGTGCAATCAGCACGAATTGATGAACTGCCGGTAGAGGTGGGCGATCGCGTTGCTGCTGGCCAAATCATTGCAATTTTGGACAACCGCGATCGCCTCCAAGCCGCCCTGCAAAAAGCTGAGCAACAAGTCAACACCGCCCGCGCTCAACTCGCTAGAGTAGAGGCGGGTTCTCAAACTGGCGACATCGACGCTCAGCAGGCCGAAATTTTACGATTAGAAGCAGAGCAAAGCGGCAATGTAGAAACCCAAGAAGCTGCCATTGCGCGCATTCGAGCCGAAGTTGCCAATGCGCGCGCTGATTTTCAGCGTTACAACACACTCTACGAGCGGGGTGGCATTTCAGCTTCTGATCGAGATGCTCGCCGACTTACGCTGACGACTGCTGAGCAAAGCTTAGCCGAGGCCCAAGCCACCTTAAGTCGAATTCAGCGCACAAGCCAGCAGCAGATTTCTCAAGCCAGGGCAACGTTAAACCGTATTCAAGAGGTTCGCCCCGTTGATATGGACGTGGCCCGCGCTGATGTTGATTCGGCTATTGCATCCGTAGAAGAAGCTCAGGCAAATTTGGACCAAGCTTACGTACGATCGCCCAGCGCCGGACAGGTCATCGAAATTCACGCCTACCCCGGTGAAACTATCTCCAGCGACGGGATTGCCACCATCGGCCAAACGCAGCAGATGATGGCGATCGCCGAAGTTTATCAGGACGACATTGTCAAAATCGAGCCCGGCCAGCCAGTCACACTCACCTCCACTGTCTTTGAAGAAACACTTCAAGGTACCGTGGAGCGCACCGGATTACAGATTGAACAGCAGCAGGTCGTCAACGAAGACCCGACTGCAAACATCGACGCCAGAGTAGTCGATGTTTATATCCGTCTAGATGAAGCAGATAGCAGGAAAGTCGCCGGACTGACTAATTTGCAAGTCACCGCCACCATTGATTTCGAGTAACTTTGCCCCTTCTCCGATTATCAAGAAAGATTTTATCAGGAGAGATTTAGGAGAGATTGATATGCTTAGTTTTCTTAACGCCTACAAAGGGCTCAAGGCACTAAAAGACCGTACGCCTTTAGGACTGCTTCAGCTCAAGCACGACCGGATGCGGCTGCTGACTGCGATCGCAGGTATTACCTTTGCCGATGTTCTGATTTTTATGCAGCTGGGCTTTGCCGACGCTCTGTTCACCAGTAATACCCAGTACCCTAGGGCAATTCAGGCCGACCTAGTGCTGATTAGTCCCCAAGCCAAAAACTTTGCAAACCTGCGCACCTTTCCCAACCGTCGACTTTATCAGGCACTAGATGTTCCTGGCGTGGCCACCACAGACGCGATGAATATTGGCTCAAAGGTGTGGCGTAATCCTCAAACCCGAGAAAAAAGTTCATTGATGATGGTGGGTCAAAATCCTGACCGAGCCGCGTTCAATCTGCCCGAAATTAATCAACAGGTGAGCCGGACTCGTATGCCCGACTCCTTTTTGTTTGATCAAGCTGCTCGGGGTGACTATGAAGAGATGATTGCAGAAGTGCAACAAACCGGTACAGCACGAACGGAAATTGGGGTCAGAACCGTCTCCGTTACCGGTCTCTTTACGGTAGGGGCCTCCTTTGGAGACGATGGCGCGCTAATTACCAGCAATCAAAACTTTTTTAGACATTTTCCCAATCGAGATTCTGGCTCTGTAAACCTAGGCCTAATTAACATCGAGCCTGGATACGATTTGCTCTCTGTTCAGGCCGATCTTATCGAGCATCTACCACCTGATGTTCAGGTTTTGACCCACGAAGGCTATGTTGACTTTGAACTCAACGAAATTCAGAGTAATTCTCCTATTGGCTTTGTGTTTAGCCTAGGCTCAGCGATGGGATTTGTTGTTGGAATTGTGATTGTTTATCAGGTGCTTTCAACAGATGTCAACAGCCACCTTTCGGAGTATGCCACATTCAAAGCAATGGGCTATCGCAATAGCTACTTACTCGGCATTGTGTTTGAAGAAGCGATTATTCTATCGATATGTGGCTTTATTCCTAGCTTAGCGGTTGGTATGGGCATTTATGCCTTGGCCTCCGCTGCAACGGCTTTACCGATGGCGATGACTGTAAGCCGATCCATTACGGTATTTGTGCTCACCGTTGTGATGTGCGGGGCTTCAGGTGCGATCGCGACCAAAAAGCTCCAGTCTGCTGACCCTGCCGATATTTTCTCGTAGGCTTCCACAGTTTTATCTCTCTTCAGGTCTATCTCTCTTCAGTTTTATCTCTTTTCAGGTCTATTTCAAATAGACTTTCTCTTTCTCGGTCATTTGTATCGTCGCGTTCCTACTAAATATCATGACAGAAAAAACCGTCATAAAATCTCAAAACCTCGATCACTACTTTGGCACTGGCAAACTGCGTAAGCAAGTATTGTTTGACATTAACCTGGAGATTTCTGCGGGCGAGATTGTGATTATGACCGGCCCCTCCGGCTCTGGTAAAACAACCTTGCTCACGCTCATGGGTGGCCTACGTTCGGCTCAATCTGGCAGCTTGGTAGTACTAGACAAAGAGCTAAGCGGCATTAGTAGTGGTGGCTTGGTCAAGGCTAGACGCAAAAATGGCTACATCTTTCAGGCGCATAACCTGCATGGGAGCCTCACTGCGCTAGAGAATGTGCAAATGGGCTTGGAGGTGCACGGCCTTTTTGATAGGAAAGCTCGACATCAGAAAGCGGCTGAGATGTTGGAACAGGTTGGACTGGGCGATCGCATTCACTATTTGCCATCGGGACTATCGGGTGGGCAAAAGCAAAGGGTTGCGATCGCCCGCGCCCTTGTCAGCAACCCTAAAATCGTTCTCGCCGACGAACCTACCGCCGCCCTCGACAAAAAATCAGGCCGTGACGTTGTTGAAATTATGCAAGACCTTGCGAAAAAGAAAGGCTGCACAATTCTCCTCGTCACCCACGACAATCGCATTCTAGACATCGCCGATCGCATCGTCTATATGGAAGACGGTCGACTCGCGACTCAGCCGGAGCTAGTAGAAGCTATTGCCGACTAAAAAATGCAGATAAATAGCTATTATGTATGCAAGTAAAGTAGTATCGTCACGATGCAAACCACAACACCCGCAAAACTTACCCCTGAAATTAGGACCCGTACCAATTTCTCCCTGGAGACACTGACAGATTTTTGTAATAAGTGGGATATTGCCAGTTTGGCTGTGTTCGGCTCCGTATTGCGGTCCGATTTCGGGGCTGATAGTGACATTGATTGTTTAGTGTCATTTACGCCTGAAGCAAAAAGAAGCTTGCTGACACGCGTCAGAATCAAACACGAGCTTGAATCTATGGTGGGTCGACCTATCGACGTAGTTGCCAGAAAATCAGTTGAAGAGAGTGATAACTGGATTCGTCGTCATGAAATTCTATCGACGGCTCAGACTATCTACGAGCAGACATAATTCATGAATAGGAACGATGCTTCTGTCCTCGATATCGATACTGCTGCTAAGCGTGTTTTGACTTTTGCTGCGGGACTTAACCAAGCAGAACTAGCTAATAATGAAGAAAAACAGTCTGCGATTGTATATCAGCTGATCATTATTGGAGAGGCTACAAAACGACTATCGTCAGAATTTCGTGCGGCGCACTCCTCTATCCCCTGGAAAGAAATCACTGGCATGAGAGACGTTTTGGCACATCAATACGACAAAATAGATGCTGATGAACTTTGGGGTGTAGTCCAGCGCGATATTCCTGAACTAATAAACTTGATCAAGCCGCTACTGTCGTAGATGTATTAACCATAGTTGGTTTTCAGTTTGCTTTCTGTTTACAGCTCAGATTGAATGCTTTCTATTTCTAGTGTAAAGCTACCACTCTCCTTGCTGGCTAACAAGAACCCAAGTTGTCGAACGTTTCCAGGCTCAAGTGTAGGGGCACCTGCAACAATTCGTCCGCGAAAAACAGGCTCAAAGCTTTCAATCGGGAGCCTTACCGTTTGCCATTCTCCAGATGTCTCGAACTCACTGCGATAGGAAATATCTCGATTCGACTCGTTCATTCTCAGCCGAAATTGGTAAACCCGTCCGTCTCCTTTCACCCTTAGAACAATCGCCTGTGCGCCGGTTAGTCCTGCGTCATCAACAGAACGCCTTACAGAGGTGAATCCGCCGTTATTTTCTAACGAAAGCGTTCCGCTAAAAAGACCATAGCCGTTGGGTGTAATGCTGAAAGCACTTTGTGATACGCCTCCCATCACCGTGTCGTCAACATTTCGCCAGCGGCTTTCTTCGGTTTGCTCCTCAAAGTCTATGATGTTCACCATTTGTGCCTGCGCAAGTAAGGGAGCAGACTGCTGTGCTTGAGGAGCGACTTCAGACGGGGCAAGCCACCAAACAATGGCAGCTACACCCATTAGTCCAAAGGCCCTGAGCGCAATCTTAAAAAGAGTATTCATATGAACGGAGCCACTACTGAATAGATGAAATATTGAGATCGCTAACAGTTTCAAAAAAGCTTAGAAGTCGATTCCGAATCTGTTCTACGCCCCCTTCTACATTAGATTCTATATTTAATGGCAGTACTGGGTCATGTAGCGAAAGGCGTAGTAAAAACCAACCGTCTTCTGTAGCAGATGTGCAGGCAACTCGGATGCCTTCGTAATTGTTGGGGACAATCTGCCACCCGTCCTGGTCTCCTGCATAGGCCTGTAGGTTTTCAATAACATTGTTACCATGCGCCTTAAAGTCTTCTATTAAAATTTTGAGCCGGTATTCTTTGCTCTCAGCAGGTTCTTTTAGCTCAGCAATGAGATCGGTAATGACTTTGTTCGACTGTTTGGCAATAGCTAGTTCTGCTAGGAGCTTACTAACTAAATACGCCCCATCATCGAGAAAATAGTTTTCCTTCATGGCTCCATGACCCGATGTTTCAATCGCTAGCCAAGATGCTTGCCCGGCCTCATTGAGTTTCACCGCTTCATTGATCACATTTTTGTAGCCACGCTTAAATCGGTGGTGCACGCCGCCTAGTCCTGTAATGAACTGAGCGAGCCCATCGGATGTGATGGAATCTGTCACGATGGTAGAGCCCGGATGCTCGCGCAGTACCACCGCTGAAATGAGGGCAATCAGCCGATTGCGGTTCAGCTCGTTGCCCTGCGGATCGACAGCGGCAGACCGGTCTACATCCGTATCGAAGATGATGCCAAAGTCTGCGTTGTTGTCTAGAACAGCTGAACGAATCGCTGCCATCGCTGCTTCGTTTTCTGGATTGGGAATATGGTTAGGGAAATTACCATCGGGGTCTAAAAATTGGCTACCGCTAGTATCAGCGCCCAGCGGTTCTAATACCTTCCCTGCGTAGAATCCACCGGCTCCGTTTCCGGCGTCGACCACGATCCGGAGTCCTTTGAGCGGCTGCTCGTAGCTATCAGGATGGTTGACTGCCTGCCGTACCTTTTGCACCAAGCCATCGGCATAAACAGAGATAAAGTCTCTTTGCTGAAGTTCTCCTTTGGCCGCAGCGGTGAGAAAGCTGTCTTCGCTAGCCAGGGTCAAAATCTGTGTGATGTCTGGCTTGTTTAGCCCGCCCTCAGCCGTAAAAAACTTGAGCCCGTTGCGGTTAAAAGGTAAGTGGCTGGCGGTAAGCATGATGGCCCCGTGGCAGTCGTAGCCTGGGGTGACGGTGCTCATAAACATGGCGGGCGTAGACGCAATACCAAAGTCGTACACCTGCGTGCCGATGGACATCATGCCGTTGGCTAATCCGCCCATGAGTGCGGGGCCAGAGATGCGGCTGTCTCGCCCGACTGAAACCACTAAGTCAGCAGCGGTTTTGCCGAGTGCCTTGGCTAGCCAGGTGACAAAGGCTTGGCCCAGTTTGTACGCGATATCTGGTGTGAGGTTGACAGCCTCGCCTTCAACGCCTTCAAGTGCTACGCCTCGAATATCTGAGCCGTTTTGGAGTCGCTGCCAAGTTTGAAGATCTGCCGCCATGGGAATTCCTAAAGAGTGAGGTGCTGCTGCTATGGGGTACTGGCTCAGGGTATCTTGCTCGGTTTGGGAGTGGGTTAAATATACAAATTTTTCTAGATTTTGAACGTAATGTAGACTTTGCGATAAGGCGTTTTGCGCTGATTAGCGAGTCTGCTAGATTGAGTACAATGCCAAGACTGAGCCCCTTTACAAAACTGAATCTCCCTTAATTGATCCGACCTAATTGATCCGACCTAATTGGTCTAAGAACGAAGCAAAGCTGTTTGGGCTGCATCGTGCACCTAAATAATGCGCCTGCGATGATTTACTGTCTAAATCCTGCGTGTCCTCATCCTCAAAATCCCGACGGTAACGTGCATTGTCAGTATTGCGGCGTACCCATTGCGCTGCGCAATCGATTCAAGGCCTCGCGTGTGCTGGGTCAGGGGGGCTTTGGCAAAGCCTATCTCGCCTGCGACCTCGACAATCGCAATAAGCCCTGTGTGATTAAGCGACTCACCTACAAAGGCCCTGATGCGCAGTCGAACGAGAAGGCGCGTCAGTTATTTGAACAGGAGGCCGAAAGACTCGATCAGCTGATTCATCCGCAAATTCCTCGCCTGCTGGCCTATTTTCAAGAAGGCAACTACCTGTACCTGGTGCAGGAGGTGATTGAGGGGCAAACACTACATCAAGAATTTGAGGCGGATGGACCTTTTAACGAGGCCAAGCTAAGGGCTTTGCTACGAGGGCTGCTGCCTGTGTTGCAGTTTGTGCACAGCCGCAACGTCATTCATCGCGATATTAAGCCCGATAACATCATGCGGCGGCGCAATGGTGATTTGATCTTGATCGACTTTGGGGTAGCTAAGTTTTTGGAACAGTCGGGGTTTTCCCATGCGGCGACGACGATTGGGACACCCGGCTACGCCGCCCCTGAGCAAATTTCTGGGCGGGTAAGGCCTGCAAGCGATATCTTTGCGCTGGGGGCGACGTGCTTTCAGCTGCTGAGTGGCTGCTTTGATACAGATGAGGTATCTACGGTGGGCTACGGCTGGGTAAAACGCTGGCGGCAGCACGTAAAATCACCCATTAGCGATGAACTAGCCGCAACGCTTACCAAGATGATGATGGTAGAGGAAAGCCAGCGGTACCAAAGTGCCGAAGCAGTCCTGAGCGAATTATCCGCCAGTCAGCAGCGTATTCAGCAGAGTATTCAAGGGCTATATTCTGGTCCACAAGGGCAGCCAGCTTCTCAGCTGCCAACGGTTGCGGCTGCGCCCGCACCACCAAATGTAACGTCGAGTCCGCCTGGTGTGGGGACCGCTGCTGCTTCACAGCCTCCGGGTTCTTCTGGGCCTGCACCGATTGGCATTATGTCGCCCCCGGGTTCGTCAACTTCGCCAACTTCGCCAACATCATCCCCTCGGTCTTCTGCGCCGACGGCGATTTCCCTCAAGCCAAATGCCCCGGCTCAGCCGAATGCCTTTTCCCCGCCAGCCCCGCCAGCTCAACCAATTAAGACTGTTGCGGTAGATGCTGCCTTTTGGCTGAGATATGGCCTGTTTAGCTATGCGGGCCACATGTTGGGCTTTTTGGCCGCGATGGTGGTGACGGTGCTGTTCACATTCTCGACCTACCCAGATCCCAACAATTTGTCGTCGGCAGAGACGGCGGCCTTATTGGAGCTGGTGTACTGGATGCACTGGCCGGTGGCGGGCTTTTTTGTGGGGCTGGCACAGTGGGTAACCATTCGCCGATGGTTGCCACGTGCGCTGTGGTGGTTGCCAGCGACAGTGGCGGGTTTTTGGGCGATCGCATTTGCCGTAGCCATTGGGTATGCCGATGCATTCAGTGGGATTGTGGTGGGTGTATTTGTCGGCCTACCGCAGTGGGCCGCGATGCGTCAGTACCTGCCTAGAGCAGGCTGGTGGGTACTGTGGACAATGCTATTTACCGCCTTGCTATGCCGCGCGATATCAACCGATTTTTTTGAGGTACTGGGCTGGTTTTTGATTGTGCCTTTGCTAGACGGGCTCTTTCTTGCGTGGATATTACGGCGACAGCATGCGATGGCATTGGCGTAGCCTCTCCTCCGGAGATAGCCCCTTCAAGGGAGGATCGCAGGTGAGTAAAAAATTGACAATAACAGAAAACAATCTATGGCAAACTTGCTGAATAATCCGCTGAACTATGTGTGGGCAAAGATTGTTGTGTGGGCAAAGATTGTTGTGTGGGCAAAGATTGTTGTTTTTCCCATGGGGTTGATACCAACCAATTTACCGCCTGAACTCTTACCCACAGAAGGTATTTTGAGCCTAGCAAGCTATCGCAGTGTTTTGAGTGTGGGCAGTGCCGGGAGCATTCTGAGCATTGGTAGCGCAGGCAGTATCTTGAGCATTTGCAGTGCCGGGAGCATCTTGAGTGTAGGGAGTGCGGGCAGTATTTTGAGCTTTATGAGCGGGGGCAGCATACTGTCGGCACTGAGTATTGGCAGTCGACTGAGCTTTTTGCGCAGCGGCGCGGTAGGCAATAGGCAATAAGTCTGTTGTAAGCGAGGCGTCGTAGCATCTGTATCATCCCGCCTATACGGTACTAGGTGAAAGACAAACGACGCGAAAGCCAATGTCATCGGTTCTGTTGTGAAAGGGATAGGTGAGGTGATAAGCACTGCGGCAGTTAGTCGGTAGATAAAACCAGCTGCCGCCTCGTAGTGATTTCTTTTGTCCAGAAAATCTTTGAATATTTTGCGCTGAGGAACTGCCTGAGTCAAAGGTTTGCCAGCGCTCTAGGCACCACTCCCACACATTACCGTGCATGTCGTATAGGCCAAAGGCGTTGGGTGGGAAACAGCCGACTTCGGTAGTTTGTTCTCGGTATATGCCCTTTGGCCCGTGGCCATAGGTATAGTTGCCGTTGTAGTTGGCTAGGTTTGGGGTGAGGGTGTCGCCAAAGTGAAAAGGTGTAGTGGTCCTCGCACGGCAGGCATATTCCCACTGGGCATTACTGGGCAGGCGGTAGTCTCGTCCTGTTTGCTGTGAAAGCTTTTGACAGAAGGCAACGGCGTCTGTCCAAAAGATATCGTCGATAGGCTGCAAAGGTCTTTTGACATTATTGGCCATTATTCTGTTGCTTGTCTTTTGTAATTTGATCACTTTTGGACCCATGACGGCTTTCCACTGAGCCTGCGTGACAACGTACTGACCCATCCAAAATTCAGGGAGAGTAACTTCCTGCTGGGGACGTTCGTTTTTGTTAGCTTCTTTTTCTCCTTTAGCCGCTCCCATAACAAATTTTCCCTCAGGGATACGAGCCATCTTAAGCGCAATGCCATGCCCTAAATTCTCTTCAAAGTAAGGGGTCTCGAAGCGAGTCTTTCGGAAGATTTCGCCTCTCGGATTGACGTTTACGGTTTCGAGCTTTGCTTGTTTAAGTTTTAGCGGCTCGGGTGATATGGCTCGAACGCGAGTAGAGGGAACCCAGTGAGTCGCTACTTTGGGCTGAGTGAAAGACTTTTGCGAGTTTGCGGAGCCCGCGAGGGAGTGGTGAGACTTTGTTTCACTATGCCGAGAGGCCTTCGGTGAGACTACTTTTGGAGGTGTTAATTTTGGAGGTGTTAATTTTGATGGAGAAGCTGTTTCTTTTGTGCTCAGAGCATTCTCTTTAGCTGATTGAATATCTTCATCACGCAAGCTGAGCAGTCGCTGAAGATCTTTTAGGTCTTGGATGGCGATATCGTTGAGCGGATAGGAGACTTGCTTTTCGGCTTCTAAGGCTTTTGTATAGAGAGCCAGATGCCGCTGCCGTTCTCTGTAGGGTTGCAGTATTTCATCTTCAATGGTTTTGGCTTGCTCTGCACTCAGGCCAAGCCGCTGTTGCCATTGACTAAGAACGGCTTGACCTGCGGGGCCGATAGCACCATTGCGAATTTTGCTTTGTACCTGTTTGCGATAGCGCTGTTCATTGTTGATTTGTACGCTAGCAATCACAATGTTGTAGCCTTGCTGCCCATTGAAGATCGCGGGTTCCATAGCAGGCGCGGCAACTTCTACCTGCGCCTTCACATATTCGTGCAGATTCTGCGCGGAGATATAGTCTTGCCCATCGGGCGCAGCGCCGCCCGTTTTGAGCCCTTCTACAAGGTAGCGAGTGTATACGGAAAGACATTCTCCCTTTTTCTCTAGGGCATAGCGGGATGACGTAGATGAGGTGAGAATGCACCAGCCTTTACCGCCGAGCTGGGCTTCTATATCGATGCTGTCGTTGTTCATGGTGAGAAAGCCATCGGCAAAGGCCGCGCCAAAGCAGCAGTCTAATATGACGACTTTGCGTTCGGCGAGGCAGTTGCTAAGTTCTCGCTTAAGGAAGTGCGCTTCAACAGCGGTGCCCGCATTGGGCCGACCGTTGGCAAATAGCTCGGTTTGGCTGGTGGTGAGGTAGAAGTCACCGGTCATGTCTTTGAGGCCGTGACCAGTGAAGTAAAACAGGACGAGATCGTGCTTGGTGAGCTGGGCGAAGACTTCGCTGATGCGCGATCGCATTTCACCCACCCCCGGATTTACCAGCGGTATCACCTCATCAAAGCCGCCAATTTCTGGGCTGTGCAATATGCTGCGCATCGCTTCTACCCCGTTAACAGGGCACTGAAGCGACGAAAGGCCTGCGCCATAGTCGCCAATGCCAATCAGTAATGCAATTTTTCTACTAGCCATTGGGTCGGGCCCCCAAGATAGGGGCGGCGGAGTCGAGCAGTACGTAAGAATCAGGGAAGTGACGATTGATCTTTAAGAACTTACTCAGCTGCCTACTGCGCCGTTGGGTGCGCCATCAGACGGGCCGCCAGGGATAACGGTTTCGGCTATGGGGTTTATCTGCGTCTGGGCTTCTTGCTGTGAACTGGGCGGCAAACCACGGTCACTCCGTCTGTCGATTGTGAGCGAAACAATATTCATCATAATTTTTTGAGCTTATGCAAATGTCACCATGATTCAATTTTCTTTGATTTCTCAATCAACTTGGGGAGAATTGAATCAGCTTCGTTAAATATTTATCCCAGCTGATAACCTTTTCATTCATTTTGAATGAGAAAACGTGGCTGGGACCTTTGCTGCTGCAGTGATTCTAGGATTGTAAAGCGATGTTTACCTAGATCGGTTTATTAAGCTTTCAAGTAAGTGCTGCTACAGAGGCCAGACTGTTGCAAATATTACAAGACTACTTGCAAGTGAGGGAACTCTGATTTTTTAACGGGTTCCCAAAAAAGAGAGAAGTGAGTAAATATACTTGTTTTCTTTTTCTCTTCTCTATTTCTCTTCTCTATTTCTCTTCTCTATTTCTCTTCTCTATTTCTCTTCTCTATGGTGGAAGTATTCGTCTTTAAAGAGGTGTTTTTTCGATCGGTCAGTCAAAACCTAGGAACATTTCTAGCGTGTGACAGGTCTTCAGTAACTTAAGCAAACTGCTAGTAGAGCATAGGTTTTGGCCTACCAGCAGTTTGCATGATACGCCTGCAACCTGATTAACCACTGCAAAAGAGTCATGAGAACAAAGACGTCATGAGAACAAAGACACTGAGCGCTGTTTGGCAGCGGTATACTCATTGGTGGCTAGCCGATCTCCCACCGCTTCATGGCGTTTTGCGTTTTGCTTTCTACACAGGATTGCTGCTGTATTTATTAAACGTTGGGGCGAAAGATCCGTTATCACAAGTGTACAGATATGCAGGGACAGATCCTGATCTATTTGTGTCTTTCGGGCTAGTTAAGCTCTTTCATATTCCCTACATTGACCCGCGCTACTTATATATATTGGCAAAGGTGACTAAGGTTGCCTGGGTGTTTTCTGCGATTGGGCTGGTGACTCGTCCTTCTATGATTGTGACGGCCATCGGTTTCTTTTGTCTACACGGGATGTGTTTGGGAACTAATGCGCTGAACCACAATTGGTTTTTGCCGATGTACGCTTTGATCGCGCTGTGCTTTGCGCGATCGCGCGATCGCTGGTCGGTCGATTACCATCTGAGCCGATTGTTTCGCCACTGGGGAGTGCGATCGCCCTTATTACAGACATCATTACAGCCCGAGAAGGCACCCAAGCTAGCCGATACGGGGTTTGCCAGAAAACTTTTTTTAGTATTTACAGGTGGATTTTATTTTGCGTCTGGCAGTGCGAAGCTCTTGACGGCGGGCCATATCTGGCACGATGGTCATACAGTTCAGTTTTTTACACAGCTGCTTGATAACGGCAAGCTACCGTTAACGCATTTGTTTGCCACTCATCTATGGCTGAGCGATCTTTCTGCAAGTGTTTCTTTGCTGGTGGAAGTGGGCGCGATCGCAATGGTCTTCTCGCGGCGATCGCGGCTCATTCTAATCCCTGGCCTGGTGATGATGCACACAGGCATCAAATTCAGCATGGGGCCAGACTACTCGGCGAATGTTATTTGCCTGATGCTGCTAGTCAACTGGGGAGCGCTGTTTCGTACTGTAGGAAGCAGGGTAAAGAATTGGCCCCGTCGAATTAAGGTGGGGCGATCGCAGCTGTTATCGCGAAAGAATCAAGCGAGCTTGCAGATAAGTGATTCTGCGATTCATCGTAAACCTTCTGTGCTGTCAGCTGTGGTCGGTGGGAGTGTTGTTGGAGTTTTGATGGTTGTGATCGCACTTCAACAGATATTTTGGTGGCCCTTTACCAATGTGTATATGTATTCCAGCTACTTTAGTGTGCCGCAAGATATTCGCGCAGACTATCCTAGGGGAGACTATTATCAGGCGGATGCGGTGCAGGCGATCGCGCAAAGCTATCTCAGCACGACAACAAATATTGAAGCCACAGAATACTTCTCTTTCCGCATTGCACTCCGCCTAGTAGGCGACAACGAAGATCCACTTTATCTATACGACAATCTAGGCGTACACGATTGGAAGCAGTGGATTCTCACCCTAGCGCGCCCTGCACTCGTTGCAGACTTAGCCGCTAAGCCGGCAGGCCGCATAGAATTTGACCCGACCGATTCAGATTATCCAGCACAGCAGTTTCTCTCTGACTATGCGCCTGTTTTGCAGAAGTATGTTCCGCCTGAGACCTGGCAAAAGTATCAGCGAGTTGAGATTGTTTATCCGCTGATGCAGGTAGCAACTCAAGTTTCAACCTCTCCACCGCTACCAGATTCGGTGCTGTCAAAATACAAGCGAAAGGAACTAGCTGACCTCAGTAACGTCAGACTCGTGCCGATTGCCTCTGTCGCAATTGGCAGCTAGGCGTAGAAAATAATAGCCCTGGTAGCAACTCGCCCGACTGTTTTACACAGTTGATGATAGTGGTGTGAGAAATCTTAGTCGCCCCTCTTTTTGAGGGCATCGATAAGTCAGCTATAAGTTGGCCTTTCCTATCTCTTAACGTAGCCTTGCCCCCGGTCTAATAGGGACATAACGCAATGCACAAGCGTCTTATTCAGTATTTGCCAATATCTTCGTAATTTGGCGAATAAGCGATTGTATTGCGTTCTTCCTGTTGATTAACTTTGGACGGCTCTCACATGAAACCTAATTTTTCTCATACTCAGCTACGAATCCGAAAACGGCTGGGGCTTTGTCTGAGCTATTGTTTGTCTTTGGCGAGCGTATTGGCTATTTCGGCTGAAGCGATTGCCATGCCGGTTTCTCCCAATGCGACACACCTCCAGAATGACCTTGCGCATACCCAATCCCAGACGGCCCAATCTCAAACAACTCAATCCCAGACGGCCCAAGCACCTATCCCAGAAGCGAGCCCAACAGCAGCAGAATCTGCCGAGCTCCGTCTGCAACCCTTCTACAATCTCACCCATACCGAAGGGGCTGGTCAGGAAGGTTTCACAAGCGTTGGTGGATTTTTCCCTCTGTTTCAAACACCGGGACAAAATGTCACCTTTATTGATGGCCGCGTGAGTGTAGACAATGATGGTAACTTTGGCGGGGGCCTGCAAGCGGGCTATCGCTCCCTTTTAAATGACAGCACTATATGGGGTGCCTACGCTGGGTTCGATGTTCGCGATACGGGCGATAACACCTTTACTCAGGCAGACGTTGGCACAGAGCTATTAGGAGAGAATTGGGACTTAACGCTCAATGCCAACCTGCCATTGGGCAATGCTCGTCAGGTAGTGTCCAGCAATAACCAAGCTGTTAATCCTCGGTTTGTGCAGAATCAACTGATATTGGACGAGCAGAGAGTTGACCAAATCCAAGCTGCCCTAACGACCGTTTCACTTGATAGTGGGCTACAGCTGTTTGATTGGGGAAGCGAGGGAGAACTGTGGGGCCGAGGCGGTGTGTACTATCTCGGGGGAGAAGCCTCTCAAGAGAGTTTAGGCCTTCGGGCTTCGTTAGACTACCGATTGAAGAACAACTTACGCTTTGGCCTAGGGGTACAAAATGATGGCGTGTTTGGTACGAATGCTATCTTCTCTGTGAATGCATTTTTTGGGGGCCCAACTCGGCAGTCATCTTATACAGAAGACAACTCGTCAGCAAATTTGTGGGCTAGAGCGGGAGAGCCGATTGCACGTACCCACACTATTTTGATAGAGAACCAAACGGATGTTGTCGCCCAGGCAGGCATCGCTGCTATCAACCCAGATACAGATCGTGCCTTTTTCTTTCAGCATGTAGACCCGGCCTTACGTTCCGCCATAGATGCTGGTGCGGTAAATGCGGATGGCACGTTTGAAGCGCCATTGGGTACGATTGCCGATGCAGCAAATATTGCCACTGCCAACGCTGACAATATTATTTATGTGCAGGAAGGCAATGCCGGCGGAGACTTCACATTGCCAGATGGCGTTCAGGTCCGTTCTGTCGGGCCGACCCAACTGTTAAATACTCAGTTTGGGGTGGTGACACTGCCAGGATCTGGTAGTGGAAACTTACCTACACTCGATGGCACGGCCACGATTGGGAACAACACTTTGGTCTCGGGCTTAGCGATTGACCCAGGTGGCGTAGATGGCATTGTGGCGACTGGTTCGGGTATTGTGATTGAAGAAAATGCAATTACAAATGCGCGTCGAGGCATTAACCTACGTGAAACTGGTGGTGCTGTGACGATTGCTCGCAATCAAATCTCAGATATCGCCCGTGATGGCATTTTCTTTAATGATGTTAACCAGACTGCTAACACGACGATTACAGTGGCCAACAATACATTGGCTGACATTACGGGCGATGGCATCGAGTTTAAGGAGATTGAAGATAGCACTACTGCTAATATCACCGTTGCAAACAACCAAATTACGAATACCCAAAAAGACAGTATCCGATTCGATGATATTCAAGGAAACGCTGTTGCCACCATTGATGTGTCAGGCAATGTGATTAACGATGCAGGCAATGATGGCATAGATTTCGACTTTATCCAAGAGAGTGCTAATGCCACGATTACGGTGAGTGATAACCAAGTTATCAATACTTTCTTTGAAGGCATCGACTTTAACGATATTGAAGCAGATGCGGTTGCGACGATTACGATTGCAGATAATGAGGTCGTTAGCACTGAGACTGCGATCGCGGTGAGTAATATCGAGGACAATGCCAACGCTACCGTTACGGTGACCGGCAATACGGTGACAGCGGGCGGCACTGGCAACAGCACTAAGCGGGAAGGTATTTTCTTTGATGATATTCGCGGCGACGCTGTTGCCAACATCACGATTGCAGAAAATAATATCCTCGGCGCTGAATCACAAGGTATTGAATTTGACTTCATTACCGACAGTGCTGAGGCCACGATTAATGTTCTCAACAATCAGGTCTCGAATGTAGGCGCAGAAGGTATCTTCTTTGATGATATTGAGCAGGATGCCACAGCGGTGATTACGGTAACGGGCAATACGATTACCAATGCAGGTAATGATGGCATTGAACTCGACTTAATTGAAAACAATGCCAATGTCACCGCAACCGTAACCGACAACACGATTACGAACCCTGGCGGCGACGGTGTCCGCATCGACCACACGGCAGCAACCGATTTCTGCCTAGATCTCAATAACAATACGGTGACCACTCCTAGTAGCGACGGCTTTGAATTCACCAGCGCTGGAGCGGGTGAGTTTCAAGTGCTGAATCTTGATAATGTCACCACGGCAAATGTGGGCACCTTTAACCCTGCCGATATTGCTGCCAATGCGGCCTTCGTGGAAGGCACAGAAGGCGTGGCACCTTGCCCGTAACACTGTTTGTTGGTTTCCTAGCACTTTCTGTAACAGAACGCCGTTATTAATTGCGCGATCACAGCTAGAACCACACAAACTGTAGCAGCGTAGTCCAGATGACCTTTTCACACTAAAGCTGATCTGGATCTACGCCTAGCTCTCGCTGTAAATATCCCAAAGGATCTAAATATGAGCTCAATTTGTCATTTTCGATAGCCCACTGGCAACTGCTCAGGTTTGAGTTCCAACGCAATAACCGACTGATAGATAGACTGATAAAACCAAATACGAAATTTGATGGCTTCTTGCATGAGTAAGTAAGCTGCGCCCATACAGACGAGGCTCAGCAGCGCCTGCGGCCAGGCTGGCGATGCGGTAAATATTTTGAAGCAGCAGACACCTGCCAGGCTGATTAAGCTGAAGCTAATGCCTCTGAGCATGATGTGAGTGACGTTGAACCGCTCAATTTCTTGAGCCATAGGCAAATTTTGCCGCTTGATGTAGGCAAGTAGAACGTACCAGCTCATAGCCCGTGGGTTGATCACAATGTTTGGATGATTTTTCTGGAGCGCAACAGCAGCTTCCTCGGAGAGACCAAACTTTGGTGTGTTTTTCCGAAAGAATCGATACCAGCGATTGCCTAGCGGATCGATGAGGTAGCCAAGCACGTAGGCGACAAGCCCCAGCCCAATGAGCTGAGCTGTGGTGAATGTGGTAAAAGCAGGCGACTTCATCCAAGTCTCTTGAAACCCATACATAATTGCGATTAAGAACACGCTACCGGGGACCAAGTGAGCGAAAAAATCGTAGAGGGATAAAGAGATTGCCATGGCAAGCGTTGTTTTTTAAGAAGCTAGGGGATACGGCTTTTTGTTTGGAGATGCGATCGCTACATAACTACACCACTGATGCGAAGCCATCCGTATCCAGATAGTCTCTATTATTCCCACTGTTGCCACTTCCAGTTATCTACTTCGATAGTTTCCCATCCGTTAGAGCTGATCTGGATCTACACCTAGTTCCCTGAGCTTTTCTGCCAGTTTGAGTGCTTTCTGTTCAGCCAGTTCTACTTTCTGCTCAGCCAATGTCGCCTTCTCAAGCACTTCGCGATAGGTCGAAAATGGAGTCCCATCGGGTCGAAGTAGCTGTAGCTCATCACCAGACATATCAAAGCGAATATTCAACAGTGGGCTTACCCAATCTGAGTAAATATCTTCGATAGGCGTCAGCCCTAGCTCACCGCGAGTAAATCCGCTGAGTTCGTCTCGTTCGGTATCGTAGATGTAGTATTCTTCCACACCATGACGCTCAAAGAACAACAGCTTTGAGTCCATTTCTCTCCTAGTGTTACTGGGTGAGAGGATCTCAAAAACTACCTGCGGTGGAATGTTGTCTTCGACCCATTGTTTGTAAGGCAGGCGCTTCCCTTTTGGACGGGTGAGTGCAACCATCACGTCGGGTGCTACCGAAATATCGGAACGGCCTTCAATTGGATACCAAAAGAGATCGCCAGCGACAAAAGAATTTTCTAGCAGCCAGTCTAGATTTTGCTGAATAGTGACAATCCAGCGGTACTGCTCTGTATTACTTGCTATCGGCTGCCCGTCACTGTCAGGATAGAAAACTTCTGTCGCATTGGTTTTTGGTAGCTGAGAAACCATTGGTTGCCACTTCCATTGGGTATTTATCACCGTGTCACTACAAGTCTACTAGCTTTCTTCCGCCCAGTTTTCTAAAGCGATATCTGGAAACATGCGAAAGTCGCTGAGGTTATTTGTAACCAGTGTCAAATTCAAACTTCTGGCGTGACCAGCGATTAGCTTGTCTAATGCATCCTTCTTACGGTTTGGCGCAGCCGCTCTGACGATTGCATAGGCTCGCGCTGCTGACTGGCCAAAAGAAATAGCTGGAATGACTTGTATCAGGTCGCTTAGAGCCCGACGGTTTTGCTCACGTACTCGTTCATCGCTAGCGAGAATCCCATACTCCAGCTCTGCAAGTGTGATCGCCGAGATAACAACGTCTCCCTGACGACACTCAGCAAATCGCTTCGCAACCGAAGGCGGTTGTTTTTTCATGATGTAGATGCATATGTTCGTGTCGAGCATATATTTCAAAGCAATTCGCGCTCCTGGGTGCCTTGCTCTGGCCGCCCTTCGATCATGAAGTCGTCTGAGAAGGCGGCGAATAGTTCTAGTGCATTTGTGAGGGGTGGGCCTACTGGCGTGATGGTGATGCGATCGCCCTCGCGCTCAATCTCGTACTCCACATCTAGCTGTTCAAATTGCAGCTCCTTCGGAATACGAACAGCCTGTGAGTTTCCACTTTGAAAAACACGAGTCCGCATGAATAATAACCTCATCGGAATTTGTATATACAGTATATACTGAAGTCATAATACTTAAAGATGAAAACGTCTGAAATGAAGTTGAACAGGGGTTCGGCAAGGCATACTAAACTGCTCAACTTCGGTGTTATTTTTGGATACCATTGCTATCATCACCAAAGCAATGGCTAGACTCTTTTTGCACGCTCAATGAATTCACATTCATATACTCTGTCAGCAAAGAGTACTTGGGGCGATCGTCATCACACGAAAACCAACTTTGCAGTCGCAGTTGCTAGCAGTACTAAAACTACGACATGTGCTACGGCAGTACTTCGCAACATCACTCCAGCAACCGCCACGACGAACTTTTTTCAAATCAGAAAATTTCCGTAATTCTCCATCAGTAGGCGCTCCGTAATATTTACCGTATTGATCTTCAAGACACCATTCCCAGACATTCCCATGCATATCATATAGTCCAAAACTGTTGGGAGGAAAACTCCCTATCTTTGTTGTTTTTTGCCGATAGATTCCATTTTGATCTCTCCCGTATGTTCCCTGATAGCTTTGCCCATCATAATTCGCCAAACCTGTCGATATTGTTGGTCCAAAGCTAAATGGTGTCTTTGTTCCTGCACGGCAAGCATACTCCCACTGTGCTTCACTAGGTAGACTGTATTCTTTCCCCGAAAGCTGTGATAGGCGCAGACAAAATTCCATAGCATCTATCCAAGATACCTGTTCTACTGGATTCTTTAAATCGCCAAATTTGGATGGTTTTCTCTGTATAAGCTGTTCTACTGGTTCGAGATTAGCTATAGTATCCCACTGCTCCTGTGTCACTGTAGCCTTCCCTATCCAAAACTCAGATATACTTACCTCTCGCTGTGGATACTCATTTATTCTAGCCCCTGATTCTCCTTCCGGCGCACCCATCAAAAACTTGCCACTGGGGATGCGTATCATATCCAGCGTAACGCTGTTCCCAAGGTCTTCTGTGAAGTACTCTGCTTCACCTGGAATCTTCTCAATAATCTTGCCCTGTTTATTTACCTTCACAGTTTCAAAGATAAACGTAGAATTTGAACTTTGGTCAGAAGTCGATAAAGCAGACTCTGATTGAATCTGCCGTACAGTTGTTGAAGGTTGTGGTTGATATTGAGAGGTGCCTTTCTCGTGCAACAGTGAGCCCCCTAAGATTTGGACTTCTGTTTTCAAGACGTCTTCATCCCGCAGATTTAGTAGTCGTTTTAGCTCCTGTAGTTCTGCAACTGCCACATTACCCAGCGGATAAGCATACGCCTTCTCCTCCATCAGTACCGCCGCATAATGCTTTACATGCTTTTCCTTTTCTTGGTAGGGCTTCAGCACCTCCGCCTGAATTGTTTTTGCATGTTCGGCAGAAATGCCGAGCTTAATTTGCCACTGAACCAAGTTAGCTTTAGATGATGGCCGTAGTCGCCCTCGACCTGCCTTCACCTTTTTCTGTACCTGCTTGCGATAGCTTTGCTCAGCATCCACCAACGCCTTCGCAATCACAATGTCATAGCCCTGCTGCCGATTAAACATCGCAGGCTCCATCGCCGGAGCCGCCGTCTTCACCTGCAGCCTCACATATTCATGCCAGTGCCGCAGCGAAATAAACCCCTGCCCTTCCGGCGCAGCTCCACCCGTCTTCAGCCCTTCCACGAGGTAGCGCGTATACACCGACAAATCTTCACCGTCTTGCTCCAACGCATAGCGAGTCGAGGTCGAAGCTGTCAGCACACAGTATCCTTTATCGCTTCTGTCCTGCGCTCCTAACTGCGCTTCCACGTCAACGCTACTATCGTCCATGCCAATAAAGCCATCGGCAAAGGCCGCTGCAAAGCAACAGTCTAAAATCACTACCTTGCGCTCTGCGTAGGCATTTTTCATAACACGCTGAACGAACTCAGCTTCAACCGCCGTGCCAGTATTGAGCGCTTTATTGTCAAATAGCTCACTCTGCGCCGTCGTTAGGTAAAAGTCACCGATCATATCTTTAATGCCGTGACCCGTGAAATATAGGAGCGCAAGGTCGTTTTTGTTTAGCTGGGCGAAAGTCGTGCTGATGCGGCTCCGCATTTCACCCACATCCGGATTGATTAGCACCTGCGCCTCATCAAATCCGCCAATCTCTGGATTTTGCAGCACCGTCTGCATTGCCGTCACTCCATTCACTGGGCATTGCAGCGACTTTAACCCTGCACCGTAGTCGCCTACCCCAATCAGCAGCGCAATTTTTCGTCCTACGTCACCCATGCGCTCAAAAAGTTCTCTACTGCTATTTCATACTGGTATTATTAACCCTTTTCAGCGCCCTTTTCAGCCCATCGCCGTAGAACTGCTCAAAAGTTCAAACTTTCTGGATGAGTTCACTCAGTGATCGCCCTACCCTTCCAGCTCCTTAGCCGCCTCAACTAGCTGATCGAGCACATTACCAACATTGTCCGGTCGCACATTCTTCGCCGTCACCTTGCGAGACTCACCTTCCTTCCCCTCTACCTCCACCGTAAACTCAATCGGCTTACCCGCCAGCTGATTTAAGGCCTCCTCACCTGCTGCCCTTAGCGCAGGCCCCGGAATCTCTGCTGTCAACACATTCCACAGCCAGTGCGCTCCCATGCCGCCCTCCGGCACATCCGGATCGGGTAATCGCTCCACCTTCTCCATTGAGCTAGATGTCCGCAGCTCCTGAAACATTCTTTGGGTAAAGGCTTCTTGATGAGCTTCAGGAACCTCACTATCTGCATCACGCCAATCGATCGTGAGCTTGATCGTATCAGTCATAAAAACACCGCTAAAAGGAAAGTATGTAAATGGAAGTTTTATACTTAAAGATGGTGTTCAACAATACGAGCGCTATCGGCATTTGTGGCGATAGCGCTCCAATGAATGTGCTGTGGACATGCTCAAATAAACTCTACCTTCCCAACCATGTCTTCAGGTTCTAGACATTCCCAGATGAGAAATAGTGAACTAACAATTTGGCCGATAGAGCGACTGTTTTGTTTGCAGTAAATAATGCCTGGATGGATGACGCCAGATCCGTGAAGCCGTCAAAAGTCATTGTCTTGTGTGAATATGACGCGGTTTCGATTTATGCAAGACGCCAGTTGCTCATCATCGGAGGCGCTTATAAGACTTTCGTCTGAGGTAGTCGTAACTTCTACGCCTCTTCGCCGTAGTCCCTCTGCGATCACGTTGCTAACATTCTCATCTAAGTGAAGCTTAATGCGTTTTAGCATTACGAGCTTTCAGCTTTTCCTGAAGAACAGAAGGTGTCCTAGACGCCATCTGACGAGCGAATTCGTCTCCCTCACGAATATGCTGACGAATTTCCTCTAAGTGATCGTAGTAGTATGCTAGAGCCGCATGAACGTCAGCTAAGCTGATGCTAGGGTAATGGTAGATAATTTCGTCTGGTGTCATGCCTTGATCTTCGTACCAGATAGCAATGTCTTGAACTTTTATCCGATGACCCGCAATACGAGGCTTGCCACCACAAGTACCTGGTGTAATTTGAATGCGTTCCGAAATGATGGCAGTCATCAAAGGACTCCTAAGTGTGAACTTACTTCCTTGAATTATAGCTAGCAGAGGTGTCAGCGTTTCTCCATACCCCGCTGATGATAGACCTGATTTTTTGTTGTGAAGACTGTAACGGTTAAGGCAACTCTGTTGCGCCCATGAGGTAGCGATCGCACTCCCGCGCAACCCC
>ERZ1740067.854-NODE-854-length-22840-cov-6.360500_pt1 | contig 22840 bp, 16 predicted proteins | sample MGYA00581736_ERZ1740067 | MGnify/ENA primary metagenome ERZ1740067 (study PRJEB43018, sample SAMN04849236) | marine metagenome | isolation source: floating plastic debris | place: Pacific Ocean | collected 2008-08-27 | study: EMG produced TPA metagenomics assembly... | reverse complement strand
CAAAGACTCCGGTGGCATTATCAACATAAAAAATAGGAGCAGTAGTGGTCACTATACCCACCACTTGATTGTGCTCATTTATGACAGGTCCCCCAGAGTTTCCAGAAGCTAAAGAATCACCACCAAGCTGAAGTTCATTGTCTTGGATGGAGCTAATAGAGACCCTAGAGAAACTCCAACTATTCCCTATTGCATCCGGATGGCCAATAGCTAAAAAACGTGAGTTTTCTGCAGGAATATCTAATGTAGTTTCTAGAGGCTTGATATCTTCAGGGGCATTATCGACCACTAATAGTGCCAGATCTGGCCCATCATCGCCAGCAACCTCTTTTAAACTGGCTGGGAGCTTTAAATAATCGCGATTACTATCAGGCTTGTTACTAAAAAACTCAACTGCAATCTCACCTCTTTCACTAACAACATGACGATTCGTCACTATCCATAAGCTCTTTCCTTCTTTTTTGATTACCCAACCTGCACCAACGCCTGAGGATCGAGAAACAATACGCACAACAGACCGTCTCTTATGAAAATTTTGAGCTGGCTTTGACGGGAGCGAGAACCAATCACAGCTTTTGGAAGTAGGTCCCTGATAATCCTGAGTAGCTAACCAGTGATCTAGTTGGTTTTCGGCATCAGCTAGATTTTCCCTAGCGTCAGGATAATTATGATCGGATATACTCAATGCTTTGTTGTAAGCATATATAGCCTGATCAAACGATCCGCTGAGCTGATATAGCTGACCTAAGTTGTTATGAGGTTTAGCATAGTTCTTATCGCTGTTTATCGCATTAATAAAGTCACGCCTAGCATCTTGCCAATCTTCTAACATCACTCGTACTTGACCGCGAGCATTGTAGACTAATGCGAGGTTCTCATCTTTCTCCTCTATTTCTATGGCACGGCTATAGCTTGCAATAGCCCCCGATAAGTCTTGACCTTGGTTAACTAACACTTCTCCCAGATAATAATAATCTACGGCCTTAGGGGATGACCCCATTGCCTGTTCGATACTCTCGATAGCTTGTCTATGTTTCCCAAACTTACTCAATGCCAATCCCCGTCTACGAAGAGCCTGACGACGTAGATGGTTGTCAAAAATTCGACCAGAACCTGTATTAGGCCTAAATGAAATTGACTTATCATAATTCTCAATGGCACCCTGATAATCGCCTTGCCAGTGCAATACATAGCCCAAGTAATAGTGGTGCTTATGAGCATTGTTGGGATCAGATCTGAGCCGCGCACGGAAGTGACCAGCAAGATTCGTCAATTGTGCATGAGATAGTCTAGAGGCAAGAGTAGGAGTATTGGGAGCTATTTTAAATAGTTGAACGTACGTCTCACCCGCCGCACTTTGATTCCCTTGTTCATCATATGCTGTACCTAACGCAAGGTAAGCCTCCACATAATTGTTGCTGACTTGAATAGCTCTTTTATAGTGCTTAATAGCAGTCTCTTGTTTTCTCTGACGCCACAATGCTTGTCCTAACTTTAAATGGGCAGGCGCATATGTGTCCTTAACGCGGAGAGCTTGACAATACGCATCTAAGCTATTCTCACGATCACCTTTCTCAGAATAAGCAATTGCTAGCTTATTTCTAATTTCACCTGCTAATAATTGGCGTCTCTCATTTCTCCTTATCTGTCTTGGACGTGAACCACGGGAAGAATTCGCAAGTGTACGAGGTGAATGTGACCTCGAGATTAGGCGAGGACAATCCTCAGAGTCTATCCACTGACTAGAATAACGCCATGACAACCCTAGGCTTTCAAAAGCTGCTCGATAATTTTCAAAGATTGTGTCACGAGAAGGATCTCGTTTTTGTTTCTCGTGATCACCCCGCTCCATATATGCACGAGCCAATTTAGAATTTATTGACTCCGAAGATCGTCTTCCGAACTGGACGTAATGCGCTCTTCTCTCTCTTCTGCGTGGAGACCTTTGGTCAAGTTGAGTGATCTGATCGAGATAGTTCTTGGCTTCTTGATAGTTCTCAATAGCCTGATCTAGATCTTCATCAGTATTTCCTCTGGCCAAACGAGGGGCAATAAAAGTATAAGCATCACCTTGAAGCTCATAAGCTTGAACCAATCCTCGCAAAGCAGGACGATAATCATTTTTGAGTTCTAACGCTCGTTTAAATTGATCAATAGCATCACCACGAGACGATCGCATTGATAGTTGGCGTGGTGAATCGTACAACATAGCCGCACCTAACCCCACGTGAAATTCGTGTCTGTTGGGAGGGTTCTGAGCCAAGATATCTCGAAAAAGAGACGCTGCCTGCTCATAGCGCTCCCTCCTCATAGCTTGATTAGCCTGCGATATCAATCTATCAATCTCAGAAACAGGTGACCTCCGGGGGCGAGACCGTCTTCGCGGGGGGGAGTCAGACTGTCGTCTTAACTGTTTTTGAGATGTCTGTTGATTAAGAATCTGAGTTTCTTGAGCCTCAGGAATCTGAGTTTCTTGAGCTTCAGGAATCTGAGTTTCTTGAGCTTCAGGAGTCTGAATTTCTTGAGCCTGTGTAACCGTTGCGATTGAAGTTGATGCTAAAGCAAGAGCAAGCAGTAGGCCGATGCGCATTGATGGTTATGGATACTCCACACTACCGTTCAATCCTACATACAAATCAAAGTTGATGTATTACAGACAAACATCAGGTAAATTTCTATACTCACAACAAACCTCTAATCAAGTATGGCCCCAAGATCGATCTGCTGGGCCTATCCAATGCAATACAGGCTAACCATAGTAGATATTTCAGACCCGCAACAACTCTAAGGGCAACCAATAGTGTACGTCACGGGTTGAAGATATATATTACGTAATACAATGTATTCTTAATCACCATTTCCTCATTTCTAAGGCTCAGTGTCGACTTTTAGGGATGACTACAATTTCATATCAGAAAGTGCCCTACCAGCTGAGTCACTGCTCCAAGGATAGTAATGAGACGGTCCAGTTAACTCTTATTAAATCGACAGTTTCAGTCTATCTATACGAAACAGGATGGATATGTTAATTGATCGAAATAAATCTAGCTAATTTGGGTGGTTAACCTGCAATTCACCCATATATCCTGCTCATATTAGGTAAATACATTACAAGTTTTAATATAGCTGCCGAGTTTCCTCAGTAAGTTTTTCAGATTGCAGGTCAAGATAAACACATTTTTGTTCTGCGCCCAACCAATCCAACCGCGAAAGTTACCAGCGCGTCACCTTTATGCATAATCCAGTTTTCAGGAATGATTCGCGGGTGACTATGGGCGATTGTTGAGCATCGACACATAACATACAGCTTGGGCATCAATATCCAATAGCAACCTTAACATTGATATCAATGTTAAGGTTTTAAACTGGCAGATAGTATTCTATGTAACAGAACAGACTATGGCTGCCAACGCCCTTGCATCGCCGCGTTTCTCCACTCCATTCAAGGATTTGTTCAAGCACCATCCCGAGGCAATCGTAGCGATTGATTAGATCATAGCCCTACTCGATCGATGGAATAGGCATCAAAGGCATAATCAGCAGTAATAATGGATAAAGAACGGTTCATTGCCTGGGTAATCAACATGCGATCAAAGGGATCACGATGGTGAAGGGAAAGACTTAGATAAGTGTCGGTAGCTGCAAATGTAATCGACAAAATTTCAATAGAAAGCCTTGATAGCAATGCTTCTAGTTCATGAAACGAGTTGTCTAGCTTGAGCTTACCCAAACCCATTTTGATTGAGATTTCCCAAAGGCTAGCGATACTGAAGTACAGATTTTGGTTAGGATCTTCCAGAATGTCTGCAGCCTTTGGGCTAAGCTGATCGCTCGCCTGAATGTACCAAAGAAACGCATGGGTATCTATCAGGAAGCTCATCTACATGTACTCCTGAAAGTCATCTAGAGGCGCGTCAAAGTCATCGGCAACCCAAATTTTGTCTTTCCAAATGCCCAACCCACCGCGCTTGTTTGATGAAATTTCTGGTACTGTTTCAAGCTGGCTTGTACCTTGTTGAGTGATTCTGTTTACTAAAAATTCTGTGTAAAGTAACACTGCCTGTTGCATGGCTTCAGGCAGCTTTTTAAGGTTGTTTAGAATAGATGATTCGAGGGTCATAAAAGCTGTCACTCACGGTATGGACTAGACTGTGTGCAAGAATACTTTGCTGTTCGTTTAAAACATCATCTTTCTCTCTTCTCCTCTTTTGTAACTTGTTTATTAATTTGTCTTAACGCACATACTCATACCGCAAGTAATCGCCCCGTAGCATATTGGCCAGTCCTCAAAGGATACGTTCTGAAACGTTTGGCTCAAACTTCTGAGAGTTCATGGAGGAACTCTATTACCAGATCTACTTTTTCAGTATAGCTGCCTGAAATAGGGTGGATATGTTGATTGTTGAGCATCGACATCCGGCTTAGGCGTAAATATCTAACAGCAACCTTGACATTAACATCAATGTCAAGGTTTTAAACTGGCAAATAGTATCCTACGTAACAGATCACTATGGCTGCCAACGCCCTTGCATCGCCACGTTTCTCAACTTTACTCAAGCACCATCCCGAGGCAGTCGCAGCGATCGCATGTGCCATTCTGGTCTTACTAGGCTGGCAGTCCCTTAACTTTGGCTGGGTAGGCGGCGGCCTTTTTATCCTGACCGCAGCTTACGTCATTGGCGGATTCGACAGCGCCCGTGACGGACTCACAACTCTATTGCACGAGAAAGAGCTGGATGTTGATTTGCTAATGATCGTGGCGGCTTTAGGCGCTGCCAGTTTGGGGCTATGGCGGCAAGAATACTACCTGATCGTCGATGGAGCGGTCCTGATCTTGATCTTTGCCATCAGTGGGGCGTTAGAAGGCTACGCAATGCAGCACACCGAGCGCAGTATCCAGGGGCTGATGAGCTTAACGGCAGATACCGCCCGACTCCTGAACCATGGGCAAGAGCGCACTGTCCCCATTGCCCGTCTTAAGGTGAACGATCTCATTTTAGTCAAGCCGGGAGAGCTGGTACCCACCGATGGCGTAGTGGTAGAAGGTGCAAGTATCCTCAATCAGGCTTCGATTACCGGGGAATCTGTGCCAGTGGAGAAAACCATTGGGGATGAAGTCTTTGCGGGTACGCTGAATGGCCATGGGGCACTGCGAATCAAGCTTCACCAGCCGCCGGAAAGTAGCTTAATTCAGCGGGTCATCCGGCTGGTGCAGCAGGCCCAGACAGAAGCGCCTCCCTCGCAGCAATTTATCGAGCGGTTTGAGCGGGGCTACGCCAAAGTAATTGTTGTTGCTGGATTACTGCTGGCCACACTCCCGCCATTCCTACTGGAATGGACCTGGGCGGAGACGATTTATCGAGCGCTGATTTTTTGGGTGGTGGCCTCCCCTTGTGCCCTGATGGCGTCGATTATGCCGACCCTGCTATCGGGCATTGCCAACGGGGCCCGGCGAGGCATTCTGTTCAAGAACGGTGCACAGTTAGAACAAATTGGGCGCATTCGGGCGATCGCCTTTGATAAAACCGGTACGCTGACCACCGGCAACCTTCAGGTTGTAAACGTGCTGGCGACTCAGCCCGATTCAACTCGCCTCTTACAGGTAGCAGCAGCCCTAGAGAGTCTGTCGGAACATCCCATTGGGAAAGCCATTGTGCAGGCAGCCCGCCAGCAAAACCTAACCTGGGCAACCGCCACCAACGCCCAGGCCCAGGCCGGACAAGGCCTCACCGCCGACTTAGAGGGCCAGAGCACCATAGTCGGAAAAGCGGCCTTTGTTCAGACGCAGATTCAGACGCAGATTCAGACGCAGATTCAGACGCAGGCAAAGAACGTTTCTACCCATTTTCTGAAGCAAGGCCTGGAGCAAAGCCTGGAGCAAAGCCAGCAGTGGGAATCGGAGGGCAAAACGGTAGTTTGGGTCGCCCAGGCGGGAGCGCTGTTGGGACTGATTGCTGTAGCTGACATCGTCCGACCGACTGCTGCCCAGGCTGTGGCACGCCTCAAAAAGTTGGGTGTTGAGCATGTGGTGATGCTGACGGGAGACAATCCCCGCACCGCCAGTAGCATCGCTGAGCAAGTCGGGGTTAATCAAGTTTACTCAGAACTATTACCCGAAGATAAAGTCGAGGTGATTCGTAAACTTCAGCAGCAGTATCAGACCGTTGCAATGGTTGGGGATGGCATCAACGATGCCCCAGCCTTGGCCCAGGCCACCGTTGGCATTGCTATGGGAGCAGCGGGTAGCGATGTGGCGCTAGAAACTGCTGATGTTGTGTTGATGGGCGATCGCCTTGAACGACTAGAAAACGCGATTCGTTTAGGTCGGCGCGCTCAGCGCATCGTGAAGCAAAATATTGTATTTGCCTTGAGTTTTGTAGTGGTTTTGTTAATCCTGAATTTTGCAGGCAACATCACGCTGCCGTTTGGGGTTTTAGGGCATGAAGGCTCCACAGTGCTCGTAACGTTGAGTGGATTGCGGTTGTTGTTCGCTGATTAGGTTACAACATTCAAGCTGAAGAGAAGAACAAACTATCGTAGATAAGCAATTTCTGTTTTATCTGCCATTGACAAAGAACTGACTTTATCAACTGATTTTGGGCCTGGATCTGCTCTACCAGAGATCCTATCGATCTTTAGTGACTATCGGTTTTAGAGCCGTATTAGCAGTGGGAATAGACAAAGAGGTTATGACACAACCGCGAAAGTCACAGCCGCCGGTTCGTTTCGTTGATGAGTATTGTCAGTCGTACCCAGATCTGTTTGTTGAGGAGCGGAACTATTGCATCTGTCGAGTTAGTTAGGACATAGGTAATCGCTAGCATCCTTTATTTACAGCGGCTAACTCGACTAGCAATCAACGAATGCATCCGTTGATTGCTATATGAAGCGTTTTCGCGGTATGAGGGCGAACTTCATGCCCATGGTTTCATGGGTGAACTGAATACCTCGCATAAGTGTATTCGCTTCAATCGGATGAACCGATAATCAGTAAACGATAGACACTGTCCGTCAGGTCATAGGTCACTACTCGGCTACCGTCTTCAGAAAAGCTGTCAGAGATGCCCTCCACTGAAGTAACGAGATGACCTGCTTGATCGTAGAGATAGGTCACTGGGTCTAGAACATAGTCGATATTTAGCGGCGCATCAGAGGTGACATCTCGGGATTCAGCAATGCCGTCGTCGGGCTCGGCCCAGTATTCGACCACCGCTGTCAACTCTCCACTCGGGCTAAACTGTTGAAACGTGCCGGGTAAAGAGCGAATTTTATTGGCTGAGCTATCGTAAAAATGAGAACTTTCTTCTTCAATTTCGATGTAGACAACCCATTGATTCTCGGCAGGGCCAATCCCACCTATCATGCCGTCTAAGGTCGCTAGTTCATTACCCGTGGCGACATCATAGACAGCTGTCGTGGCGTTGTTAAAAGAATTGCCCAGGAGGCGATCGCTCCCCTCCGTAAAGACCCAGTAGCTCTGGCTCGGAAACGCACTGATTTGGCGACCACTACGATCATACAGATAGTCAATATCGTCTTCTAAATCGAGTGGGGTGCCCTGATAGTCATCCGTAATGAAGTACATTGCCGAGTCATCAACGTTAGTCAATACCCCTCTAAGACTGGCGAGCTCTTCGCCGTTGTGGTCATATAGCCGGGTAATGGGAGTATTGGGATCAGCTGCGTCTCCAATGGTGGCCAAAATGCTCTCTTCGCTGTAAAACCCTTGAGGTGATTCACCAGGGAAAGAGGCTAGTTCACGCCCAGTGTGATCGTAGAGATAGGTGATCGGGGTATTAAGTCCGTAGGTAACGATGCGTTGGTGCAGCCTCTCCTCAGGAGAACCGCCAGCTGCATTAAACCCACTAAACGCCCCCGTAACCGTTGTAATATTGCCATCTGCTAGGGTGTAGAGATGCGTCTGGGCCTGTTCTGTGACGTCCTCTGTTGGTATAGACGTTTGGCTTGATGGCACCTCAAATGTCGCCACCTGTTGACTATTGGGGCTAAAATTGCCAAAGTAGCCGCTTAAAACCGTGAGCTTTTGACCCGTCACATCATAAAGATTGGTCGTGGCTCCAGCGACATTAGCCGTCACTAAATATTGACCATCTGGACTAAACGCTTGTCCAATGCCCTCTAAAGCCGCGATTTCATTGCCCTGTGCGTCATAGAGATAGGCCAACGGTGCTTCATCGGTAGTCGTGCCATCAGCGTATGTGATGAACCTCTCCCCATCGGGGCTAAACAATTGTAAAATCCCCTCTACGACAGCGATTTCGCGGCCTTGCTCATCGTGTAGCGTGCTGCTGTCAGTTTCATAGTGGTAGGTCAAGAAGCGATTCGTGCCTGGGATAAAGCCCCCGAAGTGGCCAGTGAGCTGCACTACTGAGGAAGTCTGAGCAATAGGGTCGTCGCTATCAGGCTGTATTGATTCCGCTATCGTCTCTTCTTTGACAAAAGGTGGCGTTACTTGAGCGGAAACCGCTGTAGGCCACACACTGCTACCACTCATTACCGTCAGCAGTGCTAGCTGAGAAAGCAGTTTCGTGGTCTTGCGCCAACTCGACTGGCGACGACGAGTGCTTTGATTTTTAGCGTTAGTAGCTTTCCAGAGCGCATTCATTGGTGAGTCCCTCAATAAGTTGCCGACTCTTCTTTCTAGGGCCATCCTACAGAAAATATGCATTGAAGCTGCTGTAAGTCTCAGGTCAACACGTTGCCCAATCAGCGTTTTGTAGGGATTTTCAAGTTTCCGTGAAAGAAAAATGGTGATTGGACCTGCTGGGGAAGGGTAGATCGGAAGTGGTAACACTCCCTTCCACAGGTAGGCTTAGTATTGTCTCAAAACTGGTAACGGTCATCATTTATGAAACACATTGCGAAGCCGCAAAGATAGGAACTGCTTGCGTTCTACATCTCAAGGCTGGCTTTAAAGTTGATGTGTCAGAAGGTAAGATTTTCGGGGCGGTCATGTGTACTAAATAACCGCTAACATCGAAGGTGCGATCGCAAAACGTTTTTATCTAGCACTGCCCTTTAGGATATTCTCACAATTCCCATGCCTGCGGCTTGCTCAAAATCGCACCACTGATTTCTGCAAAATCTAGAGAGTTACATCAAAATCAAAGATATTGTTGTGCACGAGGACAGATGCAATGGCTGAACTAACCGGTCCCTGGCTAGGCTCTTATTGGCAGAATAGTGCTCCCACACGTTTTGAAGCCACGTTTGTCCAAGCGAGAAATAGCCTCAGTGGGAGAATTATCGATGATAGTCCCCTAGGGGAAGCTCAGGTCCAGGGCCAAGTGACTGGACGTAATGTGAGCTTTAGTAAAAAGTATTTCAACAATCCTGGTTATACGATCAGATACACGGGCATCGTATCGGAGGATGGCAACCACATCAGTGGTCAATGGCGATTAAGTGCGAAACTCACAGGTCCCTGGGAAGCTCATCGTAACGATAACGATTTAAGTAAAGAGTTCCAGGCAATATTGGCCAAGTCAGTACCAGAATTGGCCAATACTAAGTGAAGGCGCACGGGCGTCTAGCCAAGAGCATCTTTTACTATGGTTTTGGCTACCTCATACACATCTGCTCAAACTTAGCTCAACCTCAGCAACAGCATGACTTTCAGCGAACTCTATGCCTTTTGTCCTACACATAGTGCCAGAGTATGGTTCACTCGGTGCTTGTTGATTCCCAAACACAGCTTAGACCGAGTGAGCTTTTTTATTCTACTTTGACCTTTTCTTTTTCAAAGAAAGGCTGCTGACTGCGCCAAATGCCAACAACCCGAATGTGGCTACTGGCTCAGGGACTTCAACGCTATCATCAATCGAAATCTGCGCAGCACTGATTTCAGCAAAGTCAAACGCGAGATAAGGCTCATCTTTGGCGATGACTTGCGCTGTGATGTCACCCTTAAAGTTATCGCCTAACTCTGTAAAGACTTCCTCGAAAGTTAACTCAACGAAGGCAGATTGTATCCAGCCATCATAGCCATTCTTATTCTCTTGCCGAGTCAGATCCCGCGTGAATGAGCCATTTGCTGTCGTAAATTCGACCTTGGCATCTTTGACGTCATAGTCAGCAAACAACAAGTTGAAATAGAGGGGGTCACCTGCTTTAATATCTCCCTTATTCACAGAAAAGTCGAAGTCAAACACAGGTTGTGGAATTTTGCTGCCGCCTAGACTTGCGGAATAGTCCGCTTCAGCGTCCTCAATTTGAACATTCAAAGTCTTGATTTGGTCTTGAATACCAGACTTTTCTGTCCAAAGTGCCTTGCGTTCCGCTTTGTCCGCTTGAAACTGCTCTGTATTGAGGGGAGCAATTGCATCATCAATCGCCTGGATCTCAGGGTTTAGAACGTCTCTTCTATGCTCACGTAATTCTCTTCTTTCTGTCCTGAGTGCTTGGGTGAGTCCGCCCGCAGTTTCTATCGCATCAATTTCAGAAATCCGACTGTTAATGGTATTTCTTTCCTCCTTCAGGGGCGTTCTGGCTTCCCACAGTGGCGCTAATGCGTCGGCAATAGGCTGTATCTGCGTATTGAGAACGTCAATTCTTGCTTGCGTTTCATCACGAGTAGCGCGAAGGGCATCTCTGTCTTCTCTCATAGACTTGGTCGGTCTTAGAAAGCTGGTAGAAAGAGAGACATCTGTATACTGAGAGCCACTGCTGCCGTTATCGGTAAAGCCGCTGCCTGTTAGAAAGTTTGTTGTGTTGCTATCAAGGTGGTTAAAGTCGTCGCCTTGGTAGGTCGCAAAGATTCCATTCTCGTTTAAGTCAGGTAAAAAGTCACCGTTGCTTAGTAACCCTTTCCCATCTACGTTGACCGCGCTACCGTTGGCTGCATTATAGCCAGCGCCATCACCGTACCCGAAACCATCCACGTCGCCAATTCTAATTGAGGTAAAACCTGCTGCTTGAACAGCTGTTGTTGAGAGAATACATCCCATCACGGCTAGAAGAGCACTTTTTGTAAATTTGTTCGTGAGTATGGAGGTCTTCTTCATAGCAATAGTCATCGGAAAACTTGTTTTAACGAAGTAGGTTATGCCTCCAGAATAGTCACTCTGTCTTGACGTACACAGAGTGATTCCCGAGGGTTTCAAGGGCCACACACAAACTAAATAAATGTCAGAGCAGGTTGAGTTATTGGCGGCTTTCTTGATGTTTTGAGCCTAAAAAATCAGTATTTTGACAGAAAAAAGAATTATATCGGTCCTATGTGAACAGGGTGTGCTCGTCTGATTACGAATCCTATTATGTGAATTCCGAAGGTTGGTATTGTAGTGGTTGAGCGAATGCTTCAGCAGATTCCGATAAACGGATAGCCTTTGGGGATTCAGTATGATTACAGCGATGAGAGCAATACGAGAGCAAATAGAGCTATACAGCGGAATGTGTCAGAACTCAGTGGCCAACATGGAACCGTTAGGGATGGGGGAGGAAAAACTTCTAGCCCGCGTCACTGAACAGATTCGGATGAAGCGAAGGGGGCAGGTCGGTAAGGTGTGGATGGTTGATGAAATATTGGTTCGAGTAAAGGGCGTGTGGTGCTGGTATCGGGGCATTGATGAGGATGGCGACTTGGCATGTCCGCCTCAGCACACTTGACATCTAATATGCAACACAGGCCTATTGTATTGGGAATCTTTAATATAACGTGCCTATATGATTGTGTAGATGAGACTTTCCCTGAGGCTGAAGTTCCTTTTTGCAGTTTTGTTCTGCGTAGCTGCTATTATGCTGACTGGAATGTACCGTCTTAATCAGCTTAAAGCAGAAACATTTGAACAAGAAGTCCATAGTCGTACTGCCCTGGTTTCTGAATTTAGCAAAGCAACTCAGCGCTACGTGGCATCGCAGGTAAAGCCAGCAATAGCAGATGAAACGGACGCACTTGTACTGGAAGGGATGTCGTCTTTCTTTGCGACGCGTAGCCTCTTCGAAGAATTTAATCAGGTGCTGCCAGAATATACGTATCGAGCGCCCACGCTGAATCCACTCAATTCTGCAAATCAGGCAGATGAGTTTGAAACAGACCTCATTAGCAAATTTCAAGCTGATCGAAAACTGCCAGAGCTGAGCGGATATCGGCAACAAAATGGTGTTGAGCAATTTTATATTGCCAAGCCTACGACGGTTCGCGCTAGCTGCCTGACATGTCATGGCAATCCTGATGATGCACCAACTGAAATTGTTGACCGCTATGGGAAGACTCAGGGATACGGATGGGAGCCAGGAGAGATTCTGAGTGCGGCTATGATTTATGTCCCTACTGGCGATTTGCGTGCCAATCAGGCCGTTTTACACCGCACTATTATGACAACATTTGTCTGTTTAGTGCTGGCTCTTGCAGGAATTATCTATGTTCTGTTTGAGGGGCTGATTAATCGTCGGATTGTTTGTATTGGCAAGGCTCTGCGCCAAAGGAGCTTATCACCTGGGTCTTCTCTTCGAATTCAAGACACTGCTACTGACGAGGTAGGTGCGTTGGCTCGTCAGTTTAACTATATGGCAGATGCTTTGGATCTTTCCTATCAAGACTTAGAGAACAAAGTGGCAGCCCGTACACGTGAGCTGACTGAGGCGTTGGACTCGCTTAAAAAGACGCAAGCTCAGCTAGTGCAATCCGAAAAAATGTCGAGCTTAGGAAAAATGGTGGGAGGGGTTGCTCACGAAATCAACAATCCAGCAAACTTTATCTACGGAAATCTTAAGCACACGAGGGAGTATGTGGAGTCATTGCTCGATTTGGTGAAAAATGTTTTTCAAGAAGTTCCGCCTGAAAAACTATCAGACAACTTGCAAAACGTGATAGAAGACATTGACTTACCGTTCTTAGAAGAAGACTTCTACAAGTTGACAGATTCTATGGAAGGCGGGACGGAGCGCATTCGAGATATTGTACAGTCCCTGCGGAACTTTGCCCGATTGGATGAGGCGGATCGTAAAGCCGTCGATTTACAAGAAGGCATAGAAAGTACCTTACTCATATTGCAAAATCGGCTGATGGCTACGCCCGAGCGTGATGCTATCAGCGTAGAGAAAGATTACGGAGAGCTCTCGCTGATCGAGTGTTTCCCAGGGCAGCTCAATCAAGTTTTCTTACATGTGCTAAACAATGCAGTCGATGCGGTTGAAAACCTGACTGAACGAGCCCCCTTAATTCGCATTAAGACGGATCAAACCGATACCGACTATCGTATTTGTATTATGGATAACGGTGTTGGCATTCGCGAAGACGTGCAGCCGAATATTTTTGATCCGTTTTTTACTACGAAAGAGATTGGGCAGGGCACGGGGTTAGGACTCGCGATTAGTCATCAAGTTGTCGTTGAAACTCATGGCGGACAAATTATGGTTGACTCGGTCGCTGGTCAAGGGACATCAGTGACTATTTTGTTGCCAATTGATTAGTAAAAGCGATCGCACACTATTATCTCCTAGAGCTGTACTCGCCTCTCGTAGCGAACTATCTCCCCTCGATAAGTCACCGTCATTTTCGTCAGTGAGCGTATCTACTCTGCGCGTGGTGAGCGTTGAAGACATGGTTGTATTCATAGTGCGATCGTACCAAATGCTTGTAGGTGCTATTTCTAGACGTGCCGCTGACCTCAGAAGAGGATACCCGGCCGTTGCGTTGCCTCTAGTCGTTCTTTATAGTTGCCTTGTAAAACTTATGACTTTTCTGACTTTCTACATCATAGGAGCGATCGCCACTGCAGCGGGACTTACTTGGGCGAATCGAGGCACTCCAGAGGGTAAGCGCTATCCTCCCGAGGATGGCCCTATAGTTGTGCTGGTAGTAACGGTCTCTGCGTTGTTCTGGTTCATTGCAGTTCCTGCGTGGTTGGCGATATATAAGAACACTTCATGACCAACCAGCAAGCCTATTACCTAGTCAACCGGCAACTCCAGAAAGTCGAACGCGCTCCTCTCAGTCCCGGTGGCTCAGGTTATAGCCGAGATACCAGAGGACATTCAATAAGATCAAGTCTGACTGGAAGTGACGCCACTGGAGTGGTGATAATGGGGACATGGGATAGATTGCAATCAGAGCGCCTTAGCCAATCAGGTCACAGGTGTTAGGCTTTTTTAAACGGAACCCTTTGCCGAGAGCTGCAACCCATCATTCTTATATACGCAGACATGTTTACCGAATAAGTGAATGCGTTAAATATGTATGAGAGCTATTGTGCAGGAAATACTAAAGTCCTCTAATATCTACGACAGTTTATAAATGTTGAGGAGCCTATTCTCTTAATGAAGTGTTGCTCTACTCAAGATAACTGAAGACTGTTTCATTGAATGAATCTTCAAATTGGAGTCTTTTCAGCTATGACTACGCTGTTCGAACCACCCGATCTCCATTATCGTGATTTACTTGTTCGTTGCCCAACAGAGACAGGATTGATCTGTCTGAGTGATCTTTGGATAGCTGATCGTTCTCCCACCGGGAAAATCCCGTCTTGCTGGATACAGCTAAAATCTACACAAAAACTGTTTAAAAGACTTATTCAGGCGACTGATGAGGTTTTATGTGGGCAAAAGATCACTGAAATTCCGGGTGTTTTTGAGACAGATGGACTGAATGAAGAGTGTTATGCGGCAATAGAGATAGCCGTTATTTATGCTAGGTTCCTATCAGCTGAATGTTTTGAGTGGGCATTAGCTCATTTGGCTTTGCTGAATTAGGGAAAGAGTCAGCTGATAGGTGCTGAGAAAGCAGACCCATATCTTCAATCTCATATCGTTGAGAGTCAGTCTCCCCACACACGGATGCTAGCCTGTGGTTTCCCTGCACGGGACTCTTCATAGGATAGTGTCAAGCTGAGTAGCCAAATTGTGTTGCATTACCATCCTCATCAGTACCTCTGTAGAGATAGCACCACACCCCTTTGACTTGGACAAACGTTTCATCAATATAACCAGACCTTGCCGACCTTCTGCATGAGGAGAATTCCTAGGTAGATAGTGGGAGAGATGGTGGAACGAGCTGATCATGTCCGCATATCAGTTGCCCGAATCCCTTATTTTGACTAATCATTTTTGACAGTTTCGGTGACAGAGCCGATTTTAATAGGTTCATCGGCTCTGTTGGCAAAAGTTCCCTAAGAGGGACAATGGACATAAATTTTTCTCTGGTTATGCAACTACTCTAAAGATTTCGTGAATAAAAGAGATTTGTCCTATGACCTCCTCATTTAAATTATGTTTGTCGGTATAACTATAGTTAAATCAATTTCCTTTGATAGGAGCGCACACGCATGGCACATGGATTTGAGTCAGGATTCTTTGTCGCTCGGGGGGCATGGCATAGATTAGGTAAAGTCCTACAAAAACCACCAACAAGTAAGGAGGCCATCATTCAATCTGGCTTAGATTGGCAAGTACTGGAGCATCCTTTCTATCAGCAAGGTACGGAGAATAGCGAGACAGTATTGCGAAAACGGCTAGTACGAGATCGGGACCAAAAAGTACTAGGCACTGTAGATTTTGATTACACACCACTCCAAAACCAAGATGCCTTTCGCTGGTTCGATCCCTTGATAGAGAAAGGTGGCATGGAGCTAGAAGCAGCCGGTAGCTTGCAAGGGGGAAGATGCATTTGGGTGTTAGCCAAAGTGGCTCATACTGAGGCAACGGTAAGAGGTCATCACGATCTCATTCGCTCTTACCTGCTACTCCACAATTCCCACGATGGTTCGACAGCCGTATGGCTGCAATTCACACCTGTGCGAGTTGTCTGTATGAATACGCTAGCTCGTGCATCATCTAGTCGATTCAAGAGTTTGTGGAGGAATCAAGCTGCTTGTATTCCTCATACTGCCTCTTTACAAGAACAGATGGCGAAGCTACAAAGCCTAGTTGATATGAATAAGCTCGAATTTCAAACGAGCGTAGAAGATTACAGGGCGATGGCTAGTCGAGAAGTGAATAGTGAGTTGCTATCGACCTACTTGGGCAATGTGCTAGGTACTAGACGGCCACAGCTACGGCCAGAGTGGGCGCAACTGGTTGAGAACTTTGAGCGAGGGCAAGGCAACCATGGCAGAACGCTATGGGACGCTTATAACGCCGTAACGGAATGGATTGACCATCAACAGGGAGGGTCGAATGAGCAACGGTTGTGGTTTACCGGGTTTGGTACAGGCGCTACCTTGCGAGAAAAGGCTCATCGAGAGGCGCTTTCATTAATTCAATCACGATCAACCGATTGGGCTAAAAATCGTCATCATCGAGAAAGAGCGATCGCATTTTCAAGGTGAGCCTGATAAGCCCATTTGAGGATAGGCGTATTCAGTGGGTGGAGATTGTCCTGTTATGCCGAGAGGAAAATAGTATTGAGAAAATTTATTTAGTTTGATGGCCAGAAAACTTGTTTTCCCATAGCTAAATTTGAGCTAAATTTTCGATATTCTCAGTAACTTTTTTTCTTTCACGCGAACTTGACAGTTCTGGAATATTCCAGAAGCTGGATTGAACGACAAAACAGTATTTAGAGATTGCTTGATAAACAATCAACTGCGAGTGTTACCTTAACTGGGCCTTTTTTACACTGCTCAGTTTGAGAGTCGTACTTGCAGCACATCTAAATCTGTTCGGTATTGCCAGCTTTGTTGCCCATCACTTACCGTTATCGCCCAGCCGGGGGTAATCATTTGGGCGCACATTTCATCTGGCCCTGCTAGCCCTAGACAGGCATCTGGCCAGTCGGCAGCTTCTGAGGTCGTAATTTCTAATCGATCAGCGGGCACATTTTGCTCTGCACTCACGGCCCGTAACACGGCCTGTTGCAATTCAGGGGATAGCTGTTCTGCGGGCATGGGCGCTGTCTCCTCTTGGATTAGATTCTCTGTAGTCGGTGTTGACAGGTCACCTGAGTCGTCAGATGTAGGTACAGTCGTCGATTGACCGCACCCAACTAACAACATCACTGTCAGTATCATGGCTACAAACTGTTTCATTAGTAAACTCCATGATGGCAGTTCAATTGTCGCCTAGATGGATTGAGAGTAGTGGAAAATTTTGCTTAAAGATTCTCCTCTCTTGAAGCTTTTGGAATTGTACTGCCATTTTTCGAATATTGTACGGCCTTCGGTGTCCTCAAACTTTTGGCTGAACGACTCAGCCAAAACACCCAATTTTGTCTATTGGCAGATGTTGTGCTGAATTGCCTACTGACCTGTCAACACTTCTAAGTTGACTTTGAAGGAAAATTGAGTGAACCAACGCCACAACAGCCTCACCTATCAAGGCTCAATCTATCCAAAGGTTGTTTGGATGGGCTGTCGTTGGTGTGAGCTATTGCCACAAATTGTTTCATTAGTGCATTTAGCCATTGGCAATCGTCTAAAACATTGGCTAGATTGTGCCTAGTGGAAAATACTGACCCACATCATTGGAGTAACTCTCCCATGCAGCGTTTTTTTCTGAATTTCATCTGTCTAGGTCTGTTTGTTGCCTTTCTCTCTGGGCAGGTTACGGGGCAGGACCTTGTCACTACCAACAGTATCAGTTACGCTCAAGCACTGCCCTCCGCGAGTTCGCAAAGCTTTGCCACTGGAGACTTTAACTCCATTATCGTAGACTTTAGCGAACGTCCCGAGGCCTTAGCCCAACTGCCTGAGTCGTTAACTACCCTGAGCCAAACCTTTGGCCTCAGCCCCACGCTTAACAGTGCCTTTTCAGAAGCGGATCATGTTTATGTCATGTCTGGCGATGACGCGGCGCTAAAACAATTGCAAGCCTCTGAGTTGGCGGCCCAAACAGAATTTATTGAACCCAACTACATTTATACCCGGGCCGGTTTTAAGGTAAACGATCCAGACTATGCCAAACAGTGGAACCTTAAGCAAATCAAAGCTGAAGGCGCTTGGAACAAGGGGATTAAAGGCAAAGGGGCTACGGTTGCCGTGATTGATACTGGTATCAGCCAAGGCCCAGACCTGAAGAAAACGAAGTTTGTCCCCGGTTACGACTTTGTGAATGACCGAAAGCAGGCCACTGATGATAATGGCCACGGCACCCACGTAGCAGGCACCATAGCCCAGTCGACTAATAACAACTATGGTGTGGCAGGCGTCGCCTTTGAGGCTAAGCTAATGCCGCTAAAGGTACTGAGCCGACTCGGAGGAGGGACCGTATCTGATATCGCCGAGGCTATTCGCTTTGCTGCCGATAACGGAGCCGATGTGATTAATATGAGCTTGGGCGGCGGCGGCGAATCGAAGCTGATGCGAGAAGCTATCGACTATGCGTACAACAAAGGTGTGGTCGTGGTAGCGGCGGCAGGCAACAATGGCGTCAGTAGCGCGTCTTACCCAGCATTGTATGACAAGGTCATTGGAGTCTCTGCCACTGGGCCAGATCAACAAAAAACGACCTATTCTAACTACGGGACGGGAGTAGATATTGCCGCGCCCGGTGGGACAACGCGCACGCAAGAATCCGATGGCATTTTGCAAGAGACCATTAACCCTAGAACTACGGGTGAGTTTCAGTTTAAGTATTTTCAGGGGACGAGTATGGCTGCACCTCACGTTGCTGGGGTAGCCGCGCTGGTGAAATCGACAGAGCGAAATGTCTCACCGGAGCGGGTGTTAGAGATTTTGCAAGCTTCGGCGACAGGCACGGGTAATGACCGTGAGAATCACTTTGGGGCGGGCTTGCTCAATGCAGCGCAGGCTATGAAAATAATGTCACCGGTCTGGTTTGATTTCAGAGGCATTGATTTTCAAGGTATGGTGTTCAAGTTAGCAGGCGCAGGCGTGTTCACGGGGTTCGTGATTTGGCTGTTGAGTATTCCGCGAAGCCGATTCAATCCATTAAACAAGCTCTTTCTTTTTGGTATTGTTCTTGGCAGCATTGGCCTCTTTTTTATTCGCATAATTCACATCTCTGCTATTCCGCACTGGCCCTTGCGCATTGTCAGTAGTGCTATTCCAGAGCTAGGCGGTGCGCTTAATAACAGCACCGTACTGAATCCCATATTTGCCAGCGTCCTAATTCCTATTGGACTTTTATTGCTGCTGATTAGTCATCCGAGTTTGAAGTGGTTGTCCTTAGGAATTGGTGTCGGCATGACGGCTTTCTTAGGGATTTCCATCATTACCAATCCAGCCGTCTGGCTAATTGGTGTAGGCCGTAATGCTCAAATCTTTTTGTTGGTGAACGCGTTACTTTGCGGGGCAGCCACAACTGTCTTTTTCAGAGTAGCCATGGACGATGCAAATCAGTCTTGACAGGCACTGTCAACTTAATAAGAACTGGGCTAAACGAAATATTTTGATTGGGAGAAATTCTGGCGTGGTTCAACTTACAGGGCAGCCATTAGTATGCTTGAGTTTCAGGGTTTTGGCGGCAACGCTTTTCAAGTTTAATTAATCACTCTGGCAAAGATAGCCCACAGGCAGGTTATCTGTCAGAGCTGTCTATGGTTTCAAGGTAGCTCGCCTGGTTAACTGCATCGGGCCTTCAAAGAAAAAGTTCGCTTTAACTCTCTGTCGTCTTTAAATGAGCATTCATCGTATGTCTAATACAATTCGCGAATATCTGATTTACATTCATGGCGTTTCACAGAATAATAATCAGAGTCATAATAAACAATACGACCATCTACATGACGGGATTCAATCGGTACAAAATGACGACTTCCCAAATCGACTAGTATGGGAGCAAGCTAATCGTTGCAACGTGGAATGGGGATGGAATTACGATCAGGCCATTTCACCTGAAGCAGATCGTTTACTCGCGGAAGCTCAAGATAAATTTTCGGATAAGATTTTACCTCAGATAAAGGATAATAAGGACTTTACTTTGAATCCGGCTCGTGTCGCTCTTTCACCATTGAGAAAGCTGATGCTTAAAGGATTTTCCGATATGTTTTACTATTCCTCTAGAGACGGAAAAAGTAGCATTCGTGAAACGGTTTCATCTCAAATTCTTCAGAGTATTCAGCAGTCCTTGCAGACAGATGAGTCAATATCGCTTACTTTCTTAACTCATAGTGCAGGCTCAGTCGTTGCTTTTGATTTTCTCTTCTATCTTTTTGCTCCTGAAGAAATCCTGGAGAAACATGAATTTATTGAAACTGAGGACGATAGTCATGCTGAACAGACCTTAAAGGATTTTGGGAAGTTGCGAACATTGGCTGACAACAAAAAGCTGCGGGTACGGCGATTAGTAACATTTGGCTCTCCTATATCGATGTTGGCATTTCGCAGCAATGCTGTTATCAATATTCTTGCCCAAGGGGATAGGTTAAACCCTGATTACTATGGATTTGAGGAGAATTCTACGGTATTTGGAGAGCCCTTACGGGGACCACGATGGATTAACTTTTGGGACAAGGATGATATTATCTCCTGGCCTGTTAGTTCGCTGATGAAAGAATCTTCCAACATTACGGACATATACTTAGATGCAGGAGACGGAATTCTTTCGGTCCACAATAAATATTGGAACGATAAAACAATGCATAAAAAAATTGCAGCACACTGGTAACCGGCCTCAACTTGGGGTTTGAGTCGGTGGAACGAAGACAACCTACTTGCTCGCAGATTACTCTTGATAGTCAGTTCACCCACTTTAGCCAGTGCGATGAAAATGTTAAGATTGGGTAATCGAATTGTGTTGCTTTGCGATCAGTATGATTGTTTCTCTCCGTTTTTGTTTGAGCAGCTTGCAACATAACCCTTTCAACCGGCTTAAGCAATTACCTTTAGACTTTCTCTATTTAAGGAATACTCTGAGGCCAAAATTGACTGGCATATAAGGCCGCTTGAGTGCGATCGCGTAGTTGGAGTTGGCTCAAAATACTGGTGACATGGTTTCGAACCGTGCGCTCAGAGATAAAGAGCTGTTCTCCTATTTCTCGATTGCTGAGCCCTGCCATAATCCATTGGAGCACTTCTTTTTCTCGTGGAGAGAGCGATCGCAGCTTTTTAGGAAGTGTTATCTCAGAGGCAGGAGGAGCGGTTGCTAATACTTGGGAAGATTCCACCGTTTTCTCGCCTAATGTTTTTTCTCCCAACGTTTTCTCAAAGAGCCCAGGCCCCATGTGGGTATAGCCCTGATACACGGCTCGAATAGCAATCACCAATTCCTCAATGGGAGTTTGCTTGAGCAAGTAGCCTTTAGCGCCCCAACGCATGGCTTGCTGCACGTATTCAGTATCGTCAAAAGTTGTAAGGACCAGGATTCTTACCTCTGGAAAGTTCGCATAGATTTGTTGTGTTGCGGCCACACCATCCACAACCGGCATTCGCACATCCATCAAAATGACATCGGGTTGATTGGGTGTGCCGTGGAGGGAGCAAACCGCCTCAATTGCTTGCTGACCATTGGCGGCGTCGCCCACCACCTGTAAATCAGGTTGACTTGCCAGCAGATTGGCTAGCCCTTGCCGAATGATGGTTTGATCGTCCACCAGTAAAACGCGAATCATCGCTTTTGGCTCCATCGCTTTTGGCTCCTCAGCTTTCCCCATCAATCACTCTTCTCAGCCAAGTTTTTAGACAATCTCTCGGTGGGATGCCCGACAGGCTGAGGCCCTAGCAATGGGGAAAGAGATTGGGGAAGGGGCAAAATTACGCTAATGCGACAGCCAGAACCGGGCGAACTCCAGATTTGGCAGGTTCCTCCCAGTGCGATCGCCCGCTCTTTCATGCCTCGCAACCCAAACCCCGTCGTGTTTTTGCTAGGGTCGAACCCCTTGCCATTATCCAACACTTGCAGGTATAGACTCTGTGGCTTGGTGGATAGCTTCACAAACAACTGGGTCGCTTGAGCGTGTTTCACTACATTGGTGAGGGCTTCTTGCACGATTCGGTAGGCAGCTAGGTTGAGTTCATTGGAGAGCCGTGTGGTGACATTAATTTCATACGATGGTGTCATTGGGGTGGCTTGGCAAACTTTATTCACCAAGTCAGGAATTGCAGTCTGCAAAGGTTTGTGAGGTTGGGGGGCGTCGCGCAGGGTCGAAACAGAGCGTGAAACGTCTTTGAGAACCTGATAAGCTGAATCCTTTGCTTTTACTAAATAAGATTTTGCCTGATCAGTGTCTTGTTCCCAAAATAGAAGGACGTTCTCTAGCAAGATCGTTTGAGCTGTGAGGGAATGCCCAAGCGAGTCGTGGATTTCGCGGGCGATGCGATTTCGCTCTTGCAATGCGGCTTGGCCTTCTACCTGAAGCGCATATTGTTGCAATTGGGCATGGGCAACTTGCAGCTTCTGTTGATTCTTATGGGCGCTGAGCAGAGCATCCACCAATAAGAAGACGAACAATAGCACTAGGGTAAAGAGAATGATGACATTGGTTTGAAAGACGCTTACCTGCCATGACTCGGGCGTTGAGATTAGCTGAGGTAGATCTTAATTAACGGCCATTCGACCCAACGTCAGAGATGCAAAGAAATGCAGGCTAAAGATGATGCCAGCGACGATGAGTCGTCCTTGGGTCTGAAAGATTTGACAGCTGCGGATCATGATGACCAGTCCCAAGATTGGGAGCATCCGCATCATGAGTGGATTATCTAGGCAACGCATTACCAAAAGGCCGAAGAGGCTAAGCTCAATTGCGGTATAGAGAATCTTAGTTCGGAGCGGAGTCAGCGGCAGATACAGCCCCATGAGGCCAATCAAACCCACTAGGCTCAGTTCTGGCCAGGGAAGCTGAAATGACTGATAAAGAAGCGTGACGGTAATGCTGATCAATGCACCCATACTGAGTAAAATCCACTCAACATATAGCAGTAAGCGCAAGGGCTTGGCATCTGCGCGATTAGGGGCTAAGCGAAAAGGGGAGGGCGGATTAAGGACC
>ERZ1740067.853-NODE-853-length-22850-cov-8.614828_pt1 | contig 22850 bp, 19 predicted proteins | sample MGYA00581736_ERZ1740067 | MGnify/ENA primary metagenome ERZ1740067 (study PRJEB43018, sample SAMN04849236) | marine metagenome | isolation source: floating plastic debris | place: Pacific Ocean | collected 2008-08-27 | study: EMG produced TPA metagenomics assembly... | reverse complement strand
CAGCCAAGGCCCACAACCTCGAAACCCATTTCCTCGGACGCGACACGGGCCGCGGCCAGCACATGCGTGCCATCGCCGAACAGAAACACGCGCTTGCCCGTTAGATACGTGCTGTCGACGGACTTCGAATACCATGGCAGGCGCAGACGCGACGTGTCGAGGTAGGCATCCCGACCCGTCAACGCCGCCACTTCATCCACGAAATCGCGGGTCGCGCCGACGCCGATCGGCACAATCTTAGTATAAGATTGTCCCAGCTCCCGCTCCATCCAGCGGGCTGCCGTTTCGGCCGTTTCGGGATACATCAGGACGTTGAAATGTGCGGCCCCCATGCGGGCAATGTCTTGGGGCGACGACGTCATGGGGGCCACCACATTGACGCTGATACCCATGTCGGACAGCAGCGTTGTCACTTCCTGGATGTCGTCGCGATGACGAAACCCGAGGGCGGTGGGGCCGATGAGGTTGGCGGTGACCTGTTTGGTGCGTTCCATCGGTTTGGCCAGCGTCTTGACGATCTGAAAGAACGTCTCGTCCGCGCCAAAGTTTTCCTTGCGTTGATAGCTTGGCAGTTCCAGCGGGATCGTCGGCACCGGCAGGCCCATCGTCTCGGCCATGCCGCCGGGGTCATCCTGGATCAGTTCGGCGGTGCAGGACGCGCCCACGATGATCGCTTGCGGCTTGAACCGGTCGTAGGCGTCCTGCGCTGCAGTCTTGAACAGGTTGGCGGTGTCCGCCCCCAGATCGCGGGCCTGAAAGGTCGTGTAGGTGACCGGCGGGCGGTGATCGCGCCGCTCGATCATGGTAAAGAGGAGGTCGGCATAGGTGTCGCCCTGCGGGGCGTGCAGTACATAGTGCAGGCCGGTCATGCCGGTGGCGACGCGCATGGCGCCGACATGGGGCGGGCCCTCATATGTCCAGACGGTCAGCTTCATGGCTGGCCTGCGTGGGGGCCAGCCCCCACACCCCCGTGGTATTTTCCGTCAGAAGAAACCGGGTCCAGAGTCAGAAGGTCAGCGCGGCGGATCGGGCGGGAGAAGAGACCCGCGAGGTCGCCTGCCTGTTCGTAGAAATGGACAGGCGTAAAGACCAGCTCGATGGCCCATTTGGTGGCCAGCCCTTCGGCCTCCAGCGGATTGGCGAGGCCCAGGCCGCACACCGTGAGGTCGGGGCGGGCAGCCCGGGCGCGGTCCAGTTGCAGGTCAACGTCCTGCCCTTCGGAAATTGTTGGGCCCTCGGCCAACAGGTCGAGGTCAGGACCGACCAGCCCCTTGTGGATGAACGGGGCACCGACCTCGATCGCGGTCATGCCGCATTCGCGGGTCAGGAACCGGGCCAGCGGGATTTCGAGCTGACTGTCAGGGAAAAAGAAGATCGACTTGCCGTTCAGCATCTCGGCCGCCTGCGCGATGGCTTTGCGGGCCCGGGCGCGCGGGGCGGCGGTGACCTGTTCGAAAAGGTCGGGGGACACGCCGAATTCCGCGGCAATGGCCGCGAGCCATTGGGTCGTACCCTCTTCCCCGAACGGGAAAGGCGCGGGCAGGTGTCGCGCACCCCGGCGGGTGAGCGCGTCATGTGTATCGCCAAGAAACGGCTGGGTCAGCGCATAGACGGTGCCGGGCCCCACGCCCAGATCGTCATCCGCGCGGGGTGCAGGCAGCACCTTGATCGGCCCGATGCCCATCGCCTCGAGCAGGCCGATGGCCTGTTCCTCGACCACGTCCGGCAGAGCACCGACCAGCAGCAGCTGGCGTGCCTCGGTCTTGGGCAGCACGGGCACCATGGAGGCGAGGCAGGCGTCTTCGCCCTGGGTGAAGGTCGTTTCAATCCCCGACCCGGAGAAGTTCAGCACCCGCACCGAGGGCGCGTGGCGTTGGGTCATGCGTTCGGCGGCCTTGGCCAGGTCCAGCTTGATCACTTCGGACGGGCAGGAGCCCACCAGAAACAGCTGTCTGATGTCGGGGCGACGGGCGAGCAGCTCGTCCACCACCTTGTCGAGTTCCACCTGTGCATCGGCGAGGCCTGCCAGATCCGTCTCCTCGAGAATCGCGGTGCCGAACCGCGGTTCAGCGAAAATCATCACACCGGCGGCGGATTGCAGCAGGTGGGCGCAGGTCCGTGAACCGATCACGAGGAAGAACGCATCCTGCATCTTGCGGTGCAACCAGATGATTCCCGTCAGGCCGCAGAACACCTCGCGCTGGCCGCGCTGTTTGAGAATCGGTGTGTCGCGGCATCCGCCGCTGGCGGGGAGGCGTGGCAATTCGGTCATGCGGTCACCTCCGGCATCGCGGCGGCCTGCAGACGGGCGGCCCTGAGTTTCAGCACGAATTGGGCGGCGTTGATCACGTAGGCGGCATAGGCCGCGAGGGCCAGCCACATCAGCGGCACGGGTGCAAGCGCGCCCGAAAACAGCGCCCAGAGATAGGCGGTGTGCAGCCCGATCACGAGGAAGGAAAACACGTCTTCCCAGAAAAATGCTGGGGCCAGAAGGTATTGGCCAAAAACGACTTTTTCCCAGATCGCCCCGGTGACCATGATCACGTAGAGCACGCCGGTCTTGGCGACGATGGACCATGTGGCGAGCGCGTATCCCTCACCATTTGTCAGGTAGCGGATCACCAACACCAGAGAGACCAGAAAGACCACGAATTGAACGGGCGCGAGGACACCCTGAATGGGTGTCCAGATCGTGCTGTCACGCCGTGCGCGTTCTTCGGCAGTGTAGAGGCCATGCGGCACGCCGCCTGGCTTTCCCTTGTGGGACATCACTTGCGCCTCTCTGTGGCTACATATGTTGAAATTACTGGTGGAAGCGGAAAAGTGTCAATTATAACTTACAGTCTTTCGCAAAGATGTCTGACCATACTTACAGCGCTCGCAGCCACTCAACCCAGCAATCTGCCATATTTTATTGACATTTGGCGAGATTTAGCTTGCTATTGAACAATCAACCTGTGGATTATTGTCAATCTGCATTGACATACATAGGTGCAAAGCAGAGACTTACACCGGAGCTACGACTCTGACGCGCCAGAGTCGTCTGTTGTGTGTCTACCGTTTGAGGTGAGCCATGGCGCAAGACGACCCTTTCGGCACGACCCAAGCCCAGAAGGGTGCGGGAGACAGCCTGGAGCCCTTGGCTTCCCAGGTCATTTCTGTCTTGTGCGAACGCCAGACCAACTCGCCCTCCGGGGCGCGGCAGATCGTTGTCGACTATCTGCTCCGCGCCGCGACCAGCCGCAACAGCTTTGATGCTGTGCTGGTGATGGAAGAGTTGCGGGGCTACCGCCTGACCATCGACGCGATCATCGACCTGTACATCCCGCAAGTGGCCGCCCGGATGGGCGAGCAGTGGCAGACCTCGGATATCGACTTTGCCTCCGTCACGGTCGGCGCGCTGCGCTTGCAGGCGCTGCTGGGCGAGGCGTCGTCGGCGCTGGCACACTCAAGCGCGGGCGCGCATGATGCGCCGCTCGCGCTCGTTGTCGTGGCCGAGGGGGAGCAACACTTTCTCGGTGCGTCAGTCGTGGCGGCCCAATTGCGGCGGCTGGGATGCGATGTGAGCCTGTCCATCGCCGAGCCGCCCAAGCAGATCACCAACCGCGTCCTCTATGATCAGCCCGACATGGTGCTGATGTCCTGCGCGCAGGTGGCGGGTCTTGAAACCGTCGCCCGAAACGTTAAAAAGATCAGAACTTCGATTGACCCTGCTCCTGTGATCGCTCTGGGTGGCGCGCTGCGGGGTGATTTCGACGGCATTCGGAAAAAGACAGGCGTAGATCTGGTGACTAACTCGGCGAAGGATGTGGTTGGCTTCTATACGAAGCGGCACAAGGCGCTTGGCCGAAGATGACGACCGGGGGGAGCAGTTTCTGGACCAGCGGTGCTGTACCCCTGATCGAGCCCGAATTCCTCAGCAGCATCATTGGCGCGGCCTCTGACATTGCGCTTGTCGTATCGGCGGCGGGCACGATCCTGTCGGTGGTGATCAACGCGCAGGACGACAGCTTTGGCAATCTCAAACATTGGGAAGGCCGCCCGGTTGTCGAATTCCTCACCGATGACAGCATCGACAAGTTCCAGCAGGCGCATAACGCCTATCTGGCCGGTGGTCTGGCGCGCAAATCGATCGAGCTGAACCACGCCGACAATGCTGTGTGGCAGTACCCCGTCCGTTATACGTTCCACCGCTTCGGGCAGGAGGACGCCGTGCTGTTGCTGGGCCGTGACCTGCGCCCCATCGCAGAGACGCAGCAACAGCTGGTGCAGGCGCAGATCGCGCTTGAACAGGGGTACGAAGCCAAGCGCGAGTTTGACGCGCGATATCGCGTTGTGATGGCCAATGTGGATGATGCGGTTGTGTTCGTGTCGGTCCAGACGGGCCGGGTCGAGGATGCGAACGCCAAGGCCGCCACGCTGCTGGGCCTGAAGCCCGAGGCGCTGACCGGCGCCACCTTCGCCACGCTCTTTTCCGACCGGTCGGGCAGTGAGCTGACCGAAAGCCTGATGAACTCCACGCTGTCGGATGAGGCGGCGCCCGTGACGGTGCGCGCCACGCGCACCCGACAGCGGTTGCAAATCCACCCGGTGGTGTTCCGGGCCGCAGGTCAGCGGGTGCTGATGTGCCGCCTGATGGATGAGGCCGAACCGGCCCCGATGGCGGATGCCGCCGCAAGCCACGCCGCGGCCTTGTTCCGCCAGACGCCGGATGCGGTTGTCTTCCTCGATACGCGCGGCGGTATCCTGTCGGTGAACGAAGCCTTTCAGGACCTCATAGGTGCCGCGCATCTGAGCGAGGTTGTGGGCGCATCGCTGGCGGATTTCCTGACGCGCGGGCAGATCGACCTGGGTGTGTTGCTGGAGAACGTGACACGCTCCGGCCAAATGCGACTATACGCAACGCGGCTGGTCAATGATCTGGGCGCGCGCGTCCCCGTGGAGATTTCCGCGACCAGACTTGAAGCCGGTGACGCATCGGCCATCGGCATCATAGTGCGCGACGTCAGCCGCCTCGAAGGGGTGCGCAAGCCCGAAGGTGGCAACACGCTGCCCGATCCGGGCCGCAACGTGATGGACCTTGTCGGCTCCGCCTCGCTCAAGGATATCGTGGCGGAAACCACGGATGTTGTTGAGAAAATGTGCATCGAGACGGCCGTGAACCTGACCCGCAACAACCGCGTCGCCGCGGCCGAGATGCTGGGCCTGTCGCGCCAGTCTCTCTACGTCAAACTTCGCAAATACGGACTGCTGGCCAAGGACGGCTGACAATCTGGCTAGACACTTGCGCCGACTCAAGTTGTCAATCATAGTTGACACATGGATGTCAGCTCTTCTCTGACCACGCGCCGTTTTCCCGAACCGGTCGCCGCCCTGCGCCTGATCAAGCCGATCACGTGGTTTCCGCCGATGTGGGCCTATCTGTGTGGCGTGATCTCGTCCGGTGCATCCCCCGCCGGCCAGTGGTGGCTGGTGCTGCTAGGTGTGCTGCTGGCCGGGCCGATTGTCTGCGGGATGAGCCAGGCGGCCAATGACTGGTGCGACCGCCACGTGGACGCCATCAACGAACCGGATCGCCCGATCCCCTCGGGCCGCATCCCGGGCCGCTGGGGCCTGTGGATCGCCTTGGCGATGTCGGCGCTGTCGCTGTTTGTCGGGTGGCAGCTGGGTCCCTGGGGCTTTGCAGCGACGGTCGTCGGCGTGCTCGCCGCGTGGGCTTACTCCGCAGAACCGGTGCGTTTGAAACGCTCTGGGTGGTGGGGGCCGGGCCTTGTCGGGCTCAGCTACGAAACACTGCCTTGGGTCACCGGTGCTGCCGTGCTGAGCGCTGGTGCGCCGCGTTGGGAGGTGCTGGTTGTTGCCCTGCTCTATGGTCTGGGCGCGCATGGCATCATGACGCTGAACGATTTCAAGGCACTCGAGGGCGACCGGCAGATGGGCGTGAATTCCCTGCCCGTGGCGCTTGGCCCCCGCCGCGCCGCACAAGTGGCCTGCGCCGTGATGGCCGCGCCGCAAATCGTCGTCATCGCCCTGCTTGCCCTGTGGGACCGTCCGCAACACGCCGCGGGCGTGGCGTTGGTCCTGCTGCTGCAATTCTGGGCCATGCGCATCATGTTCCGTGACCCCAAGGCCAAGGCACCGTGGTACAACGGCACCGGCGTCCTTCTCTATGTATCCGGCATGATGGTTGCAGCCTTTGCCCTGCGGGGGTTGTCATGACGGCGGGCTGGGGTCTTTTGATCAGGCTCTGCCTTGTGAACGCCGCCATCGGCGGTCTGGCGGCCCTGCCAGTGAACCTGTTCAACCGGCTGATGACGGTGGAACTGGCGCTGCCCGCGCTGCTACCCGGCCTGCTTGTTGCCCTGCACTATGGCGTGCAACTGACCCGACCCGTCTGGGGCCACCGTTCCGACACGCGCGGCGGGCGAACGCCGTTCATCCTCGGCGGTATGGTCATGGTGGGCGCAGGTGTTCTGGGTGCGGCCTGGGGCATTCAGATTGCAGCGGTCTCGATCAGCTGGGCGCTGACGATCTGGATCATTTCCTACATCGCCATCGGTCTTGGCATCGGCGCTGCCGGTACGTCGTTCCTTGCCCTGCTCGCCTCGGTCACCGGAACCCGCAAGGGCGCTGCGGCCACGCTGGCGTGGCTGATGCTGATCGCGGGCGCGATCCTTGCCTCCATCGGGACCGGCATCGCGCTTGAACCCTACAGCGCAGAGCGCCTAGTTGTCGTCGTCGCGGTCGTCGTTTCCATCGCATTGGTCCTGTGCGTGATCGCCACATGGCGCGTCGAGGGTGGTGCATCCGTAGCACCTCCGACCCAGGACGCGCCGCTGATGCAAGCGTTGCGCAGCACTTGGGCCGACCCGATGGCGCGCCGGTTCACCGGCTTTGTGTTCCTGTCGATCCTGGCATTCTACCTGTCCGAACTGATCTTCGAGCCCTTTGCAGGGCATGTGCACGGCCTCAGCCCCGAGGACAGCACCAAGCTGTCCGGTGGCAAGGATGGCGCGGCGTTGATGGGCATGATCGGCGCGGGTGTTCTGTCGCATCTGCGGCTCGGATCACTGCGCTTTTGGGCGGTTACGGGCTGTGTCTTGTCCGCGCTTGGACTGCTGGGCCTCGGCGCGCAGCTGCCGTTGATGCCGTCGACCGTCGCCCTTGGCGTGGGCAACGGTCTGTTCGTGGTCGGTGCGGTCGGCTCGATGATGCAGCTTGCCGCCGCGCACGCCAAAGCGACAGGCACGCGCATGGGCGTGTTTGGTGCGGCACAGGCGATTGCGGCAGGCCTTGCTGGCCTCATCGCGACCGGCACACTGGATCTGGCGCGCCTCGTCCTGCCGGATGCCACGGCCTACGCCACCGTTTTCACATTGGAGGCGGCGCTGTTTCTCGCCGCCGCATTCGTCGCCGCACGCGTGATGCAGGGCGACGGCTATTCAGACGCAACCTTGGTCCCCGGGGAGTAAGCTCATGTATGATGTCGTTGTTGTTGGTGGAGGCCCCTGCGGTGCCACAGCCGCCGAAGATCTGGTCCGCTCGGGTCACAAGGTCGCCCTGCTGGACCGCGAGGGCCGGATCAAACCTTGTGGCGGCGCGATCCCGCCCCGGCTCATGCAGGATTTCCACATCGGCGAAGAGCAACTGCTAACCAAGGTCACGACCGCCCGCATGATCTCTCCCACCGGGCGCATGGTCGATATTCCGATCGAGAATGGCTATGTCGGCATGGTCGACCGCAAGGATTTCGACCCGTTCCTGCGTGCCCGCGCGGCGGAGGCCGGTGCCGCGTATTTCACGGGCACCTTTGTCCGGATCGAGCGGCCCGAGGGCACCCCGGTTGTCATTTACCGCGACAAGGCCACGCAAGAGACACGCGAACTGCCCTGCAAGCTGGTGATCGGTGCCGATGGTGCCAAATCGCGTGTCGGTCTGGCAGAGGTCAAGGATGCAGACAAGGTCCCGCTCGTCTTTGCCTATCACGAGATCATCAAGGCCCCGGCGGCCACCGACACTTACGATCCGATGCGCTGCGACGTGATTTATGACGGCGCGATTTCGCCTGACTTCTATGGCTGGGTCTTTCCCCATGGTGGCACCACCAGCGTTGGTATGGGCACCGAACTGCAATCGGTGAACCTCAAGGACGCGACTGCCGCGCTGCGTCAAGCCTCGGGGCTGGCCGACTGCGAAACGCTCCGCAAGGAAGGGGCGCCGATCCCGCTGAAGCCCCTCGACCGCTGGGACAACGGCAAGGACGTGGTGCTAGCCGGGGACGCGGCTGGCGTCGTGGCCCCATCGTCTGGCGAAGGGATCTACTATGCCATGGTCGGCGGACGCGTGGCCGCAACCGCTTGCGCCGCCACCCTCGCCTCGGGCCGGGTCAAGGACCTCAAACTCGCCCGCAAGCTCTTCATGCGCGAGCACAAGACGGTGTTCCGGGTGCTCGCCTCCATGCAGAACGCCTATTACCGCAGCGACGACCGGCGCGAACGGTTTGTGTCACTTTGTCACGACATTGATGTGCAGCGCCTGACCTTCGAAGCGTATATGAACAAGAAGCTGGTCAAGGCGCGGCCCATGGCGCACGTCAAGATCGGCATCAAGAACCTCGCCCACCTGACCGGACTGGTAAAGGCGGAACACGTATGAGCATCATGATCCCCGCTTGGGTCAACGGCACGCTGACCCCGGTCGAAAAACTGGAGGCGCATCAGCGCGGGCTCAGGCACAAGGCCGTGTCGGTGTTCGTCATCCGGGGGACCGAAGTGCTGTTGCAACAGCGCGCGATGGGCAAGTATCACACGCCCGGTCTTTGGGCGAACACATGCTGCACGCACCCCGACTGGGACGAGGCGCCGTCGGTCTGCGCCACGCGCCGCCTGCACGAGGAACTGGGCATCACTGGCCTGCCCCTCGAACACCGCCACCATCTGGAGTACCGCGCCGATGTGGGCGACGGGCTGATCGAGCACGAGGTGGTCGACGTCTATCTGGGGCGGGCCCGGGGTGAGCTGGACATCACGCCCAATCCGGACGAGGTCATGGCCTGTGAATGGGTGGATTATCACGACCTGATGGCCACGGTGAAACGTCACCCGAAACGGTTCACGCCATGGCTGCGCATCTATCTGGCCGATCATGCCGACGTGATCTTTGGCCCTGATCTGGCCGTTGCCGCGCGGGTATGACGACCGAGACCTACTTGCTTTATCTCGCGGCGGTTGCCGTCTTCTTTGCCACCCCGCCCGACACCAGCCAGCTGCTGATCGTCTCGAATGCGATGAAACATGGGCTGCGTCGCAGCCTCTGGGTGATTGCGGGGGATCTGAGCGCAAACATCCTGCAAATGACCGCTGCCGCCTTTGGCCTTGCGGCCATCATCGCAACCTCTGCTGTCGCTTTTGGCTGGATCAAGTGGCTGGGCGTGGCCTACCTCGTCTGGATCGGTGTGCAGATGATGCGGAGCAGCGGTGCGGCCCGAGGCGTTGCCGCAGACACGGCCCGGCCTGCGCGGCTGTTTCGAATGGGTTTTGTGACGTCGATGACCAACCCCTTTGCCGTGGTGTTCTTTGCAGCGCTCTTTCCGCAGTTCATCAGCGCCGAGGCCGCTGTTCTGCCGCAGCTTCTGATCCTTGGCGCGACCTACCTGATCGTTGACGGCGTCACACTGGTCGCCTGGGGATGGGCCGGCGACCGCGTCGCCACACGCCTTGCCCGGATGTCGATGCGCATGATCAACCGCGTCTGTGGCGGGCTGATGATCGGGGCTGCTGTGCTGTTGGGCCTCAAGGACATGTCGCCGCAGCGTTAACGCTAACTTGAAGCGTCCCACCGTTCAGCCTAAACCGTCCGTCGTATCCCAGCAGAGGGCGCGAGCCATGTCGGACGACCAAGTTTTTGACCTGTTTATCATCGGCGGCGGCATCAATGGCACCGGTATCGCGCGCGACGCTGCGGGCCGTGGCCTAAGGGTGGGTCTGGCCGAAGCGGGCGATCTGGGCGGCGCGACCTCCTCGGCGTCGACCAAGCTCTTTCACGGCGGCCTGCGCTATCTGGAGTTCTTTGAATTCGGCCTCGTCAAATCCGCACTCAAGGAACGCGAAGTGCTGCTCAAGGCGATGCCGCATATCAGCTGGCCCATGCGCTTTGTGCTGCCCTATGCCCCTGACATGCGGTTCGACAGCGACACGCCAACGTCCCGGTTGCTGCGCATCACCATGCCCTGGATCGAAAAGGGGCGGCGGCCTGCATGGCTCGTCCGGCTTGGCCTGTTTCTCTATGACAATCTGGGCGGGCGCGAGATCTTGCCGGGCACCAAGACGCTGGACCTGACCACGGCACCCGAGGGAAAAAGCCTCAAGTCGCGGTTCAGGATGGCCTACGAGTACAGTGATGCGTGGGTCGAGGATTCGCGGCTGGTGATGCTGAATGCCCGTGATGCCGAGGCGCGCGGCGCAACGATCCTGACCCGCTGCCGCGTGACCGAGGCTGTGCGCGACGGCGACGTGTGGCGCATCGACACCGAACGTGGCACCTACCGGGCCAAGGCGCTGGTGAACGCGGGCGGGCCATGGGTGGCAGACATTCTGACCGGCGTCATGCGTCAGAACACCCAGCACAACATCCGTCTGGTGCGTGGCAGCCATATCGTGACCAAACGGCTCTATGATCATGACAAGGCGTATTTCTTTCAAGGCACAGACGGGCGCATCATCTTTGCCATTCCCTACGAGCAGGACTTTACCCTGATCGGCACCACCGATGCCGACCATGAAGGTGCCGATACCAAGCCCCGGATCACGGACAAGGAACGCGACTATCTCTGTGCCTTTGCCTCCGAATACTTCGAGCGGGACGTGACCGAAGACGATGTCGTATGGACCTATTCCGGCGTACGGCCCCTTTATGATGACGGCGCATCGTCGGCGACGGCGGCCACGCGCGACTACGTGCTCGCACTCGACGAAAACGGGCCACCAGTGCTCAGCGTATTCGGCGGCAAGATCACGACCTACCGCAAGCTCGCCGAACAGGCGCTGGCCAAGATGGGGCTGGGTGAGGCCTGGACAGCAGGCGTGCCCCTGCCCGGCGGCGACTTTGCCGTGGCCGAAGTGGGCAAGCTGACAAACAAACTGGCAGCGGATTACCCGTTTCTCGACACCGCATGGGCGGGCCGCCTGATCCGGGCATACGGTACCGAAGCGTGGGATGTGCTGGGCGACGCAAAGACTGCCGAAGACCTCGGTCACGACTTTGGCGCGACGTTGACGGCGTCAGAGCTGGAATGGATGATGACCCGTGAATACGCCACCGAAGGGGATGATGCACTCTGGCGGCGGACCAAGCTGGGGCTGCGGCTGACCGAGGATGAACGGACCGCCGTCGACACGTGGATGAAGGAGCACGCCGCATGACCCATATTCTGGCCATCGATCAGGGCACGACCTCGTCCCGCGCCATCATCTTCGACAGCGCCATGGCGCCCATCGCCTCCGCTCAGGAAGAGTTCACGCAGCATTTTCCCGCCAGCGGCTGGGTGGAACACGAGGTCGAGGACCTCTGGACAACCGTGGTGTCAACGGTGGAGGCCGCACTGGCCAAGGCCGGTCTTGACGCAAGTGACATTGCTGCCATCGGGATCACCAACCAGCGCGAAACGACCGTGGTCTGGGACGCCGAGACAGGCCAACCCTTGCATCGCGCCATCGTCTGGCAGGACCGCCGCACCGCCGAGATGTGCGAGGGCCTGCGCGCCGCCGGGCATGGCGATCAGGTCACCGACATCACCGGGCTGCTGCTGGATCCGTATTTCTCTGCCACCAAGGTCAAATGGGTGCTCGATCAGTACGATGGCGCACGGGACCGGGCGCGGGCGGGCAAACTGCTGTTCGGCACGGTCGACAGCTACCTGATCTGGCGCATGACGGGGCGCACAAAACATGTGACGGACGCCACCAACGCGGCGCGCACAATGCTTTATGACATCCACAAGGGGCAATGGAGCGCAGAGATGTGCGCGATGCTGGACATCCCCATGGAAATGCTGCCGCAGGTCCATGACTGTGCTGCCGACTTTGGCGTGACGGACCTGCTGGGCGGCGCCACGCCGATCTACGGTGTCGCAGGCGATCAGCAGGCGGCGACCATCGGACAGGCCTGCTTTGCGCCCGGCATGCTGAAATCGACCTATGGCACAGGGTGCTTTGCACTGCTGAACACCGGCGACGCGCCGGTGCGGTCGCAGAACCGTTTGCTTACGACGATTGCCTACCAGCTCGACGGCAAACCGACATACGCCCTCGAAGGGTCGATCTTTGTCGCCGGGGCCGTTGTGCAATGGCTGCGCGACGGGTTGGGTGTGATCGGCTCCGCACCGGAGACCGAAGCGCTCGCGCGCGACGGCAAGGCGGGCGTGACGCTGGTGCCGGCTTTTACCGGTCTGGGTGCGCCTTACTGGAACCCGGACTGCCGCGGAGCAGTCTATGGGCTGACCCGGGATACGGGCCCGGCAGAGATGGCGCGGGCCGCGCTGGAAAGCATCGGTTTTCAGACCCGCGATTTGTGGGAGGCGATGCGCGCGGACTGGCCCGACGGCGGCGATGCGGTGCTGCGCGTCGATGGCGGACTGAGTGCGAATAACTGGGCAATGCAGTTCCTGGCGGACACCCTGGGCGCGCCGGTGGATCGTCCCGCCGGGGTCGAGACAACGGCCCTGGGGGCCGCTTGGCTGGCGGGGATGCGCGCGGGCCTTTACCCGGACCTGCAAGGTTTTGCGGACACATGGGCGCGCGATGTGCAGTTCACGCCCGCAATGCCCGAGGCGGACCGGGACGCCAACTACGCGCGCTGGAAACGGGCCGTGGCGGCAACACAAACCGTCTAGGCGGGCCGGAATTTGACACAAATTCCGGTTCATTTTCCGTATCGGAAAATGGCCCGCTCAACCGTGTGTGCGCTCGCCAATCGTTACTTGGATTTCACCGATCCCCGCGATCCCGCCCGTGATCACGTCACCCACGTTCACCGCCCCGACGCCTGCCGGTGTGCCCGTCATCACCAGGTCACCCGGCGCCAGTGAAACGGACCGGCTGAGCTCTGCTACGTGATCCAGCACTGGCCAGATCATGTCGCCGATATCCGCATCCTGACGCACGTCCCCGTTCACAGCCAGCCATATGCGCCCCGCCGTCAGGTCCACACCCTCTGACAGGCGCACGAGCGGGCCCATGGGCGCGCTGTGATCAAACGCCTTGCCCCAGTCCCAGGGACGGCCCATTTTCTTGGCCGCGCCCTGCAAGTCACGACGGGTCAGATCGATACCAACGCCCGCGCCCCACAGGTGATCCATCACCGCGTCGGGCGCGATATCCGCACCACCCCGAGACACTGCCACAACCAGTTCGACCTCATGATGCAGGTCTTGCGTCAGCGGTGGATAGGGCACGGTACAGGGCGCATCCACAACCGCGTCAGCGGGTTTTGTAAAGAAAAACGGCGGCTCGCGGTCCGGATCATTGCCCATCTCGCGCGCATGCGCAGCATAGTTCCGGCCCACGCAGAACACCCTGCGGATCGGGAACCGTTCGCCCGATCCCGCCACCGCCACAGAGGCCTGCGGCGGCGGTGCAATCACGTAGTCGGCCAAGGCTTAGTCGGTCGGGCCGAGAGCGTTCAGGCCCTTGAGGATATCGATGGCGTAGGCCAGCTGATAATCCTCTTCGCGCAGCGCGGCAGCGGCTTCGGCCTTTTCGCGATCGGCTTCGATCTGGCGGATCTCGTCCTCGCTCAGCGAGTCGTTGCTGAGGCTGCCTCGCAACTCTGATTCAGAGCGTTGGCCGACAGCGCTGCGGGCCTCCTCATCTTCTTCGGTCTCCGGCGCGCGGCGCGGTTGTTCCACGACGATGTCGGGGCTCACACCCAGCGCCTGGATCGATCGGCCCGACGGCGTGTAGTAGCGCGCCGTGGTCAGGCGCATCGCGGACGAGCCGCGCAGGGGCATGACCGTCTGCACCGACCCTTTGCCAAAGCTCTTGGTGCCGACAACAATGGCGCGGCGGTGATCCTGCAACGCACCGGCCACAATCTCGGACGCCGAGGCGGACCCGCCGTTGATCAGAACCACCATCGGCTTGCCCTGGGCCAGGTCGCCGGGCGTTGCATTGAACCGGTCGCCGTCCTCCGGGTCGCGGCCACGGGTCGAGACGATCTCGCCCTCTTCGAGGAAGGCGTCCGACACCCGGATCGCCTGCGTGAGCAGACCGCCGGGGTTGTTGCGCAGATCGAGCACAAAGCCGTCCACGTTTTCCATACCGCCAAGTGTCTCAACCTCTTCTTCGAGCTTGGTTACGAGGTTGGGCGTCGTCTTGTCGTTGAACGTGGTTACACGCAGCACGACGGTTTCGCCCTGGGTACGGGTGCGCACCGCCTGCAACTCGATCGTGTCGCGGATGATGGAGACGTCGAAGGGCTCCGTTTCGCCTTCACGCACCACGGTAATGATGATCTCGGAGCCCACCGGGCCACGCATGCGGTCAACGGCCTCGTCGAGGGTCAGGCCCAGAACGCTTTCGCCGTCCACATGGGTGATGAAATCACCAGCCTCGATCCCGGCCTCGGCTGCCGGGGTGCTGTCGATAGGCGAGACGACCTTGATGAACCCTTCTTCCTGCGTGACCTCGATCCCGAGGCCACCGAATTCGCCGCGTGTCTGCACCTGCATCTGCGCGGCGTCGTCCGGTGACAGGTAACTGGAATGCGGATCAAGCGAGGTCAGCATCCCGTCAATCGCGGCCTCGATCAGCTCGCCCGGCTCGACCTCTTCGACATATTGGTTGCGGATGCGCTCAAAGATGTCGCCGAACAGGTCCAGCTGTTCGTACACCTTGGAATTTGCGCTTGCCTCTTGCGCCAGCAACGGACCCGCGATCTGCGTGGTCGCGATCACACCGGCGACCGTACCGCCCAACGCGGCCATAACGAAACGTTTCATTCTTGCCTATCCATCCTTGTCGATGTCGAACCACTCAGCGGGGTCCTCAGTCATGTTGTCTTGTCTGACTTCTATATAGAGCGTTTCCGAGCGGGTTCCGCCAGCCCCTTCACCACCTGTTGAGGACGTGGTGTTCACCTGAGCGCCCGGCAGCCCACCCATCAGGCCCAGCGGCGTGGCCTCGGCGATGATGTCGCCCGCCTGTCCGTAAGTCACACCAAGCCCGGCAAGGACAAACAGCGTGCCGGGCCGCGGCTCCAGCATGACCACGTTGCCAAAGTCCAAGAGCGGCCCGACATAGCGCAAGGTCGCCTCGGTGGGTGCGGTGACCAGCGCGCCGGGGCGGGTGGCCAGCAGGATACCCGGGCGCGCAATACCGGCGGCGTCCGCCTCGCCGGCGGCGCGCAGCAGGACACCGCGGGCGGGCATCGGCAGCGCGCCGATGCGATCCTCGAGGCCCGGCGGGGTCCAGGCAGCCTCGTCCACGATGATTTCGGCAAGGCCGCTGGAAAACGCATCAAGCGTTTCGGCCGAGGCCAGCAGGACCGCCGTGCGCACCGGGTCGGCGGTGAACCGGCGGGGCAGGTCGGTGCGTTCTGCCATCGCCTGGTTGAGCGCTGTGCGGGCGGTTTGCACTTCGGCCAGCCCGGTGCGCAGGCGATCTGCGGCATCCTCCTGCAACAGGCGCAGCGTTTCGACATCCTGCAGGTCGCGGCGCAGGCTTGCAGCGCGCTGGTTCAGCGCCGGTGTCAGTTCAGCCAGCAACATGCCCGCGCGCGCCGTGCCTTCGGGACCTTGCGGATGCAGAAAGGCTGTCGGCGCCTCATCCGGCGACATGGTCTGCAACACGGCCAGAAGGCGGGCAATCTCCGCATCTCTTGCCCCAAGCTGGCGGCGCAGTTGATCCTCGCGGATCGCAGCCTGCCGCAGCCCGCCGCGCATGGCCGACAGCCCGGCCTCATAGGCCTGGATCGTCCGGGTCAGGGCGCGCACCCGGTCGCGCGCGTTTTCGGCGGCATCCAGCTGCTGCGACGCCGCGGACAGGGCGACAGCAGCACGTTGGGCCAAGGCACCAGGGTCATCCTGCGCCCAGGCATCGGTGGCCCAAAGCGTCGCGATCATGGCAAGCACATGCCTCATGAGATCAGATTGACCCCGGTCATTTCAGCGGGCTGCTCCAGCCCCATCAGGTGCAGCAGGGTCGGCGCAAGATCGGCGAGCCGCCCGTCGTGCAACGCGCCCTCGGCCCCGATCAGCGCAACGGGCACAAGGTTCGTCGTATGCGCGGTATGCGGATTGCCTGTGTCGGGGTCGATCATCGTCTCGCAATTGCCGTGGTCCGCGGTCAGGATCATCGCGGCCCCCGCCGCCTCGAGTGCGGGCAGCACGCGCGCCAGCCCCGCATCCACCGCCTCGCACGCGGCAATCGCGGCTTGCAGGTCACCGGTGTGGCCCACCATGTCCGGATTGGCATAATTCACGACGATCAGGTCGTAGCCTGCCTCAATCGCCTCGACAAAGCGGTCTGTGACCTCTGCCGACGACATTTCGGGCTGCAGATCATAGGTGGCGACCTTGGGGGATTTTGGCATGGCTCGATCCTCGCCCGCTGCGGGGCGTTCCTCTCCGCCATTGAGGAAGAAGGTCACATGCGGGTATTTCTCGGTCTCTGCCAGCCGGAACTGGCGCAAACCGGCCTGTGCGACCCATGCCCCGAGGGTGTTGACGATCTCGGGCTTGGGATAGGCGGTGGTCATGTAGGCTTTGTGGTCTTCTGAATAATCGGCCATGCCCAAAAGGCCGGACCACGCCGGGCGGCCCTCGATATCGAACGCGTCAAAGGACGGGTCGCCCAGGGCGGCCATGATCTCGCGCGCGCGGTCGGCGCGGAAATTGAGGCAGAACAGCCCATCGCCGTCTGCAGCCCCCTTGTAGCCGTCGATGACGGTGGCCGGGATGAACTCGTCGGTTTGATCATTGGCGTACGCCCGGGCAATGGCCGCGGCGGGCCCTTCGGCCACCGGCCCGTCGGCGCGTGCAATCGCGCGATACGCCGTCTCGACCCGGTCCCAGCGCGTGTCGCGGTCCATGGCGTAATAGCGGCCCGTCACGGTTACAATCCGCGCGCCTTGCGGCAGGTCATGCTGCAAGGTGGCCAGGTAGTCCTCGGCCGATTTCGGGGCGACATCACGGCCGTCGGTGATGGCATGGACCAGCACATCAAGGCCCGCTTCCGCACAGGCCTTGGCCGCCGCCACCAGATGCGAGATGTGGCCATGGACACCACCATCCGACATCACGCCCATCAGGTGGGCCCGCCCAGCGGCGTCCTTGATCCCGTTGATCCAGTCCTGAAGCGCGGCGTTGTAGAAAAAGCTGCCCTCCTCGATTGCCAGATCGATCTGGCCAAGGTCCATCGCCACCACGCGACCGGCGCCGATATTGGTGTGCCCCACCTCCGAATTGCCCATCTGGCCCGTAGGTAAGCCGACATCCGGGCCATGGGTGATCAGCGTCGCATGCGAACAGGTGTCCATGATGTGATCATAGACCGGCGTATTGGCCAGCTTGGGCGCGTTGCCATGCGCGTCTTCGCGCAGGCCCCAACCGTCGAGGATGCACAGGACTACGGGTTTGGGGGTGCTCATGGGCGCCGCGCTCTTGCTGGTTTCGCTTGTCTGGGGTTCTAACCTGCGTTGCAGTGCATGGGAAGGTTCGTGTCTGCGCACCGTTGCGGTATAGAGAGGGGCGGTATGGTGATGCGGGGGAACGGATGAGCGACTACATGCTGGTGCACCTGAACGTGGTGCGCCCCAAGGGGGCGTTTTCCGCCAGCCACCCGAACGCGGTCTATTTCTTTTCCCGACTGCCCGAGGTGTTTGCCAAGGCCAAGGCGGATCCGGGCTTGCTGTGGCACAACCACGGCGCGCGCACGCCCGAGGGCGGGTATTCGGACATGGATGGCATCCTGGGCTTGCGCACGGACCGGACCGAAGACAACTTTCACATCATGACGATGGCCGGGTGGCAGGATGCGGCAGCGCTGCACCGGTTTGCCTATCGCGATCCGCTGCACCGGGACGGGATGAAGACGCTGCGCGACTGGGTGGACCGGTCGGACGGGGCGACAATGGTGTTGTGGTGGGCCCCGCGCGGCACGCGTGTGGCGTTGGAAGACGCCTGGAACAGGTTGCAGGTACTGCGCGCGCAGGGTCCCACGCCAGAGGCGTTTTCCCTGCAGGAACGGTTCGACGCACCTGAGTGACGGCGGCGAAAACCGACGCGGTTTTCGGCAGTTTTCCGTGTCGAAAAACGGCTTTGGCGCGCCTCAGTCCGGATTGCCGCGGGTAAAGCTGATCTTTGACAGGTCCGGGGCCTTGCCGGTCACAGGGGCGAGGGGCGCATCCGGTGTCAGCACATGGCGCAACAGCGCCACAGGATGCGCTCGCAGCGTCAGGCGGGTGGAGACGTAATCCTCCACCACCTCCTCGCCCAGGCTCATCTGCGGCAAGAGCGCGGTCGGTTCATCCACCACCTCCCCGTCGATATCGCTGGCAAAAAGCGGCAGGACCGGACCTGGCGCAATCGCCTTGGCCTCCCACAGCGCGTCCCGCCGCACCAACCCGAGCCCCGCGAACACGTCCGCTTCGGCCAGCCGCACGATCACCTGATGGCCCAGCCCCGCCCGCCGCCACACGTCGCGCACCGACTGGTAGCCGTTGCCGCGTGCCGCCGTGATCCAGCCCGCGTCCTCCTCGCTCAACCCCTTGATCTGGCGATATCCCAGCCGCAGGGCCAGCCCGCCCTTGCCATCGGGTTCCATCACGTTGTCCCAAAAGCTCGCGTTTATGCAGATGGGCCGCACCTCGACCCCGTGCTCGCGCGCATCACGCACGATCTGCGCGGGCGCGTAAAACCCCATGGGCTGCGCGTTCAGCAGCGCGCAGGCAAAGATGCCGGGATGGTGGCACTTGATCCAGCTCGAGGCGTAGACCAGCAGCGCAAAGCTCGCCGCGTGGCTTTCGGGAAAGCCGTAGGAGCCGAACCCCTCGATCTGGGAAAAGCAGCGCTCCGCGAAATTGTCGTCATAGCCGTTCTTGCGCATGCCCTGCAGGAACAGCGTGCGGAACTCGCTGACGGACCCGTGTTTCTTGAACGTGGCCAGTGAACGGCGCAGCCGGTCGGCCTGATCCGGGGTGAAGCCCGCGCCGACAATGGCGATCTGCATCGCCTGTTCCTGAAACAGTGGCACGCCCAGCGTCTTGCCCAACACCGCGCCCAGGTCGTCCGAGGGAAAGGACACCGCCTCTTCCCCGTTGCGGCGACGGATATAAGGGTGGACCATGTCGCCCTGGATGGGCCCGGGGCGGATGATCGCCACCTCGATCACCAGATCGTAGAAGTTGCGCGGCCGCATGCGGGGCAGAAAGTTCATCTGCGCGCGGCTTTCCACCTGGAACACGCCCACGCTGTCGGCCTCGCAGAGCATGTCGTAGACGCGCGGGTCTTCGGGCGGCAGGGTCGCCAGTGTGTAGTCGCGCTGGTGGTGCATCTTCAGTAGATCAAACGCCTTGCGGATACAGGTCAGCATGCCGAGGCTGAGGACGTCGATCTTGAGTATGCCCAGCGTGTCGATATCGTCCTTGTCCCAGCAGATGACCGTGCGGTCTTCCATGGTCGCGTTTTCGATGGGCACCAGCTCATCCAGCCGCCCGTCGGTGATGATGAACCCGCCCACATGCTGGCTCAGGTGCCTCGGAAAACCGTTGATCTCGTAGACCAGTTCGATGGTCTGGGCGAGGCGGCGGTCGCGGTGGTCGAGGCCGATCTCGGCCATGCGCTCCGCCTCGATCCCCTTGGTCGAGAAAAAACCCCAAAGCTGCGAGCTGAGCGCGCTGATCGTGTCCTCCGACAGGCCCATGGCGCGGCCCACCTCGCGGATGGCGCGCTTGCCCCGGTAATGCACCACCGTGGCACACAGGCCCGCGCGGTGGCGGCCATAGCGCTCGTAGATGTGCTGGATCACCTCCTCGCGCCGCTCATGTTCGAAATCCACGTCGATATCAGGCGGCTCGTCCCGCGCCTCGGAGACAAAGCGTTCAAACACCATCGTCCCCATCTCGGGCGAGACGGAGGTGATGCCGAGGCAGTAACAGACGACGGAATTGGCCGCTGATCCCCGCCCCTGACACAGGATGTTGCGCGACCGGGCAAAGGCGACGATGTCGCGCACGGTCAGGAAATATGGCTCGTAATTGAGCTTGCCGATCAATTGCAGCTCGTGCCGCAAAAGGCGCTGCGCCTTGTCTGGCGCCCCTGCGGGGTAGCGCCATTTCAGCCCCTCATAGGCCAGCCGCTCCAACCGCTGGCGCGGCGTTTCGTTTTCGGTGATCTCGGAGGGGTATTCATAGCGCAGCTCATCAAGGGAAAAGGTGAGCGTGTCCGCCAGCGCGGCGGTGCGTCGCACCGCATCCTCGTGCCCGGCAAAAAGGCGCAGCATGTCGGTCGCACCCCGCAGGCGCCCCTCGCCATTGGCGAGGGCGGCACGGCCCAGATCGTCCACACGGCATTTCAGCCGCACCGCAGTGACCACATCCGCCAGCTTGCGGCGGCTGCCGTGATGCATGCGCGGGGCGGCAGAGGCGAGGGTCTGCAGGCCCAGCCGATGCGCCTGATCGGTGATGTGGTCGAAATGGGCCATGTCCCGTCCGTCATAGCGGGGCACCATCAGCACATGCATGTTCCCGGCAAAGCGGCGCGACAGCCGTTCTGCCTGTGTCACCCAATTGCACGCGCCGCCCGTCACCGTTTGTGCATGTGGCCACAGGAGCAGGTGAAGCCCGTCGGGGAAGTCTTCGAGGTCACGCAGGCTGAGATCACACTGGCCCTTTTCCGCCCTGAGCCGCCCGCGCGAGATGATACGGCAGAGGCTGCGCCAGCCGGTGCGGTCCTGCGGGATGGCGGTGACCGGGGCCGCGTCAGTGAACAGGAGCCGCGCCGCCGGGATCAGACGGGGGCTGACCGTGATGGTGGCGCGGGGCGGGGCAGGCAGGTGGTCCGGCTTTGGCGGTCCGATCAGCCCGTGCAGCGCGTCGAACGCCTGCCGCTCCCTGACCGTGCGGGCGATCTTGCGGGCTTCGGTATGGGCCCGGACGATCCCGGCCACCGAGTTGTCATCGGCGATGGCCAGCGCCTGCATCCCCAGAAGTGCGGCGCGGGACATGTATTCCTCGGGGTGGGAGGCCCCGGTGAGAAAGGTGAAATTCGACGTGATCGACAGTTCGGCAAACATCGGGAACAGATTCGCAGCAGCAGAGGCACGCAGTATGTTCTATTTTTGTTCTTAATTGAAGTGTCGGAGGGGGCGCTGCCCCCGCCCTTCGGGCCCCCCGTGGTATTTCTGGTCAGAAGAAACAGGGCCGGTTGCGCAACATCCAGGTCGTGCCGGCGCTGGTGGGGTTGCTAAGGCAAGGGTCAAAGGAGACCCGTGATGCCACGTTACACCGCCCTGCCCACCGACCTTGTGCACCACTGGCGCGCGGGCGGCCCTGATGCGAATGGTCAAGCCCCGGAACACGCCATCTCGGACGGCAGCGGCAACTGGTGTAGGCATTGCCTGCGCTTTGTTCCCAGGGGCGCGCCATTTCTGATCGTCGCACACCGCCCGTTCGACACGGTGCAACCCTATGCAGAGGTCGGGCCACTGTTTGTATGTGCCGCAGATTGCACGCGCCACGAGGATACCGATGTGCTGCCGCAGGCGATGACCTCACCACCGGATTATCTGATCAAGGGATATGCGGCGGATGAAAGGATCATTTACGGCACCGGCCGGATCGTGCGTCCCGGGGATATGACCGCTGCGGCGCGTGCTCTTTTTGACGACCGGCGTGTCGCCTTCATCCATGTCCGGTCAAGCCGGAACAACTGTTATCAAGCGCGTATTGATCGCGACGACTAGGCTCTTGTCTGGGGGTAGGGCTTGGCCCATAACACCCGCGCAACCACGCGAAGGACCGCCGCCCCATGACCCTCGAAGCGCCAGAGACCAAAATCGTCGACAGCTACCGTGTGGCCTGTGATGGCGGCGAAGGCGCGCTGGGACATCCGCGGGTCTGGTTGCAGATCCCCGAAGACACCGGTTGGGTCGAATGCCCCTATTGCGACTGCAAATACGTACACCGGGATCACGCCGACAGCGCCTGAGCGTTTTCGCCGGGTGCGGCATCGTCAATTGCGCCAAATCAGCAATGGCGTGCGCCGTGAGGCGCTCAATTTGGCAACAGCGGGTCTAGCTGATCGGGATGGCGGCCTCGGTGCAGGGCAGCTTGGCTGCGTTCACATCGCCGTCCCCAAGGTAACGCAGCACATTCTCGCCAGTCCACGCGCGGATATGCCGGCCCATGTCATCCATGCCGCGCGCGATGGCCGTGCCGGTGTCCGAGTCCTGGCTGAAATAGATCACCCGGCCCTTTGAGCCGTCCGAGCATTCGAACCGGGCTGTGCCCGAACCCAGCGGCCCGTCATCCGCCGCCCATGTGCCCGCGCAGACCACCCCGTCGCTGCGCTGCACGGCGAGGCTGCCGCTGTTCCAGCCCCGCGCCTGCCCGTCGAGCCACAGCCCGTCGCGCCCCACGCAGGCCAGCACCCGCGCGCAATTGTCCTGATCGCGGGTGTTCTCGCAGGCGGGCAGGTCCAGCGACGGGGCATCGTCGGACAAGCCCGGTATGCGCAGCTCTTCGGCATCCACAGCGAGGGTGAGAAAAAATGCCAGCGTTGCTGGCAGGACAAGGCGGATCATGGCAATACCTTCCTCATACAGCGAGGGGATGTTCGCATGACTGGGACTTTCGGC
>ERZ1740067.852-NODE-852-length-22856-cov-5.761589_pt1 | contig 22856 bp, 19 predicted proteins | sample MGYA00581736_ERZ1740067 | MGnify/ENA primary metagenome ERZ1740067 (study PRJEB43018, sample SAMN04849236) | marine metagenome | isolation source: floating plastic debris | place: Pacific Ocean | collected 2008-08-27 | study: EMG produced TPA metagenomics assembly... | reverse complement strand
ACATCAACGTCAACTTCGGCCCCGTCGTTGATGTGGACCTCAACCCGGACAACCCGATCATCGGCAAGAAAAAGCGGAGTTTTTCCGCTGACCCGGCCACGGTTACCAATTGTGCTGCAGGTTTTATTGCCGCCCATCAGGCCGCTGGAATAGCAACAGCGCTGAAACACTTTCCAGGACACGGATCTTCAACGACGGACAGCCACACCAGTTTGCCAGTAATCAGCCAGTCCTGGCGCGAACTTGAACTGGAGCCCTATCGCGCACTCCAGCGTCAGGACCGCGTAGACATGGTGATGATGGGCCATCTGGTTCATCCCCGCTTTTCCGACACGCCAGAAACTCCGGCCTCTCTTTCGAAAAAGGGGATCGCTGAGGCCAGGGCCCTCACCGGCAAGGATATTGTCATCATCACGGACGATCTGGAGATGAATGCAGTCTCTGATCGGTTTTCGATCGAAGACGCAGCGGTGCAAGCGATCGCAGCCGGAAATGACATTGTGCTCTTTTCCAGTTTTGACCGGACCGACCCTGAGCTCGGTGACCGGATAAACGCCGCTATTGTGGCCGCCGTTACGGATGGCCGGATCAGTGAAGCCCAGGTTGATCTGGCTGCCGCGCGGGTTGCCGCCTTAAAACACCGCCTTCGCCGATTTCGGGTTGGCGTTTTGCCAGATCCGCAGTCTGCAAGACTTGGTCCTGGACCGAAAGCCACACTACCCCACTACGCCGCTGCAACTACGATTTTGCCGTCTGCTCGCGCAGCTCCTTAAGCTCGGCCCGCAAAGCTTTCACTTCTTCCAGAATGAGGCCTGTCTCGTCATGAATGGCCTGGCGGTTGGCATCGGCTTCCGCTTCATGCTCCTCCTGCATGGCGGAGACGATGATACCGATGAAGAGGTTCAGAACCGTGAAAGCCGTGCACAGGATGAACGGCACAAAGAAAATCCAAGAGAGCGGATAGACTTCCATAACCGGCCGGACGATCCCCATGGACCAGCTTTCCAGCGTCATGATCTGGAAAAGCGTATAGAGTGATGCGCCAAGATCACCGAACCATTCGGGAAACGATGCGCCAAAGAGTTTGGTCGCCATCACGCCGAACACATAGAACACCAGCGCCATCAGAACGACGATGGAGCCCATGCCCGGCAAAGCGGCAATCAACCCGCCGATCACCCGCCGCAGAGACGGAACAACGGAAATCAGGCGCAGAACACGCAGGATGCGGAGCGAGCGCAGGACTGAGAGCGTGCCGCTGGACGGCAACAATGCGATTGCAACGATGAAAAAATCAAAGAGGCTCCAGGGATCCTTGAAAAAGCGGAAGCCGTGCGCAAACAGACGCAGCGCGATTTCGATCACGAATATGCCGAGGATTGTCTGGTCGATTGCAATCAAAACCGAGCCGAACCGGTCCATGATAAACGGGCTGGTTTCCAGTCCAAGCGTGATCGCATTCACGACGATGATCGCGATGATCCAGTATTCCCACGTGCGTGAGGTAACCAGGGCTTTGATTTTTTCCCGCATAGTCTGTTCCGGAGCCTGAAATATTCCAACGGCGCTGCGCCGCGCGGAACATGGAGGTTCGGGCCGGTCTTGGCAAGATAGCAGCGGGCGGGATAACACAATTCCACCGCTTGACAGTTCGCAGGACTGGGCGCACTAAGAATAGGCTCAAGCGGGTGATTAGCGGCATCATCGACGTGCTTAAATCGGTGGTCGTTGGATTGATGTGTCAAATATCTATAGACCGAGGAAATCCCTGTACGATTGGTTTGTCCGTTGGACCGAAAAGGGTGTCTGGACCGATGTCTTCGATACGTTGTCTCAGATTGGTGGCCCCGCGCTCAAAGTGATGATTGATAGCACGGCGGTTCAGCACCGGGTTGCTCATGGCGTCAATAGGGGGGCTCAGACCCACGCCATGGGCCGAGTTCGTTGGGGTCCGGGAAGCAAAATCCACGGTTTGAGCGACAACTGGAAACGGCCAATCGCCTTATACCGCACAAGCGCTAATGTTTCAGACTTCGCAGGGGCGGAGGCACTCTTGCCACGCATCCCCAAGAACGGTGTTCTGCATGGCGACAAAGGCTACGACAGCGATCATATCCGGCGAACTGTAGCAGCATGAGAGACGCTGCCAAACATCCCGCCTCGCAAAACACGCAAACTGAAAAACTTCTTTTCGCCATAGCTTTACAAGGGCAGAAACATAATCGGGAAGATGTTCGGCAGGCTCAAAGAGTTTCGTAGGATCGCAACCCGCTATGACCATAATGCCAGAAACTTTCTGTCGTCGCTCTGCCTCACGGCAACCGTATGTTACTGGTTATGAGGCCGAAGCCTAACCCTTAGAACGTCAAACTTCATCCGTGTATTGGTGGTGCATTTTGTAAATTAGAGCGAAGATGTGAGATCAGGGCATCGAGCGCTTTGGATTTTTGACGGCGACTTGGATAGTACAAATGATAGCCAGGCCAGGTAGGGCAGAATTCATCAAGGCAGCAGTCGAGGCGACCGGCGCTGATGTGTTCCGAAACGAGAGGAGCGAATGTGTATGCGAGCCCCAGCCCCGCCAACGCGGCAGAAAGGATCGTCTGTGTTCCATTGACCAGAACCCGTCCGGGCACCGGCAGATCAATCGTGCGATCGCCTGACCGAAATCTCCAGAGAAACACATCATCATGGCTCTGAGTGCGAATGTTGATGCATTCATGTTCGGACAGATCTTTCAAACTCTTAGGGAGGCCGCGTTTTGCAAAATACACAGGGCTTCCAACGATCACGGCCTTCAGGTCTTGTCCCAGAGGCAACGCGATCATATCCATCTCCAAATGGCTCCCGTACCGTATCCCGGCATCAAATCCCTCTGCGACTATGTTTGAGAGGCGATCATCAACTCGGATGTCCACTTTGACAGCTGGATGGGCCTTTAGAAATTCAGGCAGCACAGGCACCAAGATACGCACTGCGGCATCTTCGGTCATACTCAGCCGGACTTTGCCGGTAATCTCGTCACCACCAGATTTAACCTGGTCCAATCCACTGGAGATCTGTCTGAGAGCTGGTGAAACTTGATCAAGCAGTCGTTGACCATCTTCCGTCAATCTCACGCTGCGTGTGGTTCTTGCAAGAAGTGCGACACCGAGGCGCGCTTCAAGCTCTGCAACGATATGGCTCAATCCAGATTGGGCCCGCCCAAGTCTGGCTGCAGCACGTGTAAAGCTCCCGGCTTCGGCGACGGCTTCGAAAACCAACAAATCGGCGAGATCCCTGCGATCCATTTATCACTCTAAGTTATAAGCCATATACGATAAATAAGACTACCGACTGAAAGTGTGGTTCGCAATATTGGTTTCACAACCTGAATTATGGAGTTTTTCGGATGTTGAACCTTAAGAAAATCACACTTCTCGCCATGTGCCTGACGGCCTCATCTGTTTTGGCGGGACAGGCCTTGGCCGATGCCAAGAACATCGTTCTTGTCCACGGCTTGAACATGGACGGTGGGGCTTGGCGATCTGTCTATAAGCAATTGTCCGCCAAGGACTACAACGTCACCGTTGTGCAAATGCCGATGACTTCGATCGAGGCCGACGTCGCGGCGGTTCGCCGGGCAATCGATGTTCAGGAGGGACCCATAGTTCTTGCAGGACACTCGTATGGCGGCATGGTGATCAGCCAGGCAGGGATTGATCCCGACGTCAAAGCCCTCGTTTATATTGCCGCCTTCCAGCCCGAGGTTGGTGAAAGCCTTGGCTTTTTGAATGCCTCTATTCCCGCTGAATTGCCTGCAGCAGCCATAAAGGTCTTTGACGACGGCTACTATCTCGTCGAGCCAGAGACGTGGATTGCCGATGTGGCGAATGGCACTAAGAACTCGGATTCCGAGTTCACGGCCAATTTTCAAGCTGCCGCCAACACAAGCATCTTTGGATATGAAGCCGAAAATGCGGCGTGGAAAAACAAGCCGAGTTGGGCCTTGGTGCCGACCAACGACCGTACGGTGTCACCGGAACTGCAACAGAAAATGGCAAGCCGATCTGGCGCACAGGTCCAGGAAATTGATGCGGGTCATTTGGTTCACATGTCCAATCCAGACGAAGTTACGGCGCTCATCGAATCCGCCGCGGCCGCTGTCGATTGACACTTTCAAGGCCGCATGGGAGAGGCCACACGCATGATATCATCTTCGGTGACGCGCGGTCCGCGTCGCCGTCCTTTCCGGCTGTTTTCAAAAAATTTGACTTCGGTTCATGGGCTCAATGAAATGCTCCCTGGCATTTTGAGGCAGCAGTTCTGTGCCGAACCGAATTGGAAAACCGACGGCAGCTTCATTGATGAAAGACCATGGCGGCATCAAGAGTGCCGTTTTTTACGATCCATTATTTCGACAAGCCTGAAATCGTTATCAGTTGATCAGTAGATCCCAATCCGAAATTCTCAATTTGCCTTGGTTTCGCTGCCACGGCGCCAGTAGGTGATGGCGAATTGGTCACCCTTCTGGAGTTTGAAAGCGGTCTTGAACAGTTTGCGCATGTTCTGCGCTGCCTCATGTTCGCCGGCGAACCAGGCAAATTGCGGGGGGCTGGCCGTCCAAAGTTCCCGCGCGGTTCCGACAATGGACTGCGCAAAGTCATCGCCAGCAATTGCATGCAAGTTAAGCGAAGTCTCCGGCAGATAAGCCTTGAGGTCCTCAAGGGATTGTGCTTCGCCGATCACATGTCCGGATACATCGGGAGCCAGATCCTCAAGGTACCTCGCAAGCGCGGGCAGAGCTGTCTGGTCGCCAGCAAGCAAAACGGTCTTTGCATTGTCAGGCCGCTCTCCGCCCGCCGGCCCCATCAACCCTATTTCGTCACCAGTTACAGCCGTCTGCGCCCACTCGGCGATAATTCCGCCCCTGTGTCGAACGATATCGACGTCGATCGTGCCAGCGTCCAAATCGAGTGATTTGATCGTATAGTAGCGGACATGCAGTTCGTCCTCACCCTCCGGCCACAGCGTCAGACCATTGGAGGCGCTGCTCGGCCAAACCGGCGTGCGCCCAGCCGCAGCCGGGCACATCAGTTTGACATGAATGCCGGGACCGGTCAGATGCCCGATGGGCCGGGCTGCAGCAAGCCGCAGACGGATCATGCCCTCTGCCGGTTCGCTTCGCGCCACAACTTTCATGACGTGCAAGTTGACGGGTCGGGCCTTCTTACCCGCGTTTTTCTGAGTTTCATCCCATATGAGAGCGGCAGCGGCTCCGTCATTCAATTCTGCCAGGTGCTTGACAGCGGATTCCTTCAAAAAATAGAGGATACTCTCGGATTCAGCCGTCACGGTCAGCTGCAGTCCCAACGCTCCAGCAGACAGGTTTATGGAATTGTTGCCGACTAGGATGGACGCATTTGTCTCGCTGGTCCGTTCAACCGGTGCATCATGCTCCAAGGCATGTTCGATCAGGTGCTCGAACATGGATTGCGCATTGGACACCTCGACATAGGCAGAAGATGAAAGCGACACACTGTCCTCCGGAAGAATACGGCATAAGCCTTTTGATTTTAAAGCGGAACCACCATCGGCCGGTTGGTTACGGGGTCTGAGATCACACGGGCATCCAGATCAAATGCCTTTTTCAGGTTCGACGGCGTGATGACCGTTTCAGGCGGTCCCTTCGTGACAAGTCCGTCTGGTCCAAGCAACACAATATGGTCGTTGAATCGGCCTGCGAGATTGAGGTCATGCAGGACACTTACGACCGTTGTACCCGCGTTTTTGTTCCGGTTTTGAAGCAGCCTGAGGACCTCAATTTGATGCGGCAGGTCCAGAAAGCTCGTCGGCTCGTCCAGGAGGAGCAATGGAGTGTCCTGGGCCAGAACGAGCGCAAGCCAAGCGCGTTGGCGTTGTCCGCCAGACAGTTCCGACAAGGGACGCTCTGCAAAACCTTCCATGCCGACGGCGATAAGCGCCTTTTGGCAGATCTCGGTATCTGTTGCCGACCAAGGAGAGAAAAGCCCGCGCCACGGGGTTCTGCCCCGTTTGACGAGTTCGCCGACCAAAATGCCTTCCGGGGCAATCGGGAACTGGGGCAGGATTGCCAGTTGGCGCGACAGCAGGCGGGTTTTCGTCTTGTGAATATCGGCATCGCCGAGAAAAACTCTCCCGTGGGACGGTGCCAATAGCCGGGCAAGAGCCGATAGCAGTGTGGACTTGCCACAGCCATTCGGGCCGAGAATCGCTGTGCTTTGCCCGGCTGGCAGGCCGATTGTCAGGTTTTCGAGCACCGACCGGTCTCGGTATCCCACGCACAATGATTCCGTCCTCAAAGAAATCGCGCTCACAATTCGCCTCTTTCAATTTCACGGGACAAGAGCCAAAGAAGATAAGGTGCGCCCAAGATCCCGGTCATGACGCCAATGGGCAGTTGCAGGCCCGGCAGGCTCGCCCGGGCCACAAGGTCTGCAAGCATCACGATTATGGCTCCTGTTAGGGCCGCGGCAAGCAACCTGCCGCCCACATCGGCCGTGCGGGCGATCCGCGCGCCAAGCGGCGGTGCCATAAGCGCCACAAAGGCAATCGGACCTGCGATGGCAACAGCCGCCGCTGCCAGCAACACAGCGGTCGCAGCCAGTCCCAGCCGGGCGCGCTTGACGTTAGCACCAAGCCCCGTGGCAAGCTCGGATCCGAGTTCAAGCAGCCTCAGATTGCGGATTTGCGGTAACAGAACAATGACCAGAACTGCGCCGATGAGCGCAAGCTGAAGCACGTGCGACCAGTCCCGCGCCGCAAGCGAACCGGCCAACCAGCGCTGCGCCTCGGCCGCCTGCGGACCCGTGAGCCGTGTCATAAGGAACGAGCTGATCGCAGCAGCAGTGAAACCGATGCCGATGCCAACGAGAACAATTGTCACCGCAGGCGCGCCCTCCAACGGGTTGTGCCCGCGCGCCGGACGGGCCAGAGCCAGCACGAGAATTGCCGTCAAAAGCCCTCCGGCGGACGCAATCAAAGGCATTGGGATCGCAAGATTGATTGTGAGGGCACCAAGAATTGCAAGTCCGGAACCTGCGGAAAAGCCCATGACGTCCGGCGAGGCAAGCGGGTTGCGCAACAGGGACTGAAAGATCGATCCGGACAAACCGAAAGCAGCACCGACAAGAAGTGCCGTTGCAACCCGGGGGCCGCGCAGGATCTGCACCGTCAGAGCCCCTGCCCCATCGCCGCCGGTCAGACCGTTCCAAAGCGCTGCCGGGCCGACGGAGACCTGTCCGAGCGCGAGTGACAGCGAGGCAGCGGCCAGAAGCAGAAAGATGAGAAGAAACTGCCTGTTCATGCAATCGCTCCCGGGCTCAGGCGGCGGGCAAGCAGGACAAAGACCGGACCACCTATGAGCGCCGTCATGATGCCCGCCTGGATTTCGGCAGGTGCGAAAAGAAGCCGCCCTGCGACATCGGCAAGCAAGAGCACGGCCGCGCCGAGCATGGCGGAGGCCAGGATGCCGGGGCGCAAAGAAGCGCCTGCAATACGGCGGGCAATCGGAGGCACCATGAGGCCCAGAAAGGCAATCGGTCCGGCAATGGCAACGGCTGCGCCTGTCAGCAAGGTTACCGCCACAAGAACGGCGGCCTGCACTTGCCGGGGGCGTGTTCCAAGACCGCGTGAGAGCGTCTCCCCGAGCGCAAGCGCCTCAAGCTTTGTGGCAACGGCCAACAGGACAGCACCTCCGGCAACCGCTCCGATGGACATGACCAGAAGCGGCCGCGTCCGCGCTTCTGCCAGCGAACCGACCACCCAAAAGCGCACCACTTCGAGCGTTTCACCGCGCATGAGGACCAGGGCCGTAACCACGGACACCAGCAGTGCACTGAGCGCAGCACCTGTCAGGGTCAACCGCACGGGACTTGCATTGCCCCGCAGGCCTCCCCCAAGGGCGAAAACTGCAACAGATGCCGCGGCTGCGCCCGGAAACGCCAGAAAGGCGAGCAGCGCGCCATCCGCGCGCCCGGCGAGAAGCGCGCCGATGGTTACAGCGAAGGCCGCTCCAGCGTTCACGCCCAAGATGCCCGGATCTGCGAGCGGGTTCCGGGTCAGTGCCTGCATGGCCATGCCCGCAGCTCCAAGGGCGGCCCCGCAAACCAATCCGGCGATGACACGCGGAAAGCGGACATAAAGCAGTGCGACATGAACGGGATCGGTGTTGTCCGGGGCAATGAAGGCCTGCAACGCTTGGTCAAGGGAGATGCTGCGCACGCCGGTAAACAGGCTCACGCCCAGCGCCGCGCAGAGCAGAAGGAAGAGCCAAATCCAGTTTTTCACGAAAGGAGACCTGCTTTTTCGGCACTCATCACGATGGTTTGCGTATCGCCATCGGCGGCGGCGGCAATATCTGCTTCCAGGTGATCCAGAAGAAAGGGAAGCGACAACACGCTGCCGAATGACATGGCGGCCGCCATAAGCCCGCCGGCGAAGACCTCCCTGCCTTCACGGTGTGCGCTCAGAGTTTTGCGCATGGGAAGAGACACCAGGTCAGGTGCTTGTTCGAAACTTGAGACCCACACAAGGACGTCTGCATCAAGCGGGGAAAGGTCCTCGGGCGACAAACGTGCATAAAACTCTGCCGGACCCGAAAGTTCCAAAACTGGCGCTGTCGGTTTGAAACCGAGTTCAGCCAAGAAGGCTGCGCGTGTATCTGCACCGGTGAATGCGCCGGTCTCACCACCCCAATGATAGCCTGCCACTGCGGTCTTTCGGGCCCAGTCCGGATGCCTTGCCCGCGCAGTTGCAAATTGGTTTTGGACCCTACTAACAAGTGCTTCGGCCTCGTTTGACTTGCCGGTTGCGCGGCCCACCATCCGAGTCATCTTGTCCCAAGCCGTGCCGTAAACGGCGTCACCGGCTTCATGCATCAACACAGGGGCGATCCGCGACAACACGCGGTACTCTGCCTTTGAAATGCCCGAGCCGATCGCAACTATCAGGTCCGGTTTAAGTGCTGCCACCCGCTCCATTGAAACTTCGCCGACAAGGAGCTCGGGTTTTGCCTCGCCCAGCTGAGCCTGCGCCCAAGGCCAAACGCCATGAGGGAAGTTGCCGAACCATTGCCTGATTGCAAGTGGTGCAATGCCAAGGGCCAGCAACGGATCCTGGGTGGTGTAACCCAGAGAAACGACCCGTTCGGCGGGGCGGTCCAGAACACTGGTGCCAAAGGCGTGTACATAGCCAAGGCTGTCCGCTGCAGCATGAAGACGGTTGAACGATTGAGACAAGAACGCAGCTGTCGTTCCGCCAAGCAGTGCGCGGCGTGTTACACCGCGACACAGGCCCAGTGCGGGCAAGGCTCGCTTTCGGTAAACGATCGTCACCAAGTGTACCTGAATGTCGCTTTCAACGTGCGTCCATCTCCATAGTAGGCTGTGTTGGAGAAGGTGTCGACGGAGGAGATGTACTCCTCGTCAAAGAGATTGGTTGCATTGAGCTGTAAGCTGGCATTTTCAAATACCTGGTAAGTCAGGGCCGCGTCCACCACGGTCCTCGCATCCAGTTTGATGGTGTTTGCATTGTCGGCGTATGTGTCGCCGACATAACGCACCCCTGCACCGAGTGTCAGGTCCCCAAACCGTCCTTGACCAGGAATAGTGTAATCAAGCCAAGCAGAGCCAATATGGTTTGGCACCAGCAGAGGCCGATTGCCAACATTGCCCACCGCACCGTCTTTGACGATTTCCGGATCCCAATAGGAGTAGGACATGGTCGCATTCAGTTTGTCGGTGAGCGAGACTTTACCCTCGATCTCAAGGCCACGAACGCGTACCTCGCCTATCTGATCCTGTGTTGTCACGCTAACGTTGTATGGAACATTCGTTTGTGTGATATCGAAAACCGCCACCGAGAACAGCGCTTCGTCAAAAAACGACGGCCGATACTTCAGACCGACTTCGTATTGCGTTCCTTCTTGCGGTTTCGGCTCGTTCAGGAGTGTTAATTCTGCAGACACAGGCTCAAAAGATTCTGAGTAATTAGCATAAACCGATACATCTTCACGGAGTTTCACCGTCAGTCCTGCGCGTCCGGTGAACGCCTCATCACTGCCGCTGTAGGCCAGCCCAAAATCCGGATAGTCGGAGCTCGTATCGACATTGTCATACCGGCCACCCAAGGTGACTATAAACCGGTCCAGAAAAGTGAGTTCCTCCTGAACATAGACACCAAAAGCGCTTCGGTCGTAGTTCCATTCATAGCCAGGTGGAAGAAAGATGCAGTCAAGGCCGCAATATTGCGGGTCGTTGATATCAATTCCTGATGCCGCACCGAAAATCCGCTGTTCTGTGACTTTTTCGTAGTAGTAGTCGGCCCCTACGAGCGTGCGGCTTTCAATGCCCTTTACCGCGGTGTCGAACTGAAGCTGGTTGTCTATCCCAAACCGTTGTGTATCACCGTAAACAGCCCATGCACTGCGGTTGACGGAAGGATCTGAGGTCGCGCCATAGACAGATTCGTAGGTCAGATCCAGGTTCGTGTACCGGGCATTTTGCCGGAACTGCAAACCATTGCCAAAATCATGACTGAACTGATAGCCGACATTCCACTCTTCAGTGTCCATCGTGTCGAAGTCGGGCTCTCCAAGATAGGTATCTGGATCAATGCCTGAGCCAAATGGAATACCATGCGAGGTGTTTCCATCACGCCTGTTATAGTCAGTAAGCACTGTAAATTCAGTGGCAGACGTTGGACGCCAAGTTACGGCCGGAGCGATGTAAATCCGGTCGTCATTGGAGTACTCGGTTCCGTCTCTGCCGTTTTGACCCTTGGACACGAAACGGTAGAGAAATTTTCCATCCTTATCGACTGGCCCTCCGACATCGACACCGCCCTCAACATGCTCTTCTCCAAATGTGGAGTAGATTTCACCATGGCGGAAGTCGAGTGGTTTCTTAGTCACCGCATTGACCAAACCACCAGGAGCGTTCAAACCAAAAAGGGTTGACGTCGATCCTTTCAGAACTTCAATCCGCTCCAAGCCGAAGGGCTCAAGGCGACTTCCAACAAAACCCGGAATACGCGAAGACAAACCGTCGCGGTATGTCCCAAGAGCCGTCTGGTAAAAGCCGCGGATCAAGTAGAAATCGTACCGGTTGTCACTGCCGTAGATATCTGTCGAAACGCCTGCGGTATAGGCCAGCGCCTCATCCAAAGTGGAAACGCCCCGCTGCTCCATCTCCTTCTGCGTTACAACGGAAACAGACGCGGGCACATCCAGGATCGGCGTTCCGGTCTTCGTGCCGACAGTCGAGCCGACCGCAACGATGCTCTCACGGTCCAAAACGCTGTTGATCGTTACGCTAACTTCACCACTGAAGTTGGCCGCCTCATCATTTGGGCTGACGACAATCGCGTCAAGAACCGCAGCGGGGGCAACGATTGTATCCTGCGCCGCTGCACTTTGTGCCGCCAGCGCGGCCACGGCAATCATACCAGTTTGTTTCAACATGTTTTGTGTTGCTCATCGAAATGGGTCCTGGCTGAAGGCTTGGATGGTGACTGACGTAAACTTCATAAACCGCAAGAAACGGCAGCGCAATAAAAATGTAAGTAATAACTTATGTTTTTATTGCGCCTAATCTATACCGGCCAAAACGGTGCCCCAGTCCGGTGTTTTTCGGGACAGTGAAACAAGCTGGCACTTGGCTCACCCGATCTAAAGACGCAGGCTAACAATTTGATTTAATGATCATTTCACCGCCATAGCCTGTGCCGCTGTTCGATCATTATTTCTGACTATTTAACCCGGATACCCTCCCTACGGTTGCGCTTGGTTCCAGGATGGGTGAGAACGGGCGCAGAGCACGAAGAGGGTGAGGTAAGGATATTGTCGGCTGTCGAGGAGAGTTCAGTAGCAATTCGAAAACCGGCAAAACAGCGCCGCTCGAAAGAGAAGGTCCAGCGCATTCTCGACACCGCCCTTGCCTTGCTGAACGATATGCAGGCGGACAAGATCACGACGAACGAGATTGCCAAGGCTGCGGGCGTGAACATTGCGACCCTCTATCAGTTCTTTCCAAAAAAAGAGGCAATCTTATTCGAACTTTACCGCCAATGGCTGGACCAGACCCTCACGCTTCTAGAAGAGGTCGATAACCGCTTCGATGGACATGAAGGTCTGGAAGCCTATGCCGATGCTGTTTTTTCGTGTCTGTCTGAGGATGACGGCATCAACTCGCCAGCCCATTGGCAATTACGCTTTGTCCTCGGCAATTCTCCAGAGCTCCTGCAGCTGGACGCAGAGCATGCGCAAAAAGCCTTTCAAAGGATCATCGCGGCGCAGAAGAAGTTCTCAAGGAACGTCACGCAGGAAGAGGCGCTCGCCCTTGCCCGTTTGCAGCACCATGTCTCGGTCGCCTGCCTGTACGCGGCTTCGGAAGTCAGATCGGAACCGGAACGCGCCATCCTTCTGGATTGGTGCCGGAAAACCATGCACCTCGTCTATGACGTGGATCGCCTAAACGAAAAAACCTGACAACAGCCTCTGGTTTGGTTCTTGCTCCCGGCTGTGCGAACGAAAGTTGGCCCGAGGGCAAAACCCTCAGGCCAAAAATCCTACCATTTTGCATATGCGCGGAGTTTGAAGGATCTGCCTTCACCATAGCTACACGCATAGACACTGGTGCAACTTGCAACGTATCGCTTGTCCGCAATATTGGTTACGTTGAGATCTACACCCCAATTTTCTTTTTTGTAACCGACCTTCGCGTCAAAGAGCGTGGCACTTGGAACCTTTGCTGTGTTGGCATTGTCCACCCAAGACTCTCCTTGATAGCGGATCCCCCCGCCCAGTGACACGCCTTCCAGAAATCCGAATTCTTCAGGCACCGTATAGTTGGCCCATAAAGACGCAAATTGCTCAGGTACAGTATTCGGTGTATTGCCAACAAGGCTTGCATCCGCGTCCTTTGTGATTTCAAGGTCGTAGACGGTAACAGCCGCTATAAGGTTCAGATCCTCAGTTACATTGGCCCGTGCCTCGAACTCCACACCGCGAGAGCGAACTTCACCAATCTGGGTTTCCGCTCCGAATGATCCGCTGACGACATTCTGACGGGTGATATCAAAGTAGGCGAGCGTAAAAAGACCATCCAGCCAGACCGGTTGATACTTCAGGCCTGCCTCATACTGAACCCCGGTTTCAGGCTCATAAAAATCAACCCGGCTTGAGGATCCGATCAAAGGGTTAAAGAAGGTCGCAGCGCTGGCATATGGCGTTATCCCATTGTCAAAGGTATAGGCCAATCCAGCCCTGCCGGACAACGCGTGATCGCTGCCATTGTTTTCAGGTATTCCGACCGCACGTGTGTCGACATAATCGTATCGGCCATTCAGGGTGGCGGTCCAACCGTCACCGAAGTTCATCCGATCCTGGAGGTAAACACCGATCCGGTGTTGCTCGATGGTTTGGTCAATGTACGGCACCGGTACAGGTTGTGCCGCGCCGTACTGCGGATCAGTCACGCTGATCGTTGAACCAATGGCCGAAGCCTGCACCTGATCCAAATTTATGAAATTGTAGTCGGTGCCGACCAAGAGGTTATGCGCAATCGCGCCTGTTTCCACCTGACCGGCGAATTGTGTGTCGACCAACACGTTGTTTATTGTTGTGTCGTGCTCAAAAACAATCCTGCTGAACTCCGGGTCGGATATATCGGGAGTTGGCGAAAAGCCTGCATATCCAAATGGATAAAGGTTGAACTCATGAAGGTCAGAATAGCCGTAACGCGCGTTCTGTCGGACGGTCCAATTGTTTTCAAAGGAATGTTCGAATTCATATCCAACAGAAAACTGACGTCGTAGATATTTGTCCAGGTCCGGTTCGGTGTAGTTGGCATCACGTCTGATGTTACCGAATGAAGCTCTCTCGACTGTGCCAACGAACGGCAGAAAACTGGCCGCACCGTGTACTTCGTCAATGATCGTTGCATTTGTTAAAAGTGTCAGGCTGGTATCCTGGTTCGGCCTCCAGGTGAAACTGGGGGACACAGAACCGCGCGTACCTTCTTGAAAATCGAAGTAACCGTCACCGCCTTGTAGTCGTCCGGAAACACGGAAATCGTAGATGTCTTGATAGGTATCACCAATATCAAACCCAACATAAGCTGTTCCCGCATCATTGATACCTGCCTCTAGGTAGCGCAACCGCTCTCCAGTAGGTTTCTTACTGATGTAGTTGACGATCCCGCCAGGATTGGAACCTCCATAGAGAACGGAGGCCGGGCCGCGTAAAACATCGATCCGGTCCAGATTGAAGCTGTCAACATAAAAGGCACCGAATCCAAATCCAAACAGTTGCAGCCCATCCAGATAAGCACCGGTCTGGGTTCCTTGAAATCCCCGGATATAGAACCAGTTGGTATCGCTGTCGGGCCCGAATGGCTGCGTGTATACGCCAGCGGTGTATCGCAGCGCTTCATCGGTCGTCTGGGCACCCTGGTCGTCCATTTCCTGACGACTTATCACAGAGACCGATTGCGGAATTTCCTGGATTGGAGCCGTAGACTTGGATCCGGTCCCCGTTGATCTAGCCACATAGCCTTTCATATCGGCTGCATTGTTGCTACCGCCGTTCGCGGACGTGGTCTGCCCACCCTCGACAACAATTGTAGAAAGAACCTGCACATTGCCCCCGGCACCTCCGTTACTGTCTTGTGCCAAGGAAAATTCTGGCGCGCAAATCAGCACAGCCATTGCGCCCGCCATTGTCGCCTGTTCGGTCTTTTTGAAAGTGATCATCCTCTGCCTACTCATCTATTTGCAGCCCAGAAGGTTCCCCGAACCGCTACAAATCCTGATAAGTGGAGTCATAAACTCAAGTATAATGCATTCGCTTGAACGTTTTTTCGTTCAATTGAACGAAATTTCGGAGAAGTTAACCGATCCGGCTCATCCGCCAAGCAGCAGGGGTCGTACCGGTAAACTTGCGAAACACACGCGTGAAATGAGCCTGATCGGAAAAGCCTGTTTCAGCAGCAATGGAGCTGAGGGACCGGTCCGGATTTTCCAAAAGGTGTTTGGACCGGTTTACACGCACCCGCATCTGCCAGCGATGCGGCGGCATACCGGTTGTAAGCTTGAAAACATGGCAGAAGTAGGCGGGGGATAGGCCAGTGAGGGACGCCAATTCGGCCAATCGAACCGGCTCATCGTAATTATCTTCCAGGAATTCGATGGCCTTGCGCAGGTGATGCGCTGATAGATGGCCCTTATGGCAAATTTGTTTCGGCTGTATGCCGGCAAAGGCAATGAATAATGCGCAAATGAGACTATCGCCATAAAGATCGTGTAGCGGCGTTTGCGCACCGCATTCATCGGCCACGAGCCGTGCCAGCGCCAGCAGGCGGTCATCGGTGAACGAAAGCCTGGGCACATCCACAATGGACGGGTCAAAGTCATCGCCAAGCTTGCTCGAGATGCTGCGTGTGTCGAAATGAACGTCCAGATGGCTCAGTTGGTTGAGGTTTTCGATCCGCGACCAAACCTTGTACCCGGCCGGAATGAAGGCAAGCCTGTTGCACCTCTCATCGGCTGCAAGCCGGTCTGACGGATCGGCAAGGATCTCCATTTGACCGTTGCCGGTCTGGCCCATCACGACCACAAGGCGCGGCGCGTGGGACACGTACTCCCCATGGGCAAAGGGCAAACAATTGACATCCCACAGATCGGCAATGGCACCATCGAAAATCTTAAGGCGCAGATCCCCGACCACCTCAAGACCTTGTGTCCAACTCTGCATATGCGGATGAAATGCCATCAGCCTGACGCCATAAACTTGAGTATTTTTCTCATGTTTATAACAAATGGCGCAGCGTGAAAAGGTGGTTTTGTGAAATGTCTGGCAATGAAACCCTACGACTTTTGCGCTTATCTAACTGTATTTGCAGGACCTCTATCGGCCTATAAGGCTTCTAGTGTTTTGGTTAAGCTGATTGGTTTATCGCCCATAACAAAAACAAGTGTGCAATTTTTGGTGTCAAAAGATTTCGCGATGAATGGTAGGTGTTGCCACACCAAATCACCCTATGAGTTCGCCATTCAAAACTATATCGAAAGCCGCATTCGAAGTTAACCTACTCAACGCATGGTTTCTGACTTTTGACATTCGTCGCAGGCGATTTCCTATCGCTGTCTCGTCGAGACCACATCGGGCATTGCGAACAGTAATTGCTGCTGATGTCGAGAAACGATTTTCTTTCGTTGTCGTTTTAACCCGTACAGCAGCCATTCCTTCGAGCGATTGAAACTCGAACCCGCCTCCGTGTGGGAACGGGAGATTTTTGCCATGTGGATTGAACTGAGCCTTTTCCACTCGTTTGCCCGTTTGGGCAACATCGATGCCGGTGGCTCATCGACGAAAGCCAACTCGGATAGACCGACGAACGCATTCTTTTCAATGTTGACGATGCTAAATTCTATCTCGACCGGATCGAACAGAGCATGTCGATGAACCAGGTCAGGGCCTACATATACGTGCCGCGGCCCGTCGAAAGATTGCTATTCGAAGCGGGTATTCTGAAGCCATGGCTTATCGGCGGAACAGGCATCTTCAAGGATCATGCTTTCGCGAAGTGCGACATGGATGAAATCCGGTGGCATCTTACCATAGACACAAAACCTGTGGCAAACGACGAGACTGATATGGTTCCAATTTTGCAGGCACAGAAACTGGCCTACTGTTCAACCCTTGAAGTGGTGCAACTCAACCTAGAACATCGCTTTCGCATACTCTGTACTGATCCCAACGAAACGGGCATTTTCTCCATTGTTGTCAATCCTGAGGGAGTGAAACCGCTTGTCCGCTGGAAAGACCGCGAAGACTGAGCCTCCGCTGCTCTGAATTCAACGCCCCCGTCAATCGGAGACGATTAGGCGGGTTTTCGTTTTTTGAGGTTCATACACTTTTCGCGCGATGGGAATCGATCTTCCATGTGAATTAGGAAAGCGGTCCCATCGGCACTCTTGAAATCAAGCAATATGATTGTCATTTGACATACATTCTATAGAATACCGTCAAATGATGGAGTTTAAGTTGAGCTTGCAACCGATAACGTCGACGCCAGCCCAAGCACAGAACCCGGTCATCACGGACGATGAAGCCGGGGCGTTGGCGCGCGCGACTGTCAACCTCTTCAAGGCCTGGGGCTTGAGCGATGCGCAATCCCGTACGCTGCTGGGCGACATGTCACAAAGCACATGGGACCGGTGGAAACGGGGCGACATCAGCCGCGTCGACCGGGACCGCAAAATGCGCATGGCGCATCTGATGGGAATACACAAAGGCATCCGCCACCTCTTCAACGAGCCAAAGCGTGGATACGCTTGGGTGAAGAAGGAAAATGACGCATTTGAAGGCAAATCTGCCCTTGATGTCATGCTGCGCGGTGAAATGTCCGACCTTGAAAGCCTGCGCCGCTGGCTGAACGCCGAGCGTGGGATTTGGTAAGCCATGCCGCATGTTCGGCGCATAACGTGGGCGCGGACCTTTCGCATTATCCGATCCCTCTACCCTCCCATTGATTTGTTTGAAGACATCGCCGACCCAAAGGACTGGGAAGCGCTCGCGTCGGTCGAAGCAAAAACCAATCCACGCGTGCGCGGCGAAATTGGTGACCTTGGCAAAGTTCCTGTCCATCGCCGCGTTTCCGGTCCCGGCGCCAGCTATGCCATGTCACCGTTTGTGCATTGCTCTCCGCTGAGACCCAGTCGGTTTTCCGATGGCAGCTACGGGATTTACTACGCGGGCAATTCACAGGACGTAGCTCTCGCGGAAACGATTTATCACCATGCAAGGTTCATGGCCTCAACACGCGAGGACGCCGGATGGACGTCACAGTTCCGGCTTTTGGTCGGGTCTGTCGACGCGGACCTGACAGACGTCAATGATGTGCCCGGTGTCCTTCATGCCTCAGATTATCGCCTCTCCCAGAAGACCGGCGCCGAAATCCGGGCCTCAGGCAGCGATGGCCTTGTCTGGAACAGCGTCCGGTGTCCGGGCGGTGAATGTTTAGGCGCGTTCTGGCCAGACGTCGTTTCGATCCCTCTCCAATCCTCGCATTTCAGCTATCACTGGAACGGAGACCGGGTTGATTTCGTCAAACGCCTGGACACCGGTGAGGTCCTCGAAATGACAGACCCGTGACGTCTCCCGCGCGAAACCTGCGAAGCGTTTCTCGCATTGTTTGGCTAAGCGTTCTTCTCAAACACAAAACCCTTAAAACCTATAGTAATAGTTAAATATATTTACACGTATAGTCGGCTTTTTACGACGTGATTTCTTCAGACTAAACGGCATTGTGACGCGCGTATTATTTACTTTTTAAAATTCGGACTTTTAACTGATACAAGTGTTGTCGAGTTAATGCTTCCACAGCATGGTTAGATGAAGCAGCAGATGTCAGATCCAAAAACAGCGAAACGGATTGTGAGAGGTTTATCCCATAGATGGCAAGCGGTCATTGCCGCCGGTTTGCTTCTCACTGCGGCCGTGTCCAATGCGTCGCCTGTTCAAGCCGAGACCACCTTTCCGGAACTCAAACTTCTTTCAGAAGACTGGAAGCCTTACCACTATGTCGAAGATGGCGTGGTCAAGGGTCAAACAGCTGATCTCCTGGACAAGATCCTTGAAAAAGTCGGGTCGACGCAAACCCGAGAAGACATTGCTTTCCTTCCCTGGGCGCGAGCTTTTCACCAAGCACAAGTTGATGCAAACACGGTTCTGTTCTCCACGGGCCGCACGCCCGAACGGGAACGCCTTTTCAAATGGGCAGGCCCGATCCTTAAGTTCGATTCCTATTTCATCGGCAAAAAGGAGCGGAACTTCGAAATCGAAAAGTCGGAAGACCTCCATCAATACAAGGTCGGCGTTGTTATTGATGGGGCCAGCGCGGTTTTTGCAAAACGGCACGGTATTCCAGAAGAAAATACGACGTTCAACAGCCAAGGCATTTTTAATGTCAAGATGCTGGCCGCCGACCGGATCGACTTCATCCCGATCCAGTGGAAAAACTTTGCAAGGCTTGCGGCCAAGGCGGGGATAGATCCCTCCGAATTCGAACCGGTATTTCTGGCAGACACCGTAAGCCTGAATTTCGCTTTTAATCTGAAGACGGCCGATAGCGTCGTTGACCGCTTTCAGACAGCCCTCGAAGAGGTTCTTGGGCTTCAAAAACAGGCCAAAGGTGAGGCACCCACACGTGAAGTGAACTGACGGGTTTGCAATCCCTCACGGTGTGAAGGGTTTTTATGCCCATTGCCTTCTCCTCACGGAAGGCAAATCCAGGAGCCTGATGTCTTTCTATTATAAGGACCAGGTTATCGGTTTGAAGTCGCGCCCCCGGACCCAGCGATTGAATCGACCCAAGACGATTGATGTGCGCAGGGAATCGCCCGAGAATTGCTGCCTAACGCTAGGGCACGAACCAGCAAGTGAGATGGGCATGCACTTTGAAGTCTTTGCGATTGGAACAGCGTTCGTGTTTGGCCTTGCTGTCAGGCAGGTAGGCCTCCCGCCCCTTGTCGGTTTTCTTGCTGCTGGCTTTTTCATCAACTTGATCGGACCGCGCTTAGGCATGCCCGGTGAAACGGGTCCAATTCTTGAATACGTCGCAGAACTCGGCGTTTTGATGCTGCTGTTCACCATTGGTTTGAAAATGAAATTGCGGCAGATCACCGAACCACAGGTGATCGGCGGCGCGCTAACCCACTTTGTCGTGTCTGTCGGCGTGTTTACGCCGATCATCTGGCTGCTCTTCACATCCGAATGGATGGGCGCCCTGCTCGTCGGCATCGCCCTCGCATTTTCCTCCACCGTGCTCTCGGCAAAGATCCTTGAAGCCAAACGCGAACTTGGAACATTCCATGGACGGACCGCCATCGGCATCCTGATCGTGCAAGATATTATCGCGCTGGTGGTTTTGGCAATTTTTGCCGGAAAACTGCCGGGTCCATGGGCTCTTTTGATTTTCGCGACACCTCTATTGAGGCCGGTCCTGTTTAAATTGCTGGATCTTGCCGGACACGATGAAGTCTTGTTGTTGACCGGCATGATGCTCAGCCTTGTGATCGGCGGTGTCGGTTTCGAGATCATCGGATTGAAAGGCGAGATTGGTGCCCTTGTCATGGGGCTTCTGCTCTCCGGCCACCCCCGGGCGGGTGAGTTGTCCAGCTCGCTATGGGCGCTCAAGGAAGTGTTCCTGATTGGGTTCTTCCTGTCGATCGGAATGTCCGGGCTGCCAGACTGGAATGCAATCGTCTTTGCGTTGGTTTTGGCTGCTTTGCTGCCCTTGAAAGGCATCCTGTTTTTTGCTGTCCTTATCGCTTTCAAACTCCGGGCACGAACTTCTTTCGTCACGGCCTTGTCGCTGACAGCCTACAGTGAATTCGGCTTGATCGTAGCGGCCGGAATTCCGGCCGCCCAGGACTATCTCGTCCCTCTCGCGATTGCCGTCTCTGTGTCCTTCCTGATCGCCGCGCCGCTTAATCGCTTCGCTCACCAAATCTTCGAACGGTTTGAACCTCAACTGCAACGGTTTGAATTGTCGACGCGGCATCCGGACGAACAACCCAAAGACCTTGGAGACGCGGACATTCTGGTATTCGGGATGGGCCGCACCGGAACCGCCGCCTACAATGCTCTCATTGAAAAAGGGCACCGTCCAATCGGTTTGGATGCGGATATCTATAAGGTTGCAGGACATGCCGAGGCTGGCCGAAATGCAATCTTTGCAGACGCGGAAGACAGCAACTTCTGGAACAGCGTCGACCTCACCAAAATCACAGCCGCCGTCCTGGCGATGGACGATCTCGAGGCCAAGCTGATCGCAGCGCGTATGCTGCGGGCGAGTGGCTTTTCCGGCACGATCGTCAGCCATGCCCTGCATGCCGATCACGTTGAACAAATTACCGAAGCCGGGGCAGACCAAACCTATCTGACAATGCAGGAGGCCGGGCAAAGCCTTGCCATCCATGCCCTTGAAACGACCGGTCCTGAGAACGTCGCGGAAGGAGAAAGGGCAGCACCGGCTTAGTTCCAGCCCTGCCCCTCTTACCGATTTCTAGTCGTAGCGCAGCTCGGTCGCCTTGCCGCGGAAAACGGTGTAGGCGAGGATCGTGTAGCCAATGATCACCGGCAGGACGAACAAGGCCCCAAGCAGGATGATAAACAAGCTTTCCGGGGCGCTTGCGCTTTCATAAAGGGTGAGTTGTTCCGGCACCACGTAAGGGTAGAAGGAATAAGCAAGACCTGCGAATGCCAGAAGGAACAGACTAGCGGTTGCAGTGAACGGCACCCACGCCCACTTATCGTCTTTCGCCGGCAGGTGCTGAAGCGCTGTGTATAGGATGAAGACCAAAAGAGCCGACATCAACGGCAGGGGCGCCAGCAAGATCATTGAGGGGAATGAGAACCATTTTTCAAAGATCCGTTCGCTCACCAACGGGCTTGCCAGTGAGATCGCACCAAATCCCAGCACAACGCCCCAAAGCCGCGTCCGCGCCCAACGGATCGCCTTCGTTTGCAAATTGCCTTCGGATTTTATGATCAGCCAGGTCGCACCGATAAAGCCGTAACCAGCCGTCAGACAAAGCGCGGTCAGAACTCCAAAAGCGATGGTGGCTGGCGTATGTTCCAGGCCCATGATGTAGAGGCCGAGCATGTAACCTTGTGCAAGCGAGGCTGACACAGAGCCAAAGAAGAACGCCTGGTTCCAGCGATGCTTCTGCTTGCCGGTGGTCTTTGCACGAAACTCGAACGCCACTCCGCGCAGGATGAGCCCGATCAACATGACTGCTACGGGTAGATAAAGCGCGGTCAGGATAACGCCATGTGCTACAGGAAAGGCCACGAGCAACAGCCCCACCGCAAGCACCAGCCAGGTTTCATTGGCGTCCCAAAAGGGGCCAATCGCAGCGATCATCCGGTCTTTTTCTTCCTCATCCCCGAGGGGCAGAAGAATGCCCACCCCAAGGTCAAAGCCGTCAAGCACGACATAAACGAGGATCGAGATGCCCATGAGAGCGGCGAATGCCAGCGGAAGCCAGACTGTTGGATCACCAAAAAAGGTCATGTTGTCTTACTCCGCCGGGACCAGAGCCACCTGGGCAGCACCGGAATGCGGCCTAGTATCTTCGGGATTGGTCGCCTTGCGGGCCAGCCGGAAGATAACCGTGATATAGGCCACCAGCAGAACCGCATAGACGATCAGGTAAGCGGCAAGCGTTGTCGCAACCATGGGCGCCGGGACATCCGCAACAGCTGCCTCGGTTGTCAGGACACCTTGAACCAGCCAGGGCTGTCGGCCGATCTCCGTGGTGTACCAGCCGGCGAGTGTTGCCAGCCAACCGGAGAAGGTCATGGCTACAAGGCCGCGCAGCAGCCACGGGTTCAAGCCATCCACGCCGCGGTTCCGGCGCATCATGATGACAGTCGCCCAACTCATGACGAGCATAAGCACGCCTGTACCTACCATCACGCGGAAGGACCAGAAGACCGGGGCCACCGGCGGGTGAAGCGCGGTTCCATCCTCGGCGTAAAAGTCGTTTAGACCCGGAACCACACCTGCCGGATCGTGTTTGAGGATCAGCGATGCACCGCTCGGAATACCGATCTCAAAGTCGTTCTGGCGCTTTTCCTCATCCGGCAGAGCGAAGAGCAACAGCGGAACATGGGAAGAGGTTTCCCAGTTGCCTTCCATGGCCGCCACTTTCTGCGGCTGGTACTCCAAAGTGTTGAGCCCATGCAAATCGCCAGCATAGATCTGTACCGGGATGAGGATAGCCGCCATCCACGCGCCGGTTTTGAAGGTGACGCGAACACCTTTGGACTG
>ERZ1740067.851-NODE-851-length-22858-cov-6.720607_pt1 | contig 22858 bp, 16 predicted proteins | sample MGYA00581736_ERZ1740067 | MGnify/ENA primary metagenome ERZ1740067 (study PRJEB43018, sample SAMN04849236) | marine metagenome | isolation source: floating plastic debris | place: Pacific Ocean | collected 2008-08-27 | study: EMG produced TPA metagenomics assembly... | reverse complement strand
GTCGCTCCGCTCGCCAGTAATGCCCGATCGGGCGAGCACGTAGACAACCCCCGAGCACGCCGCCGCGATCGCCCTGGCACGGTCAACCGGAGTGCTGGGAGACACCAGCCGGCTCGCCGTCAGCCCGGCCTCACGCGCCGCCGAAACGTACGGCTCGGCCTCCTCGAACGACACGTCAGGGAAGATGCACCCGTCGACCCCAGCCTCACAGGCCGCCGAAGCAAATCCCGCGGGCCCGCCAAGCCGATGGACGATCGATACCGTCACCATGGCAACGATCCCGAGCTGCACTTGGTCACGCACAGCCTTGATATCTGAAAGCACCCCGCCCGGCGTCACGCCCCGGCCGAGCGACTCGTGCATCGCGGCCGCGATCACCGGCCCATCCGCGATCGGATCCGAGAACGGAAAACCAACTTCCACGATCGAGGCTCCGCCTCGCTCAAGCGCCGGCAGCAGCGTGCGCAGCGACGCGGAGTCGGGGTGCCCGCCACAGACGAACGGCATCAACCCCCGCTCGCCCCGCTCGCGGAGCCCCGCGAAGATCGCCTCGATGCGATTGCCGGTTGTCGTTGTCGCCTGCTCGGTCATCGGGTGGCCGCCGTTCTCGTCGGGTTCCATCATCGAAGAATCACGTCGCTGACTTGCTCGAGCCCCTCGGTCAGGATCCTCGGCCCGTTGTCGGTGATCAGCACGTCGTGCTCGTGGTGCACCGTCATGGTGCCGTCGGCCGAGTAGATCGGCCAGGTCCGATCCTCCTGCCGCGTGCGACCCGTCCCGACCGCGATCATGGGCTCAACCGCCACAAGCGTGCCCGCCTCCCAGCGATGGGTCGCCTCCGGCCACTCGCCCGGAAATGTCGAACTCGGCACGGTGTTGCTCACGAAGGGCGGCGCGTGCAATTTCTTGCCGTACCCATGCCCCCCAAGCCCGCGCACCAGGTGAAAACCGCAGTCCTGCTCGACATGCTGCTGCACCGCTTGCGCCCAGCCGACGTACCGCTCGCCCACCCGCATCTGCTCGATGCCAAGGCGAAGCGATTCTTTGCCGCTCTCCATCAGCCGGCGGTTCTCATCGCTCGGCGTGCCGATCGAATACGTCCACGCGGCGTCACCGATCCAGCCCTTGTACGAGATGCCAATGTCGATCTTGAGCAGGTCGCCCTCGACCAGCGGCTTCGTGTACGCGCCGGCCGTGCCGTGCACCACGCACTCATTCACGCTCAAACACGCGTGCGACGGAAAGGGTGGCGTCCTCGGCACGCGATACCCGAGGAAGCACGACTTGCCGCCCAAAGACGCGAGCGTCTCGGCAACGAACATGTCTATCTGGGCGAGCGTCTGACCGGCCGCGAGCCAATCCGCAAGCCGATGGTGGGTTTCCACCACTTTCTGCGCCGCGTCATACGCAGACGTCGCATCTTTCCCAGTAACCGGCTTTATCGATGCCATAGCAGCGATCATAGGCTGTCAAGCCGTGCCCCTCTTTCGCGTCCAAGACGACCTCGGCCGTGCCGTCCGCCTCGCGCCGCTCTGGCGTTTCGCGACTCCGCTGCTGCGCGACGAACTCGCCCCGCCGCAGCGTGCGATCCTCCGGCAACGCGTCGCGTTACCCCTCGCGATCTCGCTCGCGATCGTTCTCGCCGTCTTCGCGGTCTTCGCGGCAATCGTGATTGGTCTGGCCATCGCGACCGGGTCGCGAATCTTCGGGCTCGTCTTCCACACGCCCGTGCAAGCCGCTGGCATCGGCATGGCGATCACGGTGGGGGGGCTCATGCGGATCGCCTGGCTCGCCCACGCCGGCCGCCAAGAACGCGAGGCCCTCCGCGTGGCCGTTTGCCCCTCGTGCCTCTACCCCCTCGCAGACGTGCGACCCGCGGGCCAAACCGTCACGTGCCCCGAGTGCTCAAGCGCGTGGAGGCTCGACCGCATCGGCATCGATCCGTCGCAGCCCGCCGCGCCCCAGGTGCTCGACAGTCAACTCAACACAGCGCCGTCGCCGAATCCAGGCTCGGACCACGCGATCTCGCCCGAGCAGACCACCGCCGCGATCGGTGGCGGCCCAAGGCCGTAGCTCAGCACGCGGTCGTCCTCCGCATCGAGCAGCAGCGCATCACCCGCCGCACCCGGCGACAGATGGCCGACTCTATCCAAACCAAGCACCGCCGCACCGTTCGCGGTCGCCGCGACAAGCGACTCATCGGGGCTAAGCCCGACAGATCGCACCGCCAGCGCCATCGCCATCGGAACCGAGTGGCAAGGCGCGGACCCCGGGTTGTTGTTCGTCGCGATCGCAAGCCCGCCGCCCGCATCGACCAGCGACCGCCCATCGCCAAACCGCCCATCCAAGTGCACGCCGCACACCGGCAGCATCACGCCGGCGGTATCGCTCGCCCCAAGCCTGCGGATCGCATCGCCCGATGACGCCTCCAAGTGATCGACGCTGACAAAGCCGTGCGCGATCGCATGATCGACCATGCCGAGCTCGTTGAACTGGTCGGCATGCACGCGGCACGGGTGTCCCGCATCAGCCGCGGCACCAAACAACCGCGAGCAATCATCGAGTGACCACGCGCCACTCTCGCAATACGCATCGATCGCGATCGGCCCAAACGCCTCCGTGACCGCGGGCAGCGTCTCGGCGATCGTCCGGTCCACAAACACATCATGAGGCCCATCGATCGCGTGGCCAATGCACGCGGTTGGAACAACACGCCCCGCCCACGACTCGCCCGCTCGAACGATCGCCCGCAGCATCTTCAACTCGTGCTCGGTGCCCAGCCCATAGCCGCTCTTGACCTCGGCCGTGGTTGTGCCGCACGCGAGCATGCGGTTCAGCTCCGCGAGCAAGGTTGCCGCGAGTTCGTCTTCCGACGCCTCACGTACAGCACGCACCGTCGCCATAATCCCGCCGCCGCCCCGCAACAGCTCGAGATAGTCCGCCCCCGCGAGCTTGTGCTCCCACTCGTCGATCCGCGAGCCCGCCCAGCAGGCGTGCGTGTGGCAATCGACCAGCCCGGGCACGAGCACCCGGCCGCACGCGTCGATCACGGAGGACGTCGAGCTCGCCAGACCCGCGCCCACCTCGGCGACGAGGCCGTTGCGGAAGAGAACATCCACACCCTCGCGTCGCTCGACCTCCTGCATGGCCAGACCGCGATGGAGCCCGCTCCGTGTCGGTGTCGCGATCTTCGCGTTGCGAATCAGAAGCTCTGCCACTTCACGCTCCATCGGCCGAGCCGCGTTCGGCAAAGCCCGCGAGAAACTCGAGACACAACCGCGCCGCCACGCGAGCGGTCTTGCCGGCCTCGTCATGGCGCGGGCACAACTCCATGATGTCTATGCACCGCACGTCCGGATTCCGACCCGCCGACCGCGCCCACGCGCACGCATGTCCCGCCGACCAACCCGCCGGATTCATCGCGCTCACGCCAGGCGCAACCGACTGGTCGAGCACGTCGAGATCGATGCTCAGAAAGCACGGGCCGCTCGGCCACGCGGGCGTATCGGAGCCCGCGACGACCCCACCATGCGACTCGAACCACGCGAGGTGATCGGCGCGGGTCGCGAAGCGATCGAGCCCATGGACTGCCAGCCCTCGTACAAAGCCGCCCTCGACGAGCCGGCGAAACGGCATCCCCGAACCGGTTTCCTCGCGAACATCGAGATGCGCGTCGAGATACACCCCAGCCAACGGCCACGCGGCGGCCGCAACCGCCCGCACAAACGGGAACGTCAGATCATGCCCGCCGCCGATCCCGATTGGAACCATGCCAAGGTCGAGCGCCGCAGCGACCGCCTCGGTCACGCGCCCGTGCGTCTGCTCGATCGAGTCCCCGGGCTGGACATCCCCCGCGTCGAACAGGTTCGGCCACGCGAAGGATGCGGGCTCGGCCGCACCATACTGCGCGAGGGCCGCGCGAAACGCGCGAGGCCCGTCGGCTGCACCGGGCCGACCGCCATTGAGCCGGACGCCCTCGTCATCGGAAAGCCCGATGCGCGCGATGTCGCAATTCGCAGCATCGGCCCGCACACGCGACGCGAAGCGACCAGCAGCAGCGTTCGCGCCGATTGGCGACGCCGGCTCTCGCAAGCAGTGTGGGAGTGTCGTCGGCATACCGCCGCACGATACCGACTCGGCCCGCGTCAGTCGCGCGGCGGGTCATCGAGCATCGGCACCGACGCCTTCTGCTCGCGTGCGCACGCCTTCGCCTCGTCGTACCCCGCGTCCGCGTGCCGGAAGATGCCCATCGCCGGGTCGTTCCATAGCACCCGCTTCAGCCGGGCCTCGGACTCGGGCGTACCGTCCGCAACCACCACCTGCCCCGCGTGCTGGCTGAACCCGATGCCCACGCCGCCGCCATGGTGGAAGCTCACCCACGACGCGCCGCTCGCGACGTTGACCATCGCATTCAGCAGCGTCCAGTCGCTGACCGCGTCGGTGCCGTCCTTCATCGCCTCGGTCTCGCGGTTGGGGGACGCGACCGACCCGCAGTCCAGATGGTCCCGCCCGATCACGATCGGTGCCGTCACCTCGCCCGACGCGACCATCTGATTGAACCGTACGCCCGCGACATCCCGCTCGCCAAGCCCCAGCCAGCAGATCCGCGAGGGCAACCCCTGGAACCCGAACCGCGGCGAGCATGCCGCGAAGGCGCCCCGCACCAGCGCTTCCGGATACGCATGACATCCGCGGATCCAGCGCTGCAGCCCGTCGTCATCCGGGAACATCTCGAGCAGCACCTTGTCGGTCTTGTAGATGTCGATCGGGTCGCCCGAGAGCGCCACCCATCGGAACGGCCCGCGTCCCACGCAGAACTGAGGCCTGATGTACGCCGGCACGAACCCCGGAAACGCGAACGCGTCCTCGTATCCGTTGTCGAGCGCACGCTGGCGGATGTTGTTGCCGTAGTCGAAGGTCTTCGCCCCGCGGTTCTGGAGCTCGACCATCGCACGGACGTGCCTCTCCATCGAGTTGACGCTGAGCACCTGGTACTTCGCGGGATCGGCACGCCGGGCGTCGACCGCCTCTTCATGCGAATACTCGACCGGCACATATCCCTCCAGTGGATCGTGCGCCGAGGTCTGGTCGGTCAGCACATCGGGCGTGATTCCCCGCTCGATCATCCGCTCGAGCAGCATCACCGAGTTCGCATGCACGCCGACGCTCAACGCCTCGCCCTGCTGCGCAAGATGCACCGCTCGGTCGATTGCCTCATCGACATCACCAATCACCTCGTCGAGATACTTGTCGTGCAACCGGCGATCCAGGCGCGAGCGGTCCGTGTCCGCAATCAGGCACGTGCCCTCTGCGAGCGTGACCGCCAACGGCTGGGCACCGCCCATACCGCCGCACCCGCCCGTGACGCAAAGCTTCCCGCGAAGCGTGCCGCCAAAGTGCAGCCGGCCGCACTCGGCGAACGTCTCGTGCGTGCCCTGCAAGATGCCTTGCGTGCCGATGTAGATCCAAGAGCCGGCCGTCATCTGGCCGTACATCATCAGGCCCTTGGCCGCGAGATCGTCGAAGTGCTCCTGCGTCGCCCACTTTGGCACCAGGTTCGAGTTGGCGATCAGCACACGCGGCGCGTCGGCATGCGTCCGCGCGATGCCCACCGGCTTGCCCGACTGCACGAGCAATGTCTCGTCTGCCCCGAGGCTCTGGAGCGACCGGACGATCGCGTCATACGCCTCCCACGAGCGGGCAGCCTGTCCGCGACCACCGTAGACGACCAGCTTCTCGGGGTGCTCAGCAACCTCCGGGTCGAGGTTGTTCATGAGCATCCGCATGGCAGCCTCGGCCTGCCACGTCTTGCAAGTCATCGCAGTGCCCCGAGGCGCGCGAACGGTCCGAGACGCTGTGCCCGCGTTGTTTGTTCCAGCTGAGAGCGTTGTCATGCCGCCACGCTACCCCGCACCCGAGCGGCGAACAAGCGCCACAACCGCCACGCCATCGCGGGTTTTTGCCAAGGCGGATACCCTCAAGCCCTCTCCGTCGCTGCACGAGCGCGTCGCACCAGCCCGCCCCCGCAAAGGACCCCACCCCGAGCATGAAATTCAGCACCGCACAGATGCTCGCGTTCATCCAGGAGCGCCATACCCAGCGGAACATCCGCTCGCTTGCGAAGTTCGTCGGCGTGCTGCTGCTGCTCATCACGCTCTACAGCGTGCTCTTTCACTTCATCATGATGCGCGAGGGCCAGAGCCACAGCTGGGTCACCGGCTTCTACTGGACGCTCACGGTCATGTCCACGCTGGGGTTCGGCGACATCACGTTCGAGAGCGACCTTGGGCGCGTCTTCTCGATGCTTGTCCTCGCGACGGGCGTGGTCTTCCTGCTGATTCTGCTCCCTTTCACGCTCATCCAGTTCTTCTACGCGCCCTGGGTCGAGGCACAAGAGGCGGCTCGCACGCCGAGAAGCGTTCCAGAGACCACGCGCGACCACGTGATCCTGACACGGTACAACGCCGTCACCACGACGCTCATTAAAAAGCTTGAACAGTTCGACGACGAGTATCTGTTGCTCGTCGCTGACTTCGACGAGGCGAGCCGGCTCCACGACATGGGCCTACGCGTGATGTTCGGCCCGCTCGACCACCCCGAGACCTACCGCCTCGCGCGGGCCGACGCCGCCGCGATGGTTGCGACCACCAGTGACGACGTGGTCAACACCAACGTCGCGTTCATGGTCCGGCAAGTCACCCAAGATGTCCCCATCGTCGCGACCGCGACGGACAAGACTTCGACGCTCATCCTCGAGCACGCCGGCGCGACCCGCGTACTGCGCCTCGGCGAGATGATGGGCCGGGCGCTCGCCCGCTGCATGGTTGGCGGCGACGCCGTTACGCACCAGGTCGGCAAGATCGACGAGCTTCTCATCGCCGAGGCAAATGTCAACCGGACGCCGCTCGTCGGTAAATCGCTGCGTGAGAACCGCATCCGCGATCTTGGGGTCAGCGTGATCGGCCTCTGGGTCCGCGGGGTTTTCGAGCACGCCACGCCCGACACCGTTGTCCGCGAGCACACGATCCTCGTGCTCGCAGGCTCGGCCGATCAGCTTGCCGTGTACGACGAGGCGTTCGTCATCTACAACGTCTCGGTCTCACCGGTGGTCATCATCGGGGGGGGGCGGGTCGGCTCCGCAGCCGCCGAGGCGCTTCAGGAACGTGGCGTCGACTACCGACTCGTCGACACCGATGCGGCCCGCATCATCGATCCCGCGAAGGGCACCGTTGGCGATGCCCGCGACCCCGACGTGCTCCGCGACGCCGGGCTCTTCGACGCGCCGGCCGTGCTCATCACCACCCACGATGACAGCCTCAACATCTACCTGACCATCTATTGCCGAAGCGTCCGCCCCGACATCCAGATCATCAGCCGGGCGACGCTCGAGCAGAACACCGAGATCATGCACCGTGCCGGTGCCGACATCGTCCACTCCTACGCGTCCATGGGCGCGATGAGCATCCTCAACCAGATCAAGGGCGACCGCATCGTCACCGTGACCGAGGGGCTCAACATCTTCCGCGTTCGCGTTCCCCGATCGCTCGACGGCAAGGCCCTCGCCGAGTGCGGAGTCCGTGAACGCACCGGCTGCACAATCGTGGCCCTGCGAAGCGAGGACGGCGCAATGACAGTCAACCCGACTGCACAAACCAAACTGGCTGTGAGCCAAGAGCTCGTGCTCGCGGGCAGCGAAGAGTCACAGTCGAAGTTCTCCGAGCAGTTCGGCGAGTAATCGTGAGCGTCAGCTACTCGCCGCCGGCGAGACTCTCGCTTGCGCACGCGTCGATCGTGACCAATTGGTCGAGCACATCGAAGAAATCGGTCGTGCCGCTGCGATCAGTGTCCCCCGCGTCCGAGCCCGCGTCGACCTGCTCGATCACGCGCACGACATCGTCGATCGTCAGGACGCCGAATGGCGGTGCGACATCCGCGGGCCAGCACGCCTCGGGCAGATCGAGCCGGATCCCCGTCCGCGTCATGCGGAGCCCGATGCCGCTGGGCCGGACGTCGTTGTAGTAGATGAACAATTCTTCGTCGCCAAGAAACGCCTCGCCCTCGTGGCGAACCAAGTCCGGTGACTCAGGATCATCGACCCGCATCGCGAAACGTGTCGCGGGGTCATCATCGATGCCGTAGAGCCATATCTGGCTCTCGGTCACGTCGCCGCCGAAGATCGGGCCCGACTCGTTCTTAAGCGTCAGCACAACGAACGAGCGCCCAGCGACGACAAAGGGCTCTGCCGACTGAATGAACGACATCCCGCTCTCCGCCGGTGGCGAGAGCAACGCGACCTGCGTCCAGTACGGCTCATCCTGCCGGTACACCGCTAGGTCAACCTCATCGACCGCCGCGATCATCATCGGGGCACCGTCCGCTTCCGGCGCCAGCCAGACGTACGGGTCGAACTTAACCCCCGGGTCATCGGTGATCACAGCTCGTTCGTCGCGTGCCGCTTCGACGAGCACGACTTGCCCGAAGCCCGCGGGATCACCGATCGTGCTCGTGAGAAGCGATGTCTCACGCGCCCACCGAAAGCCCGCGGTGCCAGGCGAAAGCGTTGTGATGACCCGATCCTCGCCGGGCGGCATGTCTTCGAGGTATGCAATGGATCGATCAAACGTATCCGGCACGCCGAGGCCGTAGACCACAAAGGTCGAGTCAGCCGTCGAGCTCTGGCTCGGCAACTGATTGATCCGATCGAGCGTCGCGTCGGTAAGGGTCTCGATAGCAAAGGGCGATCCGAACCCGCCGGTGGGTGTCGCACGCTCGATGAGCACCCGAGGCCCGACATTGACGTTGTAGAAGACCGCCCAGCCGTCCCGGTCGATGCCGAACTCTGGACCGTTTCGGCTGACCTGGAGTGTCGAGATACCCTCGGCAACTTTCCATTCACGCCCCCCAGCCACCGCGAACAGGCCACTGCCTGGGTCGAGCCGACCGATCCATGCGTCGGTGTTGGTTTGGAAGACAATCAGCTCGGTGCCTTGCGGGCCATCCTGAAGAATCTCATGGTCGGCGTAGTTGTCGCCAAGATTCTCGAACGTGAGGTCCTGACCTGCGGAGCCGAAGTGGCAAGCCGCGACCGCGAGGACAGCCAGCGCCGCGCGGTGATCTCGATGGCCAACGACACGGGCAACAACTGGAAAGTGGTGTGCGCTCATGCAGGCACGAACGAGCATGCAGGAACAACATTGCACGCGTGACCAGGATTCCCAATGCCCCAGCGCGACGGATGCACACTGGCCAGATCAGCTCTGCACCCCGAAGCGGGGCGTCACATGAAAAGCGGGCGAAGGGACTCGAACCCTCAACATTCAGCTTGGAAGGCTGACGCTCTACCATTGAGCTACGCCCGCGGTAGGTCACAAGGACCCGTCAGAGTGTATCGCCGCCGACGCCGTCGAGGCGACGCGCCCGGATCGCAAGGAACATCGGGATTTCCCGGCGTGCCCGATCCTCGGCCTCTGCGCGCGGGCCGCGCTCGCTCCGCCGATGGCTCGCCCACTCCTCAACGCGCTCGATCGCGAGGCCGGCCTCGGCGATCGCGTTGAAGTAGGCCTGCACCGGCCGGTGATACGTCCACGTCGTGACCTCGTCGGCCCCCGATGAAGCAGCACCCGGGTTCATCGTCACCGGGATCTGCCGGTCGGAGAGGTACGCCCACACGCGGCGCGACTGGCGCACCGTGCCGTCCCATGCCCAGTCTGAGTGCTTCGGCACGCGGAAGCCCGGGTGCAGCACAACAAACACAGCCGACCCGCCGACACTCAGCGACCGCGCGATGCCATCGACCACCGGCGCGAACGGCTCGATATTCATCAGCGCCATGACGCACGTTGCAAGATCGAATCCCTGCAGGCCGCGATCGATCGCGCGGGCGTCACCGACGTGGTAGTCGATGTCCGCCGGACCACGCGACTTCGCAAAGTCGATGAGGCGCGGAGCCGCATCAACGCCCGTCAGCTCGCCGCCACGCTCGGCAAGCAATCGGCAGAGCTGGCCCTGGCCGCACGCGACATCGAGCACACGCTTGCCATCGACGTCGCCGAGCAGACCGAGCGTTCCCGGCAGCACCACCTCGGCGTAGAGGTCGCTCGTTCGCTCCTCCAGCAAGCGGTCGTACCACTTCGCGACGTGGTCCCAGCCAAGGTCCGTCGCAGCAACGTCCGCCGGCCGATCGCTGCTGTCGTCGACGATCGACGTACGCACGCTTGGCGCGACATCTGCCGGCGTGTCGTCACGAACCTCGGGGGCATCAACATCCAGATGCGCAGCATGCGGTGCCGCAGCATCAAGCACGGTCGGCGCGGGTTCAGCGACACGAGCCGTAGGCTCATTGCCAGCTTGCGTTTCATCGGACTGGCGTTGCCCGTTCTCGTCTTCAGGTTCTGGCACGGCTACACGCGCAACGACACGGGCGATCGCGGGCGGGTCATCGAGTTGAAAGTGTGCCGGCTTGCCCGTCACAGGATGGTCGAGCGTCAGCTCGGCAGCGTGCAGAATCGCGGCCCGACCTTCACGCCCACCACTCGTGGCTTCCTCGGCATACCCCATCAGATCGAGCTGGGCCATCAATTGCCCGGGAAGGCCCGGCGCCACGCGGACCCGCGCGTACACCCCACCCTCTACGCGCTGGATCAGGTTGACGTGCAGCGTGCCCTCGCGCGCCTGCGCCCGCCCCTCGCCCCGGCTGGGCGACACGGCGCTGTCGCTCGCGCGAAGCCCATCCGGCCCTTTGACCAGCCACGAATTGAGCGATCGCGTCGGCGAGGCATCGGCAGGCCAATCGCCTGGCAGCAGCGCCCGATATCGAAGCCGTGCGGTCCCCGATCGGAATTGCTCCCGCAGCGCCTCGCGCGCCTTGTCGTTGCGAGCAAACGCCACGAGCCCCGATGCGCCGGGCTCGATGTGATGCACGAACCACACGCGGGCCGGCAGCCCCTCGCGCGATAGAAACGTGCGCACACTCGCCAGCAGATTGGGAACCGACGCGTGCTCGCCGGGCGGCAGCGCGACGGGCAAGCCGGGCGACTTGTCGACCACGATCACATCATCATCGAGAAACACAACTCGCGGCTTCGGCGCGGATCGAAGCCCGCCACCGTCGCGATCACGCGGACCACCGCCCGACCGCCCTCGCCCGGGGCCGCCGCGAAAGGGCGAACCGCCGACAGAACCTCGCTCCGATCCGCGATTCGGACCACGGCTGGGACCCCGATTGGGACCACGATCCGGGCCGCGCCCGCCGCCTCGGTTCGGACCGCGGCCGCCGGGTCGGCCGCCTCTATTGCTGGGGGGCATCATGGAAGTCCCGATCGTCTATCAAACTGGTGTCAGAGAAATGAAGGGCCAACGAGCGTCGCGCGGACGATCAATCGACGGGGCGAGTGTGGGCTGCGATCATGTCGAGCAGCTGCGCGGCGAACGCAGCCTTGGGAATCGCTTCGTCGGTCGCGAAGAGCACAGCACCCGACGCCGCGATGATCGTTGCCTCGATCGAGTCGCTGTCCATCGTTTCGAGCGGATTCGCAACAATCAGCTCTGCCCCCTTGCGTGCGAGCTTCGCCCGGGCCGCCTCCAGAAGCCCCGCCGCGGGCTCGAGCGCGAACGCCACCGCGAGCCCAGGCCGACGCTCTCGCCCACACACCCCCGCGAGCAGATCGGGCGTTGGCTCGAGATCGATCGACATCGCCCCGCCGCGCTTGATCTTGCCGATCGTCGTCCGCGTGGGCCTGAAATCAGAGACGGCAGCCGCCATGACGAGCACGTCCGTCTCCGCGTCTAGGCGAGCCAGAAGCCGCTCGAGGTCGTCCGCGGTCCGAAACCGCTCGACCGCGACACGCGGATCGGAGGGATGGGCCGCGTTCGGGCCGAGCAGCAGGGTGACAGTCCAGCCACGCTCGGCCGCGGCATCGGCGATCGCGACGCCCATCCGCCCGGACGAGCGGTTCCCGAGGTAGCGAACCGCATCGATCGGCTCCTGCGTGGGGCCTGCCGTGATCGTGATGCGAGTGGGGGAGGTCGGCATGTGGGTCGAGCAATCGTGTCGGGACCCGGCCGGGCAAGTCCAGCCGCTCCGACCGGCCAGGCCCACCCCAAACGCGGCCCAGTGCGAGTAATGGGTGTAGTCTACGGTTCAACACGCCCCCGCCCTGCGTGGCGGGCCATCCGATTTCAAGACCCTCGCGCTGGATGATGAGGCGCGATACAGGGCCGCTGCGCCCAAAGGACGACCACGACCATGGCACGATCGCGCAGGAAGATCGGCGAGATCCTCATCAAAATGGGCGTCAGCAACGAGGAGCAGGTCGCCAAGGCCCTCACCCTCGCGAAGGGCTCGGGCAAACGCATCGGTGAGGCGATGGTCGAGGCCGGCTTCGCCACCGACGACGACGTCGCCAAAGCCCTTGCCCACCAGTACGGCCTTGAGTTCATCGACCTCGCCGATCCCAAACAGAGTTCGAGCGTCGATCTCAAACTCATCCCCGAAGAGATCGCCAAGAAGCATCTCGTGCTGCCCGTGGGCAAGTCCGGCAACCGCCTGCAGTTGCTCATCAGCGATCCGCTCGATCTCGAACTGCTCGACATGCTCCGCTTCCGCCTCAACGCGGATGTTGACCCCAAGCTCGCCCCGCAGTCACGCATCAAGGCGTTCCTCGACGGCCAGGGCGACACGCCCAACAGCGCGCCGCGCATGGTCGATGAGGGCGAGAGCCTGCTCACCGACTCGATCGACAAGTCCGTGGATGTCTCGGTCGATAAGTCCGTTGACAAGTCCATCGACGTTGCTTCGGAACAGGCACCGATCGTCAAGCTCGTGAACCGCATCCTTATCGAAGCGGTCAAGATGCGCGCGAGCGACATCCACATCGAGCCCATGGCCGATCGCGTCCGCTTGCGCTACCGGGTGGATGGCGTCTGCATCGAACGCGACAACCTCCCCAAACGCATGCAAAACGCGATGCTCAGCCGGTTCAAGCTGATGTCGGGCGTGAACATCGCGGAGAAGCGCGTGCCGCAGGACGGCCGCATCAAGATTCCGGTCGACGAGACCGACATCGACTTCCGCGTCTCGGCCTGCCCCGCCTACCACGGCGAGAGCATCGTGCTTCGTATTCTCCGGCCCGACGCGGTCCGCATCGGCCTTGTGAACCTCGGCTTCGAGCCCGATCAGCTCGACGTCTTCAACAAAATCATCCGCAGGCCCAACGGCATCTTCCTCGTCACCGGGCCCACCGGCTCGGGCAAGACCACGACGCTTTACTCCGCGCTCGACGTGCTCAACCGCCCCGACCGCAAGATCATCACCGCCGAGGATCCTGTCGAATACAACTTCGAGGGCATCAACCAATGCCAGGTCCGCGACTCAATCGGCCTGACCTTCCCGTCGATCCTCCGCTCGATGCTCCGCCAAGCGCCGAACATCATTCTGGTCGGTGAGATTCGCGATAAGGAAGTCGGCGAGATCGCGGTGCAGGCTGCCCTGACCGGCCACTTGGTTTTCTCGACCCTCCACACCAACGATGCGCCCAGCGCCATCACGCGCCTGATCGACATGGGCATCAAGCCCTTCCTTGTCGCGTCGTCGATCCAGGCGGTCATGGCCCAGCGTCTTATCCGCGTGCTCTGCAAAGAATGCAAGGCACCCGATCCCGACCCCGATCCCAAGTACCTCGCCCTCGTCGGCTTGACCAAAGAGGAAGCACTCGGCAAGGCGCTCAAGCCGGTCGGCTGCCCCGCGTGCAACGGCACGGGCTACAAGGGACGAAAGGGTGTTTTCGAGATGATGCTCATGGACGCGGCCCTCCGCGACCTGGCGTTCAACCGTGCCCCCGTCGAGCAGATCCGCAAGGCTGCGCTCGAAGCCGGCATGCGTCCGCTCGTGGGCGACGGCAAGATCAAGGTGCTCAACGGCACCACCTCCGCCGACGAGATCGCCCGCGTCGCCCAGGCCGAGGGACACTGACAGCAACCCACGCCTCTGCCACCCAAAGACACGATCCCCGCGAACGCCACCCGGGCGACGAAAGCCCGCTGACCAACCCCGGAGCACGACATGTCCACCATGCAAATCGATCGCCTGCTCGACACCGTCGTCAAGCTCGGCGGCAGCGACCTCCACCTCACCGTCGGCCGCCAACCGACCATCCGCCTCCACGGCCACCTACGCAACCTCCAGACCAAGGTCCTCGAGTCCGACGACATGGTCGCGCTGATGAAGTCCATCACGCCCGAGCGCAACCAGCAGGAACTCCAAGAAGAGGGCGGCACCGACTTCGGATTCGCCTACGGGGAGGCCGCCCGCTTCCGCGTGTCTGTCTTCCGACAGCGCGGCGACCTCGCGATCGTGCTCAGGCAGATCCCCAACAAGCTGCTGACCTTCGACCAGATCGGCCTGCCCGAGATGGTCCGCGAGCTCATCCGCCGGCCCAGAGGCCTGTTCCTCGTGACTGGCCCGACCGGCTCTGGAAAGACCACGTCGCTCGCGACGATGATCGACCACATCAACATCAACATGGATCACCACATCATCACGATGGAAGATCCGATCGAGTACTACCACCACCACAAGAAGTCGATCGTCAACCAGCGCGAGGTCGGCAACGACGTGCCGAACTTTGCCGAGGCCCTCCGCCGAGCCCTGCGCCAGGACCCCGATGTGATCCTCGTCGGCGAAATGCGAGACCTGGAAACCATCGAGGCCGCGGTCCGAGCCGCCGAGACGGGCCACCTCGTGTTCGGCACCCTGCACACGACCGGTGCTGCCAAGACCATCGACCGCCTGGTCGACGCTTTCCCGGTGACCCAGCAGAACCAGATCCGCGTCCAGCTCTCGACCGCCCTGATCGGCGTGATCAGCCAGGCGCTGCTGAGCCGGGCCGACACCTCGGGCATGGTCGCCGCGTACGAGTTCATGGTGGTCACGCCCGCCATCGCGAACCTCATCCGCGATAACAAAAGCTTCCGCATCGACTCCATGATCCAGACCGGCAAGCGGTTCGGCATGCAACTGCTCGATGACCACCTCTGGAACCTCTACTCCAAGGGCATGATCTCCGCGGAGGACATGGTCGACAAGAGCAAGAATCCCGCAGACCTGTCAGACAAGGTGCACAAACTCGGCCGCACCGTTGGCCGGGCGGAGCTGGATGCCGAGGAAGGCAAGGACGGGGCCGGCTCCGACAAGGCTTCTGCAAAGGCCTAACTCCCGTTGTCGCAACACAATATGCCATCAGAAGCCCTTGCGAGCGGGAACTCGTGCGGTTAGGGTGTCGAATAGGTAGAGCAAGAGCGCAATGCGCTCGGAGGTCGCTATGAGTCGCGCAGGGTCAAGCTCATCCAAATCGTCATCTCGAGCTCCGGGTGAGATCACGCCCGACCAGCTCAAGGGCCGCAAGCTCGGCCGGGTGCTCACAAAGATGGGCAAGGTGACCCGCGAGCAGGTACACGAAGCCCTCGCGATCCAGAAGACCCGCAAGGTGCAAATCGGCCAGCTGCTCATCGAGCTCGGCCACTGCGTCGAGTCCGATATCCGCGCAGCTCTCGCCGGCCAGGCGGGCATGAAATACATGGACCTCTCAGCGTTCGAGCTCCCGGAGGACGCGGTCGCCGCGATCCCGTCGGAGACCGCCAACGCCTATCAGGTCGTGGCCGTCGCGTACAACCCGACCAGCAAACGCCTGACCATCGCGATGAAGACCCCCGACAACTTCCGGGCGGTCGACGACCTCCGCCTGTTGATGGGCTTCAATGTCGAGGCTGTCGTCGGTGACGAGGAGAGCATCGACGCGCTGCTCAAGCAGCACTACTCGCAATCGGAATCGATGAGCGACGTAGTCTCCTCGCTCGCCGAGGATGACAAGTTCGCCGACCTCGCAGGCCGGGGCGACTCGATCGACCTCGACGCGGTGCTTGAGGCGTCGGAAGACAACCAAGTCATCAAGCTCTTGAACCTTGTTCTGCTCCAGGCGATCCGCGACCGCGCGAGTGACATCCACTTCGAGCCTTTCGAGAGTGAGTTCAAGATGCGGTACCGCATCGACGGCGTGCTCTACGAAATGGTCCCGCCGCCCCAGCACTTGGGCCCCGCGATCACCAGTCGCGTGAAGGTCATGGCGAACCTCGACATTGCCGAGCGGCGTCTTCCCCAAGACGGCCGCATCGAGTTGCAGGTCGCGGGCAGCCCGGTTGACCTCCGCGTCGCGGTGCTCCCCACCATGCACGGCGAGAGTGTCGTGATGCGCGTGCTTGACCGCTCGAATGTCGAGCTCAAGCTCGATCGCGTCGGCTTCCGCGAGGACGACCTCGAGACCTTCCGCGCCCTGGTCGCCAAGCCCAACGGCATCGTCGTGGTCACCGGCCCCACAGGCAACCGCAAAACCACCACGCACTACCCGGCCCAGGCCGAGCTCAACACGATCGACCGCAAGATCCTCACCGCCGAGGACCCCGTCGAGTACGACATCGACGGTCTATGCCAATGCCAAGTCAACGAAGACGCGGGCCTGACCTTCGCCAAGGCGTTGCGGTCGTTCCTGCGTCAAGACCCCGACATCATCCTCGTCGGCGAGGTGCGCGACCTTGAGACCGCGCAGATCGCGGTGCAGGCATCGCTCACGGGCCACTTGGTGCTCTCGACGCTGCACACCAACGACGCGCCCAGTTCGGTCGTGCGCCTGATCGACCTGGGTCTCGAGCCCTTCTTGCTCACCGCAACGATGGAGGGCGTGGTCGCCCAGCGACTCGTCCGGACGATCTGCACCAAGTGCAAAGAGCAGTACGAGCCGACCGAGGAAGAACTGCTTGAGCTCAACCTCACACCCGACGACGTGCGAGGGCGAACCTTCTCGCGAGGCCGCGGCTGCGACAACTGCAACAAGTCTGGCTACAAGGGCCGGATGGCGCTGTTCGAGATCATGGGCGTCGATGACGAGATGCGCGAGATGATCATGCGCTCCGCGAGCACCTCGGTGCTCCGCGAGCACTCACGCAAGCGCGGCATGCGCACGCTGCGAGAGAGCGGCCTGCTGGCGATCTATGAGGGACAAACCACCATCGATGAGGTTGTTCGCGAAACGGTGGTCGAGGAGTAGGCACGCGGCACGAGATCGCACGGGCGATACACAGGGTGAATTGATAGACCGCCGGGACGCCGGCACGCGGGGCTTTGACGGGCCCGGGAGCACACGATGGCAACGTATACATACGAAGCGCTCAACGCCGCCGGCAAGGCCGAGAAGGGCTCGATCGAAGCCGGTTCGAGCGAAGAGGCGATCCAGCGCATCAAGAGCCAGGGCTACTTCCCCACAGCCGTGCGCGAGCAGAAGGTCAAGAAGTCCGCAGCCGCGGGCGGCGGCGGCGCAGCGAAGAAGAAAAAGAAGAAATCTGGAGGCGGCTTCTCGATCGGTGGCGTCAAGGCCAAGCAGCTCACGCTCTTCACGCGTCAGCTCTCAACGCTCCAAGACGCGGGCCTCCCGCTGCTCCGCTCGCTCCAGATTCTTGAAGAGCAGAATAAGCCGGGCCTGATGAAGAACGTGCTCGTCGGCGTCTGCGAAGAAGTCGAGGGCGGCGCCTCGCTCTCCGAGGCGATGAAGAAGTACCCCAAGGCGTTCGATCGTCTCTACGTGAAAATGGTCAACGCCGGCGAGATCGGCGGCGTTCTGGACGTGATCCTCCAGCGCCTCGCCGAGTTCATGGAGAAGAGCGAAAAGCTCAAGCGACAGATCAAGGGCGCGATGGTCTACCCGATCGTCGTCGTGCTGATCGCTGTGATCATCCTCACCGGCATCATGGTGTTCATCATCCCGAAGTTCGAAGAGATCTTCACCGACTTCGGCGTGCAGTTGCCGGGCATCACGATGTGGCTCATCGAGACCAGCCGGTGGGTCGCGGGCGCGTTGCCGGGCCAGCAGGTGCCCGGCGGCATCATCATCGTCGTTGCGCTCTTCGTCACGCCGATCGCATGGAAACTCATCCGCAAGGCGGGACCAGGCAAGGCCGTCACCGACGTCATGCTCATCTGGACCCCGATCTTTGGCAGCCTCATCCGCAAGACCGTCGTGGCCCGCTTCACGCGAACGCTGGGAACGCTGATCTCCGCGGGCGTGCCGATTCTCGAGGCCGTCACGATCACCAAGGAAACGGCTGGCAACTACATCTTCGAGCGAGCGCTCGGCAGGGTGCACGACTCGATCCGCGAGGGTGAGACGTTCGCACAGCCCCTGCGTGAGGCGAAGGTGTGCGACTCGATCGTCGTGAACATGATCGACGTGGGCGAGGAGACCGGCGAGCTCGACGTGATGCTCATGAAGGTCGCCGACAACTACGACGAAGAGGTCGAGGTCGCGGTCGCGGCGCTCGTGTCGCTGCTCGAGCCGCTCATGGTCGTCGTGCTCGGCGGCATGGTGGGCCTCATCGTCGTCGCGATGTTCATGCCCATGGTCTCCATGATCAACAGCCTTCAGGGTGGCGTGTGAAGCTAGCCCACCGCAACAATCCGACCGCCAATCGCGCAGGCCGCCGAGCGTTCACGCTCATCGAACTGCTCGTGGTCATCAGCGTCGTCGTGCTGCTGATCGGCATCCTGACGGTCGCGCTGCGAGGTGTCGTGGGTGCTGCCCGCGCCGCTGCCGAGCGACAGACGGTCGTCTCGTTGAAAGTCGGCGTCGAGCAATTCAAGAAAGACATGGGATTCCTCCCGCCCATGATCAAGGATTTCAATCCGGCGTACGACACCGCAGCAGTGCCGAGCCAAGCGAGTCCGCCGATCGGCTACGCACGCACGCCGATTTACACATCCAACGACGAGTACGGCGTTAACTCGTTTAGCTTCTCGCTCGCGGCACGAAACGCCACAGATCGCGACTACCTCCGGGCTGACCAGCTCAACACCGCTGCCATCGACAGCGCCGGCAACCCCGACCTCCGCTTCAGTGAGTACTCGCTCGCGTGGTACCTCGCCGGTGCGCTGGCAACGACGTACGAGCAAGACTCGCAGGCGCTTCCGGTCGACGGCTTCGCAGGCCCGACCATGGGCAAGGTCACGCGCGGTGGCGCCTTCGAAACGGGGCGAGGCTCATTCGGCCCGTACTTCGACGTCGGCGACAGCGCCGACGTGATCTCGCAGCCGTCGGGCACCGAACTCGCCGAGGGACGCGTCTCGCTCCGCAGCAGGTCGGGCCCCGCATTCCGCTATTACCGCTGGCTGCCTGGCAGAACCGGCGAGACCCGCGTGCTCTTCGACAGCGGCCAGGAACTCACCCAGCTCAACGTGCCCGCGCTCGTCGGCGATCCGTCGGCCAACCCCCAGCTCCGCAACGCCGAGTACGCCATCGTCTCGGCCGGCGCCGACGGCGGTTTCGGCGACCTCGGCACCGAGAACGAAGAGGCCCTGGCCATCGAGATCGGTGCGCAGGGCAAGACCGGCGAGGCGTTGGCAACAGCAGCCCGCGCCGACAACATCGTGGAGGTTGGCCAATGACGCTGCGTTCCCGCGTCCAATCCGCGTTCACCATCACCGAGCTGCTCGTGGTCGTGGCGGTCGTCGCGCTGCTCATCGCGGTCGGCACGCCCGCGGTGATCTCGTCGCTGCGCTCGATCAACCGATCGCTCGCCGACACGCAGCTGCGCGTCGCGATCGTTGGCGCACGCGATGCCGCGATCCGCAACGCGGGCCGGGGCGACGCGATGGCCGTCTTTACCTTCGAGCCCGGCCAGCGCACACAGGTCTATGTCTGCCTGTATGCGGGCACGCTACAAGACGTCGATGCCGACAACCAAGCCATTCAGCGTGACATCTTCGTGCCCGACGTGCTCAGCGAGCCGATCTCGCTGCCGAACGGCTGGAGCGTGCGCGGATACGTGCCCCCGTTCCGCCTGGCCGACGCATCGGCCCGCGAGTGGTACAACCAGACGTATGACGACAGCGGCGACTTCACCCGCGGCAACTGGGTCTTCCCCGAGACCGGCTTCTTCGACGCGGCCGAGGGCGACGAGGGCGACAAGCGCCAATCTTTCGCAATCCGCTTCCGCTCCGGCACGGGCCAGATCGCGACCGAGCGGCAAGACGAAGCGCTCATCTTGCTCCCCGCCGAGCCGGTCGCGGGTGCAGACTTCCGCGATGCAGCACCGTTTTCAGAAAACAACGCACTCGAGGCACTCGATCTGCGACGCTTTGTTGTGCGGGTCCTCAGCGATCCCGATCTAGCAATCGGTGCGCAACCCGCCAACCGCCAACTCCTCGGCAACGAGTCCACCGACACCGTGCTCGTTCGCCCCATCACACAGATCGCCCTCTACCGCGAGTCCGAGCTCGCCGGCGCTCTGGGCGTTCGGCTCGACCGCGAGACGCGATCCCTCTACGAGGTCGATCCGAGCGATCCCCGGCCCGAGCTCGTCCGAAACGTCGAGACCGACGAGGTCAACGACTGGATGATCGGTCGCCCCGAAGAGGGCGGCAACACCGATGACGAAGAGGAAGAACGCACCACGCGCGTTTTCACCCTCGAGGTGATCTCGGGCTCACTCCGGGAGCTCGCGCGATGAAAGTGGCATGCACCAACATTGCACATCGCCGCCGCGGCTTCACCCTTATCGAGATTCTTATCGGTGTGATCGTCCTCGCCCTCGGCTTGCTCGGGCTCGCCGCGGTGTTCCCCGTGGTCGTGCGCGAGCAGCGCATCGCAACGCAGCAGACACTTGGTGCAGCAGCGACCGACGCGGCGATCGCCGACGTGTTGGGCAACGACAGCCTTCGGCCCGACGACACGCCTGGCTCACCCGGTGACGAGGGTTGGGCCCGCCTTGCTATCGGGCTTGCCGGCTTGCGGTTCGAGCAAGAATCAGCCGCTCCAGACGAGTTGCGAGACCCCTGGTACGTCCCAGGCGTGAGCACTGAGAACCTCAGCGGCTTCAATGCTCCTTACGCCCTTCCAGGCGGCGTTTCTCTGCTTGGTGTTGCCCTCTCCGCCGACACAGACTCGGACGCTTATGCAGCGTTGACCATCGATGCCGACAACATGGATTCCTTCGGCGTGTACCCCTTCTATCGCCGCCTTATCCCGTCTCCCTTCACAGAAGGCGCGGAACCACGTTTTGTCTGGGACGCCGTTTTCCGCGCTTCGCCAAACGCGACGTCCACGGCCGCTCCGTCTATCCAGGTCGCGATGTTCATCCGCCCGATCGACCAGAACATCCGCGTGCCGCGTCGCAACCGAGGGTTCGACGCCAGCGAGCGCGAGTTGCGCCAGCCCCTGTCCATCTCCGACGTGCTTGGCTGGCCGCTGCTCACCCCCTTCGACGCCAACGGCCTCGAGGACACCGAGCGTCGCCTGCCCGTCGTCGTCGACGACCAAGGCCGACCAACACGCGATGGCGATGCGACCAAGCGCAATCGCTACTACTCGCTGCCCTACGTCGCGACCGTGGATATCGACGCGACCAACGACGACACCAAGGATCGCTTTGGCACGCTTCTCATCATCGACACCAATGCAGAAACGATCACACAAGACGACTTCGAAGTCGACAACCCAATGCCCTTCATCCGCATCGTCGGCCAGAAACTCCTCGGTGACGATGGGCGGGTCTACGAAGTTGTCGGCATCCCAGAGGGCGAGCCCAACGGCGTGATCGTCACCCCCGCTCTCAGGGCGGCGCTCTTTGAGAACAACGGCGATCCCGACGACGAACCCTTCCTGCGCCCGACGCAGGTTGTGTTTACGCCGCAGATTCCTGTCGAGATCCGCGTCTTTGAGGTGCCCGTCCGATGAACGCCACGCGAGCATCCCAATCGCAACACGGACCCCAGCGACCCGAGCGCCGGATCCTTCGGCGACCGGTGGGGGGCTTCACCCTCATCGAGATCCTCGTTGCGGTCGGCATCGTGGCGCTGGTCGCGGTCGGCATCGCGCAGATCTTCGGCGCGGTAGGCGAGACGGTCACGCGAGGCCGACAGATCGCACGCTTCAACCAACTCTCGGCGCAGATCGAGCGTCAGATGCGCGAGGACTTCGCCGCGATGACCCGCGACGGCTTCCTAGTCATCCGCCAGCAATTCGCCGACCGCGACACCGACGGCACCATCAACACCGACCCTACTGACTCCGGCAGCTACGACGGCATCGAGGTCACCGAAGAAGATGCCGAGCCCCGTCCACGCCGTATCGACGAGATCCTTTTCTTCCGCCGAGGCGACTTCGTCTCCGCCCGCGAGCCGATCCACCCCGATCTGATCGCCCGCAGCAACGAGGCGATGATCTATTACGGGCACGGGCGGCGTGCGTACGACGATGGCAACGTCAACACAGAGTTCACGCGACCAACGGTGGGTAACCCGTCGACCTTGCTCACCGACACCGAATACTCGCTCGGCCGTGATGATTCGAGCGACAGCGAGACAAATCCAAATCGCTTCGCTTCAGACTGGACGCTGCTGCGCAAGGTCACGCTGCTGGTCGATGAAACACAGGGCAGTGCTGAGCCCATCAGCGCGATCGAGAGCATCGCCACCAGCATCAACCTCGCGAACGCCGACATCCTTCTCGATAACGATGTCCAGATCGCCGGGCAGCCTGCCGCGTCGTGGCCCTTCCGCTCGCTTGCCGCGCTCAACCCGGAGCTGCCCCCGCTTAATGGACGACTGCTCGATACCGCTCCGTACCCCGAGCTCGAGACCGGGCTGATCGACATCGCGACAGCGTCCATCGAGAGCGTGCGCACGCTCGTGCTTGATGCGGACCTCCCAGTGAATCCAACCCAGGATTTAGAAATCGGTGAGGTCGTGACGGACGCGAACTCGACCCCTCAGAACGCCACCGCGTACGAGCCCATGCGCGATTGGATGCAGAACGCGCTT
>ERZ1740067.850-NODE-850-length-22859-cov-7.325425_pt1 | contig 22859 bp, 20 predicted proteins | sample MGYA00581736_ERZ1740067 | MGnify/ENA primary metagenome ERZ1740067 (study PRJEB43018, sample SAMN04849236) | marine metagenome | isolation source: floating plastic debris | place: Pacific Ocean | collected 2008-08-27 | study: EMG produced TPA metagenomics assembly... | reverse complement strand
TAAGTACCAATGTTACCTATCAAAATATCACGGATCAGAACCGATTTGATGAAGGGTTGCCCAATAGTAATTTTGGTAGTCGCGTGCCCAATATCCCATACCTATTCGGTAATGCTCAATTTGGCCTAAGCCCCAGTAAAAAAGGAGCGAAAAATCGGCTTCAGCTTTTTTGGAATGTTCGATTCGTGGAAGAATTCTTTCTGTTTTTCGAAGATTTGGGCAATCCTGATGACAAGAACATTATCCCCAATCAGCTTTTACAAGATTTTCAAGCTGAATATTCCATCGACAATGGCAGGGATAACGTTTCAATGGCGGTTAGCAACATATTTGACAAACTCGCATTTGACAATTTCAATATACAGCGCCCTGGGCGGGCGATCAACTTTAAACTCAGATATTTTATTAATTAATCTTTAACCTTTCAAATAACACGTTATGAAAAGATGTTTTTCATTCAATTTATCAAAAGTTGTTTTTTTAGGCATGCTTTTGATTGGGTTCACTCTCACATCATGTTCCAGTGATGATGACAATACCCCAGAACCTATTGCGCAACCAGACCCAGATCCTGATCCAGTGCCGGATCCAGACCCAGTGCCAGATCCCGATCCAGTCAGCTCAGGATTTACCTTTGCGTTAAGAACTGCCGGAGCTGAGGAAACGGATTTTGTCATTAACAAACCTTCGTTGGAGTCAGGTACTTTGTCTGCACAGGGTACAGGTATCGAACAGCTCGGATGGAGATTCTATTATCCCGTTGGGAAAACACTTTTTGCCTCCGGATTTAGTGTGGATAACCAATGTGCTGGTTACAAGGCTAACGATGCTGGTGAAATCGAACTTGTTGGTGAGTTTATTTTCGAAAATGCCCTCGAAATGTTCGGTGCTGATGAGGATACGGGAACACTTTTGGCCATGGAAATTCCCAGAGCTGGCTTTGCCAATAGAAGATTACATTTTGTGGACAACGAGACCATTCAAGTTTCAAAAATTGTTGGAACCCGAATCTTTGAGGACACCAATGATTCTATTGTAGCATGGCCAACGGCATTAACGGTAAGAGGAGATAAACTTTTTGTTCCCTTCCATAAATTACATGCCTCTGGATCGTTTGCGACTGTTGAGGCTGACAGTGCCTTTGTAGCAATTTATGATTATCCTGATGTGGGTGCAGACCCAATCAAAATAATCAGTGATGAAAGAACGAGCAATATAGGGGTCAACGGAGCTACTACTGGATTAATACAAACAGAGTCTGGAGATATGTATTCGTTCTCAAGTGGTTCTACCATGGCAGGTTTTGCCCCCAAATCAACCAAACCATCAGGAATTTTAAAAATCAACGCCGGTGAAGAGGAGTTCGACGCTGACTATTTCTTAAATATACAAGAAGAAACAGGTGGTAATATTTTCTGGTTTGATTACATAGGCAATAACAAAGCGGTTGCTAGAATATTAATGGATGATAACGGCGGATGGTACACCGCTTTTGGCCGAGACTTTTTTAACCAAAAACTAGTTATTATTGACTTGGTCACTCAAACAATAACAGATGTCGCGGATGTTCCGTTGCATGCCAAAAGATATACCTCACCGCTTTTGATAGATGACGGCAAAGCATATTTGAGTATTGAAACCGCGGATGAAGCAGCAGTTTATACTTTAGATGTTGCCATTGGCACTGCTACCAAAGGTGCCACTATAGATGGTAAGACCATAAAAGGATTCTTCCGATTGTAAAACACAAGTTTAAGCGTAAATTTACGGGTGGTTCAGCTGGACCACACTATTTCCATTCTCAATGAAAACCACACTTAAAAAAAAGATTCTTTGGCTTCATAAAATATTGGGCCTGGTTACGGGGATTGTGGTTTTTTTTGTTGCCATTACAGGTAGTTGTTGGGTGTTCAAAGATGAAATTGAAACACTTTATTCGGATTATAAAAAAGTTGTCCCTCAGGAAAAAGAAATAATAACAGCAAGTGAGGCGAAGGAAATAGCCCTTGAGGTATTCCCTACAAAACATATCCATGGCACCCTTTTTAAAAAAGCCGATGATGCTGTGGAAGTTATCTTTTATGAGGCTGAGCCAGAATTCTACCAGAGTGTTTTTTTAAATCCTTACTCAGGTGAGGTTTTACATGTAAAAGACCATTTCAGTGGATTTTTTGCTTTTGTTCTAAAAGGACATCTTTATTTGTGGTTACCCAAGCAAATTGGGGGGAAAGTAGTTTCCATTTCCATATTCCTTTTTCTATTTATTTTAATTTCGGGGCTTGTCCTCTGGTGGCCAAAAAAACTAAAGTATTTAAAAAAGAGGGCCTCTTTCAAATGGAAACCCTCTACAAAATGGAAGCGGAAAAACTATGATTTACACGCCATAGTTGGCTTTTACATTTACTCCTTAGCATTTGTTTTAGCCTTTACCGGTTCCGTAATGGCATTTAACTGGTTTTATTATGTAGTGTATAAATCTGCCGGAGGAACCAAGGCACCGCAGTTTATTATACCCAACAATAACAGTGGTTTGGCTATGAATGATGGGAAAACAATGCCATTGGATAAATTGATTCCTATGCTTCAAGAAGATGTGCCTGAAGCAGATAGTTTTGAGCTTCATTATCCATACTCAGACTCTACCAGTGTCTATGTCGAAGTCAGTAGAATGGATGGAGTATATTATAACTCAGACTATCGCTTTTTTGATGCCAATACCTTGGAAGAAATTGAGACGCCAAGTATTTATGGTAAATATAGTGAGGCCACATTTGCAGATAAAGTAATTCGAATGAACTATGATATTCATATTGGTTCTATAGGTGGTATTACAGGTAAGATCATCGCTTTTCTCTCTAGTTTGATCATTGCAAGTTTGCCAGTGACGGGCACACTACTTTGGTATGGAAAAAAATATAAAACGACTTCTAGAAAAGAAAAGCTTCCTCAAGGTCTTGTGGGATAGGTTGATACCCACATTTTTGTTAGACTTCAGAAATTTCTAAACACGTCTCTGTTCCCTATTGGAAACATTGCTGCCGCTATTGCATCTATCTTCACAATGGTCGACGATAACTCCGGCCTGTCATAACCCGGGTGGTCCAGCGGCCGCCCTACTGTTCTTACTATCATCGACCATTTATGGGATATAACTTTACTAGCCTAGGGTAAATCTTATTGTCAACCCTTCTTTAAAACCTAAGGTAATACGCGATATTCAGGCTTTTATGTGGAACCCGAAGGTATTGAACTTTGGAAATGATATATTCCTTCCACTTTACAATGAAAATCTTTCATGCTGTCGGTAAAAATTAATAGGATTTCTTTACAACGAGATATTCCAAACGTCTTGAAAACCTACCTTTGATTTTGCACTTAAATATTTCATTTTCTTCATAACCAAGACGGTAAAAAGAATCTCTAAAGTCTCGAAAATCCCTTCCAATCAACACACCCCCATCCTTGATTTTTACCGTCCATTTTGCAATCATTTCTCCATGCTTGCCCAACATCGGCTTACATTGAAGATCGTAGTGGACAAAATCCAACGAATCATCTTCAAAAAAACCTGCGGCAACCAAGGCATCTTCATGAATCAAGTCAGCTCTTTCTTGAAATCGTTTCAGCCTCCTTTTACATCTTAATTCGTTCAACGGATTTCGCTTGTAAGCTCCTCCTTCGATTACTTGCCATTTGTCAATACCCGACAAGTGAAGTTCCTTGTTATGCTTAAGCATATAAAACATACTTCTACCTGACTTAGCACCCAATTCCACTCCTTTTATCCATTGATTTTCGTAAATGAAGTAAGGCAAATCATAAAAGAACCAACCCTTATGACTTAACCAATGAAACGGGTTGAGCCATTTATTTTTCTTTTTCATTTTTAAGGCCTAAAAATCAGCTTACCAATTATGCTTCGGACATTTTTTTAAGGCCCTCAAGCCAGATCTGATGTTGTTTTAAAAGTCCCTTTTGTATGAATCCACCAAAGAGTTTTGGTAACAATCCATTTTGGGTTTCCTCTGTAATAACCTGAACACTGTTTTCTTTTGGAACTATTAACCAACCGTGATAAGCATGAATGCCAAACCCCTTCGCCTCCCATGCCAACTGTTCATATGGCTGATATTTCTTCATTGTAGATGTAATATTGGTGTTAAAAGTCCTCCATTTAAATTGAGTATCTGCCGCTAACATTCCGTTACGTTGATTAAGAATTTTAATATTAGAAGAATTTGGATACCAGTCCGGCCATGTATTCACATGAATAAGCCAATTCCAAACATCTTTTACAGGAGCGTTTATAGCTATCTCATTTCTTGCATGGACCGGACAATTTTTGGGTTCAAAATTTTCGGGAAAGTTTACTGTTTTAATCATAGCATTCGATTTTAAAGGATAATAGAATATCTGTTACAGTCAGAATACCCTCCGGACTGAGACGTTGTTATAAAAAAATTATTGATTGATAAGAAAGAGTGGTTAGAACTCCTGTTTAGAAAATGAATAAGCGTCTTAACGTATTATATTCAACACCCACCATTCTAGTGTAACAAAAAGTATCATACTGTTACGGGAATTAACTTGAAAGCCATTTTTTAAACAATCCGATTTTCTCAATCGCAACAAAAATCGGTTCGGTTTCATTTGGATTTACCGGTTCTAATTCTACTTTTATTTTTGACTTTGAAGTGTAGTACATTTCCCTGATACTATCTATATGAACTAGATATTTCCTATTCACCCTAAAAAACTTTAATGGGTCCAATTGTTCTGATAGATTTTTCAAAGAATAATCCACAGGTACTCTTTGTCCGGTTTTCAACTGCATAAAGCATAATTTTTCCTCGGAAAAGAAGTAACTGATTTTCTCTATAGTGATAGTTTTGAGTCTATTATTGATTTTTACCAAAAATCGCTTTCTATATGGATTTGATAGATCTTCAATAAGTTTTTTGTACCTGTTGTTTTGTTCTTGAAGGTTTTTGTCATTTCTATCGTATGTCTTGAACTTTTTTAGAGCAACTGTTAAATTTTCAGTTGTTACTGGCTTTAACAAATAAGAAATGCTATTCAGTTCAAAGGCTCGGATTGCGAACTCGGAATATGCTGTGGTGAAGATAATAGGAGGCGTTTCAAATCCAATGGGTTCAAAAATCTCAAATGAAAAACCATCTGATAGGTTTATATCCAAAAACATTAAATCAAAATCCATAGTTTTTAGGAATGCAATGGTATCTTCGATTGAGGTTGTTCTTCCAACAATTTCAATATTGTAAGGCAATCTTCCTATCATCTCAATCAAACGTCGAGCTGCAAGATCTTCATCTTCTACTATTAACACTCTAATCATCAAAATCTGTTTTAATCAATGGTACTTTAACCATAAATTCTTTTCCATCATTTACAATTTCCAAAGATTTATCGGTAATCAATTTGAGTTGGTTTTTAATACTACTAAGGCCTATACCAAAAGAATCTGTTTTGTTGTATAGCTTGTTTCTAGGCTGTAAGTTATTACTTACTGATACCAAGTTGTTAGCAATTTCAATGTATACGGCAAGCGGCTTATCCTTTGATACTACATTATGTTTTATGGCATTCTCAACCAACAACTGTATGGTCATTGGCGGTATTAAATATTTACTTATTTCTTCTTTTATGATTTCCTCATAAATCAATGCCTTGCCGAACCTTAGTTTTTGAAGGTGTATGTAAGATTTAATCATATCTAGCTCATTAGAAAGCTTAACTACCACTTCATCACTCTGGGACAGATTATAACGGTAAATGTTTGAAAGCTCAACGACGAATTGCTCCGCCTTATTTTGACTAACTGGAATCAACGATATCAAACTATTAAAACTATTGAATAGAAAATGGGGATTGAGCTGTTTCTTAAGTGTATGGTATTTTGCATAGGACTTTTCTAATTTATATTCAGAAAGTTCCAAGGCTAATTTGTGATTGTTTTTTAAAGAAGATAGATACTCTTCTAAAAAATAAATAAATATCAAAACGGCAAGATTGCTTATAAAAATCGTAAGCAATAACCAATCAAAAATACCAGTGTTTTCTTTTTCAAATAGAAGTAATGAAATAACCCTTGATGATAGGGCAATTGCCATAGATTTAACCGAAATCAAACCTATTATAAAGATATTTTTATTCCAATTGCTTTCTTTTATAAAATTATCTACCCATTTAAGACCTAGAATTTTCTTTCTAATCCAATATACCAATATTAGAAAACCAAAAACCATGGGTAGTAGTACTAATGTCTCCATTACCGCTTCATCATAGTTTGAGAACACCATCTCAAAAATGAAATTGTATAGGGCAAAGATGGTGGATAGCGAGAGATAAATGTAAATTCGTCCGTTTTTCAACATGGTTTTTGGCTTTTTTGAATGATACGAATTTACTCCGCAATTAGTAAGGATTCCTCCTCAACGTCTGCCGCATATAAGAATCCTAAAATCCTATTATTGGGAACCGTTACATTAACAATATTGCTGCGAATAGAGGCTGGAGGAGGGTTTCCTATAATAGGTATTTGATTTCCGGTTTGCTCGAAAAGTTGGAGTAAATAATTGTGGTATTCATCGGAAATACCGAGTTGCTGTACAATGGCGGCATCACCAATTTCATAGATAACCTCTTCGTTTGGATTGACACCGAAACGTTGTTGACCGTCAAAAAATTCGTCACTTTCAACCAAAGTGGCACTGTTACCTGGATCTGGAACAATAATGAACTCACCATTCCTAAATGCCCTGTAATAGTAGAAATTTTCAATGTTAACGGGATCTGTGCTATCAAATTTGACAAAATACCCCTCCTCGGTAATCAGTGTTTCCTCTTCAAATTCAGAATAAACATCGTCAAATGGTGCGACTTCATTCAGCGAATCGCTACCAACATAGGTTTCCCCGTTCCACTGGATTGTTATGGTATAAGTACGATTCAATTCGGCTGGAATTTCTTCATTGATGTACAATCCTTCTTGTGTATGTTCGAAAACATAATCCAAGATTCCATCATTTATGTTAACAACAGCATTTTCTACTGGTTGAGGCTGGTTGTCATCCAGAAATCCTATTGTTGTAGACAATTGTATTGATTGTGCCGGTAGCGGATTGTTAGTGTTTCGTTCAATTCCGCCTTCCATCACCAATCGGGGGGTTTCACCATTAAGTGTTATTTCATCCGTCACATCTGTTTCACAAGCAACGGAAAATGAAAGAACCATAGTTAATAAGAATACACGTTTCATAGTATTTAGTTTTTTAAAATTTAAATTGATACATCACCGAAGGAACAATTCCGAAAAAAGCTAGTCTCGTGGCTTGGGTTTGACCTGTTGCTACCTCAACATCATTTACTTCACTAACTTCATTGAAGTATATGGACGCAGCATTTAGACGATTATATAGATTAGCAATACTGAAAATCCACTTTCCCTTTCGGCCTTTTTTGGGATTCAATGTTGCTGCTACGTCCAATCTATGATATGCGGGTAGTCTATCTCCATTTCTATTTTGATAATCGGCGACTACCAATCCATTTTGTGAAAATCTGCCCGTTGGAAAAGTGACCGGTCTTCCTGAACCAAAAACCCAATTTGCACTGAAATCCAACCTGTCATTTAGTTTATACATTCCAACTAGATTTAATTCATGCAATTGATCATTATTGGCAGGGTAATACTCATTATTATTTATTCCTAAAATTTGTCTTTCACTTCTTGCCAGGGTGTAACTCAGCCAGCCTGTTAGATTTCCTCGGTTTTTGCTTAATTGTAGTTCAAGGCCATAGGCTCTAGCATCTCCTTGGACCACCTGAGTTTCAATATTCTCTGTAAAAAGAAGGTCTGCACCGTCGATGAAATCAGTTACATCGTACATTTCTTTATAGTATGCTTCAACATTGAAATCGTAAGCACCATCTTTAAATGAATTAAAATATCCTAAGGCAAATTGGTCTGCATACTGGGGCTTCAAATATTGTCCACTAGGGGCCCAAATATCCAATGGGGTTGGGGATGTTGTATTTGATATTAGATGTATGTATTGATAATTTCTATTATAGCTAAGTTTTAAGGATGTTTGGTCATTGACCAGGTATCTAGCTGAAAAACGTGGTTCAAATCCATAGTAGTTTTCAATCGATTCACCACCTGAAAAACTTTCGGATCCTACAACTTCATTTTCTTCCCAAATATCTTGTAGAGCGTTATAAGTTAAGGGAGTTCCAAATTCGTACTGCAAAACATTATCCTGTCCAATTCTATTGAAGTTACTCAATCTAACACCATATTGTAAGCTGAATTTATCCGATAAATCTTGTTTGAAATCAATATAGGCGCCCGTTTCTACTGCTCTTTTTTCTTGAAATCTTTGAGGATTAATTGAAGACCCCTCAATTGCATTTATCTCACCGGGATTAAAGTCATAGTAGGTAAAATCGATACCAGTTCTTAAGGTGTTCTTTGAATTTATATACCAACTTAGTCTAGGTTTAAGAATATAGTTGATAATATTTGATGACCAAGTGAATTCGGACCCTGATCTTAAGTTATCAAGGTTGTAGTCATAATTGCTATAGATTGCCGAAGTCTGCAGAAACAATTTCTCGTTTAGGATACTTGTCCATCGTAATGTTCCTGTTGCATTACCCCATACAGTTCCTAGAAAACTTTCCAATTCAAATCGGTCCCGTCCAAAATATCCAGAAAGGAATAACCTGTTCTTTTCATTAAGGTTATAATTTGCCTTAAGATTTAAATCGTAGAAATTTGCAGTGGTTCCATCTAAATCTTCTACAAATCCAGTGAAAAGGTCTGCATAGGTTCTACGGCCAGCCAACATAAAGCTTCCTTTTCCCTCCCCAGATGCGCCCTTTGAAATTGGACCTTCAAGTAACAAGTTTGCCGCAATTGTACCAATCCCCAATTCACCGCTAAAATTTTTGATGTTTCCCTCTCTTTGTTTAACATCCAAAACCGAGGATAATCGACCTCCGTAAACAGATGGTATTCCTCCCTTGTAGAGTTTGACATCCTTTATCGCATTCGAATTGAATACCGAAAAGAAACCAAAAATATGCGAAGCGTTATAAATTGGTCCATCATCCAGTAAGACCAAATTCTGATCGGCGGAACCTCCACGTACGTTAAAACCGGTTGCAGCGTCATTTACGCTGGAAACACCAGGTAATAATTGAAGTGAGCGTATTACATCAGGTTCTCCCAATGTGATAGGTAATCTTTTAACTGTTTTGGAAGATAATTGTACAACACTCATCTCCGTTGAACGAACTGAGGCGGTTTGTTTCTGTTTTTCCGCTGTAACTTCGACTTGTTCAAGTTCATAACTTTCTTCCACCAACTCAAAATCAATCTTAAGATCCTTGGTAAGGTCTATCTCTTGATTTATAGATTGAAATCCTAGGTAAGTGATTTGTAAATTATAAACGCCCTCTGGAACAGTTATCGAATAGAAACCATACTCATTCGTTACGGTTCCCGTAAAGTCTCCAACGATAATGTTTACCCCAATTAATTCCTCACCATTTATTTTTTCTTTTACGTATCCACTTATTGTGTGATTAGTTTGGGCGAAACCCAAGACACTCAAAAAGAGTGTTGCAATTATTGAAATGAATTTTTCTTTCATCAGTCTTATTTTTCGTCAAATTTGGTTCTGTGATGACTAAAATGAAATGAGAAAATGATAAGACTTGAAAAATCCTGATAAACCCTAAATTCTATTGATAATCTATATTATGGGTACGAAAAACCAATTTGAATTTTAATAGCCTTTTAGTTTAAAGAGCTTTTTGACTTAGTACCGTTCACTTTAATACATAACCGTTGTAAGGACTATGAATAACATTCGTGTGTTTTTAGCAGCAGAGACTTGTAGATTTAATGACTTAACTATTGAACGGAGAAAAAGAGAATTCTTGTTATAGTGACCGATTTGTCAATTATGTATCCAAAGTCTTGTTTTTGCGGGTATGGCATATCGTCTTTGTGGAGCCAAAAGAATTGAACTGATAATTTGCTGAATCATTTTAAAAATTTATAAAACCCTAGCTGACTATAATTAATTGGCCATAAACAACGGAATCGATTTAATTTGGAAGGCACAGTACCGAAATAGGTTGAATTAAAAGAACAACCCATTCTCAAAAATCCAATGATATTTTTTAATTGTTCAATCTTGATAAAAGCACCGATTCCAATCAACTACCCGATAGCTTTTCCTGATTTTTGCTCAGCATGAATAATTTCTCGATCCGATTCTTTCTCGTTTTTTCTGTTTTAGATAGTTTGAGCCACCTTAGGGCGAAACGCTTACTAGAATCGTTCAAAGAATTAAAAAATTGATAAGCCCCTGAGTTTTTATTGAGTGCTTCGTGTAAATCCTCGGGTATAATAAGGTTGTCTACATCTTCCATAAAATCCCATAGCCCGTTTTCTTTTGAAATCTCAATGGAGCGAAAGCCGGGTTCTGCCATACGCTCTTCCCTTATCATATTTGCCGCTCTATCCTTGTAAGTCCTTGCCCAATGCTCTGCCTTTCTCGGCGAGATGAGTTGCATGGTACGTTTGTCATCCAGTTTACGCCGTATACCGTCAATCCATCCAAAACAAATCAGCTCGTCCAACACTTCCCATCTGGAAACATAGTGCGAACCTTCCGATTTTTTAAAGGTGACCAGCCAAATACTTTCCTTTTGGGAATGATTTTCCGCTAACCAAATGCGTAATTGTTCGGTTTTCGTTATCTCTAGCTGTTGAAAATTATCTGTCTTTATCATTTTCATCAAAGATATGCTTACCTAATGCATTCTGCCCTTTTTGGTTATTCTAGGCTTCGGGATTTACCACGCCGTTTACTGTCGGATTAGTATTTGTTGTTTTCTGTTTTCATTTCACATGCTGTATTGTTCTAAGCTGATAATGCTTACGGAAGCAGAACCGTTGTCCGGTTTGAATATTACTTTGTTATTGGTGACGACTGAAATCAAAAGAATTTTGAGAGCTTTATCTGGAACAAATCGTCCTCTCGAAAAGCAAAAAGCAGTTCCTCCTGTGAAACATTACCGAAGACCCTTGCCTCCAACGCCAGTTTCCAACTTTTACCGATTCTTCGACTGCCCTCAAAACTGTACAAGTAGGTGCTTTTGGAAAGGTCAAAAATACCCCCCGTAATGAACTCGGTACTTTGCACGTCATTAAAGGCCACCCTTGTGCCAATAAAGACATCATTATCAAAACCGGAAAAGGTGAGTTCCCCCCGCTCATCGTAAAGATATTCTGATACAATACCAACATCAATGCCTGAAGACCTTATATCATTGAAGGTATACTCAAAGCCAGCAGTGAAGGCAAAAAATTCAAGATCATCGGAAGCCCTGTAGATACTTTCCAGTTTCAACAACCAGGCATCCTTCGTAAATTGAACATCGAGCCCCGTCTGGTTGATAACCGGATAACTTAACAAAATCCCAGTTTCTGGACTGAATCCCAAAAACTGTGGCTCCCTTGCCACCCCATAAAAATTGGAGAGGCCCAAATCAAAACTACCTAGATAGTGGGACCAACGAAGCGCAAAGGAAGGGGAAAATTCCTCGGCGTCATTTTCGAAGGGGATATCGTCGCGCTCCAAAACTTGGGGAAACCGGAACCTTCCCTCCCTTCCAGGAAACTGTCTTCTTCTTGCATAGGGGAGGTAATACAGTTCAAAAGCGCCAATATTCGTGTTCTTGGTCAACTTTACCATGGGCTGCCCCAGTTTATCTTCCCCATCAACACCCTCCACTTGGTCGGTTTGGTTGATGATGTCTACTAAATGGTTGGATTCCGTAACCCCCCAAAAAACAATGTTTGAACCAACCAATATACTCCATCCCTTCCCTTTATATCTGTAAAACAGCTCCCTTATATCCATATGGGAACGTTGATTATCATACTGTGCCAAACGCCCAAATAACTTGGCATCAAACTGATGCTTGCCATCCAGGTCCTCCAAGGAGAATTCGGGTATCAAAGCACCGGAAGTAAAGAACTGTTCCTGTCCTTCATTTGACCCTTCATTGAAGAACAGCCGCTGTTCCAACTCCACTTCTGTGCTGAAATCAGACTCCCATTTTTGGCCTTCCTGAGACAGCAGGTAATCAGTGGAGCAGAAGACTGTAACAATAAGCAGTAGTACCGATGCTTTGTGTCCCATGTTAATCCTTATTAGCTCCTTAAACTGGATTGGTTGAAATCCTGTTCGGTCAGTCCTGTCTTAAATTCGCGCTTTGTGAACTTCAAAGAGGTCTTTTTCCCGTTCTGGTGATTGGTCATCTCCAGCTCGCTTGGCCTCCAATATTTACCGAGGTGTTGTTTTTGATTTTTGTAGACAAGCGTCTTTAATTGGGCCCCTTTTCGGTCAAAATATTCGATTTTCTCAAAGCGATGGTCTTTTGCTACGTTCATGTAGACCAATCTTTTAGAGTAACCACTGCCAGAATATAGGGGGACCTGCTCCACCAAGGCCATCTTTTCCCCATTTATGGTTTTCTCCTCCACGAACTTATGGGAATATTTTTCCACTTCAAATGAGGTAAGATCCTCGAAAGAGAATTCACTTCCCACGAACGGGCCGGACTTGTTCGAGGAGGAAATCCGTTTTACACGATTGATGGAGGGCAAAAACAACCATTGGTCATCGTCTCCCTCGCGATGGGTAAACGTTAGGGTCTTTGTGCCCTTGACATCTTTTGGGCTATTGAATTCAATCATGGACTTGTCACCATCAGTGGTAACCTCCAAAGTTTGGCTTTTCATGTATCGTGTGCTTACCTGACCCTGTTTGTTGGTCAATATCATTTCAAGTTCAACTTGTTCACTTTCATAGCCTTTATCGTTGTCCTTGCTTTTTTGTGCCAGTTCGCGTCCCTTATCATCGATATCGGAATTTACGGAAAGGGCAAATGCTAAAAATGCTAAAAAAAGAGTTTTCATGATGTTATGATTTTACGTTTTAAAATAGTTTCTGTGTTTTTCTTTTTGTGATTAACGAGCAGTACCGCAGGTAATGTGGCCATTACAACTACAAGTGCTGCCAGAATGACGATGGTGGTTATGGCAGCCAAAGCCGCGTTCAATAAAAATGAGGACTGGGCAAGAACTATAAATCCTACGCACAGGATTAAGGTGGTCGATACAATAGCCTTCCCTACAGTGGAAAAACTGTATGTTATGGCCTCTCGAGTATCGAGTCCCATTTCACGTTTCGCCCTCAAATATTTGGATATAAAATGAACAGTATCGTCGACAATGATTCCGAGGGTCATACCAAATACGGCGGTCATTCCCAAATTGACATAACCCAGATAGAAAAACCAGATACCAAAGCCTATAATGGCCGGTGCCACATTGGGTATAATACTAATGAGACCATATTTTACGCTTCGAAAACACAATATCAATATCAATGTTATCAGAAGGGCCGAAATCAAAGAGCCGGAAACCAAGCTCTTCAGTTGACGTGCGGACAGATAGGCAAATATCAAGGGCTGGCTGGTACCCATCGAATGCATATATTCCGGAGTGTTTTCCCTCAACCAGTCTTCCATTCTTTTGGTAAATCCTATCATTTGCTTGCTGGATAGGTCTTTTAAGGTCAGTGTGAAACGCGTTTCCGATTTGTCCACGTTGACCTGATTGTTTAGGTCCAATCCGTAGGGAAGTGAGAGCTCATACAACAATAGGTACTGTGCTGCTTCTTGCTGGGATTTTGGGATACCGTAAAAAGCCGGTTCATCCCCGTGCATGGCCTTGTTGATTTTCTTGGATACTTCAGAAAATGAACTCACATGGATAACTTCAGGCTGTGCTTTTGCAAAATCCGCAAAGTCCTCCAACTTCTGAAGGTACAGTGGATTGTTGATTTGTTCGGCATCCCCCGCACCTATGGAAAATTCCAAAGTGTAGATTCCGGTCAGGTTTTGGTTGATGAATTCAGAATCCGTTCGGAATGAGATGGACTCATCAAAATATTCAAGGTACTGGTCGTTCAGTTCATTTCTTATCATAAAGATTGAGCCAAGTATGATAATGGCCACGGAACCGATAAGGACAGGGGTACGTTTGGCTATTACAAAATCTCCGAACTTCGAATAGAAACCGGACTTTTCCCGCTGGTTCTCCGATACGGCTTTCACCTTCATTGGCAGAATTGCGAGCAGTGCGGGCAGCATCGTCAAAGCGAGGATAAGCGCAAAAAACATGCCCATGGCGGAGATGTTCCCGAAATCTGAAAATGGAGGCACGTCTCCCGTATTCAAGGATAAAAATCCTATAATGGTCGTTATGCTCGTTATGAAAACGGGGACCGTATTCAGGCGCAAACTTTCAACAATGGCCTCATTTTTGGATTTCCCTTTTCGCATTTGCTGGATGACTGTAATCAGAATGTGGATACAATCGGCAATGGCGAGCGTACTTATCACAATGGGGGTATTGGCCGATACCGAGGTCAACTCTATACCCAAAATACCAGCTAGGCCCAGAGCGCAGGATATGGAAAAGAACACTACCAAGATGGCACTTAAGGTACCTGTAACGGAACGCGTCGTTAAAAAAATCATGACAAGAAAAATCAGGAAAACCAAGGGTATCAAGGTCTGGCCATCACTTTGGGCCGATTCGCTAAAGGCATTGCTCAACATCATGTTGCCCGTCATGTAGGTATTCAAATCAGGATATTGCTTGGACCAATTTCCCACTGCTCCCCTGATGTAGGCCACGGCTTCGTTAAGGGCTTCGGGGTCCGCTGGCAGTTTTGTTGAAATATTGATTCCAGTGATGCTTCCTTTGGGATTTATCAATCGGTTGTACAACAAGGGTTCGGCAAGGGCGACTTCCTTGATATTGGCGATAGTACCTTCATCCAGACTTGATGTATTGCCCACCAAATCTGACACATAAAGGTCATCACCATCTGCCCTGGTGTATTGAAAGTTTGTGAGGGCGTCCACCCTAAAGGAATAGGGCGTTAACCAAGCACTATCCACCAATACCTTAAGGGCGGTGAGATTTTCCTTTGTAAAAATGTTACCGTTTTTCGCCTCGACCGCAATAAGTATGTTATCGTCTTTGGAATATACATTTTCCAAGGCCTCAAATGCCTGTAGCTGTGGATTCTCCTTGCTAAAGAATACTTTGGAATCGGCGTTGAAGGTGAGGTTTCCAAACCCAAATCCGCATAATACCATAATAAGTATGGATGCTATGAGGACCCACCATTTTCGTTTTACGACCCAACTCGCATAGCGTACATTGAATCTATCCATCTTTGATTTCTCTTGTTTTGGTTCCATTAATCTATTGTTTTAAATAATTTGACTGACAGTCATTTTTTGTGATAAAAAAAATTCGGAGGAAGTATCCCTTATATCCTTCTTGACAGAACGTTCCCGAACTACATAGGCTTTGACTGGTTTTGACTTTCCTTTTAAATTGGTGTACTCCATTGGCCATAACTCATACTTGTTCTCTAAATGCTGCTTTTGAACGACAGCAGTTTCTGAGATGATGATATCCGTGTTTTGAAAGTGGCATTGACCAAGCAATCGGGACGTGGTATTCAAGACATCCCCGTGGTATACCAGATGCATTTTTTCCTTTCCTATCTCGCTCTGTACAGCTGGGCCGCTATGGATAGCGCATTTGAAATAGGGTCTCAAATGATAATAGCGTTCAAAATACCTTCCATTTTCTTCCAAGTATCCCTTAAAATCACAAAATAGGTCAAGTGCCTTCCTGTCAGAGCTTGGTATCCAAGTATCCCATGTGATTACGGCCTCGTCCCCAACAAATTGGTAAATTTCAAATGGGGTGGTGGCCACCAACTCGTTGAGCATATCGAAACAATCACGAAGCAGGTTGGCGTAGGTTTCACTGCCCAACCTTTCGGCTATGGTGGTGGCATCGTTCAAATCCACGAACATAAAACCCTTTTCACTCAGTTTCGGATGTATCGCTTTACCCATGGACTGGCTAAAAAGTCTGTACACATTGCCCATTCTTCTTTCAAGATTTGAAATAAAGAACATCAGGATGCTAATGACCATAAAGAATAGCATCAACGCCCTAAACTTGGGCATATTCAAGATGATCCAAGTTCGATTTAAGGCAGTCTCGGTTTGCAGATCCTGAAAAACCGTAAATTTTAAGAACAGGCCCATGGCTATGAACAACACCAATAGAAGCACCGTAATCGAAGTTTTTACGGTAAGTCTTGTACCACTGCCGAATCCCAGTGCCCTCATCCTGTCACCAAGCTGGTTGAACCCCATGGTGACCATGGATACTAAAAGGATACTGATATTGACCATTAGAAAGAAACCATTGAAAGAAAGCCCTTGATATATGGTTTCGGGAAACTGACCATCATTAAAAAGGAACCACAACAAAAAGTAAAGGTTTGTGGTACCAGCAGCGATTAAGGTCAATACGATATGGTTTTTGATTCGCTCCAAAGTTCTCTTATTGCAAGGCTTCTACAAAAAAGGCATCAAGTTGTTGGAAATGGATATAGGCCGACTCCGCTAAATCTACAAAACCTGGTTCTGAAAATTTAGTATCAGAAAATGGCCTCCTAACAGTAAAACTTTTTCTTTTTAGATAATGTGAATAGGGATGTTGTTTTTCAAATCTCTTTGGCACACGTGAGAGTTGCTGCTCATCCGATACGAGCCCATTATAAAACTGTTGAAAATCCTCTTTATTGACAATTTCATTAAAACGGTCCCCTTCCGCTGAGATGGCCTTCCTTATCCTAAGTAGTAAATCCTTATCAACCCTGTACATTCCTCCACCCAGGTATTGCTGTTCTATTCCAAGAACCATATAAAAACTGGAGTGCTTTAAATTCTTGATACCGGCAAACACGCATGAAATATGGTCTTTGTATAATGGCAAATCTTTATTAAACATTCGGTTGTTGTTGATTCTGTGGGCCGTTGATTTCGGTTCCACAGTTCCGAAGTAAGGATTGTGTTTTGATAACCTATCCAAAATGAGCTGTACCTGTCCAAACCATTGGTCCATGACTTCGTTGTACCATTGTCTATTGTCGGCCATCCATTCTTTGTTATTGTTTTTGGACAGTGCCATTAAAAATTTCTTTATTTCCAAATTGTCCATTTTGCGTGTTTTTAAATTAAGTGCTAAAGTCCAAATGGGCCTTGAATTATACTGCTCATCAAATCAAAAACAGTCCACCTTGACTTCTAATTTCTGATTCAATAAATCAAAAAAGACTGTTAGTCATTTTTGACAAATGTAATTAAAAAATTAAATTGTTCAATGTTTTAACAATAATTTTGAACAAAAATAGTAGGGCAACATTGAGATTTGAGGGTGAAGTACGTAAAAGGTAATAGAAGAGATAGAATACCTAAATAACATAAATTATTGATAATCATATTTATATATTTATTTAAATGAAATGCTGTTATGATTTTAGCATAAACATTTGAAGAGGTTGGTCTAAAAGAAAAACGGTTGTAATTTTTATGTTACATGGCAAAAAGTAAGCGTCAATCTACACAATATGCATTACTATCAATATAAATGAACATAAGTCAATATTTACTGTTAAACTAAAATTGATGCTATAAAGAAAGCCTAATTTTAATTAATTTTGTAAATAATGACCACTGGTCGATATGGGAATAGGTACAAAACACTTATCGAAGAAATCTAGGGAACAGCAAATTGTGATTGCTGCTGACACTGTACTGCAACAGGTAGGAGTCAACAACTTTACGATAGACCAAGTCGTGGAAACATTGGATATCGCCAAGGGAACGGTCTATAAATACTACAAGAGCAAGGATGAACTGCTATCAATGGTCAGTATCAAAGCTTTACGCCTTTTATTGGATTATTTTAAACTTACCGTTAATGGAAAAGAAGGCGGAGCGGAATCTATTAAGGCCATGCTAATGAGTTGCTACCAATACGCGCAGAGCTATCCCGAGTATTTCGAGCTTATCGTTTATATGGAACGCCCCGAGTTTCATAGTCAGATGGATGCCTATGCTTCAATAAGTGCTGAGATAACAGATTTTGTAAAAACCCATATATCAAAGGAACAGCAGTTAGGAACGATTAATAAGGAACTTAAACCCTTGACAGTGACCTATGTTCTTTGGGGCAGTTGTATGGGGATGATGAACTTTATCGAATCAAAGCGGAACTTCATCAAAAACGTTGATGATATCGATCAAAGAGAACTGATAGCCACTTATGCAGGACTATTGGCCTCAGGTATGGAGGCATAATTATTTTTTAGTGTTCATTTTATGCTCCCTTATCATTTGGAACGCTAACAATAGACTATGTATTCTGCATTCGCTGCCTTTGCTCAGATAGAAAATCCCTTATTGAGCGAATCTGCATATCGATATCCTTAATTTTGATGATCTGATAAATAAGACTTCGCTTTTTTCCATCGGTCAGCTTGTTGAAAACCTTTCTTAATTCCGGTTCCTGTTCCAAAAATACGGTAAGCACCTCTGGCATATCGACCCCTAATTGGTCTGGGTCTTCTTCTATTTGATAATGTACTTGGTCACCCAGTTTCTTTTCAAGTGCATCGAGATATTTGGCGGCAACAATAACAAAATAATTTCCATCTCCTAGATGGTTCAATCCACATCGGTAGGATACCTTCTCATCTATGGTACATATCATTCGGGTAGCCCTTTTTCGACTGAACTGATTGATGATATCCGCATCCAGTCTTAAATAGTAATAACCTCCCTTGCGTTTTTCAAGTTGTTTGATGGTTTGCTCCCCTTGGTAAGATTTCATTGGTTTTCGCGCTCTACATATTTTTTGAGCCCCGCAAGATCTTTAAGGTGCATCTTGTGGACCCATTTGGTTATGCCCACAATATAAGCAATCAAGAACTGGGGTTTTTTTAAGGTCTCATCGAACCAAAGGTTGACCTGGGTCTGCTGCCCGTTCAACGATTGGAGTATAAAGTGCAGCCTTACATCCTCCTCGAATGGAGCGACATCACTCTTTAGGAAGAAACTAACCTTTTCATTGGGGACGAGATGTGTTATTTCCTGATAGCCGAACTGCTTGCCCTTTTTGTTCATGAATATGGTCTGTGCCCCTATTTGACCATCCACGTTTTTTACCGCGCAGAGGGAATTGGTCTCAGATGGCCATGCAGACCACTTCATAAGCTGCTCTTGGTACCTGATGGCGTCATACACCTTTTCAATATCAGTATTTACGGTTATGTTCTCTATATACTGTACTTTTTTGGGAAGTACGATTATAAGTATGATAACTGCGGTCAAAAGACCGATCCCAACGGAAATAAGAATTGTTGCCAACATGTGATTTTGTTTATGGCAACAAATGTAATGGGTCAAAATATCCGTTTTTTTGATCTAAGGCAAAAAATCAGTCTTTCCTTCCACGAACCCTGCTCAAGGTACTCTGGGTAATACCTATAAAACTGGAGACGTACTTTAGGGGATATTTGGCCACCCAGTTTTTTTCGTTTTCTACCCTACGGTAGCGCTCAACGGCGTCATCGCTCTGAAAGGAAATAAGGTTTCTTGACATACTGGCGAAACCCTCCTCAACTGCCCTGCGCAATAAAGTATTGTAGGCCGGCAAGATAGCGGCCAACGTATCGCTCTTGCTTTTTTCAATGGAATAGACCAGGCTGTGCTCAACAGTTTCTATCGATACAAGTGCGGGTGTCCGGTTCAGATAACTATCCATTTCGGTGAATACCTGACCCTCGCTTGCCATCCAAACCGTATAATCTTTATCCCCCTTTAAATAATAGAGACGAACCGTCCCCTTTTCGATGAAGAAATACTGGTTACAAAAATGGTTCTGCTTTAAAAGAAACCGGCCCTTTGGCAATGAAAGAAGAGTAAGGTGACTGTATATTTTGGTGATATCTTCAGCGGTTCCATTTGAGAGTCTGGTTATTTCGGCTTTTAGTTGTTTCATTGTTCAGGATTGAACAGTAATTTATAAATTATTCGGGAGTTTCATATGAGGCAAGTTCATTGCGCTATTTTTGGAAAGAAGTAGATTCCCGCAGGACCACCGATACCTTTCCACTATTAGATTTTTGCTTTGCCTTTTTAAAAGTGCGACCATACCAAATTAAAAACCCGGTGACGGGAAGACTAGCGGCAAAAAGGCTTAAAAAGAAGGCGATGGTCTTACCTGCGAGGCCTCCAATAGCGCCTACGTGGATATCGTAATTAAGAGCCGATATTTTTTCACCATTGGTTTTGTCTTCCCATTGTCCACCAGTATGCAGCAATTGACCACTATATTGGTCAAATTGGAGATAAACGTCTCTGGTATTGTTTGTATAATCAACATATGTCCCGATGGTACCAATGGTATCCTCAGGTAGCCTAACGCGATATGTTTTGGCCTTTGGATAGTTGGTCTTAAGGTACTGGTGAGCGACGTCCAATGGATGTATTATACCTGGGGAGGTTTCGGTCGACTCCACTATTACTGTTTCTTTTTCCAATATTTTACCACCATTGGCCAACCAGACCACTCCATCATTGAACCAAGTAAAGGCCCACATCAAACCGGTAAGGGCAATGAAAACCACAAAAAACATACTGTAAAATCCTAGAATGTTATGAAGGTCATAATTCTTTCGCTTCCATTTGGAGGTGGACTTCCATCGAAACCAAGTACGTACCTTAAATGCCTTTTTGTTATTTGGCCACCATAATATGAGACCAGAAAACAGGAGGAACACAAAAATCAAGGTGGCATAGCCAATTATGGGTTGGCCAAGCGCGGTTTTCAAAAGAAGACTATAATGAAGCCATTCCACAAAATAAAAAAACTCAAAGGTCTCGTCTTCTTTATCGAGTACTTTGGCCGTGTAGGGATTGATATATACATGTAGGTACTTTACCATTGAATCCCAATACCAAATTCCCGTTGGATTGGAATTAGCTGTATAGTTGACCGCGATGACCGAACGCCCAGGGTCATTGGGCACATATAGTCGTTGTACTTTTACATCTTCTCCAAGGGATTGATGAGCCACTTCTAGTGAACGGCTCAATGGTAAAGGTTGGGAGTTCGATTTAGGTTCAACAAAAAGTCTATCGTGATGCAATTGCTCCTTTAATTCTACCTCGAAAGCCAAGATACACCCCGTAATACCAAGTATAAATATGATGGCTCCAGAAGCCAAACCTAACCAAAGGTGCAGTTGTCCAATACATTTTTTGATTGTTCTATTCATGGTGATATGCCATCCCTTTTATTTAAATAAAAGGGAGACATTCGCATATAAAAAATGCCTCCCCGTATTTAAATAATCATTAACGAAAATTTTGAACAGTGTTTACTCTCCCCATAACGTACTTACCCAGCGAAAGCGCCCATTTTCCATTGTGGTAACGGTTGTGAAAGCGTCAAACCCATCCTGCCTAAGGAGTCCGCCTTCACCACTTCCGTTAAAAGCTTCAAAAAAGTTGGTTCCACCATTGTTGTTTATATAAGTAGCAAAAGAATATTGACCAAACCCACCAAAAGGTGTTACCTCCCCGGTGTTGATATCTAGTACGGCAGTCGAAGTCGGAACGCTTCCGAACCAGCTCCACCGCTCATTATAAGCCAATGGGAAGTCCAAATTTTCGATATAGGTAAATACGAGCTTGTTATCGAAAATAAAATCTGCGTCTATAAAAAAGTTAAAATCAATATTATCAGGTAAATTCAACGCGAAATCTGGATCAAACGAGCCGTCGTCATTAAGCCTCAGCAATGCAAATGGATTGTTGACCAGGTCCTCGCCAAAATATTGAAATGTATGTGAATTACCATCTGCAGGTGGGGCATAATAATTGTCTGTAACAGGATCGTAGAGGAGGTCGTCATGCGTACTATATAGCCTATCGTCCTGATTGTATTGGATGGTACCACTGACTGGATCAAATACCGCCACAATCGCACCCCCTGGCTGTGCAAGAAAGCCCTCATCACAACACGCTTCTGGCCCATAATGCTCAACCGCCATAACCACTTTACCATTGCTGGTTATGTACTTGTTCCATTCTCCGTAAAAGCCGGTGACCGATTGGTACTGTTCGCCAAGATTCGGCAGGGGATCTACATTCAGTACTTCTGTAATTTCCATTGTGCTTGGATTCCATTCCAACACTACTCCTTCCCGAAGATTAGAAACAAAGGCTTGGGTCTCCGATACGAAAATCGGGGGGCCACCCGCAAATCCTGAAAAACCTGAAGAAGCAAAACTAACAATGCCACCTACGGAGATTTCGAGTGTTGATCTGTCCACGTTCCATTTGGTCATGGTTCCTGCGTTTTCATTGTACGTATATGGATGCTCCCCAAAAGAATAAACGCGAGAGCTGAGCCCAATTTCAATCGCTTCCGACGGATTTATCGTGGACGGAAATTCTTCATGCACTTCAAAGTAACGCACAGCTCCCTGCGGTGTGTTTACCCTATAACCAATCATTATAGCCGAATCAACATCAGGGTCCATATCTGGGTCGGGGTCAGGATCTGGGTCGGGATCGACCTGCGTATCGGGGTCAGGTGCCGGTGCAGTGTCGTCGTCGCTACAGGCGATAAAGAAAAGGCCCATAAACAGTAAAAGACTGGATAATTTTATCGTTCTCATCATTTTAAAATTTAATTGTTTCAATAAATAGTTATACATGTTAAAATTGTGTGGTCAGTTTCACAAAAACGGCACGACCGGGCCGCTGCACCCCGAAGAAGTCAAATACCTTGGCAT
>ERZ1740067.849-NODE-849-length-22862-cov-6.765072_pt1 | contig 22862 bp, 15 predicted proteins | sample MGYA00581736_ERZ1740067 | MGnify/ENA primary metagenome ERZ1740067 (study PRJEB43018, sample SAMN04849236) | marine metagenome | isolation source: floating plastic debris | place: Pacific Ocean | collected 2008-08-27 | study: EMG produced TPA metagenomics assembly... | reverse complement strand
GTTCAGCACGAGGTTGGTGCTCACCGCGAATTGGGACGTGACCACGTCTTGCCCGAGGGTGCGGAGCCAGTCTTCGATGCGGTCCAGCGCGGCGGCTTGATCCTCGATGTCGCGTCGGAGTGTGTTGACGTCGACCTGGAGATCCGCGATGTCGTTGACGAGTCCGTCGAAGCCCGCGGTCATCGCGAAGTAGACCCCCTCGAGCTGAGATTCGACCCGGTCAAACCTGACATCGACGAGGTCGGTCAGCGCGGCGATTTGCTGGCGTGTGGCGACGATCTCATCGAAGATCTGCTCGTCGGCCGAGCGGATGGGTTCAAGGGTCCCGCCGGCCTCGAGCGTGGTAACGACCGAGTCACCCAACGCTCCGGCGATCTCGAAGGGGTTCTTCCCGACGAAAGCCTTGCCAACGTTGAAGAGGCTGCTGGCGACCTCGAACCCCGCGCCAAGAGACGCGAAGCGGCTGGTCGCTTCCATCTGTCCATCGCCGACCTCGCGGGCCCGTGCAGCGATCTGCCTGACCTCATCGGAATCGGATTGGAACAGGAGGAACGTGTTCGCCGAGATGCGGGCTCGCGTCCCTGCGAGGTTGTCGATCGTCCGGTTGTACGTGTTCTGGGCATCGAGTCGTGCCGAGGGGATATCGCCGCGATCGATCGCGGTTCGGAGGGGCACGTCGGGAAGATCAATGACCTGGAGCAGCACCGTCTCGGCCTCTACCCGTGCGTCTTGGAAACCCGCAAGCACCTCAGACCAGAGGAGTGCTGCTTCGGCGTCGTCGTCGTTGGTCGCTGATTCGAGAACGGCGCTCGTGCTCGCGAGCGCCGCAGCGTACTCGGCGTACGAAGCGGGAAGCGCGGCGATCGCCGCGTCGACATCTTGGAAGCGTTGCTTCGTGCCGCCTTCGAGCGAGAACGGTTCGTCGCGCAGGTAATCGGTCACCACCGAGGCAAGGGCGGGCCGGGCGCCTCCACGCAGGTCGCGGCCAAGCAGCCCCAGCACCAGGATGGTGGACCACTCGCTGTCGTTGGCGAAGTCTCGACGGCGGTACCGCGTGAACGCTCTTGTTTGATCTTCGAACTCCTCATAGCTCTCTACCTCGGGAAGCACGCGCCCGAGCAGGCCGAGCGCGTCATTGCCGACGTGGCTGTCCGTCCCTGCAAGCACGGCGTGGGCCATGTGGTCAAAGGGAACAGAGAAACGCATTGCGATCATGAGGTCGGACGTGCGTTCGAGGCGTTCTTCGCCCGGCTCACCATCTGCCGCCCGAAGGGCTTGGTCGTACAGGTGGAGGAACGTGTGAAGTTGCCCCTCATCGGCGAGCGGATTGCGTGCTGCGTACGCGGCGAGCCCCGCGAGTGCCGCGGGTATCCGTGGCTCCGGATCGAGGGCGTAGTCGGCCCGGACATACTCGCTGGTCCGGATCGCCTGAACCGCGGCTTGGTACGAGGCTTCATTCGTTATCCCGAGGTCAGGCACCGACAGTTGAGCCGTGGCAGCGACGGTCTGCAACGCGATCAACGCGGGGATAAGAGCGACGAATCCGATCGATTTCATGACAATCTCCTGCGAGCCCGCGGCAGCCATGCTGTCGCAACGCGGTCTCGCCGCCGGCTCCGTATACCTAGTCGTAGAAGGATGCCGGACCCGGAAGCAGATTCTCATTTTTCCGAGATGTTTGCATTCTGAGCGGGCCCTCGGGTCGGCCTGCCCTTGCAGGGTCCAATGACTCAGCCGGCTCGAAACAGTTGCGCTCGTCGCCATGCAGTGTGCATACGGATACCACCGAGCCGCCCTTCGACAGGTCGACCTCTGCCGGACGAAGCTTGTTCACGATCTCCTCGGCTGAATGGCGTTTCCTGGCCATGTCCGATCCTCTTGATTGCAAGTCGATCCGAAGGCACGAGCCGCTATGCGTTCAGGGGGAAACATCACCGAATGCGAAAGGCTGCGACGCCCCCGCGCTCGATGAGCTACCTCGTTGAAGCCGTCTTCCAGACGCGCGCGGTGCGGTCGCCCGAGGCGGAGTACAGCGTCGTGCCGTCTTGGCTCCACGCGATGTCGGCGACGTAGTCGGTGTGCCCCTCAAGGCGCACCAATAGGTCAAAGGTCGCGCCGTCCCAGATCCCGATCGTGCCATCGCGCGAGCCGGTGGCGATGCGATCGCCGTCGGGAGACCACGCGATGCAGAGCACCTCGTCGGTGTGCCCTTCGAGCGTGCCGACCTTTCGCGCGGTCGCGATGTTGACGACCTCGGCGCTGCTTGTCGGCGTTGCCACGGCGAACGCCCGCGCGGTCGGATCGATCGCGAGGGCGACCCCGTTGTGCCATGCCTCCACGGGCCGATCGAGCGGCTTGGACCGCGCGACGCCGCGCTCGTCGATCCTGACCACGGTCAGCCAGCCGTTCTCGGCAACACCAACCACGAGTTTGGGGGCGTGAGGTTGGCTTGGAACGAAGACCGCCGCGGAGGCGATGCCGGTGTGAAGGCGGACGTCGCTCGGCTGGGCGTCGTCGTCATAGCTTGCTTCGCGCGCGATGATATGCGGCGTGCCATCGCGGTCGTAGAACACAAGGGGGTGCGGCCCCTTGATGCGGATGCCGAGGTCTTCAACAGCGCCCGATCGAATGTCGATGCGGTATGCGCGCCCGTGCTGATGCTGGCCGCTGAGCATGAGTGCGATGATCTCAAGGCGGTCCATTGCGATATCCATCACCGCGTCGTAGTCACCCGCAAGCGACGGCAGGGTGACTGTGCTGATCTCTTCACCTGTGGCGGCGTTCCACGCCCGCACGGTGCCGTCCCATGCACTTGTGAGCAGCGCGGAACTGTCGTGCGAGACCTCGACTGCGGAGACCCACGCGCTGTGCCCGCGCAGGATGTCATCAGGGCTTGTGTCGTCATCCCAGATGTCTATCGCGCCACGTGATGAGATCCCAATGATCTCGTTTGTGCTGATGCCATCTGCGGTGTTCGAGCGCACGGTGATCCACGCTGGCCGGTTGATTGACGATTCACTTCGCAGGAGGGCGCCGGTCGCGACATCGATCCAATCGATCCGTCCGCTTGTCGAGTGGAGGACGAGCACTCCTGGCTGGCTCGAGAACCGGACACTTCGCACCTTTCCCTGCTCCGGCACCATCGGCGTCCAAGGCCGCTCCGATTCAAGCCCTGAGCCGGCGGAATGATCGAAGACGCGGACGCGAAGGCCGTTGTCGACCACGACAACGAGCGGTTGATCGGCCGACACGTCGATGCTGCGAATCGAGGGGTGTAGCGGTGGCACCCAGCAGATGCGGTGGCTCTCCGCGTCGACGAGCACGTGGAGTCGCTCCGCAGCGGACGGGCGCATCTCTGCGATGTAGACGTCGCCAAGTCCTGCCGCCGGCACGACCGAGATCGGCTGCCAGGACCGGCCGTTCCAGTAGACCTCAAAGCCCGACACAGTCTTCGTTGCGAGTTGTGCGCTGACCGAGGCCGACGGTGCGCGAGGCACCTGGCCGAGCTGGATTATCGTGTCTTCTGCCGGCCGACTCTCCTGCGTGTGTGTGACCGTCCCGACGTTGATGACCTCGGCGACACCGCGCCCGCCATAGATGAGCAGCACCCGATTGCCACCCGGTGCGATCGATGCGACGGTCGGGTCCAGCGTGTCGTCGCCGAGCGGCTCGGCGTGCGGAATCGGAATGTCACGCACTATCGACCGCGACTCGATGTCGATGGTCGCAAGGTGAAGCACATCCTCGCGGAGTGCTGTGACGTGTAGCAGCCTCCCCGTGCTGTCCCATCGGTGGGCACCAGCTGTGGGCGTTCCGCTATTGGCATTGATCGATTCGGCAACGGCGTGACGCCCAAGGCGTGCGTTGAGATGGTCCCATTCCCAGCCTCGCAGCCTGCGTGGTGCGTCGTCGAGGCGATCGCCGGCGAGCCCCGGACTGTGCTCCCGGAGGGCCGCCTGTGTCCCAGCGAGCGCGGATCGATAAAGGATCTTCTCGGTCGTCTGCCGAGCCTCGCTCTCCCGGATCGCAAGGGCGGAGGAGGCCGCGGCAAGCGCTACGAGCGCGACCAGTGCGAGTGCGGTGGCCGAAACGCCGACGCGATGTCGGGACACGAAGCGTGATGCGATGTAGAGCCCGCTCGCCTGACGGGCAGTGATCGGCTCGCCACGGAGGCAGCGCCGGATATCCGCCGCGAACTCCGCTGCGGACTCGTACCGCCGCGATGGCTCCTTCGACAGCGCCTTGGCAAGTATCACCTCGGCGTCGGGGTTCACCCCCGGCAGTGCGCGCGAGAGTCGTGTCGGCTCAGACTCAACGATGCGACGCGTCGCGTTCGGCAGCGACGTCCCCGCGAGTTCGATCGGGAGCACGCCCGAGAGAAGCTCGTACGCGATCACGCCGATCGCATAGATGTCGGCTCGAACGTCAACGTCCGCCGGGCGTTCGATCTGCTCGGGGCTCATGTACGCGATCGTGCCCATAAAACCGCCGTCGGACTCGCCGGTGATCGTCGCGACGACTTCCGACTCGAGCGCCGCGGCAATGCCGAAGTCCACGATCTTCGGCGTCCATGCCGACTGGTCGTCGACGCGGAGGATCAAGATGTTCTCCGGCTTCAAGTCGCGGTGGACGATGCCCTTCTGGTGCGCGTGATGCGCGGCGTCAAGCACACGGGCGATGATCGCAAGCTTCTCGGAGACGCTCCACGCCGAGGCGTCACTGCAGTGCGCCAGCGAAGACGCGTCGAGATACTCCATAGCGATGTACGGCGTGCCGTCGTGCTCGCCGGCCTCGAAAATCTGAGCGATCCCCGGGTGCTGCAGCCTCCCCAGCACTTCGGCCTCTCGAGCGAAGCGATCGCGTAGCACCGGCGATGAAAACTCCGGCCGAATGATCTTGACCGCCACGCGTCGCTCGGGCGAAGCCTGCACAGCTTCGTACACAATTCCCATGCCGCCGCGGCCGATCTCACGCACCACTCTGTAGCCCGAGATCGAATCGGGCTGCCCCAGCGCAGCGCGCGTTGCCGCGGCACCACCGCCAGGGGCAGACAACACGTCAGAGCGCGCGTCTGCTTCCAACATGCGAGCGAGCTTCTCGCGCAGGTCTGCGTCATCTCCGCAGGCCCGATCAAGGAACGACCCTCGATCGCGGGCTGAGAGGTCGCACGCTTGGAGAAACAACGCTCCCAGACGCTCGTGCCCGGAGCTGGAACCCTCCGTTTCCTTCACGAGCAACTCTCGTCAAGCTCTGTGCGTAGCCACGCCCGCGCGACGCGCCAGTCGTTGCGAATCGTCCGATCGCTAACCCCCAAAACTTGCGCGACCTGTTCGACCGTCAGCCCCGCGAAGAAGCGCAGCTCGACGATACGCGCCTGTCGGGGTGAAACCTGCTCCAGCGCATCGATCGCGTGCGCGACCTCCTCGAAGCCGTAGTCCAGGGCGCTGTTGTCGCCCTCCGCCATGCCGGCGAGTGTGATTCTCATCCATCCGCCGCCTCGCTTCTGGGCGTTGCGAGCCCGAGCAGCGTCAGCAACGACATGCCGCATTGCCTTGGCTGCCACGGCGAGGAAGTGTTCCTTACTCTCAAATGCGAGCGAGCCAGACTGGGCGAGGCGAACGTACGCTTCGTGCACCACAAGTGTTGGCTGCAGGGCGGCCTGGCGAGGGTTGGACAGCTTGCTCGCGATCTCGCGAAGACTGCCGTAGACAGTGCTCGTCAGCGCGTCCGCTGCCGACATGTCTCTGTGCGGATTGGGCGGATCGGAGCCATCCATGTTGCCCCATGGTATCAGCAGGCCTTGGTCTTACGAAAGGCTCGCGTGTGACCGCTGTCGCGTGAGAGGGGGTGGCGCAGTCAGTTGCAAAGGTCGGGAAGTGTCCTACTGCGCCTGTTAAACCCTCGGGCTTGTCCCGGCGTCTTTGCCCATTTGCCGACCAAAGGCCGTGTGCCTCGGCACAGGCGATTTCGGACAGCAATTATGCCGGCCCCCAGGCTGGAAGCCCCGAACAGATCTTCCGCGAGATCAACGTCGGGCCGGTCGGTCTCGCACCACCAACCGGATGGGGCCGGCGTCGTTTGCGACCTCTACGTCGATCTCGGCGGCACGCCCGTCGGGCCTTGAGACACGCACCGCGTACGTGCCATGGTGGGCACGGATTGTCGCGACTCCCTCGGTGTTGGTCGTCGCGGGCTCGACGTGCTTCCATTCGTTGAGCACGAGCTCGCGCCACACATCGGCGTGCGGCCTTGCCGTCCAGTCCTCGCGAAACATCGCGGCTGCGGGCCGCCAGTGCGCGCCCGCCCAGAAGCCCCAGATGACGACGCCCTCGACCGCTTCGTGGCTGTACGCCGCGATGAGCACGTCGCGAAGGTAGTCGGCCTGGAGCGCGTCGTCGTCGGAGTTGAGGTCGTACTCGGTGATCTTGATCGGTAGGCCGAGTGTCGCGAAGCGGTCGAGGATGTCGAGCATGGTTGCCGGCGGCGTGAGCAGGCCTCCGAAGTGGCCTTGCATGCCGATGCCTCCGACCGGCGCATCATCCGCGAGCAACTGGGTGATCAGGTCGAAGTACGCGTCCTGCTGCGGCGAGCCGACTCGGCCGGCGGTGAGGATGCCGTAGTCGTTGATGTACATCCGCGCCTCGGGGGCGGCGGTGTCGGCCATGCGAAACCACTTGGTGACGTGGTCGTGCCCGAGGATGTCCATGAGGTCGTGGTTGGCGTACGCCTCGTTGACCACGTCCCACTCGGCGAGACGGCCGCGGTACAGGAAGACCGTCGAAACAACGCGGCTTTCAACGGTTTGACTGAGAGCGGGCGGATTATTCTCGAGCGCCTTCACGCTGGCGGGGAGGTTCCTCCAACCGGGCCAGACGAGCGTGTGCCCGCGTGCGGCCATGCCGTTGTCGAGTGCCCAGGCGAGTGCGGCGTCTATCTGTTTCGGGTCGCCCAAGCCGTGGTGCTCCCATTTCATCGCGTTTTCGAAGACGATCTCGTTGAAGAACTGGGCTGCGATCGCTCGGTAGGGCGACAGGGGTTGCTCGGTGCCCGACGCGTGGCGTGCGGTGATCGCCGAGCCGAAGGCGAACGCGGAGCGTGTCTGCTCTGCGGTGACCGTCGCGCCCGCGATGGGCACGCCTTGCTCGTCGACGGCGATGACACGCACGTGCGACACGCGGAGCTTCTCGATGCGCTCGAGCGCATCGGCTCGCCACGGGGCATCGATCGCTCTGCCCGCGTATGAGGTCATCGTGCGGGGCAGCGTGCCGACATCGGTGCCGGCGGGCATTTGGAGTAGCGAGACCTCGGCGAACTCGATGTCTTGCCAGATCGAGCCGAGGTGCAGCGAGACCTGCCACTGGCCGGGGCCATAGGCCTGGTCCGCAACGAACGGGAGGTTGAATGTCGTCCACTCTTTCGGCACGAGGTAGCCGGCCGAGGCGAGCTTGGACCACTCGCCCTCGTACTGCTCAACGTTGAGGCCGATCGCGCCCTCGCCCGTGTCGGCTTGCAGCGTGCGGCAGCGCACGCGCAACAGGAGCACGTCGCCAACCTCGACACCCGAGTCAATGTGCCAGGCGATCTGCGACGACCCCGGGTGCTCGCCGACTTCGGCGACGCGGACCGTCAGCGATTCGCCCGTGCCGAGCGGCTCGACACCAGTCATGCGGACATCGCCCAAGGATCCGATCATCGGCGTGACACCATCCGGGACCGAGGCGTCTCCGCGTGCTGCCGCCGCGAGGACGATCGACATCACTACCACCGACCACGTCATCAACTTCGCCATGGGTCAATCTCCTCGGCCGCCGCGCTGGTCGGCGTGTGCTCCGCAGACGCTAGATTACAGAGCACAGCGGTCGAAGGCGTCTTGGCCGGGCACGCGCGGCCGGGCACCGTCCGCCTCGGAGTATCACGCATGGGGGTGGAGCAAGGCATGACACTCCGGACACCGATCTTCGTCGGCATCGACCTTGGCACCTCGGGTGTCAAAGCAATCGCGGTGGATCGGGCGGGGCGGGTGGTCGGCACTGCAAGCCACGGGCTCGACTTCGATAGGCCGCGGCAGGGCTGGGCCGAGACGCCGCCTTTGAGATGGTGGGAGGCGACAAGGGCTGCGGTTCGATCACTGCTGACGGGCGGCATCGATACAAGCTCGATCGCCGCGGTCGGCCTGAGCGGGCAGATGCACGGGTCGGTGTTCCTCGACCGGGCTGCGCTCGATCGCGCTGGCACGGGCACAATCGACGCCATCCGCCCAGCGCTTATGTGGAACGACCAGCGCACCGAGGCGAGCCTCGCCCCGATCGAGTCGGCACTCGGCGGCCGGTCGGCGTGCGTCGAGCGCACTGGTTGTCCGCCGCTCACCGGCCTCACAGCGCCCAAACTCGATTGGCTGCGAGCGCACGAGCCGAAACACGCCGAGCGTGTCGCGGCACTCTGCCTCCCAAAGGACTACCTCCTGCTCGCACTCACCGGCGAGCTCGCGACGGACGTGGGCGACGCGTCGGGAACGATGCTGCTCGATCCTCGCACGCGCGAGTGGTCGCCCGCGGTGCTCGATGCACTCAAGATCGACCGCGCGATGCTGCCCGCGGTGCATGAGTCGGGCACCGCGATCGGCCGAGTCACACGTTGGGCGGCGGAGCAGACGGGCTTGCCCGCGGGCACGCCGGTTGCGATCGGATCGGGCGACAACCAAGCTGCGGCGCTCGGCGCGGGCGTGACCGACCCTGGGTCGGCACTGGCGATCCTCGGCACGAGCGGCGTCGTGCTCGCGCCGCTGGATGAGCCGAAAACCGATCACGCGCCGACGAGCTCCTTGGCGACGCCGGGCCGAATCAATCTGTTCTGTGATGCGACCGGTTCGGCACAGCAGCGCGGCGCATGGCTGTACAGCGGCTGCATGCTGTCGGCCGCGGGAAGCCTCGAATGGGCACGCGACACGATCGCGCCGGGCGCTGCGTTCGACGAGCTGATCCGAGAGGCTGACTCCGCCCCAGCGGGCTGCGAGGGGCTGATCTTCTTGCCGTACCTCACGGGCGAGCGATGCCCCATTCCAGATCCCCAGGCTCGCGGCGGATGGATCGGCCTCACGCGATCGCACACGCGTGCGCACCTGATCCGCGCGGTGCTCGAGGGTGTTGCGTTCAACCTGGCTGCGATTCTGGACATCGTGCGTGATGCCGCGATCGCACCCTCGACGGTGCGCGTCACGGGCGGCGGGTCGGCTTCGCCGGAGTGGTGTCGCATCCTGGCGACGGCGTTCGGCTGTCCGGTCGTGCCGCTGGAGGTTGAGGAGGGGCCAGCGCTTGGCGCGGCGATATGTGCTGCGGTTTCCATTGACGCCGCGCTCGATGCACGTGCGTTAGCGCGGGGTTGGTCACGCCCAGCGCAGTCGATCGAGCCCAACCGTGCAAACGCTGGCGCGATGCGGGATGCTCGGGCCGTCTTCGATCGATTGCACGCCGATCTCTCGCCAGCACATGCGGCGCTGAACGCGCTCGCCTCCGACAACCAACTTTCGAGCCCATCACCGAAACAGATCCCAGCACCGGACCACACGCCATGACCGCACCAGCGACACCACTGCCAACACCCGCCGACAAGTTCACCTTCGGCCTTTGGACCGTCGGCAATCCAGGGCGCGATCCCTTCGGCGAGCCAACGCGCTCGGCGCTGTCACCCGCCGAGATTGTCGACCTGCTCGGCGAAGCGGGAGGCGTGCTCGGCGTCAACTTCCACGACAACGACCTCGTCCCGATAGACGCAGCGCCGGCCGAGGCAAGCTCGATCAAAGCTGAGTTTCGAGCCGCCCTTGATCGCACGGGTCTGCGCGTGTGCATGGCGACGGTGAATCTGTTTTCCGACCCAGTTTTCCGGGACGGCGGGTTCACGTCGAACGATGCGGACGTGCGTGCGTATGCGATCCACAAGGCACTGCACGCGATGGATCTGGGCGCGGAGTTCGGTGCGGACATGTTCGTGCTCTGGGGCGGCCGGGAGGGCGTTGAGACCGACGCCGCGAAGGATCCGGTGCTCTCGCTCGACCGCTATCGGGACGCAATCAACACGCTCGTGCGATACAACGCCGACAAGGGGTTCGGCTATCGCTTTGCTCTGGAGCCGAAGCCCAACGAGCCGCGCGGGCACATCTTCTTGCCCACGATCGGGCACTGCCTCGCGTTCATCCACTCGCTCGACGACCCGAGCGTGGTCGGCGTCAACCCGGAGGTCGCGCACGAGCAGATGGCGGGGCTCAATTTCAGCCACGCGGTTGCGATGGCGCTGTGGTCCAAGAAGCTCTTTCATATTGATCTGAATGACCAGGCTGGCGGGCGGTACGACCAAGACTTCCGGTTCGGCTCGGAGAACCCCAAGTCGGCGTTTTTTCTTGTGAAGCTTCTCGAGGATCACGCGTGGTCCGGCTTTCGCCATTTCGACAGCCACGCCTACCGAACATCCGACCGGGCCGACGTGGTCGAGTTCGCAAAGGGGTCAATGCGCACGTACATCGCGCTTCGCGAAGCGGCGAAGCGTTGGAATGCCGACGGGCGTGTGCGCGAGTTGCTCGCGCAGATCAACGCGCACGCGTCAGGGCCGCAACTGGACGCGGCGGCGTTGCATGCACGCACGTTCGATCGCGCCGCACTCGCGTCGCGGGCCTTGCCCTACGAAGCGCTCGATCAAAGGACCGTCGAGATCATCATGGGCGCGTAGTTCGCGCAAGAGCGCTCACGCCGCGCGACACACATGCCCCGTGAAGCTCAATGAATCAGAAGAGAGACCGTACGCATGACCACGATCAACAACCCGATCCTGCCGGGCTTCCACCCCGACCCGTCCATCTGCAAGGCCGGCGAGTGGTACTACATCGCGACGAGCACGTTCCAATGGTTTCCGGGCGTTCGCATCCACCGATCGCGCGACCTCGTGAACTGGGAACTGTGTCCGTCGCCGCTCACGCGCACGAGCCAGCTCGACATGCGCGGCGTGCCCGATTCGGGCGGCGGCTGGGCGCCGTGCCTGTCGTACACGCCGCCGCGCGGCGATACGCCCGGCCGCTTCTGGCTGATCTACACCAACGTCAGATCGTGCGGCAAGGCGATGGCGGACTTCCCGAACTATCTCGTGACCGCCGAGTCGATCGATGGGCCGTGGTCCGAGCCGATCTACCTCAACTCGAGCGGCTTCGATCCCTCGCTCTTCCACGACGACGATGGCTCGCACTGGCTGCTCGGCATCGTTTGGGACCACCGCACGGGGCGCAATCCGTTCGGCGGCATCCTGCTCCAGCAGTACGACCACAACGCACGCCGACTCGTCGGCCCGGTCAAGAACATCTACAAGGGCACGGACCTCGGCGTCACCGAGGGGCCGCATCTCTATAAGCGTGACGGCCTGTACTACCTCCTGGTCGCCGAAGGCGGCACGTCCTGGGAGCACGCCGTCACCATCGCGCGATCGCGCTCGATCGATGGTCCCTACGAGACCGACCCGAACTACCCGATGCTTACCGCGCGCACAAATCCGGAACGCACGATCCAGAAGTCCGGGCACGCGAGCCTTACTTACGCCGACGACGGCACGCCCATTCTCGCGCACCTGGGCGGCAGGCCGATCGGCAGCGAACGCCGGTGCATACTCGGCCGCGAGACCTCGCTCCAACGCTGCACATGGACCGACGACGGCTGGCTTCGCCTCGAAGACGGCGGCAACGAGCCGCAAGCGTCGGTAGAGGTTCCGAGCGACACCCCACGTATCAAGGCCAGCCGCGATCACACCGAGCAGTTCGACAGCACGACCCTGAGCCCGCACTTCCAATCGCTTCGCGCGCCGATTGATTCGTCGTGGCTCCAGCTCGATGCCCGGGCTGGCTTCTGCCGGCTGCACGGCCGTGAATCGCTGTTCAGCCTCTTCGATCAGTCGCTCATCGCGCGGCGCGTGCAGGCCCTCAAGTGCCGCGCCGCGACACGCGTCGAGTTTCAGCCGAGCTCGATCCAGCAGATGGCAGGCCTCATCGCGTACTACGACACGCGCGGTTGGTACTACGCGCACGTCACCATCGACGACGACGGCAATCGTGTTGTGCGCCTCTCACAGGCCGACGACGGGACGTACCGCGACGATCTCACTTCCGACCTCATCGCCCCCGACACCGGCCCGATCGATCTTCGATTAGAGCTCGATCATGCCTCGCTGCGGTTCCGCGTGCGCCTCGATCCCGCCGACGACTGGCGATCGCTCGGCCCCGAGCTCGACGCGACGATTCTCAGTGATGACTACGGCGCCGGGTGGGACCACTTCACGGGCGCGTTCGTCGGGATCTGCTGCCAAGACATGACCGGCCGGCGACTCCCAGCCGACTTCGACTGGTTCGAGTACACCGAGCTATAGTCGCCAAAGCGATTAGTGCGAGTGGGGGGGTGTCGACAGCGGGACCGGCGTGCGCTCTTCGGCAGTGAGCGACCGCATGATCAACTTCGGCTCTCGGCTTTCAAAGTAGAGGCCCCAGTGCTTCTCGGCGCCGATGGGGTTGCCCGGGTCGCCTTTCCAGCTCTCGTCGAAGGCCGCGAAGAAGAAGACCGTGATGTTGACCCGCGTCGCCCAGCCCATCAGCTCGCGGTAGTAGCGGAGCTGGGCGTCTTCCGAGGCGCGTTCGCCGAACTCGCTCGCGGTGGTTGCCCAGCCGGCCTCGGTGATCACAAGCCGCGCGTTGGGGAGCGCGTCGCGGACACGCTGGACATTGGCGATGCTGTAGCTTATGCCCTCGTCGATGCCGCGCTGCTCCCAGACGGGGTAGATGTGGATGGAAACGAAGTCGACTTCCTCGGCCAGCGCCTGCCCGTGCTGCGCCCACCACTCGTAGTTGTCCGCGACGGTGACCGGCTGATCGATCGCCGACTTCACAACGCGGACATAGCTCATCACCGACTCGATCGGCACGAGATGGTCCGTCCAATCGACCAGCGCCTCGTTGCCAACCGCGACAGACGACACGATGTCCGGATAGCGGTTCGCCAGCCGGATCGCATGCCCGACCTCGATCGCGTTGTCACGGATGTTCGCGACAAGTGTCTCCTCGGGGTAGGGCTCGGGCATCCACGGGCAGTTTGGGTTGCTCACCTCCGCCGAGAGCCACGCGCCGAGCATGACACGCAATGGCAGGTCGTGCTCGTCGATGGTTCGCAGGACCGCTTCGGAGTTGTCCCGGCTGTCGTAAAGACGGATCAGGCGGAAGGGCGTTTCGTCAACGAGCATGCGCAGGTCTTCGAGGATCTGCTCGTCGGTCGGGTTGTTCGCGCCGTCACCTCGGTCGGGGTGCTGCCCAGCCCGGAACCCCGAGTAGCACACCGCACGGACCTGCCCGTCCAAGAGGGCGGACTCCGGCTGGTGAATGTCCGAAACACTCTCGCGCGCCAACACCGGCGTGGTGGGGAGCGAGGCAGCGGTTGCGATTATGCAGGTAAGAAGCGATGTCAGTACGCGCGGCATGGCTGGGTGTCCTTGGGTGTACTTGGGGTCACGTGGGTCAGGATGAGCGGCGGATGCGCGCTTCGATTCTGCTCACCGATCCGTCGCGGGCGAATATCGCGTGGGTGATCTCGCCCGGAACACGGTTGCCCTCGACCTCGGTCACGCTTCCGCCCGCGGTGTGCACGCTGACGTGGTCGGAGTCGGCGACTCGAATGATGATCGGCGTGCCACAGAGCGTGAGCGCGACCGCCTTGCTCGGGACGTCGATCTCTTGCTGCTTGCCGCCGAAGAAGCGGAACGTCTCGCCCGTGCTGACCAGTTCGGCCGGGGCGATCAGCACGCCGTCGAAGACAATCTGCCCGTCGATCACGCGGACGCCCAGCTCACCGAAGCGAGCGAGCACGCCCTCTTTAACCTGCCCCGTCATGCCCGGCTGTTGAGCCCCGGCACTCCACGGCGTGTGCGAGTAGGGCTCGTGCGGCACCGCGCCGTACTCGGCGGGCGTCTTGCGGAAGCCAAGCCCGTCACGGACCGCCCAGTAATGCGAGCGGAGCGCATCGATCGCGTCCGAGTCTGCGCCCGAGTCCTTTGCCTGGAACACGCACTCCTGCGTGGCGATAAGCAGCTTGGAGACCATGTGCCAATAGATCGACCCGATGCCCTCGTACTTGTGCATCGTGCCCGAACGCCCTGTGAATTGGGCGTGGTTAAAGGTTCGCTCGAACGCTGCGTGGGCGGTGTCGCGATCCGAAGCGACCAGCGCCTTCCACTTAGGGTCGGTTGCGAGCACGGCGAGCCGGGCGGCGAGCGCATCGTGGGAGTTGGGCCCCGCACAGAAGCGAATGTTGCCGTCCTCATCACGCACGAGCAGCCCCGCGTCGCGGTCGTCGAGTGCCCGCTCGAGCAAGTCGCAGCCCCGGACAGCGTCACCGGGCACGATGTTGCGATCCATGAAGCCGGGCAGGTCGACGCGCGGGTAGAGAATGAACGACCGCGCATCCTCGCGGTATAGCTCGCTTTGGAAGAGCGTGTCGAGCAGGGTTGTTGCCTCGCGCGGCTCAAGCACGCCGCTGGCGAGCACCGCCACCTGCCCTTCGAGCATCATGCTGAGGTGGTCAACCGAGGCGCTCTCGCCGTCGAGGCGCAGCACGTTGTATGACTGATACAGGCCGTCGGCCCGCTTCGCCTGGTGGATGGAGGCGTCGCACAGGTCGCGGGCTTGGCGGAAAAACTCGAGCACGCGCGAGCGGTCGATCTCGATCGGGGCCGAGGGGCCGTCGCGGTAGAGCGATTCGCATGCGGTCTCGAATGCCGCGCCAAGATCCGCCATCGCACGCCAGCGCAGCGCCGGATCCATCGGCGTCGACGTGGCGGACGTGTTCAGCCGCGACACGATGTCGGTGATCGTCTCGCACCATGTCGCGACGGCCCGCGACATGTGCGTTGAGCCCTCGCCGAGCTGCGCCGTTAGGTCGGCCGCGAAGTCGCAGTATCGGCGGAGCTGGTAGAGCGTGACCATCGAGAGGCCGAAGCCCGCGAGGGCGTTGTTCGCGTCGTTCCACTCGGGGCGTTGCATGTTCATCCAGATGCCACCGCCGGGCACGAGGTTGGAAACTTTCGCGAGCGCGGGCACGAGAAGCTTCTCGAGCAGCGTGACCAGCGCGGGCTCGTCGGCCGTGTCGAGGACGAGCCTCGCATCGCCACCGATCACGTCGTCAAGCTTGCGGATCTTGGCGTCGGCCGCGTCGTCGAAGCGGATCGAGCCGCGCGGGTTCTTGGCAATCTCGGCGAACGGGCGGATGCGGTAGGGCACGTTCGCGTATGAGAACACCCGCTGCTCGAGCATCGCGGGGAACGCGTCGGGCAGCGTGCCCTGGCATTGCTCGAGCAAGCGAAGTAGGTACACGATCTGATGGTCGCCCCAGTAGCCGATGTTCGACCGCACGTTGTCGGGCTCGGGGCACTCCCAGTCGATGCCGCGTTCGTTGATGCGGTAGGGGTTGTGCCCGTCGACGGTGGACGCGTTGACGAACTTGGCGATCACGCCGGGAAGCAAGACGGGGTAGCTCCGGCACATCGCCTCCCAGTTCTGAAAGATGTCACGCCAGTTGCCCTCGTAGCCCGAGACGCGCTCGCCGTTGTCATCGCGCACCTTGATGCGGAACTGGTTCCAAGGCCGACTCGGGTCGCCGTGCCGACGACCGAAGGTCAGCGGTAGGTACTCCATCGCGAGCCGTGTGAGTTGCGGGCACTCCGCCTTCGCGACCGCTTGCGGCAGCGTCTCGACGCTGAGCTGTGCGGGCAGTCCATCGAGAAACGTCCCATGCCGATCGGCAACGGTGCTATTCCGTGCGCGCACGAATTTGCAGAAATCCAACGCGTCGATCGCGTAGTTAGCAAGCGGGACGCCGCCGCGCATCGCGTTGAAAAGCACGTTCGATCGGTGCGCAGCACAGGCAACCGCGTCCGCAGTGACTTGCGCACCATCAGCGCCGTCGAGCAGGGCTGCCAAGCTCTGGTGATCGCGCTCAAGCGAGGCCTCGACTCGATCGGTTAGGGAGTCTGCGTCGCCGAGCTCGCGGGCGAGCTTGGTAACGTCGGCGTGGTCGAGATCGGTGTCGCCGACCATGTTCCACCGCTCGCTCATGCCCGGCGCGAGGCGCAGCGAGGTGAAGCACAGATACGCTCCCCGCCGACCAAGCGAGAGGTGTGCCGGATCAACGGTCTGGCCCGCGCGAAATGCGTCAACCGCACGGCTGTCGAGCGACACCGTCGCCCCATCCAGGCCCGTGTGCCAGACCACATTCGCCCGCAGCGATTCGCTCGCTTCGGGCTTGTCCGATATCGGCGACTCCAGCAAGTACACCGCTGGCCCGTTCTCACTCACATGCTCCGACCGCTTGTAGCCGTCGACGAGCGTGCTCATGGTCTGCTGAAGGCCGAGCGGCACGCCCGCGGGCATGACGTGCAGGTACCCATCGAGCAGGTCGAGCTCGACGCCAGCGCCGTCGTCGGGCGCGACAAGCTCGCAGCTTCGGACAATGCCGTAGGTGTCGGACAGCGCGAACTCGGCCCGGAAAACCACGCCTGTCGCCGCGTCGCGTTCCTCGAACTGCACGAGATCGCCCACCGCCGAGCGCCGCAGCGTACGCGTGAATGTGCTGGAGTTCGCATGGGGGCTCATCGGCTCCCATAGGCGCCCGTCGCTGAAGCGGATCAGCGTGATGGGACCGGCGATCCCGGCGAGCTCGTGGATGCGGTCGTCGGTCTCGTATGGAAACAGGCACCGCTCGGCCTCGACCCGGCCCGCGGTGAACGAGCCGTTCGATGAGAGGAACATCCAGAGGTCGGTATCGCCCACCACGGTCATCAGAAACGGCGGCATCGCGTCGATGTTCTCGATCTCATACAGCGATCGGCCGTTGATCTCGACGAAGCGGCCCTCGGGGGTCCGCACGGTGGATTCTTGGAGTGCCATTGCAAGCATTATGACCCCTCGCTTTGTGTCTGGTCGGTTGGTGAGGCCGGGGTTGCCGAAGCCGCGTGCCGTTCGGCGAGTTCACGGCGGATTTCGCCCGCGTTCGCCTCGTCGAGGTCGTACCCGAGCATGACAAATATGGCCAGGGCGGCCCCGGCGATCGGCACGATCGTGTACGCGAGACGAAGGCCGGTCAGCGCTGTGTCGCTCTGCTGCGCCGCATTGGGGTCAAAGCCGACCGAGCTCATGATCACGCCCGTTGCGAGCCCCGCGACCGCGAAGCCGAGCTTGACCATCCACCAGTACACCGCGCCAAAGACGCCCTCGCTCCGTGAGCCCGTGCGGAGCTCGTCGAGGTCGCACACGTCGGCGGTCATCGACATCATGATCGTGAACAGACCGCCGATGCCGAAGCAGAACAGCGGCAGGGGGAGGAAGAGCATGCGAGGATCGTCGGGGTTGAAGCACCACCAGAACGCGGCGTACCCCAGCATCGAGATGCTCTGCGAGATGACGAACGCGGTCTTCTTCCCGAGCCGGGTCGCCATGATCGTCACGATGGGGATCGCCAGGAACGTTGTCGCCAGCGCACCGACCGTGCCGTGCCACGTGGGCCAGCGGCCCGCGGCGTCGGTGCTGCTCGCGAACATGTAGTGCACGATGATGAAGTAGGCGAACGCAGCGATCGTATTGAAGCTGCCGAAGATCAGGAAGGTCGCGACGCAGATGCGCACGAATGGGCCGTTCTTGAATGCTGCAATAACACTGCGGAGCAGACTGCCGACGCTGTGCCCGATGCCGCGAATGGAGAGATCGTCGAGCGTGTCGGGGTCAACCGGCTGCGTGCGGCAGAAGATCGCCGGCGTCATCGCCAGCGCGATGCACCCGATACCAACCCACACCGCCAGTGTGCGTGCGCCGACAACGCCGTTCGCCTCGCCCGTGATCGGGTCGGGGAACAGCTCTGGGTTGTAGATGATGACCCAGAACCACGGGGCTATCACCCATGCCCACTGCCCGATCCATTGCGCCACGGCCATGATGCGTGTGCGCTCGTGGAAGTCGCTGCTCATCTCGTAGCCCATCGCGACGTACGGCGTCGCGAAGATTGTCAGGCCCAGGTAGAACGCGAGCGCGAGCACAAGGAAGTACCAGAAATTGTACATCTGGCTGTTGCTCGCATCGAGCTGCCACATCAACGCAAACGACACGCCCGCGAGAATCGCACCGATAAAGATGTACGGCTTGCGACGGCCCCAGCGCGATCGCGTGTTGTCCGAGATGTACCCCATCACCGGATCGGTCACGGCATCAAAGATCCGAGGCAAGAACGCGAGCACGCCCGCGATCCAGGGATCCATCCCGAGGCTCTGCACGAGCACGACCATAAAGACGCCCAGTGCCGCGGGGAACATTTGGTTGCCCAGCATGCCGACGCCGAAAGCGATCTTCTGCGTCATCGGAACTTCGGCCGACCGTGTGGGGTCCAGCGATGCAGTTTGTGAAGACCCGGGCGGTGTTGCACTCGATGCCATGCGGCGTTCTCCGCGGGCCCTCGCGTGCGATCACTCGCGCGAAGACGGGCGCTCGCAATAGGTTCACGCGCGCACACGGCACCGACCATCCCGAGCGGGGAGGGTCATGCTATGAGGATGTCGCATGGTGTGCGAAGGGAATCGGCGCGTTAGCTCTCTGGAAGAGCGTCGAGCCACGCGAGAAGTTCGTCTGCGGATCGCTGGCCGCGAAGTTCCGTAAGTTTCGTTCCTTGCCGTAAGGCGTACGTCATCGGAATCGCCTTGCTTCCAAGGTGCCGCTCGGCAGCCTCGGGCTCTTGGTCAACCTCGACGTGTGTCACAACAACGCCGAGCTCGGTGAGGCGAGCGATGACGGCCTCGTCGTTGAGTGCATCCTGCTTGTACTGCTGACACGGTGCGCACCGATCCGCGGTCGCAAAGACAACCACGATCTGCTCACCCGCATCACGCACCGCCTCGTCGAGCGACGGGCCGTCGGCTATGAGCGGGGGAAGCGTGATCGTCTCCTTCGCAACGATGAAGCCGGTCGCCGGTTCGTACGTGTGCTCGACTGTCAGGCGGTCCATCCAAGCCTGGATCGCCGGTGATGGGGCGGCGGCAGTCTGATCGGCGTCGGAACTCGGGTTGCTGGCTTGCATGGGCATGTCCTGTTCGATTTCGGCTGCTTCCGTCCCGCCGCCAGAATCGCGCTGGCACCCGGTGCCAAGGCCGACTGCAACAGCGACGAAGGCGCCCAAGCCCAGTTTGCGCGTTCCGAGGTTTCGTGTGCTGTATCCGTGTGTCTTCTGCATGCGGTAGTGTTTCGCTGTTCGTCGTCGTCAGCAAGAGCCTCCATGTTCTCGCCGCACTCCGCGATACACGCCTGAGACGTTGTTGTTGCCGGCGCCCAACATACGTGGCCGGTCCTGGTGTCACGCCGCGGCGATTATTTCCAGTAGAACCCCCGATTTTCGCGCAACCCCATCGCCCCGCGCACGACCATCTGGTAAGGAGGTCCTTCCAATGGCAACAGCACGGACCGAGAACATCGGATGGGGCATGGGCATCTCGGACACCGAGGCTCTAAAGCGTTTCGCGCGCAGTGGTGATCCGGAGGCGTTCGAGCTGCTGACGCGCCGCTACAGCGCGATGGTGCTCGCCACCTGCCGGCGCCGCCTCGCGGCAGAAGCGGATGCCGAGGACGCGGCGCAAGAGACGTTTCTAAAGCTCGCACGCCAGGCGAGCCGCGTGCGAACCAACGTGGCTGCGTGGTTGCATGCCACCGCTGTGGGGACAGCGATCGACGTGGCCCGGCGCGCAACGGCACGCAGTCGAGCCGAGCGTGCGTCATCCAGCCAAGCGCAGGCCTCATCGCTTCCAGAAGACGTTCTCTGCTGGCGGGAGATCGAGCCCATGATCGATCAGGCCTTGTCCGAGCTTGCCGACGCCGACCGCGACCTCATCGTCGCACGATTTCTTGCTGGTCGTTCCCAAGCCGAGCTCGCCCAAGAGCGCAGCGTGAGCGAGGGAACGATCTCGCGACGGCTGCGCAGGGCGCTCGATTCCCTCCGCACGAAGCTGGTTGCGGGCGGTGTCACCCTCGGCGGCGTCGGAGCGTTGGCCGCCGCCCTCTCGGCGGTGTCCGCAGAAGGGGGAAGCGCTGCGTTTCAGGCAGGTGTCGGCAAGGTCGCCCTTGTTGGCTTTGGAAACGGCGGCAGTGGGGCGGCGGCCAAGTCCTTGAGCTCGCTTGCTGTTGCATCTGTCATCGTCGTCTGTGGCGGGGTTGTCGCGTTTGCCAGCCTTCGCGGCGGTGGGACGAACGCGAGCATGGCTGCCATGCTCAGTTCTTCGTCAACGCAGGCCGAGCCAGGCCCGGAGCGGCCGACGGGCACCATCGGACCGTTCTCGATCGTTTCGACCTTCGATGAGTCGTTCGATGAGCGCGGCGTATTTATCTCGGAGACGGGAATGAGTATCGGGCACGGCACCACCGACGAGGGCGCGATCAAGCGCGCTGTGCTCCAACTCGTCAGAGCCGAATCAGCCGACGAGCGATCAGATGGGCGAGACGTGCTCGTGATGCGAGTCAGGCAGATACTCCCGGTTGGCGATCCGTACTCCCGCTTTGAGAGCGGGCAACTCGTCTCGATTGCGGTTGAGTTCGATGAGCTTGGTCGCCTTGTGCTCGATCCAATCACCGAAGGTCTGCAACTCGGCAGGAACGAGCCTCGGTGGTTCGGCGTTCGCCCACCAAAAGGGTGGGACGAGCACGGCCGAATCCCCGATAACGCCGGCCCCCTCGGAATCCTCGGTCCTTGGGCCGAGGCAGAGCGCGTCCCGATGACTATCACGTCGCGGGAGATCCGCTTCGGAGTCGAGAAGTGGCCCTTGAGCACATACCGCATCATTGAATGGGAGCAGCGCGAAGGGTACTCACGCGTGCTCGCGGTGCATGCGAACGGGCGCAACCCGCGCCTCATCGGCACGAGGTTCCGGCTGATCATCCGACGTGATGCCGACGGCTACACGGTCGCGTACCTCCCACCTTCCAAGGGAGGCTCGCAGACGTGGCCGAGCTCCTTCGAGTACTCAGGTGCGAGCCCCGTGCGTGTGGTGCGCGTGAGGGATGGATCATGAGACGTCAGTCGAACCAATGCGCGAACTCGCCGCGAGCCTTCACGCTGACCGAAGCGATCGTGGTCATTGCAATCGCTGCCTTGTTGCTCGCGCTGGCGATTCCGCCCTTCCAAGCCATTCGAGACGCCGCCCGTCAGACGACTTGCCTGTCCAACGCCCGTCAAGTTTCGCTCGCCATCAACGCCTTCGCAGCTTCGAACGGCAGTCGGCTCCCGGAGAACCGCACAATCGTCTCCAAGGGCGAGTACGTCACGTGGCGATACCGGCTCATGGACGCGGGCGCGACCGTCGACGAGTCCGTATGGGCCTGCCCCTCGCATCCCGACCCCGGGCCTCGCGGAGAAATGGGCTACACAGAGAACGGCACGCTGTGCGTCGGCGACGTGCGATCCAGCTATGCGATCAACGGTCACGTGCTCTGGCGCGGAGAGAAGACCGACCGACGCGCAACCCAGCCCGACACCGCGATCAAGCGACCCGATCACACCATCCTGGTCGCCGAGACCAACCGCGTGAACGCGGACCTGCGCGTGAGCCCGCCGATTGTCGCCAACTACTATCAAGACTGGCCCGGCCCGTACGCATATTGGCACAACCGAAAGGGCGTATACGCGTTTCAAGATGGGCACGCCGAGGTGCTCGGTTTTCTGGAAACCGGCAGCCCAGACTGCCGCTGGCACAACGGCCGCGACCTGACCGACGACCCGTATGTGCCACAGACCCGCGACGAGCTTCGCCCGCACGATCATCCGGACTGGGAGTTTCTTGTACCCAACATCTACCGATGAACTGCATCGCACACGCAGACATCGCAGCATTGCGTCCAGCGCTCAATCAAGACCGACGCGCTCACAGTCATTGCGGATACGCCGAGCGAGGTCCTTTCTCCGCGGCCCTCCGCCCAGCCGCACCATCGCCCCAAAGCACAGCGACCCCCCCGTCTGGCGGTCGCGTGTTAATGCAATAGTGGTGGGACACCGCGTCTCACGGCAAAGTCCGGCGGTGGAAGCAGTGAGCCGCCTTGCGTAGCGGCGCGTGCATGTCCAGAGGCGGCGGGTAAACCGAACGCTTGCAAGTTGCGCGGCAGATGTGCAGATTGGCTACCGGCTATTCCGACATGCCTCTGAAGCTCATGGGCGTTCGTGCGGCAGTCGTTCGGCTGTGGCATGAGCCAGGGTTCCATCAGGATGGGGGCCATGCTGACGGGCCCGACGCTCCTGGAAATCAACACGAGCCGATCAGTTGCACAGGGTCGCGGATCGCTTAAGTCGCCCTGACTCAACAGGGCCCGCCGTCCAACGAGATAGTGTTTAGGAACAACTCTCCAAGAGTACGATCGCTGAAAGCGAGTGGCCCTCGGTTTGAGTTCTGATCGAAATGCTACGCCCCGCGACGACACGGGCCGAGACGGCCAACGCCCCGATCAGTGCGCCGGCGGAAAACAAGTCGGTGGAATGCGTGAGCATTAGTGCTCATGTCCTCTGGGCGTTGCACACGTGTACATGGGGCTCGCGGTGGTCATGGGCACCCCTTCGCGAGCGATTGGACGAAGGCGCGAATATCCGAAGCCGTGTACTCGCCGTTGGCGTCGAAATCACCACCGGGAGCGCGAGCGTCGAACACACCGAGAAAATCGATCGCATCGAAGAAGTCGGCCTGACCGATGAGATCAAAATCGACCGGGCAGCGATCGAATGGCGCGACCTCGACGCCGATTGGCTCGGACGTGTCCCAGCACTCGTAGAAGTCGAAGGCGT
>ERZ1740067.848-NODE-848-length-22893-cov-6.413696_pt1 | contig 22893 bp, 27 predicted proteins | sample MGYA00581736_ERZ1740067 | MGnify/ENA primary metagenome ERZ1740067 (study PRJEB43018, sample SAMN04849236) | marine metagenome | isolation source: floating plastic debris | place: Pacific Ocean | collected 2008-08-27 | study: EMG produced TPA metagenomics assembly... | reverse complement strand
CCCAATTTATCCCGCTGATCCTGATTTTTGCGATCATGTATTTCCTGCTGATCCGCCCGCAGCAAAAAAAGGTGAAAGAACATCAGGCTATGGTTGCCGCTTTACGGCGCGGTGATACGGTTGTGACCCAAGGTGGCTTGATCGGCAAAGTCGTGAAGGTCAAAGAAGACAACGAGATTGACGTTGAACTGGCTGACGGTGTGAAAGTGCGGGTGGTGCAATCCACCATCGCGCAGGTGCTCTCCAAAACCGAGCCTGCCAAGTCGTAAACCCGCGTCAGCCTGAGGGGGCCCGACATGCTGCAAATCGAAGGCTGGAAACGTCTCACGATCTGGTTTTTCGTTGCTGTGGGCCTGCTTTTGGCACTGCCCAACGGGTTCTACACCCGCGTTGAGCAGCACAATGATGCCGTCACCGAGATGGAGTTGGGCTTTGACAGCCCTGAGCTTCAGGCACAGGTGGCCCAATGGCCGACATGGCTGCCATCGTCCTTGGTCAATCTTGGTCTTGATCTGCGTGGCGGGGCACATCTTCTGGCCGAAGTGCAGGCCGATGCGGTCTATGCGCAGCGTATGGAAGGGCTGTGGCCCGAGGTGCGCGATGCGCTGCGTCCTGAACGTGCCACAATCGGCGCGATCCGCTTGCAAGAGGGCGCGCCGGATGAATTGCGTGTGTCAATTGGGGAGCCTGCGGGCATGCAGCGCGCCATCGAAGTTGTGCGCGCGCTGGCTCGTCCAATCGTCACGCTGACAGGTGTTGGTGCAACGGATATCGAGGTCCGCGCACAGGGCAATCAGCTTGTTATTACGCTGTCCGAGGAAGAACGTGTCGCCACGGACGAGCGCACTTTGCAACAATCGCTGGAAATCATCCGCCGCCGTGTCGATGAGGCGGGCACGCGCGAGCCAACCATTCAGCGTCAGGGCACCGACCGCATTCTGATTCAGGTCCCCGGCATCGGCTCCGCACAAGAGCTTAAAGATATTATCGGCACCACCGCACAGCTGAGTTTTCAGCCGGTTGTGCGCGTAACCTCTGACAGCAATGAACCACCCGGCGTTGGCAACGAATTGTCACCTTCAATTGACGAAGACGGCATCTTTTACGTTCTTGAGCGCAACGCGGTTGTCACCGGCGAAGAGCTTGTCGATGCGCAACCCGAGTGCGACCAGAACGGCGCCCCTGCGGTCGGCTTCCGGTTCAACCCGACCGGCGCGCGCAAGTTTGGTCAATATACGGCCGAGAATGTCGGCGCCCTTTTTGCCATCGTTCTGGATGACGAGGTGATCTCGGCTCCTCGTATCAATGAAGCGATCCCGGGCGGGTCGGGGATCATCACCGGCAATTTCAGCCTTGAGGAAAGCACTTCGCTTGCGGTGTTGCTCAGGGCAGGGGCATTGCCCGCGCCGCTCGAATTCCTGGAAGAACGCACCATCGGGCCGGAGTTGGGGCAAGACAGCATCGACGCAGGGCGCATCGCGTGCATCATCGCGTTCGCCGCCGTGCTTGTGTTCATGGGTCTCAGCTACGGCTTCTTTGGCATGATCGCCAATGTCGCGCTGATCGTGAATGTCGGCCTGATCTTCGGGCTTTTGTCGCTGATCGGGGCCACGCTGACGCTGCCCGGGATAGCAGGTATCGTGCTGACCATCGGTATGGCCGTGGACGCAAACGTTCTTGTGTTTGAACGGATCCGCGAAGAGTTGAAGACCGCCAAAGGTCCCGCGCGGGCGATTGAGCTTGGCTATGAAAAAGCGCTCAGCGCGATCATCGACGCCAACATCACCACATTCATAACAGCTGTGATCCTTTTCGTCATGGGCTCTGGCCCGGTGCGCGGCTTCGCGATCACACTTGGCCTTGGCATCATCACATCCGTTTTCACCGCGATCTTCGTGACGCGCCTGATCATCGTGATGTGGTTTGAACGCCGCCGCCCCAAACAGATCGAGGTATAGGCCATGCGGCTCCGACTGGTCCCCAAAGACACCAAATGGGATTTCTTCGCCAAGCCCAAGCTGACGCTGGGCATTTCGGGCGTGTTGATGGTGCTGGCGTTGGTGTCCTTCGTGATCCAGGGGCTGAACTACGGTATCGACTTTCGCGGTGGCACGACCATCCGTACCGAGTCTCCACAGGTTGTAGATGTTGCGACCTACCGCGCGGCGATGGAAGCGCTTGAGCTTGGCGATGTGTCGATCACCGAGGTTTTTGATCCCTCCTTCGGCCCCGACGAAAACGTTGCGATGGTTCGCATTCAGGCGCAGGACGGCGAAGAGGCGGTGACAAACGAGACCATCCAACGGGTCGAGGCGGCTTTGCTGGAAATTGATCCGGCGATGACCTTTCCATCTGTGGAATCGGTCGGTCCCAAAGTGTCGGGGGAGTTGATCCAAACGGCGATCATTGCTGTCGTGCTCGCCATCGCGGCGGTGCTTGTCTACATCTGGCTGCGCTTTGAATGGCAGTTTGCGCTGGGGGCTGTGGCGGCCCTTGTGCATGATGTGGTCCTTACCATCGGCATCTTTTCCGAGCTGCAAATCAGGTTTGATCTGGCGATCATCGCGGCTTTGCTGACAATCGTTGGTTATTCGCTGAACGACACCGTGGTCGTCTTTGACCGTGTCCGCGAAAACCTGCGTAAATACAAGAAACCTGAGTTGAAAGAGGTGCTTAACATCTCGATCAACGAGACGCTGTCGCGCACGGTGATGACCTCTGTCACGACACTTCTTGCCCTGATTTCGCTCTTTGTCCTGGGCGGTGATGTGATCCGCGGTTTCGTCTTTGCGATGATCTGGGGCGTGATCGTGGGGACCTATTCGTCGGTCTTTGTGGCGTCTGCGATCTTGCTGGTGCTTGGTGTCAAGCGCGATTGGTCCAAGCCCGACAATACGGCAGGAAACCAATTCGGCGCGGTTGATCCCTAAACGCGCCGACTTACCTTTTCGCTATGCGCTTGAACGAAGTCACATACCCGAATGCCAAACCGGTCGAAGGCTACGGTCCCGGATTTTTCCGTATCGGCGGTGAGGTGCATGATGGTGCTCTTCTGGTCCTTCCCGAGAGGCAGATGAGCTGGCAGGGCTATGCCGATACCGCCCCGATCCTTGAAGCCAAGGACGAGATTGACGTCCTTTTTGTCGGCACCGGCGCCGAGATTGCCCATATCCCCGCACCCTTGCGCCAGACGCTTGAAGAGGCAGGCGTTGGTGTGGAAGTGATGAGTTCGCCCTCGGCTTGCCGGACCTACAACGTGCTTTTGTCGGAAGGTCGCCGCATCGCGTTGGCGGTGCTCCCAGTTTGACGGTTTCGAATAGGTATTTGAAGACAAAAGAAGCCGATGACCCTTTAGCCAAAATGCGCTGTGACTGCTTCTTTTGTCCGTAAATACCACAATCCTGTCTTCAGGCCTCCCACTCACCGCTTTGCCTTCCTGCGCAGGTCCGTTAGAGATTTCCTATGGATTTACAAGTCGTTGATCTTGGCGTTGCCCGCGGTGGTCTGCCCATCCTTGAAGGGGTCAGTTTCACCCTTGAGACGGGGCGCGTGCTGGTGTTGCGCGGCCCGAATGGTATCGGCAAGACGACGCTTCTGCGTACCGTTGCAGGTCTGCAACCGGCGTTACAGGGACGGATATCTCTTGATCCCGAGGCCGTCGCCTATGCCGCCCATGCCGATGGTTTGAAATCGACGTTGACGGTGCGCGAGAACCTTGTGTTCTGGGCGCAGGTTTATGGGACCAGCGATATTGCCCCCGCACTTGCGGCGTTCCAGCTTGCGACGCTGATCGACCGGCCTGCGCAAAACCTGTCGGCGGGTCAAAAGCGTCGCTTGGGGCTGGCGCGTCTTCTTGTCACGAACCGTCCGCTTTGGGTCCTGGATGAACCGACCGTGTCGCTTGATATGGCGGCTGTTGCGATGTTTGCTGATGCGGTCCAAGCCCATTGCGCAGCGGGTGGCGCGGCCCTGATCGCAACGCATATTGATCTGGGCCTGCAAAGTGACACACTTGATCTTGGACCGTTCAAAGCCAAAGCACCGTTGCAGGACGACTTTGACGAGGCGTTCTTATGATCGCGCTTCTGATCCGCGATCTGCGTCTTGCGATCCGTACGGGCGGCGGCTTTGGTCTTGGCCTTGCGTTCTTTCTTATCATCGCGGTGCTTGTGCCGTTCGGTGTCGGCCCCGACAGTGTTATTCTGGGCCGCATCGCGCCGGGCATCCTGTGGGTGGGCGCGTTGCTGTCGTGCCTGTTGTCGCTTGATCGCATTTTCGCTCTTGATTTTGAGGACGGGTCGCTTGATCTGCTGGCCACAGCCCCCATCCCGCTGGAGGGGCTGGTGGGTGTCAAAGCCATCTCGCACTGGCTGACGACGGGCCTTCCGCTGACGCTTGCAGCCCCGGTGCTTGGCGTCTTGCTCAGCCTGCCTGAAGCCGCCTACCTATGGCTAATCCTGTCGCTCCTGATCGGCACACCAGCGCTGTCATTCATCGGCGCGTTTGGCGCGTCCCTGACCGTTGGCCTCAAGCGGGGGGGACTTTTGCTATCCCTTCTTGTCCTGCCACTTTACGTCCCGACCCTCATCTTCGGGGCCGAAACCATTCGCCGCGGGGCAGAAGGCCTGTCGACCTCTACGCCCCTCATTATGCTTGGCGCGATCACCTTGGGCACATTGGCTATTCTGCCTTTCGCCTCCGCTGCGGCAATCCGCGTCAATCTTCGCTGAATTGTGTCCGCTATGATCATTGTCAGCGACGATACCGGAGCCTAGATACGCCTCATGTCTTTTTGGGAATACGCCAACCCCAAGCGCTTTATGGCGCTGTCCCGCGCCGCTTTGCCTGCGCTGACGGCGCTGACTGTTGTGGTCTTGGGCGGCGGTTTAATCTGGGGGTTTTTCTTCACGCCGGATGATTTTCGTCAAGGCTCGACTGTCAAGATCATCTACATTCACGTGCCCGCGGCGTTCATCGCGATCAATGCGTGGTTGATGATGCTGGCAACGTCGCTTGTCTGGTTGATCCGGCGGCATCATGTGTCGGTCTTGGCCGCGCGCGCCGCAGCCCCCATTGGCCTTGCGATGACGCTGATCGGTCTGATCACTGGCGCGGTCTGGGGTCAGCCGATGTGGGGGACGTGGTGGGAATGGGATCCGCGCCTGACGTCGTTCCTGATCCTCGGGTTGTTTTATCTTGGCTACATCGCGCTTTGGGAAGCGATTGATGATGCGGATACCGCTGCCGATTTGACGAGTGTGCTGTGCATTGTTGGCTCGGTTTTTGCGGTACTCTCGCGCTATGCGATCCTGTTCTGGAACCAGGGCTTGCACCAGGGCGCGTCGCTGTCGCTGGACAAAGAAGAAAACGTGCATGACGTCTTTGCCTACCCGCTTTGGACCTGCATCATCGGGTTCGTTTTGCTGTTTCTCACGCTTGTCTTACTGCGCACCCGCACGGAAATTCGCGCGCGCCGGGTGAAAGCCCTTATCGCACGGGAGCGCATGGCATGATGCCTGATCTTGGCAAATACGCGGTATCAGTGCTGTCGGCTTACGGGGCGACGATTGGTATTGTGGCGCTTCTGATTTGGGCCAGTTGGCGGCGCGGGCGCAAGGTTCGCGATGAATTGCATGCACTGGAAGGACGTCGTGAGGATGCCTAAAGTGAACCTTCTCATGGTCGCACCCCCTGCGATCTTTTTCGGCCTCGCCGCGCTGTTCTACATTGGCATGCAGCGCGAAGACCCAAACGCGCTGCGCTCGGCCCGCGAAGGTCAACCGGCGCCGGCGGTTCAGTTGACCCAACTGGGGGCAGCGCAGCCGTTTACCAACGAAACCCTGCGCGACGGTGAGGTAAAGCTGGTTAATTACTGGGCCAGCTGGTGTGGCCCGTGCCGAGCCGAGCATCCATTGCTCACCGACCTCGCGCAAGAGGGTTTGCCGATCTACGGGATCAACTACAAAGACGATCCTGAAAAAGCGTTGGCGTTCCTGGACGAGCTCGGCGATCCCTATGCCGGCGTGGGTGCGGATTTCACCGGCCGGACTGCGCTGGAATGGGGGCTTTACGGTGTTCCCGAGACTTATGTGCTTGCGGGCGATGGGACTGTGATCCTGCGCTTTGCGGGGCCTTTGACCGACGATGTCATGGAGCGCCGTATCCGTCCTGCTTTGGAAGATGCCGCCTCTCGCTGATGTCAGGATCGAGGTATTTTTAGACAAAAGAAGCGGACAGTTTTATCAATGTCCTTGCCTTCTTATGCCCTTAAATACCGAAAAGCAAAACGCCCCACACAAGGTGGGGCGTCTGCGTTTCGAAAGAGAACGCCTTGTATCAGGCCGCTTTGGACAGGTTCCGCAGCACGTAATGCAGCACGCCGCCGTTTTCGATGTATTCGATTTCGACTTCGGTATCGATCCGGCATTTGATGGTGATCTCTTTGACCGATCCGTCGCCCATCGTGATGGTGCAGGGCACCTCTTGCAGAGGTGTGATCGTGTCCAGACCGCTGATCGAGACGGTTTCTTCGCCTGTCAGGCCCAGTGTCTTGCGGGTGTCGCCGTTTGTGAATTCGAACGGGATGACGCCCATGCCCACGAGGTTGGAGCGGTGGATCCGCTCAAAGCTTTCGGCGATGACGGCTTTGACACCCAGAAGGGCTGTGCCTTTCGCGGCCCAGTCGCGGGATGATCCAGCGCCGTATTGCTCGCCCCCAAAGACAACAAGCGGCGTGCCTGCGGCTTTGTAAGCCATCGCGGCCTCAAAAATTGAGGTCTGATCGCCGTCGGGGCCTTTGGTATAGCCACCTTCAACGCCATCAAGCATCTCGTTCTTGATGCGGATGTTGGCAAACGTGCCGCGCATCATGATCTCGTGGTTGCCACGGCGCGATCCGTAGGAGTTAAATTCGCGCACGGGCACCTGGCGTTCGATCAGGTACTGACCAGCGGGTGTGGTTTCCTTGAAAGACCCGGCAGGCGAGATGTGGTCGGTGGTGATCATATCGCCCAGCACGGCCATAACCTTGGCGTTCTCGATATTTGTGATCTTGCCGGGCTCGTGACCCATCCCTTGGAAATACGGCGGATTTTGCACATAGGTCGATGCTGCGGGCCAATCGTACGTCAGGCTATCGGTCGTTTCGACCTCTTGCCACTTTTCGTCGCCTTTGAAGACGTCGGCATACTTCTTCAGGAACGCTTCGCGGGTCACGGTCGCTTCGACCAGTTCCGCGATTTCCTGCGTGCTGGGCCAGATGTCTTTCAGGTAAACGTCATTTCCGTCGCGGTCCTGACCGATCGGGTCTGAGGCAAGGTTGATGTCCATCGTGCCTGCCAGCGCATAAGCCACCACGAGCGGGGGCGAGGCGAGGTAGTTGGCGCGCACGTCGGGGCTGATCCGGCCCTCAAAGTTGCGGTTGCCGGACAGAACGGCCGTGGCGACCAGATCGCCTTCGGCAATGGCGTCGCTGATCTCTTCCTGGATCGGGCCGGAGTTGCCGATGCAGGTCGTGCAGCCGTAGCCCACAAGGTTAAAGCCGATTTTATCCAGATCATCTTGCAGGCCAGCGGCCTCAAGGTATTCGGACACAACCTGACTTCCGGGCGCGAGGGAGGTTTTCACCCACGGCTTGCGGTCCATGCCCAGTTCAGCCGCTTTGCGCGCGACCAAGCCTGCGCCGATCATGACGTAAGGGTTCGAGGTGTTGGTGCATGACGTGATTGACGCGATCACAACCTTGCCCGATTCCATCGTGTAGTTTTCGCCTTTGACGGCCACTTCCTTGCCCATCGGGCGTTTGAACGTGTCCTTCATCTCGCTGGCGAATGCGGTTTTGGCATCGGTCAGCGCGACGTAATCCTGCGGGCGTTTTGGGCCGGAGATCGCAGGCACGATGGTGCCCATATCAAGGGTCAGCGTGTCGGTATAGATCGGTGCGTAATCCGCACCGCGCCAGAAGCCGTTCTCTTTGGCATAGGCTTCGACCAGTGCGATCCGGTCCTCATCGCGGCCCGTATTGCGCAGGTAGCGCAGGGTTTCGTCGTCAATGGGGAAGAAGCCACAGGTTGCGCCGTATTCGGGTGCCATGTTGGCGATTGTCGCGCGGTCGGCGAGCGGCAGTTTATCCAGACCCGCACCGTAGAATTCGACAAACTTGCTGACCACGCCCTTTTCGCGCAGCATTTCGACCACTTTCAGCACGAGGTCCGTGCCGGTCGTGCCTTCCATCATTTCACCTGTCAGCTCAAAGCCGATCACTTCGGGGATCAGCATCGAAATCGGCTGGCCCAGCATCGCGGCCTCGGCCTCGATCCCGCCGACGCCCCAGCCCAGAACGGCCATGCCGTTGACCATTGTTGTGTGGCTGTCCGTGCCGACCAGCGTGTCAGGATAGGCCACTTCGGCCCCGTCCTGATCCGTATCGGTCCAGACGGTTTGCGCAAGATATTCAAGGTTTACCTGATGGCAGATGCCTGTGCCCGGGGGCACAACGCGGAAGTTGTTAAAGGCTTTCTGGCCCCATTTCAGGAACGTGTAACGCTCCATGTTGCGTTCGTATTCGCGGTCTACGTTCATCTGGAACGCGCGCGGGTTGCCGAACTCGTCGATCATCACCGAGTGGTCGATGACCAGATCGACAGGGTTCAACGGATTGATTTTGGTGGCGTCACCGCCAAGGCCGACGATGCCGTCGCGCATTGCGGCAAGGTCCACAACGGCAGGTACGCCGGTGAAGTCCTGCATCAGAACGCGGGCCGGGCGATACGCAATTTCGCGCGGGTTCTGACCGCCTTTGACGCCCCATTCGGCAAATGCCTTGATGTCGTCGACGGACACGGTGCGCCCGTTATCCTCGAACCGCAGCATGTTCTCAAGAACCACCTTCAGCGCGGCGGGCAGGTTCGAGAAATCCCCAAGACCGGCGGCTTGCGCGGCGGGGATTGAATAGTAAGCAATGGATTGGCTGCCGACCGTCAGCGTTTTACGCGTCTTGGCGGTATCGGTTCCGACTTGAATGGGCATGTTGGCCTCCCGTATGAAAATAGGGCTTCGCTGCGGCGTATCTGGCCCAGATCAAATGACCAATCAAGAGGAGAACCGCAGGGTGCGTCGATTTTGTATACCGTTGCACACAATATCTGCCTGGAGAGGCCAAAATACCCGCACACAAGCCTCTCGCGAAAGGGTGATTGGTTATTTCAACGGCTCTCGCATACGTCTGAAAGCCAATTAAAAACACTGAGGTCCCATGCTCCGACTCGCCACGCTTCTCGCTGCCTTCAGCCTGCTTTTTGCCACCATCGCTACCGCATCCGACCGACCGGTCGTAGTCGAGCTTTACACCTCGCAAGGCTGTTCAAGCTGCCCTCCGGCGGACAAGTTGCTGCATGAGCTGGCCGAGATGGAGGACGTCATCGCGCAGTCGCTGCAAGTCAATAAAAGAGACTACCTCGACTGGAAAGACCAGTTCGCCAGCCCTGCTTTTACCAAGCGGCAACACAACTATGCGCGCGCTTTGGGAGAAACCTCGGTCTACACACCGCAGATGATCATTGGCGGGACCGATCACGTTGTGGGATCGCGTCCGATGAAGGTCTCCAAGTTGATCCAAAAGCATGGTGACAAGCCCAAACAGGTCGACGTGGTTCTGCAACGCAATGGCAGTCAGGTCGTGATCAACGCCGCTAGTGCGAAACCGCAGGACATGGTCGTTTATCTGGTCCGCTATGCCCCCTCCAAGACAGTCGATATCCGCAAGGGCGAGAACCGCGGGTCCACGCTGACATACGCCAATGTCGTTACAGACTGGCAGCAGGTTGACGAATGGAACGGTGCCGAGCCGCTGCGCACGTTTGCCCAGGCGCCGGGGCTTGAGCCGATTGTCGTGATTGTCCAGCGCAAGGGGTATCGCGACGTGCTGGGGGCTGCACAGTTGCGCTAGTCCAGCAACTCGGGATCGCGCCCTCGGTTGCGGTGTGCCTTCCAGCGGCGGTGAATCCAGAACCACTGATCGGGATATCGCGTGACCCGCGTTTCCAGCGCCTGCGTTGCTTCCAGCATCATGGCTTCGGCGTTGGAATGGGCAATCGGCGAGTCCAGCTCCACCTCAAAGCGCAGCCCGTCAGGCTGGCGCACAGCAAAGAACGGGATGAGCAGCGCGTCGTATTTCAACGCCAGTTCGGCAGCAGAGAGCGCGGTCGGCGCGTCATGCCCCATGAAAGGCAAGCGCACGCCGTGTTTTTCGTAGATATCGAACAGTAAAACGGCCAGTCCGCCTGCTTTCAGGTGCTTGACTAACCCCGCAGTGCCGCGCCGCCCTTGTGCAAAGACGGGCCCCGACATGTCTTCCATCGTTCTCACGTAGTGGGCGTTGAAATAGACATTGGCCATCGCGCGGTACAACCCGCCAACCTCGATCCCGCGTTCCAGCAGCGCCCAGCGGAGGGCCTCGTAATTCCCGAAGTGCCCGGTCAAAAAAATCACCGGCCGTCCGGCCTCAATCGCGTCTTGCATCGCGGCCATGCCCGGCCCGGACAGGGGCGATGTCCGGGCCAAAGCGCCGAAACTGCGGTGAGAGTAATTCTCGATCAGTGTACGGCCTGCGTTATTGGCCACGCGCTTTGCCAAGGCCCGGCGCTCTGCCTTGGGTATGTCAGGCCAGACCATCGCAAGATTATCCTCGGCGCGTTTGATGTAGCCGGCAGGCCCGGACAGCGTCGCCATGATCGCGCCAACACTGCGCACGCGCGCACCATGGGGCAGCAGCCTGGTCACGCCAATCATTCCTTGCAGCGCGGCATTGGTCAGCCACGCAGCTGGCCCTTTGGAAATCGTAAACGCCATGTCGCCCGCTTCTATCCTTCGCGCCTCAAATAAGCACCTAGATGCATGCGCGCAAGTTATGGCGCTTTTGCCAACCCGGTCCCTATCATGCTGTCACGCGTGACCAGATCGGCGAGTTTGCCCGCCGACCACCCATCGGTGCCGTCCGGGCGCGCCGGGACCACGACGTAGCGCATGTCGGCAGTGCTGTCGTGGACGCGTACCTGCACGGCCTCAGGCAGATTGACCCCGAATTCCGACAACACCTTGCGTGGCTCTTTCACAGTGCGCGATCGGTACTCGCGCGACTTGTACCAATCCGGTGCCAGTCCAAGCAGATTGCGCGGATAGCACGAGCATAGCGTGCAGACGATGATGTTATGGACGTCGCGCGTGTTCTCGACGGCGATCAACTGGAGGGCACCGATGTCGAACCCCATCTCGCGGCAGGCGTCCGATCCGTTGGTCAGCAACCGCTCCCGGAAAGCCGGGTCGGTCCAGGCGCGCGCCACGACCTGTGCCCCATCGGCGGGGGAGCGGGCATCCATCGCATTAATCTGCCCGTTGATCTCGGCTGCGGTGCTGACACCTTTTTCGATCAGCAACTCGCGCACGGCGATTTCCATCGTCTGCCAATAGCTGAGCGGTGTGTCATTGTCGGCGCGGTAAGGGTGGCCGGAGGGTGACAGGTGGTCGTGTTGATCATGGGGCATCAGACAGGTTCCAGCCAATGTTCGTAAATCTCGGCGTCCAGCGTGTCGTCGGGCCGCTCGGCCCCGTCGCCCCAGACCTCAGCCATGGTAAAGCGCACACGGTAAAGCACCAACGGATCGCCCCTAAGCCCATAAGCCTGTTGTTCGGGGTTGCCGAAGGGGCCTAACTGTCGCTCGATCCATCCGGTCTTGCCGCGCAGGTAGGCGGGCGTTCGGACATGGCCCGGCGGCATCATCTTTCTGACGCGGACGCGGTCAAGATCAGCCATGGGCGGCCTGCCCATAGGTATCTCCACGCTCCGTGACCTCATCCATCTTTGCGCCAAGCTCGCCCAGCGTATAGATCCCGGCTTCGATCAGGTTCTGGTTCACCGCAGCGGTCCAACGGTCATAATAGGTCGTATTTTCAAATACATCCGGCCCCATATCCTCGATCGCGCGGCGTAAGCCGTCGACCGTAAACAATCCCTTGGTCGAGCAAAGCACCATCAGCGCATCGACCCGTTTTTCCCAAAGCGCAAAGTCATGCTCGGCCGGGACGACAGGGCCAGCCGCTGCGCCGCCCATGTCATGCCATCGTTTTCCGTTGAAATCCGTCACATCCGTCTCCCTTGCCGCTGCGTGCGTCACAGGGTGAACTGACACGCTTCGTTATCCCAGACCAGAGCGCAACGTTGTGCAATCTTTTTTTCAAATGTCTTGCGAAGGTTGCGGTCATTCGCGCGCTTGCTCCAGACGAAGATCGGGATGAGCGTGCGACTGCCGAACCCGTCGATGGCCACAAAACGGTCTTCGGAATGGCTGTAGACGATGTTGTTGGCGTTCAGGTCGCTCGCAACGATCCGGTAGTCGAAAACAGCCCTGACAAACTGGTTCAGCTGATCCAAATAGCGTGTTTTGAAGTCCGGCTCGGGCAGCAGTTTTGCCAGGCGCGGAGCCAGAGAGCCGTCAGGGGCCGTTACTTTTTCCGCGCTCAGTCCCAGACCTTTGCTGGTTTGCACAAGGCCTGCAACCGAGATAATCGGAGTTGGGGTTTCGGTGAGCCTGTTGAGGTTCAAGGATGCGCGGTAAACAGTTGAAATTTCTCGAATAAATTCCCACTCATAGCGCGGCTTATACAACCGCTCGATCAATCCGCGCTGCTGTTGTTTGCGCATGCGACGGTCCGAAATGACCTTGATGATCTGGGTGTCGTCAGAGGGATGATTATAGATGTCCCGCTTGCCGCCCGCTGCAATGGGCGCTGCTTTTTCGAGGTCAATGATCATGTCAGGACGGGACGCGCTGTGGTGAACATGCGCCCATCTATGACAGTTTTATGACGGCTTCAATCCGCTTGGGTCATGCCTCTTCTTCGTCTTCCGGTGTGATCAGTGATATGTCGCCGCGGTCGGCCAGTGTGCGGATTGCGCCCGTGACCGCTGTCATTGCCGCTTCGCCATCCTTGGGTTTGATCTCTCCGGCCTCGCTTATCTCCTCGCGTAGACCGTCGGCCATGCGTTTGGACATGTTGGCCAGAATGAACTCCACCGCTGTGTCGGCACCAGTTGCGGTGGCATAGGCCAGCGCGCGCACCAGCATGTCGGGGTCGACATCGCGTGTGATCTTGGGCACGTCGAGCGGCGCCAAACGGTCGGGGATATCGGGGAAGGTAAAGATCGCCTTGCGCACGTTGGCGGCGAACGCCGCATCTTCATCTGTCAGTCCTTCAAGCACGTCATCCCGTGTCGCCGCAGGCGAGAAGTTGAGGATCGCGCCGACGCGTTGGAAGGGGGCGTCCACAAAGACCCGGGTCGGTTGATCGTCGAGCTGGATCACAAGTGCCTTGCCGATTTGTGCGACCGCATGTGCTGTCACCGCCTCGGTCAACGAAATCGCATAGGACACGCGTCGCGCGCGGTCGCCGGGCATGGCGCCCAGCAAGTCGGCGGCCTTGGGCACCGGCAGCTTTGACAGCGCGACAGCGGCCACTTCGACGCTTTCCGCTTCAAGCATGGGCAGCAGCAGGGTGTTATCGGTTGCCTTGATCCGGTCCCACGGGTCATCGCTGGCAACGACCGCGCCGTCGCTGCGCACGGATTTTACCGCCTTTTCGCCGATCTTGCCGTCCAACAGCGCCAGTGCACCGTCGACGCCACCTGTGGCCACCATGCCGATCTGGTCCAGTTCGGTTGCAAATTCCAGCGCGACAGAGGCCAGCGTGCCACGATCAACGGCCCGCATCCCGGCAAGCTGGCGCGCTAGATCGGCCTGCATGCCATCTGGTAACGCCTCAAGCGTCAGGTCAGTGCCTTCGGACAGCAAAAGCTGGACGATCACCGCCGCCTTTTGTTTTTTCGTCAGACCATGGGGCAGGGCGCGCGTCATATCCCTCTCAGATAAGTCAAATTCGGGTTGGCTGACCCTAGACGCGGAACCCTGAAGAAGCGGTTAATATGAATAACCGGAACCGCTTTCAATCGCCATACGCAACGACAGCTCGGCCCACGTATCACGACCGCCGCGGGTGCGAATTTCGGTCAGTTGCGCGCGCGCTTTAAGCATTTCGCCTGCTTCGACATGGGCTTGCCCCATATAGGAACGTGCCAGCAGGTTGTCGGGATTTTGTGCGATGGCCTGTTCGTAGAATGTCATGCCTGCGGCCACATTGCCCATTTTGCGATGGGTGAAGCCAAGATAGGTCAGCACGCGATCATCGGTTTGATCCACGACAGCTGCCAAGACCGTTTGAGCATCCTCGTACCGTTCGGCGTAGGCCAACTCTCGGACTGCCTCAAGACGGTCGTCATCATTCAATGAGCTGTCGCGCGCATCCACACAGGCTTCAGCTTTCACGTCCCAAACCTTGCCGTCCTTACACTGAACCGAGGTATTCGTGGTGGGTGGTGTGACGTTCTCACTCCCGGCTGCGAAGGCGAGTGTTGGGGCAAGTACAGCTGCAAAAATGAATGTCTGACGCATGTAACTTCTCTGAGATATTGTGTGGAAAGGTAGCTGGAGCGCAGGCCGATGTCAGCAAGGTCACGTTCACATCTTGGCGCATGTTGCGCAGATAGAAAAAGGCGGCCCGCAAGCCGCCCTTCAAATTCGTTATCCGCGTCAGTCTAGCTGGTGGTCGGCACGCATTTCTGGGTGCCTTCATCCCAGACGCTGCCCATCGCACAGCTCATCACCTGTTTGGTATAGTCCGCACTGTTGCAGCCCATGGCCATGGCCAGTGAAGGGGCGAGGGTGAGTGCCAGAACGGCAAGGGTCGTCTTCATCAGTCTCTCCTTTTGTTGGCGTATTCAAAAGGTAGCATGGGTTTCCGCAACGTCAAAATGGTTCATCCCGTACTTTGGCTGAAGTAGGCAGAATGGCGGGAGGGCTGCCTAAAGGATAGGCGACTGACCCTCTAAAGCCTCGGCTTTGGGGCGGGGGGCCGGTCTGCGTCGCCAGAATTTGGCTCGCCCTTGGGCTCGATAAGCAAAACCTTCACCTCGGTTTCTGAACGAGGACGGTGCACCACGCCTTTGGGCACGATGAACATCTCACCGGTTTTCACGACCTTTGAGGGGGCCCCTTCGATGTCGATGATCATCTCGCCTTCCAAAACCAGAAAGAAATCATCGGTTGTGTCATGCTTGTGAAAGGGAAATTCGCCTTTGAACTTCACGACCATAACGTCGTTGTCATTGTAATCGGCGACGACATGCGGATCCCAATGGGTTGAGATCTGCGCAAGTTTTTCGGCCAGATTAACAAGGCTCATAGGGGTGTCTCCTTTAGAGAGGTCTAGTCTTTGAATACCCGTTTGAAAATCGTGTCGACGTGTTTGGTGTGATAGCCAAGATCGAACTTTTCCTCGATCTCGCCGGCGGAAAGGGCTTTGAGTACGTCCTCATCGGCCAGCAATTCTTCCTTGAAATCCTTGCCTTGCTCCCAGACCTTCATCGCGTTGCGCTGGACCAGTTTGTAGCTGTCCTCGCGGCTGACACCGGCTTGAGTGAGGGCCAGCAGCACGCGCTGGCTCATCACGAGGCCGCGGAATTTGTTCATATTGGCCAGCATGTTATCGGGATAGATCACCAGCTTGTCGATGACGTTGGTCAGGCGGGCGAGCGCAAAGTCAAGCGTGATCGTCGTGTCGGGACCGATGTTACGTTCGACCGATGAATGGCTGATGTCACGCTCGTGCCACAGCGCCACGTTCTCCATCGCTGGGACGACGGCCATGCGGACCAACCGCGCCAGACCGGTGAGGTTTTCGGTCAAAACAGGGTTGCGTTTGTGGGGCATCGCGCTTGAGCCCTTTTGGCCTTTCGAGAAGAATTCTTCGGCCTCAAGCACCTCGGTGCGCTGCATGTGGCGTATCTCTGTCGCGATGTTCTCGATGGACGATCCGACGACGCCAAGGGCGGCAAAGAAGGCCGCATGGCGGTCGCGCGGGATCACTTGCGTGCTGATCGGTTCAGGCTCCAGACCCAGCTTTTTGCAGACATGCTCTTCAACAGCGGGGTCGATATTGGCGAATGTGCCGACGGCGCCCGAGATGGCACCGGTTGCGATTTCCATCCGAGCTTTCTTGAGGCGGTTCAGGTTGCGGTCCATTTCCGCATAAAACCGCGCGAACGTCAGGCCCATGGTGGTGGGTTCGGCATGGATGCCATGGCTACGACCGATGCGGACGGTGTCCTTATGTTCAATCGCGCGGCGTTTGAGGGCGGCGAGCAGGGCTTTGACGTCTTCGATCAGGATATCGGAGGCACGCACAAGCTGGACGTTGAAGCATGTATCCAGCACGTCAGAACTGGTCATGCCCTGATGCACAAAGCGGGCCTCGTCACTGCCGATATGTTCGGCCAGATGGGTCAGGAAGGCGATGACGTCATGTTTGGTGACAGCCTCGATCTCGTCGATCCGTGCTACATCAAATTCGACATCCTTGGCTTTCCATACCGCGTCCGCATTTTCGCGCGGGATCACGCCTAGATCGGCCATTGCGTCGCAGGCATGGGCCTCAATCTCGTACCAGATGCGGAACTTGGTGGCGGGTGACCAGATAGAGACCATCTCGGGGCGGGAATAGCGGGGGATCATGGGTAGACTTTCGCGTTCGTGACTGGATTGGCCCCGCTCTTATCGCTAGGGCTGAAGGGCGACAAGGCGGGAGGTCGGATATGGGACGAATTGCGCTCTTGCTCAGCCTTTGGGCGGCCAGGGCCGGGGCCGAGGCGTGGCGTGCGCTTGAGGGTGCTGCGCTGACAGCGGCGTTGAGCGACAGAAAGCTGGTCTATGACAGCGGATGGCAGCAATTTTACGCCTCGGGTCGCACGCTTTACAACACTGGACGCGACAGCTGGGGCTATTGGGAGGTGCGGGGCGATGCCTATTGCAGCCAATGGCCGCCTGCCGATGGATGGGACTGCTATGTCTTGGAAGTGAACGGCGACGTTTTACGCTTTGTCGGATCGGGCGGAGATATCACCGAAGGGCGTTATGCCGAATAGCTTGCGCGATTTTGAAGGGCGCTGGTATCTGAGCCGGGTCATTGAAGACGCCAGAACCGGCGGGCAGGGCCTTTTTGAAGGGGAGGCTGTGTTCACCCCTCAAGGCGATGCTTTGCGATATGTCGAAACGGGCCTTTTGCGCCTTGACGGGCAGGCGGGCATGACGGCGACACGCGTCTATCTGTGGCGGCCTGATCCAACCGGTATCGGCGTCTTTTTCGAAGATGGGCGCCCGTTTCATAGCTTCGACTATGCGCCCTCGGCTCAGGCAACCCACGGGTGCGACCCGGACGATTACGCGGTGCGATACGACTTTTCGCAATGGCCCCACTGGACGGCCCATTGGGTCGTGACAGGGCCGCGCAAGGACTATGTGATGACATCCCGTTACGTTTCTGCGGCTGCATAGCGCTTGCGCGCAAGGAAGGCATCAGGCAGAACGTGCGCAGATAAATGTCAAAGATGGAGACCGGGACATGAGCATTGCCCTGCAAAATAAAGTTCTGACAGAGGCGTTCGGTGCATCCGAAGGCACAGCCTTGCGCGTGAAGCAAGCCGTTCTTGTCGTTGTTGGCATCATCGCGCTTGCGATTGCAGCTAACATCAAAGTGCCCGTTCCGGGTTCTCCGGTGCTGATGAACATGGGCACTTTTGCGGTTCTGACAATTGGCGCCGCATATGGCGCGCGTTTGGGTCTGACGACGATCCTTGGCTACATGATCGTTGGCGCGCTTGGGTTTGATGTGTTCCAAAGCTCTACCGCTGACCTGAACGGCATCGAATACATGATGGGTGGCACAGGCGGCTATCTGGTCGGTTATGTCCTGGCAACCTTGCTTCTGGGTGTTGCGGCGCGCAAAGGCTGGGATCGGTCCGTCGGCAAGATGGCCGCTGCGCTGTTTGCGGGTAACGTGGTTCTCTACATTCCGGGCCTTTTGTGGCTTGGGACGCTTTACGGCTGGGACAAGCCGATCCTTGAATGGGGTCTGACCCCGTTCATTCTGGGCGACGCGATCAAGCTGGTGCTGGCAGCGCTGCTGATCCCGGCGGTTTGGAAGCTGGTGGGCAAAGCCCGCGGCTAACTGGCTGAAAAGTTAAGTTAAAACGGGCGTCCCTGCATGGGGCGCCCTTTCCTTTTGGATATTTGAAGCGCAGTGATATCAGTGCTGTGCCAATTCTGTCGTGATGTGCGAGCTGGCCTCTAGCGTTTTGTGCACGGGGCATTTGTCGGCGATTTCCAACAGCCGTGTGCGTTGCGTGTCGTCCAGCGCGCCCTCAAGGTGGATCGCGCGGTGGAAACTGTCGATCTGCGTGTTTGACGGCGTGCCTGCGTCCTGGGCGTGGACCTTGTTGTGGGTGACATCGACAAAGACGTGATCCAGCGGCCAGCCCTTGCGGCGCGCATACATGCGGATCGTCATCGAGGTGCAGGCGGCCAGACCTGCGGCCAGAAACCCGTAGGGCGACATGCCACGATTGGTGCCGCCATAAGCTGCGGGTTCGTCGGCGATGGCGTGGTGTTCGGGGCCTGCCTGTATATCCTGGAGAAAGCCGTTCGCGTCCGCTTCGCTTGATCGCACGATGCCTTCAGGTGCGCCGGGAGGCGGCGCTGGCGGGCTAAGTGACAGGTAGCGCGCGGACCACGCTGCAATCACTTCTGCGGCGTATTCAGCGTCCTCGGCCGCGGTGATCAGGTGATCGGCCTGGTCCAGGGTGACAAAACTTTTCGGGTGTTTGGCGGTCGCAAAAATCTGGGTGGCGTTGTCGATCCCGACGATCGCATCTCGGGGCGCGTGCATGACCAGCAATGCGGCTTTCAGCGTTGCGATGGCGGGGGACAGTTCTGCGGCCTCGACGTCTTCGATGAAGTCGCGCCCGATATGAAAAGGACGGCCACCAAGGTTAACGGGGGCCACGCCCTTTTCGCGAATCTCGTCAATCGCATCGGCGAAGTTATGGGTGACATGGCCCGGGTCAAAGGGTGCGCCAAGCGTGACAACGGCTTTGATCTGCTGCATTTCGGCAGCGGCTTTCAGCACCGCGGCCCCGCCCAGCGAATGCCCGATCAGAAGCGACGGCGCCATGCCACGTTCCGTCAGATAGGCGCTGGCGGCGTGCAGATCATCGACGTTGGAGGTGAAGGTCGTGTTCTGAAACTCGCCTTGGGAATGGCCAAGCCCTGTAAAATCAAAGCGCAGAACAGCGATGCCCATGGCGGCCAGACGCCCCGCGATGCGGCGCGCGGCGGGGATGTCTTTTGAGCACGAAAAACAATGTGCAAAAAGCGCCGTGGCCAGATGTGGACCATCGGGCAGATCGAGGCGTGCAGCTAGGGTTTCGCCGGTGTGGCTGGGGAAGGTGACGCGGTCAGTGGGCATGGGGCACCCTTTCGTGAAGTCAGACTGCGACACTAGGGGGCGATTTGGAGCGCCGACAACCCCCCGCACCTGCATGTGTCAATGGCGTCACGGGATGGTGACGCGACCGTGCATCAGGACTTCGTTTAGCTTTGGCCCATAAGGCGTTGATCAAACGGGTATTTCGACAAGTTTTCAAATCCATCTTCTGTCACCAGAACCTGATCTTCGAGCTTGATCGAGAAATCGCCACCCTCCTCGGCAATCAGTGCTTCGACACATAGAACCATGCCGGCCTCAAGGTGATAGTCGAATGCGCCTTCGACGTATTTGTCGGGATACGCGATTAGCGGCCACTCATCACACAGGCCGACGCCATGCATGCGGCAGCCGTACTTCAAGGCGTTGTATTTTGGGTCTAGCTGGTGGCCGCCAAAGGTGAGTTCGCGGAAAGACACGCCGGGTTTAAGCAGTGCCATGTTGGTTTGGATATGCTCGACCCCGTGTTGCATCGCCTCGATCATGTCGGGGCGGGGCGCGCGGTCGCCAATCCACCAGGTACGGCTGATATCGACGCAAATGCCATAGCTGCCGACAAGGTCTGTATCAAACGCCACGATTTCGTTGTTTTGCACTTTGCGCGGGCCACACTCCTGAAACCATGGATTGCTGCGCGGCCCTGATGCGAGAAGGCGCGTTTCGATCCACTCACCACCGCGTTTTATGTTCTCGGCGTGCAGAACGGACCAAATCTCGTCTTCTGAAAGGCCGGGCTGGCACGCGACTTCCATCTCAGCGACGGCGGTCTCGCAGGCGTGAGAAGCGCAGCGCATGGCAAGGATTTCGTCGGGACCTTTGACAGCGCGGGATTTCTCGGTGACTTCCTCGCCCTCCATGATCTGAAAACCTTGCGCCTCAAGCGCGCGCAGGCCGTGGAGCATGATCTTGTCGACGGCAAGGCGTTTGTTGCCACCGCCATGGGCGTCGATCAGGACGCGGACCTCGTTCGAGAACACATCGGCGGCCACATCAACTTTGTCGCCACGATCGAAGTAAAACAGGTCAGCTCCAGCGCGTTGCTCGCGCACCAAAGGATTGAATTCACTAAGAAAAGGGGAGTTCTTGTAGTCCCACATCACCATATACCCGTCGGCACAAAGCAGCACCGCGCGAAATGGATTGTGGGTGTTCCACAGCTGCATGTTGGTGCTGTCGGTGGCGTAACGGATGTTGAGAGGGTCAAACATCAACAAGCCGCCGTAGCCGCGATCGACAATGTGCCGGGTCAGGCGCTGCCAGCGAAACTTGCGCATGGCGGGCAGGTTGGGCAGCGTCAGGCCGGCGGCGTCCCATTCGGTGAAGGCCAGCTGGGTTGGTCCGATTTCGACCCGATTGGCGTCGTTTGGCGTGCCGTCGCCCAGAAAATCGCCCTGTGTGGGGTCGATTTTGCGGTTGTCACTGTAGTGGGTGTTCATGGTGACCTCGGTGATTTGGCTTTGATGGTGCTGGACAGTGACGGGGCTGTCAGGCCAAATCGCGACCTGTTGGTATGTCGTAAATCGCCGGTAAGTTTGCGACATGTTTTGTCGAAAACGGAGGACTGATGCCTGTGATCTTGCAAGACAGCTTGCCGTTTGCGCCCTGGATGCAGGCTGCAACTGCGCGGTTGCCGGGGATACAGCCCATCGCGATGGCGGACTGGGTGCAGGTGGATGAGGCGTACGGTGCCCAGCTTGATGAAAAGGCACGGCTTTTGGCGCATCAGCGGGAGGCTGTGCTGGCAGAAGCGCCTGATGCGCACGCGGCATCGGGTGAATTGCTGGCACTTGTTCTGGAGCAGCTTGGCAGGCGGAACGATTTCGATGTGGTCGGGGATCATGTCGTCCGGCCCGATGGCGTATCTACCTTAGTTAACCGCGATACCCCGTTGGAAACGCTGGCATCCTTGGTTCAGGAAGATGTTGCGATCCTGATGAAAGACGGTGACGAGCATGTCTTGCGCGCAGCCCTTATCTGCTTTCCGGCAAGCTGGTCCTTGGCCGAGAAAATCGGGCGGCCTTTGGCGGCGATCCATGCGCCTGTCGACAGCTATGCGCCGCAAATGGCACGCCGGGTGCAGCGGTTGTTTGATGCGTCGCGCGCAGGGAAACCCCTGATGCGGGCCAATGCGCTGCGATATGTCGATCCGGAGTTGTTTCAGCCGCGCCGCTTTGGGGATGCCAAGCCGATTGAACCCGGTGCGCCTGCGTTCATGCGCTCTGAGCGGCAGACGATCTTACGCCTGCCCAAGACGGGTGCGGTGGTGTTCACCATCCACACTTACGTTGTGGCGTGGGGCGATCTGACGGATGCGCAACGTGCAGGATGGCAGGCGTCAGGCTGACTACTTGATCGGTGAGATGGCTTTGAGGATCGCCATGACGACAGAACCGGACGGCTCTTTCGCGGGCTTTTCAACCGTTGCTTTGGGTTTCGGCTTCAAGCGGGCAAGGGCGCGCAGGATGATCGACTGAGATAGAGCCTTTTCGGGGGCGGGCTTAGGCTCTGCCGCGACAACCTCGGGGATGACCTCTTGCGCAGGCTCTTTCTTTGAGGGCTTCAGACGTGCCAGGAGACCCAGCACGATTGAGCTGGAAGCGGCCTTGGCAGGTTTGGGGTCCGGTGCGGGCTTTGCCTTTTTCTTTGGGACAAGCGCTATGATCGCACGCACGATGATCGAGTTGGATTTTGGTGCCTCTGCCTCTGCCTCGATAGGTTCGTCGATTTTTTCTTCCATGATTTCGTTGAGATGCGCGAACAAAGAGCCTTCCTCGTCTTGCGGCTCTTGCGCAGTCGGGGCGATTGGCTCTGCAATCTCGGCCACTTCGACATGTGCCACGTCAACGTCTGTGACGTCGACCTCGGGCGTCTCGGCTTTAGCGACCTCAGCGACAGGCTTTGTCGCCTTCGGTGCGGGCTTCAAGGCGGCGATCCGCGCGTTGAGCTGATCCATAATCCCGGCCTTCTCTTCTGGCGCATCCATCGAAGCGCGGAACGCTTCGCGCAATGCGCGGTCCGAGACGGTGCAAGCGTTTGCAGGCGTGTCAACTTTCAAAAACGCGGACGGATTATGATCGGTCATTGGGCTTCTCCCATGGGTTTGGCTCAATTTTGACGGAAATTGCGTCGAAATCATGGGAGCGGTGGGGAAATTACAGGGCAACCGCGCAGGATGTCCTGCGTCCGTAAATGCACAACGGGCGCCCCGCAGGACGCCCGTTGTGTCTTAGTTTCTTGCGGATCAGCAGCTGTAGTACAGCTTGAATTCCATCGGGTGAGGCGTGTGTTCGTAGGCGTAGACCTCTTCCCACTTGAGTTCCGAATAGCCCTCGATCTGGCTTTTGGTGAAGACGTCACCAGCCAGCAGGAACTCGTGATCTTCGTCCAGAGCGTCGAGCGCTTCACGAAGCGAGGCGCAGACGGTCGGGATTTCGGCCAGTTCTTCCGGCGGCAGATCGTAGAGGTCCT
>ERZ1740067.847-NODE-847-length-22936-cov-5.975919_pt1 | contig 22936 bp, 23 predicted proteins | sample MGYA00581736_ERZ1740067 | MGnify/ENA primary metagenome ERZ1740067 (study PRJEB43018, sample SAMN04849236) | marine metagenome | isolation source: floating plastic debris | place: Pacific Ocean | collected 2008-08-27 | study: EMG produced TPA metagenomics assembly... | reverse complement strand
GTCAGGGAGACACCCCCCTCAAACCTGAAGAGTTACCAATGACAGGCCTTCCCACACTCACCTCCCGCACATCCAAGCGGCTCGCAGCCCCTGCGCTGCTGGCAGCCGCCATGCTTCTGCCCGCAACCGCACAGGCTCGCCCGGCTGTGGTCGAGCTCTTCACCAGCCAGGGCTGTTCATCATGTCCGCCCGCTGACGCCCTCATCAACGAAGTCGCCAGCCGCGACGACGTGATCGCGCTGACCTACAACATCACCTATTGGGATTATCTTGGCTGGCGCGATACGCTGGGCCGCGAGGAAAACACTGCACGTCAGGAAGCCTATGCGCAGCACTTCATGGACCGGAAGTACACACCGCAACTCGTCATCGACGGCGAGACCCACATGCCCGGCAGCCGCCAGCGGGCCTCCCGCAACGCGATCAACGATCAGGTGGAAAAAGTTGCGGGCCCCGCAACGCTTGTAACCACGCCATCGGATACAGGCCTGTCCGTCTCCGCAGACGCAACCCGCACGTCCGGCACCGCTTCGGTTTGGCTCGTCCAGTATGACGTGGCCCACGAAGTCATGATCACCCGCGGCGAAAATGCCGGCGAGACCATTACTTATTCCAACGTGGTGCGGGATATCGTTCGCCTGGATGACTGGGACATGTCGACGCCGCTCAGCATTGATCTGGCCAAAGACATGCTGATGGAAGGCGATCATGACGGCTGCGCCATCATCGTCCAGCAGGCCGGCGACTACGGCGTCGGCGAAGTGATTACCGCCGCGCGCATCGACATGGCGTTGATGAACTAGCCCCGGCTAGTTCGCACCTTCCACAGCTTCGAGATTCACTTCGGCACCATCTGTGGCCTTGGCCTCTACCAGCGCGTCCAACATACGGGTCAGGTCCGCACCGCGTGGTGTGGATAGCGCAAAGGCGTATGGCGACAGCCGGTCGGACAACGCCTCGGCTTCCGACACAACAGCGTCGTCCGCACCGTCCAATGCCTTTGCATCCAGCATGGCGTAATAGCTGCGCCCAAGCTTCTCAGCCTGCACTGTTACTTCCAGACCATCGCTGGTGCGATAGACTGAAGTCACAGGCGCTTCAAGCGTCACATCCGCCCGCGGCTCCACATCGGTGAACACAAGGTCCACAAGGCCATTGCCGATACCGGTAACGGCATAATCCGTAGTCGGCTGAAGTGTCTCGGCAAGGTCCACAATTTCATAGGCAGGTGCGTCGGCACCATCGCTTTCAACAAGGGCTACTGCATAGGCCTCGCCTGCTTGCGGCTGCACATCTACCTCGACTACCCGCCCAGGTGCCAGGTCGATGACACCGGTGTCCAGCCACGCCACAGGCTGCTGCTCGAGGTTAAACGAGCCCCGCGCCACATAGGCCTGGTCTTCATCCGTGTGCCGCACATAGATCGTGCCCGTGCCGTCTATGTCAGCGGAGCCTTCAAGCTTGCCCACAATCAGAGACGCCAGCTCCTCACCCGCAACGTCATACACCGCCACGCGCACACCCGTGCCCTTGTCCGCAGGGTCCGTCAGATTGATGTGCTTGTGCCAGTCCGCAAGCGCTGTGCGCTCTTCAACAAGCTCCAGGTCAGACAGACCAACCACCGTCTGCTTCACAAGTTCTGCCCGGGCCGGATGCATTTCCTTTTCGTTGAGCCGCCATTGTTCACTGTCTGCATCGCGTACAACAGTGACCTTCGACAAACGGCTCACCACTTCAACGCGGCCTGCTTCATTCACCTGCTCGGCAAGCTCTGGAAACATCAGCCGCGTTTCAAAGTCAGATGTCAGCGCCCGGCGCTGCAGGGAGACAGCAAAGATCGCCAGCGCCACCAGCAGCACTGTCACAACACCCAGCATGGTCAGCGTGCGGGCCTGGCCGCCGCGCAACAACACGTCCCTCATGATCCTGCTCCCGCATTCGCACTCATGACAGACCGTCCGGCGGCCTCCGCCCGCGTGAGCCGCCGACGCCGACGCGTCCAGCTCAGCACCAGCCAAACCGCGCCCACAAGCAGGGGCACCAGCGCCATGTTAAGAAACGCAATCCGCGCCCCAAGCGCATCCACGTCGCGGCGCAGATCACCCTGCACGTCACGCAGCGCCCGGCGGCCTTCCGCAAGCTCGCGCTGCAATGATGTCATTTCAGCTTCCTGCGCATCGGTCAGCAACGCCGCCGCGCCCGCGCCTTCCGGCAGTTCAGCCCGTAGCGCCGCAAGCCGTGCTTCCGTTTCATCAATACGTGTCTGAAGCCGAGTTTCTTCCGCCAGGAATTTTGCTTCCGCATCCCGGCGGATGTCTTCCACCACCGTGAACGGCCGGTCCGCCGGTTCGCGCGCACGCAGCGAGATCAGGTCGTTGGAGCCCATGAGGTTCTCCACCGCATTGACCACGAAAGCCGCATTGTCCGCTGTCGGGACGGCGATACGGTCCCCCAGAAAATTTTGCACCTGCACCCAGAAGCGGTCATCAAAGATGTCGCTGTCCGCAAAGATGACGATGTTGGCGTCATCAATGCTTTCCGTCAGATGCGTGGAGGACTTGAGCGCCGTCGGCACCTCGTCTTCATCCTCTGCCATCGGACGGCCTTCCGGGTACGCGGATGTGACCGGCCCTGAAATCCGCGCGGCCACCGTGAATGTCTCACCTGAAGGCTCAAACGCCCGCAGCAATTCATCCGGCGATGGTGCCGCTTTGACCCGCTCAAGGTCCAGGATCATCGAGTCCGGCGATGACTGCACAAGCGGCGTGAATGTCGTTGTCGCGTCCGCAGTTGGCTCGAGAATGCCCGCGGAACCCGTATGCAGCGCATCGAGCGGTGCCGTGATCGGATCATCATCGGCAAAGTCGTCCGGCACCAGCCGTTGCCACAGAACATAGTCTGTCAGCTGGCGGCGCTGCCGGGCACCCGCAGCCACCCGCTGCGCCCGTAGCTTGTCAGCCAGCACTTCGTTGGGATTCATCTCAACGCCCCAGCTTCGCATCAGCACCGGCAGGTTGGACGCTTCCGTATAGCCCTGTACCGGCTTGCCCGCCGGACCGGCCGTGAGGCTCACTTCCGAGTGCGGATCAAGAAACGCAATCACCCGACCGCCACGCATCACGAACTGATCAATGGCATAGAGCGTCTGCGGGTCCATCGGCTTGGGATGCACCAGCGCCAGCACCTTGATCTCGTTAGCCACCCGGTCGAAATCCTGTTCAAGGAATTCGACCGTGAAGGAGTTCTGCAGCTCCTGATAGATCATGAAGGGTTCCGAGCGCCCTTCCATGGCCAGCAGCAGTCCGCCCACGCCCGTATCCAGCGGCAGGTTGGAAACAACCCCCAGCAACGGCTTTTCCGGATTGGCCAGCGAGAAGATCAGCCGCGCCAGATCATATTCCAGATAGGTCGCGCGCTCCGGCGACAGAAAGCCGATCACTTCGCGGCCATCCACGGTGTTGGTACCAACGACGCCGAGAAACACCTTGTCGCCCGTACGCAGCGGCACACCGGTCAGCCCCGCATCCGTCGCCTGATCTTCTTCAATGGAGAATGATTGCGGATTGATTTCTTCCAGACGGACATTGCCGTTCGACGCGTTGGCAATTTCCTGCAGCAGATCCCGCACTCGCTGGGCATGTGCCCGGAGCGCCGGAATCTCCGTCACCACATCTTCTGAATAGTAGAACCGCAGCGTGATCGGCTCGCGCAGCCCACTGACGATGTTGCGGGTCCCGTCAGAGAGCGTGAACAGGCTGCGCTCGGTCAGGTCCAGCCGCGCATTCTGAAAGCCGACGGTCGAGAACGTATTGAGCGCCACAAACGCAATCGTGCTGAGCACCAGAATACTGGTCGCAAAGACCGCACGGCTGAAGGCAGGTCGTGTTTTTATCTGGTCCATATCCGTTACCCCGCCCGCTTCAAGTCAATGACAATGCCCGTTGCCACCAGCCAGAAGGCGATCAGCGACGCGAAATAAACGATGTCGCGCACGTCGATCACCCCATCCATGATCGCATCAAAATGGGTGACGAAGCTGAAGCCCGCGATGGTGTTGAGCACCGCCTGCGGCACCCAGCCTGCGAAGAAATCCAGCACCAGCGGCAGACCGGAAAGCGTGAACAGGAAACACACAACGACAGACAGCACGAACGCGATCACCTGGTTGGTCGTGACCGCAGACATGCAGGAACCGATGGCAAGGTAGCCGCCCGCCATCAGCAGGCTGCCGATGTAACTGGCAAAAATCACGCCGTTGTCCGGCTCACCCAGATAGTTGACCGTAATCCAGATCGGGAAGGTCAAGACGAGCGCAATGGCCGCAAACGCCCACGCCGCCAGATATTTCCCCACCACGCTGGCCCAGAACGGTGCGGGCAGTGTCAGCAACAGTTCCATGGTGCCGGACTTGCGCTCCTCCGCCCACATCCGCATGGAGATCGCCGGGATCAAGAAAAGATAGAGCCACGGGTGGAACCCGAAGAAGCCGCGCAGGCTTGCTTCGCCCGCTTCGTACCATTGGCCCAGATAGAAGGTGAAAGCCCCGATAGCCAGCAGGAAGATGACGATGAACACATAAGCCAGCGGCGTTGCAAAGAACGACCCCAGCTCGCGTTTGAAGATCGCATACATCTGGCTCATGCGCTGATCTCCTCATGAGCGACGATGTCCGGCTTACCGCCATCGGGCGCATCGGAATGCGTCAGCATACGGAAGACTTCATCAAGCCGCCCCTTTTCCGCATACAATGCCTTGACCTGCCAGCCCTTGTCCTGTGCCAGAACGGCCACCTGCTCGGCCAGCGGCGGGCTTGTGTCATCCGGACGTGGCGCCGCAAAAATCGTGAAGCTGTTGGAGGGTCCATCACCCTCGCTGTGTTCAACGCTCGACGTTCCCGGCAAGGCCCGCAGCGCTGCGTCAGCAGCAGCCACATCCTCAGCAGCAGCAAACTCTGCTGTCATCGTCACGGCATCATGCCAGCGCGACCGGCCCATCAGTTCCGCCGGCGTGCCGTCGGCAACAATGCGCCCGCGATCAATGATCAGCGCCCGGTCACACACCGCTTCCACTTCTTCAAGAATGTGCGTGGAGATGATGATCGCCTTATCCTGCGACATCTCCTGAATGAGCAGCCGCACCTGATGCTTCTGGTTCGGGTCCAGACCATCGGTCGGCTCATCCATGATCAGCACGTCCGGGTCATGCAGAATGGCCTGGGCGAGACCCACCCGGCGCTTGAAGCCCTTGGACAGTGTTTCAATCGGCTGGTCCAGCACCGGCGCCAGAGTCGTGCGCTCGACGGCGAGACCAATGGCGTTTGCCGCGTCTGCACCCCGCAGCCCCCGGATCTCCGCAATGAACCTCAAAAAATCAATCGGCGTCATTTCGCCATAGGCCGGCGCGCCTTCAGGCAGATAGCCCATCCGCTTTTGCGCGGCCATCGGGTTGGTTTCCACGTCATGGCCGCACACCCGCACGTCCCCCACCGTCATGGCGAGGAACCCGGTGATCATCTTCATGCTGGGGGATTTGCCCGCCCCATTGGGGCCCAGAAAGCCGAGCACCTGCCCCTTGGGGACATCGAAACTCACATTGTCCACCGCCACGAATGGCCCAAACCGCTTGGTCAGGCCACTGATCTCGATCATCGGTGATGAAGACCCCGAACCGCTCATGCTCTCTCCCGGATGCGCGCGATGCTGATGCCCACGCGGCCTTGTTGTTCTTACTCGTGCATAGAAATCTGAGCGACCCGGCGCAAGTGACTTTTCGGAAAGAATTGCGCCCAAAGCGTGACTTTCCAGCGCACCGCTTATACCGCGCGCGGACACATGTGTCTCGCGCCTCCAAAGGCTGCAAAGGCGTGGTCGGGGGGAGGAAAAGGCGGGCCGGGCGAAACGCACTTCATGTGAGAAGGGTCTTCAACCACCATCCCATAAAGGGGGATGGGGACGGGATGGTGGGAAGACGACGAAACGCGCCTCCACCCGGCACCGCAAAGGGGCCCCCGCAAGGGCCCATACGTTGGATACGCGGGTCAAGCGGGGGGTCGCGGTAGGCAGGCCATGAACGGCGGCCCCGACGGGGGGGCTGGGGGGGCTTGGGGGGTGTCGGAGAAACCGTTAACCCAAGGCCGCCTTGCGACAGAGTGAATATGGGCACGATTCTGGGCGCACCAACGGCTGAATTGGGGCCATTTTGTGAATTCGGATCACGGACGCGCGAGGCTCAGGACACTCCACCAGGCGCCTGAAATGGTTAACGCCACACCCGTGTTCTGCCGCCGGAACCCTTGCGCCAAGGGCGAGAGCCATAAACAATGGCGGGAATGAGCGATCCGACACACCTCACCGTTGTTTCAACGCAGCAGCCCCAGAGCGCCCGAAAGTCCAATGCACCCAAAAGCGTGTTCTGGGACCGGCGCGAGCTGGACGCGATCCTCAATGTCTATGGCAGGCGCGTCGCCTCGGGAGACTGGCGCGACTATGCCATGAGCGCCTTGAAGGACTGCGCGGTCTTCTCCGTGTACCGCCGCGCCAGCGAAATGCCGCTCTACCGCATCGAGAAGCGTCCGAAACTGCGCAACAAGCAGGGCGCCTACGCCGTCATCACAGCGTCCGGCATGGTCCTGAAGCGCGGCCATGAGCTGAAACAGGTCTTGAAAGTGCTTGAACCCAAGCAGCTGTCGCTCGTCACCGACCTCTAGGCCGCAGAAGCGATCCCAGGGCAAGCCGCGCAGTCAGCACCAACACAGACGGCATCGCCGCCACCACCAGGTCGCCACCAATAACAAACAGCCCGTGCTCCAAGGCACTGGACATCGCCACCTGTTCCATGGCCCCCGCGCCAACGAATGCCCATGCCGGCGGCCGCTGGTTGCCCACCCTTCAGCACCTTTGCCGAACAGGCGCGCAAACACGAAAATCAGAAAAAATGTCGCCAAGCACTTTCATCCGTCAACGGACTATCAGGGACGGAACGCCAGTCGCAAGGCATCCAACGAAACATGTGGTTTGGTGACAGTTTTAAGTCAAACTTCACGGTTGCATTCTAGAACGACGCACAACCCTCTTTTCTATCGCCAAAAGAATGCAACCAGGAGTTCAGAATGACGCAACCCAAACAGCGCGCATCGAAAGGCGCCACATCATTTGCAAGCCTCAACAATTTGAAAATCTCAACTCGAATTTTCTTTCTTGCGGGCATGAGCGCTATTGCAGCGCTGGTATTGGGTACAACCTTTGCGATAGGTGACTGGCGGGTTGGCGCAGCTTCTACTGCACAGGCCCACCACGCACGCAAAGCAGAACTGGCGAAGACCATTGAAGTGGGGGCTCTGCAGATGCGCCGCAGGGAGAAGGACTTTTTGGCCCGGAAGGACCTGTCCTACGCTGAAAAGTACGTGGCGAACGCCGCGACCGTTCAGTCCACGATTTCAGAGATGACACAGCTGGCGTCACCCGGGGCAGAAAGTGACGCCCTTGCGGGCCTGGCCCAGGGTATTAAAGAACATGAGGCAAAATTTGCTTCGGTCGTATCCTTGCAGCAGGAAATCGGGCTGGATGAAAAGCAGGGCCTGCAGGGAACCTTGCGGGCTGCAGTGCACGCAGTGGAAAAGCGTCTTGCAGATGCGAATCTTGACGCGCTCACGGTCAAGATGCTGATGATGCGCCGCCATGAAAAAGACTTCATGCTGCGCGGCGCCGACAAGTACATTGGCCGCATAGATGCGCGGCGCGCTGAATTTGATGCCTTGCTGCGCGCAACAGACCTCACCGAGGCGTACAAGTCAGAGATTTCTGGTTTGTTGGACACCTACCAGGCAGGCTTCCGGGCCTTCGCAAGCCAGTCTACCGTTCTGGCATCTGAAGTAGGTGACCTGAGCACCATCTTCGGCAACATGAGCGGCGACTTCGACACGATATTTCAAATGGCGGCAGAAGGAAGTGCCAAGGCGGAAGCAGAGCTCACAGCCGCCCGCACTACCACGCGGACAGTCGTCCTGACAGCGGGTGTTGTGGTTCTGCTCCTCGCAGGTGCGTTTGGTTTTCTGATTGCACGCAGCATCACCGCTCCGCTTGACCGCATCACCAAAGCTATCAAGCGTCTTGCTGAGGGCGACAATGCGGTTGATGTAAAGGACACCGAAAGTCGCGCTGAAATTGGCGAGATTGCACGCGCCGTTCTGGTGTTCCGTGAAAACGCTGTGCAGCGGGTGAAGCTCGAGGAAGATCAGGCCGCCCAGCGGGCCGCCGATGACAGACGAGCCGAGTTGGTCAACAGCATGATCACCAGGTTCGACGATTCCATGAGCCAGAGCCTGGACAAAGTGACAGATGCATCAACTCAGCTGGGCCAGACTGCTGACGAAATGACAGGGTCGGCACAGAATTCAAGTAGCCGGTCTGAAACAGCCACGCGCGCCGTCGATACCATGTCAGGCAATGTCAGTTCGGTAGCATCAGCAGCCGAAGAACTCTCAAGCGCCATCGCGGAAATCAGCCGTGAAGTCGCTAAAACCGGCGCCATGTCAAACGAAGCCAAGGAAAAGGCCGGCGTCGCAACGGAAACCGTTGGCACCCTGGTAACAGCCGCTGAGAGAGTGGGAACCGTCATTGAACTCATTCAGGACATCGCTGAACAAACCAACCTGTTGGCGCTGAACGCCACAATCGAGGCAGCCCGTGCGGGCGACGCCGGCAAGGGTTTTGCTGTCGTGGCATCAGAAGTGAAGGCACTCGCCACCCAGACCGCGAAGGCAACAGAGGAAATATCACAACAGATATCATCCATGCAGGCCTCAACCGGTTCGGCGGTCGACTCCATCACCGATATCACCGGCACCATCGACCAGATCGCAGAATTCACCACAATCGTGGCAAGCGCTGTCGAAGAACAAAGTGCCGCAACAAATGAGATTTCACACAATGCCCAGAACGTGGCGGCAGGCACGGTCGAAGCAAGCGAGAACATCTCCGGCCTGAATGCGGTCACAGGCGAAACCTCACAGGCAGCCATGCAGGTGAAGTCGCTCGCAGGCGATATGCGTCAGGAGGCTTCCAGCCTTAAGGAGGAAATCGAGACGTTCCTGGCAAATGTGAAGGCCGCCTGATCACCACAACATCACGGCACACAAAAAACTCCCCTGCGGTTCGGACCGCAGGGGAGTTTTCTTGTCTTATGCAGTGTGACGTCGCTGGCGGCCCTACTCGCGATTGCCGAATAGCTGCAGCAGCATGATGAAGAGGTTGATGAAGTCGAGGTAGAGACGCAGCGCACCCATGATGGACTTGCGACCCGCGACCGTCCCGTCGTCATTGACGTCATACATCTCTTTGATCTGCTGCGTGTCATAGGCGGTGAGGCCGGCAAACACGAGGACGCCGATCACCGAGATGGCAAACTGTAGGGCAGACGAGCCCACGAAGATGTTCACGATCGAGGCAATGATGATGCCGATCAGACCCATGAACAGGAACGATCCCCAACCAGAGATGTCCTTCTTGGTGGTGTAGCCCCACAGGCTCAGTGCACCAAACGACGCCGACGTGATCAGGAACACCTGGAAGATGCTGCCACCGGTGTAGACAAGGAAGATGGAAGACAGGGACAGACCCATCAGGGCCGCAAAGGTCCAGAAGGAGAACTGCGCCGTCCCGACACTCATCTTGTGCACGCGGAAGCTCAGGAAGAAGACCATGCCCAGCGGCGCCAGCATCACCACCCACTTGAAGGGGGTGTTGAAAATCAGATTGCCGAACGCTGAAAGCATCAGGCCTTCAGAGGTCTGGACCACAGCCATTGAGTAGGCGAGATAGGCCACAACGCCTGTAATCGCCAGGCCGCCGGCCATGTAGTTGTAAACGCCCAGCATGTAGCTGCGCAGGCCCTGATCGATGTCGGCGGCATGCGCCTGAGCGGGGCTACGGCCACGAAGGACTTCGCTGTCGTAGTCAGCCATGGTGTTTATGATCCTCTCAAGGTTGATCAATCGAAACGTCGATAAAACGAAACTCTGGCCCATAATATCGTTTGGAATTGCGCCAGTTTCAAGACATTCCAATGTAGCCAACAGGGAAATTCGTTGACTATTCAATTACTTAAAATGGATGTGGTTACTCTGAACACGTTTCTGGAGACCGAATTCCCACAATGGAGCACCTCAACGGGTGCCAGCGTCACGGATGTCACCCCGGACGGAGTCATCTGCCGCCTGCCCTTCAATGACGGTCAGCTGCGCCCTGGCGGCACGGTGTCCGGCCCAACTCTGATGGGCCTGGCCGATACCGCCATGTATGCCGCGGTCCTCTCGCGTATCGGCCCGGTAGCCCTTGCAGTGACCACCAATCTCAACATGAATTTCATGCGAAAGCCGGAGCCACGCGCCACGGTCGCCACATGCCGCCTGCTCAAGCTCGGTAAGCGCCTCGCCATCGGTGATGTCGCCATCGTCAGCGACGGCGACACGGACATGGTGGCACACGCAACGGTAACCTACTCCATTCCGCCGCAAGGCTGATCAGGCTGCGGCCGAAACAGACTTGCGCGCCGACAGGACTTCCAGCGTGTCCCAAAAGGCCGCAGCCTTGGCGCCATCACGCGCCGGGTCGCCTTCACGCAGATCCATCACCCCGTTCATGTTGTGGAAATACGTGCCGGACGGCAGGTCCTGCGTGGCGCCGATCAGGCTCGCCTGCGCCCCTTGCGCAGGGGATGCCATGATCAGGCGTTTCACAAAGCCAACAACTCCAGTGGTAGAGCCTTCAAGACCCGATGCGACAACGCCGGGATGCACAAGCACCACTTCAAGTTCCGGATGGCGCCACGCCAGCTCGGAAAACTGCCAGACATTGCCAAGCTTGCTGCGGGCATACGCCATGACCCCACGTCCGCGATAGGTGAAGTCCGGCGTACAGTTTTCGCTGAGGATGTAGATGTCACCAGTTGTGGCGACAATCCGGGCGCCTTGAGCCAGCAGATGATTATCCATCAGTGTACGGATCAATACATGGTGCCCCAGACAATTGACTGCGAAGGCCTGTTCATGCCCGTCAATGGAGGTCGAATGCGCATGTGGCGACATGCCCGCATTGGCACAGACAATGTCCAGCGGTCGCCCTCCATGCGTCTCGCCCAGCCGCTCACCGAGCGCCGCAACGGATTCACGAACAGCCTGCACACTTGCAAGGTCCAGCCGCAGGAAAGACACGTCACGCCCCGTCTCACGCGCCACGGCGGCACAATCCTTTTCCGCCGATGCTCCGCCGCGTGCAGCCACGATGACGTCGGCCCCCCGTGTCGCCAGTCCGCGCACCACTTCCGCACCAATGCCCCCGGTACCCCCGGTCACCAACGCGATTTTGCCGTCAAGACGCGGGCTGTCCGGGCAAATCTGGGTACGTTTGCCCTGCCCGCGCATCGAACTCATGACACGGGCATATTTGCCTGACTTCGGCGTCGCGCGTCGGGTTGGCTCATAGAGCGTCGGCATGGCTCATCTCCTGATAGTGACCACACAAAGAGTTTCAAGTTACAAAAACTGTATTTTGTAACTTTTTACGTGTAAAGTCCGCCCCTGGATCAGGTAAGTCGGCGGGAGTTTTAAGTGGGTACAGCAAAGACCAGAGGGCCAGTCTCAACTGCCGACCGGATTCTGGACGAAGCGGAGCGTCAGCTTCTCCAGCGTGGCAACGCCAAGCTACGGGTTGTGGACATTGCCGCCGCCCTTGGGGTGTCCCACGCCAATATCTACCGGACCTTCGACAGCCGCGAAGCCCTGCTCGACGGCATGGTCGACCGCTGGTTGCGCGACAGTGAAATCAGATCCCGGAAGGCCGTTGCCCGCGCCCAGACCAGCAGCGACGTCCTGACATCGCTCATCCTCGACATGCATACGGCAACCCGCAAGAAGCTGGCCGCCGGGCCTGGCGTGAAGGAGATCTACCTCTGGGCGATGCACAAGCGTGGCCAGGCGGTGGCCCGCCACGGAGCTTTCGTCCTCGGCATTGCACAGGCGGCCCTGGAGGAAGGATGTGCCAGCGGTGAATTCGCGTTGGACCCCAAACAGATCCCGCATGCGCTCTACGTACTCGAGGGGGCGGTTGCCAAATTCATCAACCCCCTCGTGATGGCGCAGACACTGGATGAAGACACACCCAAACAGGCCCGCGCCGTCATGAGTCTGCTGACCACAGCCCTCAGGGAAACACCACAGGCGTTCGATTAAACGAGGCGCTCATAGCGGGTGGCGCCATTCGACATGTCATCCGTCGCCGTCATCCCCAAACGCCCGGCAAGGGTAATCGACCGGCCGTTCGCAGGCTCCACGAAGGCATCGATGCGTCGGACGCTTGCATCACTGACCACCCACTCAAGCGCCGCCTCACAGGCTTCAACCATCATGCCCTGCCCCCAATAGTCCGGGTGCAGATGATAGGCGATCTCCGCGTTGGGCTTGAGCGAGTTGAACCCCACCATGCCCGCAAAGGCCTGTGCTGCGCCGAGCGACACCGCCCAGCGAAAGCCCCAGCCATCCGCCTGCGCCTTGTCCCAGAATGCGATCAGACGATCCGCATCCTCCAAAGATGTCATCGGCATAATGATGGGAATACCGAACTGGTCCAGCACCGTGCCTGAATGGCGTGCCACGGAAGGCTGCGACCACAAGGCCCGCACGCCGTCACGATGCTCGGCACACAAAGGCGCGAGCGTCATCCGCTCGGTTTCAAGAACCGGAACCTCAAGCATGGATCATTCAGACCGCAGAATGGGGGCCGCCTTGCGGCTCAGCGCCGACCATGTGCCCACAAGACCAAAGCCCATGGTGATGACGGTCGCGCCAATGACAGTGACTGCCATTGTCACCGGCAGGAACGCCCACTCTGCCTGCATCACCTGCGTGATGACAAGATAGGCTGCGAGCGTACCAGCGCTGCCGGCAATCACCGCTGTACCAAAGCCGAGCAGGGCATATTCCAGGGCATAGGCACCAAGCACCTTCGCCCGCGTTGCGCCGAGTACTTTCAGCACCACCGAGTCATAGACCCGGTGCCGGTGCCCTGCCGCCATCGCGCCCGCCAGCACCAGAATGCCCGCAATGATGGTCACCACACTGGTCGCACGAACGGCGAGCACAAGGTCTTCCAGCAACGCCGACACGGAACTGATGGCTTCCTTGACCCGAATGCTCGTCACGTTCGGGAACGCATCCGTCACCCGAAGTTGCAGCTCCAGTTCACCGGCTTCCTCCATCGTCACTGTCGACAGGATTGTCTGGGGCGCGTTGTCGAGCACGCCCGGCGAGAACACCAGAATAAAGTTGATGCCGCCGGTCTGCCACGTCACCTCGCGCAGGGACGCAATCTCGGCCGTAATCTCACGGCCCAGCACATCAATGGTCAGCGTATCGCCAACACCAATGCCCCAGCCATCCGCCAGATCTTTGACGAAGGACACAAGCGGCGGGCCTGCATAGTCTTCCGGCCACCACGCACCTTCAAGCAGCTCAGAGCCTGCCGGCAATGCTGCGGAATAGGTAAACCCGCGATCGCCCCGCAAGGCCCAGCGTGTGTCCGGCGTCGCGTCCACGTCACCCGCCCGCACATCGTTCACCGCAACAATCGGTCCACGGATCATCGGCACCCGGTTGACGTTCTGAATACCGTCTGTCTCATCGAGAATGGCATTGAACGGCTCAAGCTGGGCTTTCTGCATGTCCACGAAGAAGAACGACGGCGCCCGGTCCGGCAGCTGCGTCGATACCTGCCGCGTAATGTTGCCATCAATCAGCGAGATCGTCACAAGCAGCGTCAGCCCAAGCCCGAGCGACAGCACGACAGAGCCAGTGGGTGCGCCGGGGCGATACAGATTGGCCAGCGCAATGCGCAGGGACGGCATCTTCGGGCGACCGACTTTCCTGGCCACCCACATCATCAGGTCCGCCGTCAGCAGCAGCACACCAAACGCGGCTGCTGTGCCGACCAGGAACCAGATCGCAAACATGCGCTGATAGTCTTCCGTCAGCGCCACCGCCAGCACAGCCAGTGTCGCAAGGGAGCCGAGCGTCAAAGCGATGTAGAATGGGCGCGGCCAGCGGCTGGCCGGCGCAACAATGTCGCGGAAGAGACCGGCAGCGGGAATGTCCCGCGCCCGCGCCAGCGGCCACACGGCAAACGCTACCGCCGTGACGATCCCGTAGATGGCAGCGAGCACCAGCGGGCCCGTATGGACGGCAAACTCGGTGGGCACCGGCAGCAGGTCAGCCAGAGACGCCTGCGCCAGCATCGGCACCATGGCCCCTATCGCCAGCCCGATCGCCACCCCCACCAGCGCAATGGCCATTACCTGCAGGAAATAGATCTGAAAGATCAGCCCGCCCGGGGCGCCGAGGCATTTGAACGTGGCAATCACTTCGCGCTTCTTGTCGATATAGCTCTTGATGGCATTACCGACGCCGACACCGCCAACAATCAACGCCGTCAGGCCGACCAGCGTCAGGAACAACGCCACCTGACCCACAGTGCGCCTTATACCCGGTGCGGAGTTGGAGCGGTCGCGGATGCGCCAGCCTGAGTCCGGCAGCGCTTCCTTGGTGTCTTCCACGAAGGCGGCAACAGCTTCATTGGTCTGTTCACCCGCAGGTAGCCGCAGGCGGTATTCGTAGTCCACGAGGCTGCCGACGGTCACAAGACCGGTTTCAGCCAATCCCTCGTCAGAAATCATCACCCGTGGGCCGATGGCAAAGCCGCCCGCCACCCGATCCGGTTCATTGTCGATGGCGGAACGGATGACAAAAGTGTGGTTGCCCACATTGAGTTCATCGCCCGGTTCCAGTTGAAGCCGCTCCAGCAGCGCCGGCTCAACAACCGCGCCGAACGCGCCGTCGGTACCCCGCGCCAGGGCCTGATCCAGCGCCTGACCGGACGCGAGTGTTACCTCGCCATAGAGCGGATACGGATCATCAACCGCCTTGAGCTCAACCAGCGTGCGCTCGGTGTTCTTCACCGCGCGCCCCATGGCCCGCATGTCCGCTGTCTTGGAGAGGGCCCCGCCGCGTTCGACGACGGCATTCAGCCAGGCCCGTTCTGCGTCATTGGTTTCGCGATGCACGATCTCGAAGCCGACGTCACCGCCCAGAATGGTCTGTCCTTCTTCGGCCAGCCCGCGCATCAGCGCTGACGACACAGAGCCGACAGAGGCAATCGCCGCGACGCCCAGCGTCAGGCAGGCGAGGAAAATCCGGAAACCCCTTAGGCCACCGCGCAGTTCGCGGGCCGCAATTTTCCATGGCAGCGGCATGTTGCTGCCGCGGCGCTTGGGAGCAGTGCCTGCAAGGGCGGGGCTGGTTTCAGCGATGTCGCTCAAGAGGCCGCTCCCACAAGAAGGTCAGCTTTATTCCTGGTGCCCTTGGCCGTCTTTTCCACCAGGCCGTCGCGCAGATGCACAACGTCGTCGCACAATTCTGCCAGATGCATGTCATGGGTGATCAGCACCAGCGTGGTGTCGCGCCGCGAATGCAGGTCAAACATCAGGTCAATGATGGCGTCCCCCGTGGTGCCGTCCAGATTACCGGTCGGCTCATCAGCCAGCAGAATGGCCGGATTGGGCGCCACCGCGCGGGCCAGGGCCACACGCTGCTGTTCACCGCCAGAAAGCTGACCGGGGTAATGATCGAGGCGGTGCGCGAGCCCGACGGCCTTCAATTCTTCCGCCGCCACGTCAAAAGCATCCGCGCGGCCCGCAAATTCCAGTGGAATAGCGACATTTTCCAACGCGGTCATGGTCGGCACCAGGTGGAAAGACTGGAACACAATCCCCACATTATCCCGGCGGAACAGCGCCAGTTGGTCTTCGTTCATCTGGGTCAGTTCACGATCGGCGACCTTGATGGAGCCGGATGTGGGTTTTTCGAGCCCCGCCAGCACCATCAGGAGCGTGGATTTGCCGGACCCGGATGGTCCCACAAGGCCTGCTGCCTTGCCCGGTGATACATCAAGGCCGATACCGCGTAGAATATGCACCGGGCCCGCCGTGCTCGGCAGCGTCAGATGGACGTCACTAAGAGAGATGATCGGATCAGATATGGACTTGCCGGCAGAAACTTCGGTCACGCGGATTTTCCAGACATTGGTTGGTCGCGCCCCTCAAAAGCCTCCCCGCAAGGGTGTGGTCGGGCGCGCATCCTTGGCATATGGCAGTTTCACGCATTTATACAACCGCCGGTCAGATAAGAGTCCTACGCGCCCTCTCGCAAGCTGGATCATGGCGATCGCGCTGTTTGCGCTCCCCGGCATCGCTCCTGCGGCGGCAGAAGAAGCCGAGGCGGACGCTGCGTCAGCAGTTCAGCCGGTCAAAGTCGTGGCGCTCGGCACCAGCCTGACGGCCGGATATGGCCTTGAACAGGCAGAGGGCTTCGTTTCTCAGCTCCAGTCCGCCCTTGATGCGGAAGGTGTGAGCGCCATGATCGAGAATGCCGGTGTCTCCGGCGATACGTCCGCCGGTGGCCTCGCGCGCCTCGACTGGTCTCTCAATGACGACGTCGACGCGGTCATTGTCGAATTGGGGTCCAACGACGCCCTGCGCGGCTTTGAGCCCCAGCAGACCCGGGAGAACCTGACAGCCATTCTTGAGGCCCTCAAGGAGCGTGGCCGCGCCGTCCTGCTCTCCTTCATGCTGGCCCCGCCAAATCTCGGGGAAGAGTACGGCGAAGAGTTTGCCTCGATTTATCCGGACCTTGCAGCCGAATACGACGTGTTGTTTTATCCCTTCTTCCTGGAAGGAGTGGCCGCTGAGGCATCGCTCAATCAGGCGGACGGCATCCATCCCAATCGGGATGGTGTGGCGGTAATTGTCGAGGCAATCACTCCCTATGCAGTTCAGCTTGTGAAGCATGCCCGCAAGGACAAGTCTTCCTGACCGACATTCGAGTTCCTGCGCGCCCAACCTAGGGGGGAGACGCGCGCAGGCCTCCCACACACGACTCACCTGCAACCGGGCCTCTCCCGCGTTGCACTTTCAAAAAATTCGCATACCGCAAGATCGCGCTAAAGGAAGCAACGCATGGCTATGGACTATCGCCAACTTGGCAACACCGACCTCAAAGTCTCATCGATCTGTCTGGGCACCATGACCTGGGGCGAACAGAACACGGAAGGCGAAGGCCACGAACAGATGGACTACGCACTGGAGCGCGGCATCAACTTCTTCGATACAGCCGAGATGTACGCCGTACCGCCGCGCGCCGAGACGCAGGGATCAACCGAGCGCATTATCGGCACCTGGTTCAAGGATCGCGGCAACCGCGACAAGGTCATTCTCGCCACCAAGGTCGCGGGCCGCGCACCCTTCAGCTGGCTACGCGACAATGACGAAGTGACCGACCATTCCGCCCGCCAGATCGAGGAGGCCATCGACAAGAGCCTGAAGCGTCTGCAGACGGACTACATCGATCTCTACCAGCTGCACTGGCCCGACCGCCCCATTAATCTGTTCGGCGGCCTCGGCTACACCCATATCGACAAGCCGGGCACACCGCTGGACGAGATCCTCGAGGCCCTCGACAAGATCGTGAAGGCCGGCAAGGTGCGTCATGTGGGTCTCTCCAACGAGACGCCCTGGGGCACAATGAAATTCCTTCAGTATGCGGAAGAACGCGGCCTGCCCCGCATGCAGTCGATTCAAAACGCCTACAACCTCCTGAACCGGACGTTCGAACAGGGCGGCTCCGAAGTTGCTCATCGCGAAGGCGTCGGCCTCCTGGCCTATTCGCCGCTGGCACAGGGATACCTCACCGGCAAATACCGCAACGGGGCCAACCCCAAGGGTTCACGCCGCGAGCTCTTCAACCGCCTGCAGCGCTATGAGTCAGCCGCCGCCGACCGCGCCATGGAAAGCTACTTCTCAATCGCTGAGAAGCATGGCATCGATGCCTCGCAGATGGCGCTTCAATACGTAACGCTCAAGCCGTTTGTAACGTCCAACATCATCGGCGCCACCTCCATGGAGCAGCTCAAAACCGACATCGACAGTGTCGACCTCGACATGAGCGAAGAGCTGCTGGCAGAGATCGAAGCTGCACACCTCGAACAGCCCAACCCCTGCCCCTAAGAACCACCCAACAAATGCCCGCATTGGTTGTATTTTACCAAATATAAACTTGGGCGCGCATACTGTCTGACACCCCGGGCCAGCGATTTTCTCGCTGGCCCTTTGTGTAGCGGCAGGAGTGAAACGCCAGATGTCTGCAGACTCTTCCTCGGACGACTTGGAGTTTTTTGACCGCGATCAGGAACAAACGGCAGCCCCCGCCACAAAACTCGCACAGCCGCCCATCACCAAACCGGCGCCCTTGCCGCTTCTAGCGTCATCGATGGTGCTCGTTGTGGATGATCAGCGCACGGTTCGCAAAGCCGTACGCCGCATCCTGGAAGATGCAGGCATTGCCTGGATTGCAGAAGCGCCGAGCGGCCAAAACGCTCTGGAACTCATCTCGATGCCCGGCGCCCCCACGCCCGATGTCATCATCACTGATCTGATGATGGAAAAGACGGATGGGCTGGGTCTTATGCAGGCGGTGCGCATTTCCAGGAACAAGAACATCACCCGCATCCCGATGATCGTGCTCACCGCCAGCAACGATAAGATGGTCCATGAGATTGCCCATGACCTTGGGTCCGCTCGCGTGCTGATGAAGCCATCCAGTCCGGCGGAAATCACCTCCGCCGTTTTGGAGGCCACCGCCACCAGCACCTTCGGCTGACATCCCTGGCACGCAGGGCATGAAGCACCTGGCCACAAAAGAGTCACACGGCACGGCTTTTGTACGCGGGGGCTTTGCGCTAGGTCTGTTGAGATGTTGAGATTGTTTGTTGCCTTGGGCCTGCCCCACGCCACCTCCATGGATCTGGCCATGCTTACCGGCGGCGGCGTGCCCGGCGCCCGCTGGGTTCCACCGGAAAACTACCACATCACCCTGCGCTTCATCGGTGAGGTTCAGCCAAACGAAGCAGAAGATATCGCCTCTGCCCTGGCGGCCATATCTGCCAAACCGTTTGACCTGCAGATCAAGGGATGTGGCGTCTTCGGCCACGAGCAGCCCCGCGCCATCTGGGCCGGTGTTGAACCCAATGAAGCGCTGACCAATCTGCAAAAGAAGATCGAGCGCGCCTTCCAGCGCATGGGCCTGCCCCCGGACAAGCGCAAATTCGTGCCACACGTCACTCTTGCGCGCCTGCGCAACGCAGAGCCCCTCAAGGTGCAACAGTTCCTCCAGGACCACAGCCTCTACAAGGCTGCCCCCATTGCCATCGACAGTTTCGGGCTCTACTCCAGCGACCTCAGCCATTCATCAGGCTCGATCTATCATCTGGAACAAAGCTACACGCTTGCCCGCGTCACTGCCTGAGCCTAGGTAAGGCATCAGGACATTCTCACGGGAGACGACCATGACCGCGAAACTGCAAGGCGACGCCCGCACCTCAGCCCTTGCCACCCTTGACGGCTGGAGCGAGGTTGAGGGCCGCGACGCCATTCGCAAGATCTTCAAGTTCGAGGATTTCTCGCAGGCATTTGCCTTCATGACCCGCGCGGCTCTCAAGGCCGAAGTGATGGACCACCATCCCGAGTGGTTCAACGTCTACAACAAGGTAGACGTCACCCTCACCACCCACGATGCCGACGGTCTGAGCCAGAAGGACATCGACCTGGCAACAGCCATGGACACATATGCCGGCTGACGCGCGGCGCAGCGTACCATCTCAACGAACCCGCATGCTCGCGACGGCAGGCGCATTGTCAAAGTGTCATCTAGGCGTCACAAGCATCCAATCTGACAGCTAAATTGTCCAATCAGGTGGATTTTGCCCCTTCAAGACCCCGCGCGCGCGGAGTAGAGTCCGCGCTTTGTCGGGCTCACCGTGACCCGACTGGTTGACAAGGGGGCACACGTGGCGAAGGACAATGGCGGCAAGAAGAAAGCGGGCAAAGGCGCCAAGAAACTCGTCAAAGCTGCATCTCCCGCTAAGTCCATGGGTCGCCGCGATCTCTCCCTCGCCGTCATGAACTGTGTGCCCTGGCTCTACTTCCGCCTCCAGGCGGAAGGTCAGGAGATAGGCGCCGCCAATGCCCAGCGCGGCGGCGTCTGGGGCATGTTGAACTCGGTCATCACCCAGGGCCCCCAGACAGTGCCGCAGCTGGCCCGCGCCCGCCCGGTCTCCCGCCAGCACATTCAAAAGCTTGCCAATGAGATGGTTGCCGAGGGCCTGATCCGCTTCGTCGCCAACCCGGCCCACCGCCGGTCCCAGCTCATAGAGACAACCCCCAAGGGCCTCGACGCCTACGCCCGCATGAACGCCAGCCTTGGCCAACTGGCCGACACCCTGGGCGACGGCTTTTCGAAGGAAGAGCTGTTTGTTGCCGCCAGCGTGCTCGAACGCATGCGCGCCAAGCTCGCCGAAAACCAGGGCGGCGGCGGTGCCCCGGGGGCCCTGCCCGTTGCGCTGGCTGCTGAATGAAGCAACGCGTACTCCATTCAATTGCGCACAACTATGCTGACTCACTTGCTTCGGGAATCGGCCTGGTAGTTGGCGTATGCCTGTCATCTGTTTTCGATGATGTCAGGAAGTCGCCGGAGGGGTGGATCACAGTGAATTTTCTTTCTGGGGAAATCAGCGGTGGTCGACCATCAGGCCAACTCCAAACAGCCGTAGCACTCTACAGAAACTTCTTCCCGCAATTCTGCGCCAAGCACGGAGCATCAGCTCGCGATTTCAAGCACTTCATCGCAAGGTATGAAGCAGACTCAAGCCCGAGTTCAACACAAAGTGTTCTTGATGATCTGCGCTTTGAAGTGACTATTTGTGATCGCAATGGTCGGGCATCATCCGCTCAATACGCCGGGCTACCCGGAAGACGCAGAGCCTTGTCGGACGTAAGTGGGCGGCGAAGGAAAGCGCCAATGAAGCGCCGGGCGGTGCTACTGTAAAAAAGGGCCGCGCCGATCAGAGCGACCCTTTATACCTTCGGAAAATCGATGCGCGGCTATCAGCCCATGTGGAACGCGCAGATCTTGTTGCCGTCGAGATCGCGAAAATACGCACCGTAAAAGCCCTGCCCGCGATCACCAGGTGCGCCTTCGTCGGCACCCCCGAGTTCCATCGCCTTGGCGTGCATGGCATCCACCGCTTCCTTGCTTCCCGGCTGCATCGCCAGCATGTTGCCGTTGCCCGGCGTAGCCGCATTGCCGTCATAAGGCTTGGTGACCATGATCATGGCACCCGGACCACCCGCGTATATCCGCATATTGCCTTCTTCTTCCATGAGAACCTGGGGGTTCAGGTCCGCCAGCAGCGCATCATAGAAGGCCAGCGCCTTTGGCAGGTCGTTTGTTCCGATTGTGGCGTAAGCGAGCATGTCTCTCTCCTTGAGGGGTGAAGTGAGGAACGAATATGCCAGCCAGTAAACCGCACCGGCTGCCCATAGACACCTACGTTGCAGGTAAGCGTGACATGGAGATTTCCAACAACGAAAAAGGCCGCCCCACCCTCACAGGTGCAGGCGGCCTTTCCAAATCACGTCAGAGGCTTACGCCCTAGCCCATGTGAAACGCGCAGATCTTGTTGCCGTCCAGGTCGCGGAAATAGGCGCCGTAGAAACCGGGCATCCGCTCGCCAGGCCCGCCTTCGTCGGCGCTGCCAAGGTCCATCGCCTTCTTGTACATCGCATCAACACCGTCGCGGCTGCCGCCGGGGATCGCGATCATGCATCCATTGCCGACCGTCGCTTCACCGCCGTCAGCAGGCTTGGTGACCATCAGCATGCCGCCCTGGCCGCTGCTGTAAATCCGCATCCGGCCCGGGTCTTCCATGACCATGTTCGGGTTCTGGTCAGCCATCAGGGCTTCGTAATACTCCAGCGCCTTGGGCAGGTCGTTTGTACCGACACAGGTATATCCAAGCATCGAAATCTCCTCCGGGAACAATTGTTGTATGGGGGCTTTGTAAGGCCAAAAGAGCGCCCGTGCACTTACGTTTTTGTGAAGCCGGCAAACAAAAGGCCGCCCGGGTGCCCGGACGGCCTTTCAATTTCGCCAGCAGGCTGAGACCTACCGCGGCGCCATGCGGATCGCGCCGTCGAGGCGGACGCTTTCGCCATTAAAGTAACCGTTTTCAATCATGGTCTTGGCCAGATGAGCGTATTCATCCGGCGCACCAAGACGCGCGGGATACGGCACCTGCGCACCAAGCGCCTGACTGACCTTTTCTGGGGCACCTGCCAAAAGCGGTGTGTCAAAGATACCCGGCAGAATGGTGTTGATGCGGATGCCTTCACGGCTCAAGTCACGGGCGATCGGCAGCGTCATGCCGACAACACCTGCCTTGGACGCCGAGTACGCCGCCTGACCAATCTGGCCATCCTGAGCCGCAACGGAAGCTGTGTTGATGACCGCACCGCGATCACCGTTCTCCAGCGGGTCCAGCGTCATCATGCCGGCAGCAGATTTGGCGATGCAGCGGAATGTGCCGACCAGGTTGATCTGGATAATCAGGTCGAACTTGTCCGTCGGGAAGGCATTGATCGCGCCTGTCTCACGGTCGCGGCCGGCTGTCTTGATGGCGTTACCGATACCGGCACAGTTCACCAGAATGCGCTCCTGGCCGATGGCCTCACGGGACTTGGCGAACGCCGCGTCCACACCGGCTTCATCGGTCACGTTGCACTCAGCGAACACGCCGCCGAGTTCCTTGGCCAGGGCTTCGCCCTTTTCAGCGTTGAGGTCGAGAATGCCGATCTTGACGCCGTCTGCTGCCAATGCGCGGGCGGTTGCCTCGCCGAGGCCGGATGCGCCACCGGTGATGACGGCTGAAATTGAACTGTCGAGCTTCATGAAACAAAGCCTCCCTTATGAGCCTTTTGGTGTGTGGTCTTGTATGGTGTGAGC